>Ga0247822_10000642_pt1 | contig 19514 bp, 17 predicted proteins | sample 13C_Cellulose_Da_FD_192423 | JGI IMG/M metagenome (GOLD analysis project Ga0247822, IMG submission 192423) | Soil microbial communities from agricultural site in Penn Yan, New York, United States - 13C_Cellulose_Day30 | ecosystem: Environmental > Terrestrial > Soil > Agricultural land | place...
ACCCTGGATTCGGCGGCGAGGGCGCCCCGACCTGCGGATAGCACCAGGGTCGATTCCCTCGGTCGCCCCGTGACGGCGCCCCCGACACCGGCTCAGGTCGTCCCGCAGCGTCCGGCAGCACCGCCGGCCCAGCCCCCGGCACAGCCGCCTGCGCGGCGGGTGAACCCGCAACCGGCGCCAGCCGATACGCCAGCCCAGGTCCCGACCGCCGATACCACGAGGCCGCGATGAACTGGGGGGTCATCGTCCGGACGGCGATCGTCTGCGCCATCCTGGTCGTCCTGCACTTCACGCTCCGCCCCCTGCTGGGCTGGCGGGCGTCGATCGACTTCCTCCTGATCGCGCTCGTGTTCGGTGCCGTGCGCATGCGCCCAGGCGTCGCGGCGGTCTACGGTCTGCTGCTTGGACTGGCGGCCGACTCGCTCGCCGTGAACACGTTCGGGGCGAGTGGGCTCGGAATGACAGTCGTGGGGTATGCATCGTCGTACCTCAAGGCCGTCTTCTTTGCGGACAACGTGGCGCTGAACGGATTCTTCCTGTTCGTCGGGAAGTGGATCTTCGACGTGATCTTCTTCCTGGCATCCCGGCAGCTCACCGGGTCGGATTTCTGGCTGCAGCTGGCCGTCTGGTCGCCGATCTCGGCGGCGGTGACGGCCCTCGCCGGCGTGCTCGCGTTGACGCTTCTCCGTCCGGTACTGGAGGCGCGAACGGCATGAGTTTCCATCCCAACGAAGTCGTGCGGCGCTCGCGCGCCGCGAGCGTGCTCATCGCGGGCGTGCTCATCTTCCTGCTGAGCGGGTTCTTCCGCACGCAGGTGATGGAGTACGAGCAGTATGCCATGCGATCGGAGGAGAATCGCCTGCAGGAGATTCCCCTTCCTGCGCCGCGGGGGATCATCTACGACCGCAACGGGGAGCCCATCGCGGAGAACGTGGTGGGCTATTCGATCTCCGTGATGGCGCAGAAGGCCGACACGCTCCGCAGCGTGCTCGAGCGCCTCCGTACGATCATCCCGATCACGGATGGCCAGGTGGACGCCGCGATCCGCCGGTTCCGGCGTGATGGCCCCTCGCGTCCCGCAGTGCTGCTGCCCGACGCGTCGTACGACGTGGTCGCGGTGCTCGAGGAGCGGCGGAGCGATTTCCCGGGGCTGATCATCCAGTCGGCGCCGAAGCGGTCGTACCCCGACGGGTCGGCGCTGTCGGCGTTCGTGGGCTACATCGCCGAGATCAACGAGGCCGAGCTGGCCAAGCCGGTGTTCCGCGACAGCGGGTACAAGGCCGGGCAGCTCATCGGCAAGCAGGGGCTCGAGAAGGAGTACGAGTCCGTGCTGCGGGGCCGCGAGGGGAGCCGGTTCGTCGAGGTCGATGCGCGTGGACGCATCGTGCGCGAGGCGGGGGCTGCCCGCGCCGATCTCCAGCCCCAGGCGGGACGTACCCTCCAGACCTCGATCGACCTGCGCCTCCAGCGCTACATCGACACGCTGTTCACGCGCGACTCGATCATCGCCGGCGCGGTGGCCATGGACCCGATCACCGGGGACGTGCTGGCGATCCACAGCTCGCCGGGGTACGACCCCAATCGATTCGTCGGTGGGATCCCGACCGACTACTGGAACCAGCTTCAGAAGGATCCCAAGAAGCCGCTGTACAACAAGGCGCTGCAGGGGCTCTATCCGCCGGCGTCCACGTGGAAGCTGCTCACCGCCGCCGTCGGCCTCGAGGAAGGGGCCGTCGAGCTGACGGATCGGATGCCGGCGCCGTGCACCGGCGGATTCACCTATGGCCGCTACTTCCGCTGCTGGGACAAGAATGGCCACGGAGCGCTGGACCTCGCGGGCGCCATCGCGAAGTCGTGCAACGTGTACTTCTACCAGCTCGGCCTCAAGCTCACCATGTCGCGCCTCCTCGCCGGCGGCGTGAAGATGGGGATGAACCGGAAGACGGGCATCGACCTCCCCGAGGAGAAGAAGCCCCGTTGGCCAGACAGCGAGGCGTATTTCGACAAGCGCTTCGGCAAGGGGAAGTGGACGCGGACGCTCGTCCTGAATCAGGCGATCGGGCAGGGTGACAACGACCAGACCATCCTGAGCATGGCGCGGTTCTACACGGCATTCGCGTCCACGGACGGTTTCGCGGTGACGCCGCGCCTGGTCGCCGACGGCAGGCCGCCGAAGCGCGAGCAGCTGCTGCACCTGACCCCCGGCCAGACCACCGCGGTCCGCGAGGCGCTGACCGAGGTGCTCACCGAGCGCGGCACCGCCAACAGCGCGCGCCTGCCGGAGGTCGTCGTGGCGGGCAAGACCGGCACCGCGCAGAACACGCAGAGCGACCTCGCGCACGCGTGGTTCGTCGGGTTCGCCCCTGCTCACCAGCCGAAGATCGTCGTTGCCGTGATGGTCGAGTTCGGCGATCACGGTTACACGGCTGCGCGGTATGCGACCGCCATCATGGCGAAGTACCTGGGAGTGCGGCCGCCGGCGGTGATCGAGGCGATGGAGCGGCCCGTGGCCGCGACCCCGCGCCCCGCCGCCGACTCCGTGCCGCGTCGCCCCGCAGCGCTCTAGATGTCAGTCGGGAAGATCCGCATCGACGTGCCGTTGCTGCTGACGGCGCTCGCGCTCTCCGTCTTCGGCATCCTCACCGTCTACTCGGCAGGGCAGACCGAGGTGCGCACGCTCGCGGTGAACGCGTGGCGGGCACAGGTCGTCTGGTTCGGGATCGCGCTCGTCGGCGCGTGGCTCATCAGCAGGGCCTCGGTGCGCATGATCGAGTGGCTGACCGTCCCGATCTACTGGTTCAGCATCATCCTGCTCGTGGTGACGCTGATCATCGGGACGGGCGCCGGCACGGCGGCGAGCACCAAGAGCTGGCTGACGATCGGAGGGTACCGGCTGGGCCAGCCGTCGGAGCTCGCGAAGATCACCGTCGTGCTGATGCTCGCGCGTGTGCTCTCGAACCGGAAGGAAGCGCCGCGGTCGCTGCTCGAGCTCTGGAAGCCCGCATTCTACGTCGGGCTCCCGTGGCTGCTGATCATGGCTCAGCCGGACCTCGGCACGGGGCTCGTGTTCATCGGCATCCTGTTCGGGATGCTCTTCTGGTTCGGAGCGCCATGGCCGCTGCTGCTCCTCGTCGCGAGCCCGGCGATCAGCCTCGTGCTGGCCTTCAGCTCGACCCTGTGGGCGATCTGGTTCCTGCTCCTGCTCGCGCTGGTGCTCTGGTACAAGCCGTTCATCCACGAGGGGATCGCGGTCGTCGTCGCGAACGTCGCGTTCGGGGTGCTCGCGCCGATCCTGTGGGGGAACCTCAAGCCATATCAGCAGAAGCGGCTGACGGTGTTCCTGGATCCATCGCTCGATCCGCGTGAGGCGGGGTATCACGTCACGCAGTCGAAGATCGCGATCGGTTCCGGCGGACTGACCGGAAAGGGCTTCACGCTCGGCACGCAGAAACGGCTCGCATTCCTCCCCGAGCAGCACACGGACTTCATCTTCTCTGTCGTCGGCGAGGAGCTCGGTTTCATCGGCGTGACGGTGGCGCTGACGCTCTTCTTCGTCCTGTTCCTGCGCGTGATCCGCGTCGCCGAGCGCGCGAGCGACTCGTTCGCGAGCCTCGTGGCGTTCGGCATCCTCTCCGGCTGGTTCGTGCACGTGCTCGTGAACGTCGGCATGACGCTCAGCCTCATGCCGATCACCGGCATCCCGCTGCCGTTCTTCAGCTATGGCGGATCGTTCCTGCTGGCGAGCTGGCTCGCGATCGGGATCCTGCTCCGGATCGCCAACGAGGGGCGCGGTCGGACGACGGGGTTGGCGATCTAGGGGAATTCGATCGCTCGGATCACCGCCGGGAACTGCCGGACCGCTCTGCGTGGCGATGAGGTGTCATCTCGCCACGAGCCGGGCACTGAGCCTTGAAAACAGCCGAGCGGCCGTTCTCGTCCTTTCAGGGTGTCGTTCAGGCACAGGGATGAACAGCGATGAACAATGACCTACTGCCCGGGATCGAAGCCCGGGGGGATCGTTGTTCATCGCTGTTCATCCTTGTGCGTGTACCGAAGCGTGCACCGCCAAGGCGCCAAGAACGCCAAGGGAAAAACCTCCCTGTCAGGCTGTTCTCCGTGCCTCCGTGCCTCCGTGGTGAAATGCCGTTTCCCGCGAGCAACGAGCCCAACGAGGCTTCCCCCCGGGCACGGCCCCGATCACATTTATCGAATGGCCTGGTTCCGGAAGGAGAAGAAGCCCCGTCAGCCGCAGCGCGAGCGCCTCGAGATCCCCGCCGACGCGTGGGAGAAGTGCGAGGCGTGCGGGCACACGGACATCCGTGAGAAGTTCGTCCGCAACAACAACGTGTGCCCGAACTGTGATTACCACCGCCGCTTGCGCGCCGTGGATTACTGCGGGCTGCTGTTCGACGAGGGGTGGGAGGAGATCGAGAGCGACCTCCGGTCCGTCGATCCGCTCGGCTTTCCCGAGTATCCCCAGCGGGTGAAGAAGGCGACGACGAATGCCGGCGATGCCGACGCCATCGTCGCCGCCGCCGGAGCACTGGAGGGGCTGCCGCTCAATCTCGGCGTCATGGACTTCGCCTTCATGGGCGGCTCCATGGGCTCCGTGGTCGGCGAGAAGATCAGCCGACTGGGGCACCGCTCGCTGGAGCGGAAGCACCCGCTGGTGCTGGTCTCCGCATCGGGCGGCGCCCGGATGCAGGAGGGCGTGCTTTCCCTCATGCAGATGGCGAAGTCCTCGGCGGTCCTCGCGATGCTCGCCGAGCGGAAGATCCCGTACATCTCGATCCTCACGAATCCCACGACGGGCGGCGTGAGCGCCAGCTACGCCATGCTCGGTGACGCGATTCTCGCGGAGCCCGGGGCGGTCATCGGCTTCGCCGGTCCGCGCGTGATCAAGCAGACGCTGGGACAGGACCTCCCGGAGGGATTCCAGACCGCGGAGTTCCTGCTGGACCACGGGATGCTCGATGCGGTGGTGCACCGTCGGGATCTGAAGCGGACGGTCGGCCAGCTGCTGCGACACATGATGGGCAAGCCCGCCGCTTCCGGTTGGGCGACTTCCTGAGTGCCCCGGCGCGTCCCGGCGATTCGGCCTACCGGGACGCGCTCGACTATCTCTACGCCCGCACGACGGGCGGCATCCGTCCGGGCCTCGGACGAACCGCCGCCCTGCTTTCGGCTCTCGGCGATCCGCACCGCCGGATTCCCGCGTTCCACGTCGCCGGGACGAACGGGAAGGGGAGCACCGTCGCCACCCTCGCCGCCGTGCTGCGCGGGCGCGGCCTGCGCGTCGCGACCTACACCTCGCCCCACCTGGTCGATTTCCGCGAGCGCATCGTCGTGGACCGCGAGCCGATCGATCGGGCCGCGGTCGTCGAGTTCGTGGCCCGCTGGACGCCGACGGTCGAGCGGCTTGGCGCGACGTTCTTCGAGGCCACGACTGCCCTCGCGTTCGACTGGTTCGTACGCCGGGGGGCCGACATCGCGGTGATCGAGACCGGCCTCGGCGGCCGGCTCGACTCCACGAACGTGATCGAACCGATCGTGGCCGGCGTCTCGACGATCGGGCTGGACCACGTCGAGATCCTCGGGAACACGATCGAGGCGATCGCGTCGGAGAAGGCGGGGATCTTCAAGCCCCGAGTCCCGGCGGTCATCGGCGATCGCGATCCCCGTGTCCAGCGGCTCCTGGCGGCGGACGCGGAGCGAGCCGGCGCCGACCCGATCGTGGTGGTCGCCGACCAGTATCGGGTGCACGACATCACGGTCGGCGACGGGACGAACTTCATCCTCGAGGGGCCGACGCACGCGATGGAGCTGCGGACCCCGCTCGTCGGGTGGCATCAGGCGTTCAACACCGCATTCGCGATCGGGATGCTCGACGCGGCGGGGCCCGAGTACGCCTTCACCGCACGCGACGCCGCCTCCCTGGCCGACGTACGCCTGCCCGGGCGTTTCGACCGGCGCGGTCAGTTCCTGTTCGACGTCGCGCACAACGACGACGGCGTTCGCGTGCTGGTGGAGGCGCTGGCGGCGGCCGGGGTGCCCCGTCCGATCACGGCCGTCGTCTGTGTGCTCGGCGACAAGGCGTGGGAGCCGATGCTGGCGCGCCTGTCGGCTGCGGTCGACGCGATGGTACTCACGTATGCGCCGTCCGCTCCGGCGGAGCGGCGGTGGCCCCTGGACGACGCGGCGGCCTACGCGCGTGCGCACGGGGCCCGCGTCCGCGCCGAGCCGGAGCTCGCGGACGCCCTGTCGGCCGCGGCGAGCGAAGCAGCGACCGTGGTGGTGACCGGATCCTTCCACACAGTGGGTGACGCCATGCACTGCTTGCAGCTCGATCCGCTCGCCGGGTAACTTACGCGAATGTCCAAGGGGTCCTTACCCGGTTTTCGCGATTTCTATCCCGACGCGCTCGCGGAGCGCGCGCACATCATGCGCGTCTGGCGCGGGGTGGCGCGGCGATTCGCCTTCGTCGAGTACGACGGGCCGCCTCTCGAGCCGCTCGAGCTGTACACGAAGAAGAGCGGCGACGAGATCGTCGGCCAGCTGTACAACTTCGTCGACAAGGGCGGCCGTGAGGTATCGCTCCGCCCCGAGATGACGCCCACGTTCGCACGCATGGTCGCGGCACGCGCGAATGCGCTTCGCAAGCCGGTGCGCTGGTTCTCGATGCCGCAGCTCTTCCGCTACGAACGGCAGCAGAAGGGCCGCCTGCGCGAGCATTTCCAGCTCAACGTCGACATCGTCGGCGAGACCGACGCCACCGCCGATGCGGAGCTCGTCGCCGTCGCGATCGAGATGATGCGGGCGTTCGGACTCACGCACGAGGACGTGCGCGTGCGCGTGAGCGATCGGCGGATTCTGCAGGCGTATCTCGCGGCGCTGGACGTGGCGGAGGCGCAGTTCGGGGCCGCGTTCGCGGTGATCGACAAGCTCGAGCGCCAGCCGGCGGCGGTCTCGGACGAGAAACTCGCGGCGGCCGGCATTCCGGACGATGCGCGGAAGCGGATCCTGGCCATCCCGACGACGACGCTCGACGAGATCGAGCGGGTCGTCGGCGACGCCGACGCGTGCCGCCACATCGCCGATTTCCGACGCTTCGAGGGATACGTGGATGCCCTCACGGGCGACGGGGCGCAGTGGCTCCGGTTCGACCCGTCGATCGTCCGGGGGCTGGCGTACTACACCGGGATCGTGTTCGAGCTCTTCGACGCGAAGGGAGAGTTCCGGGCGATCGCGGGCGGCGGGCGGTACGACAACCTGCTCAAGGCGCTCGGCGGAGTCGACCTGCCGGCCCTCGGCTTCGGGATGGGCGACGTGGTGCTCGGCGAGCTGCTCCGCGCTCGCGGTCTGCTCGCACCGCGCCAGCCGGCACCCGACCTGTGGGTCGTCGCGGAGGAGATCATCCCGATCGAGCGCACGATGGACCTGGTGCGTGAGCTGCGCGCACTCGGCCTGAGCGTGGACTACGCGCTTCGCGGCCAGAGCGCGTGCAAGCAGCTCAAGGCCGCCGATCAGGCGGGCGCCGCGTACGCCATCCTGCTCGGCCCCGCGTTCCGTGACGGCGGCCGTGTGTCCGTCCGCGCGCTCCACCCCGAGGCGACGCGCGGACGGCCGCTCACCGAGCGCGTCGCCGCGCCCGAGCTCCATGTCGACGACCTGCTCGCGACGATTCAGGCAAACCCCGATCTGTTCGACCTCACGCCCCGCAAGGACTGACAGGATTCCGCAATGGCTGACGAGAAGAAGCTGACGACCCGCGCCGAGGATTTCAGCGCCTGGTACAATGAGGTGGTGCTGCGTGCGGAGCTCGCGGACTACTCGCCGGTACGCGGGTGCATGGTCATCCGCCCGCAGGGCTATGGCATCTGGGAACGGATGCAGCGCGCGCTCGACGACATGTTCAAGGCGACGGGGCACGTGAACGCGTACTTCCCGCTGTTCATCCCCGAGTCGTTCATGCACAAGGAGGCGGAGCACGTGGAGGGCTTCGCCCCCGAGACGGCCGTGGTGACGCACGGCGGCGGGAAGAAGCTCGAGGAACCGCTCGTCGTCCGCCCGACGTCCGAGACGATCATCTACTCCATGTTCGCCAAGTGGGTGCAGAGCTACCGCGACCTGCCCCTGCTGATGAACCAGTGGGCGAACGTCGTTCGCTGGGAGATGCGCACGCGCCTCTTCCTGCGGACGACCGAGTTCCTCTGGCAGGAAGGGCACACCGCCCACGCCACGCACGACGAGGCGCAGGAGGAGACGCGGCGCATGCTCGGCGTGTACCGCGACTTCATGGAAGGCTGGATGGCGATGCCCGTGATCACCGGGCAGAAGTCCGATGCCGAGAAGTTCGCGGGGGCCCTCCGGACCTACTCCTGCGAAGCGATGATGCAGGACAACAAGGCGCTGCAGGCGGGCACGTCGCACAACCTCGGCCAGAACTTCGCGAAGGCGTTCGACCTCACCTTCCAGGCGGAGAGCGGGGCGACCGAGCACGCGTGGAACACCAGCTGGGGCGTCTCGACCCGGTTGATCGGCGGGCTCATCATGACGCATGGCGACGACAACGGCGTGCGCACCCCGCCGCTCCTCGCGCCCATCGAGCTGGTGATCGTCCCGATCTACCGCTCGGACGAGGAGCGGGCCCGCGTGCTGGAGGCCTGTGAGGCGCTTCGCAAGCGGCTGAACGACTGGGAGCGCCGCGATCCGGGGCGCATCCGCACCCACGTGGATACGCGGGACGGAATCAAGCCCGGCGCGAAGTACTACCACTGGGAGATGCGCGGCGTGCCGCTGCGCCTCGAGCTCGGCCCCAAGGATCTCGACAAGAACCAGTGCGTGCTCGTGCGGCGCGACACGCGGGAGAAGCGCCCGGTCTCGCTCGATTCGGTCGGCGAGGACGTCGTCGACCTGCTCTCCGCGATGCAGCAGGACATGCTGGTCGCGGCCCGGGAGCGCATGGACCGCAACACGATCCGGGAGCGGATCAGCTACGACCGGTTCAAGGAGATCATGGACGGCGACGGGGCGTTCGTCTTCGCCGGCTGGTGCGGATCCGGGGACTGCGAGCAGAAGATCAAGGAAGAAACCAAGGCAACGATCCGCGTGCTGCCGGACGAGGAGTTCCGTTCGGCCGAGGCACCGACGCACTGCCTCTATTGCGGCAAGGCCGCGACCGTGGAGGCCCTGTGGGCACGAGCGTACTGATGCCGGGATTCGTCCGGACCGACGAGACTCTCAACTGCGAAGGCATTCCCCTCGACACGATCGCGCGGGCCGTCGGCACGCCGGTGTACGTGTATAGCGCCGCGGTCATCCGGGATCGCTATACCAGGCTCACGACGGCACTCGCCGGCGTGCCGCATCGCATCCACTACAGTCTCAAGGCCAACAGCAGCCGCGGCCTGCTCGACTTGTTGCGTTCGATGGGAAGCAACGCCGACGTGGTGTCGGGCGGTGAGCTGTTCCGCGCGCGCCGGGCCGGATTCAAGCCGGAGGAGATCGTCTTCGGCGGGGTGGGGAAGACCCGCGAGGAGCTGAGTGATGCCGTCCGGGAAGGCGTGCTGCTCGTGAACGTCGAATCCGAGGGCGAGCTGCGCCTGCTCGACGAGGTGGCGCGCGAGGCGGGACGTGTCGCGCCGGTGGCGATCCGCGTGAATCCCGAGATCAGCGTCGAGACGGCGCACGCCTACATCAAGACGGGCGAGAAGGGGAACAAGTTCGGCGTTCCCTACGACGAGGTCGTGGAGCTCGCGCGCCTCGCCCACGCACTCCCGAACGTGACGCTCGCCGGCCTCGACATGCACGTCGGCTCGCAGCTGTCGCACCTGCAGCCGTACGAGCGCGGCACCGAGCGCCTCATGGCGATCTGCACGCAGCTCCGGAGCGAGGGGATCGACACCCTGCGCTACCTCGACGTGGGTGGCGGCCTCGCCGTTCGCTACGACGCCGAGACGCCGCCCGATCTCACGCGGTTCGCCGAGATCATGGTCGGCGTGGCGCAGGCGACCGGGCTGCAGCTGATCCTCGAGCCCGGGCGCTTCCTCGTGGGCGACTCCGCGGTGCTCGTGACCGAGGTGCTCTATCGCAAGTCGAGCGGCGGCAAGGAATACGTCATCACCGACGCCGGGATGACCGAGCTGCTGCGGCCTTCGCACTACAATGCCTACCATCGCATCGAGGCGGTGCACGAGACCGCGGGTACGGTGAAGGCGGACGTCGTCGGTCCCGTCTGCGAGAGCGGCGATTTCCTCGCGCTCGACCGCGAGGTCGCCGACGCCGCACCGGGCGCATTGCTGGCCGTGCACGGCGCAGGCGCCTACGGGTACGCGATGGCGATGAACTACAACTCGCGCCGCCGGCCGGCGGAGGTGCTGGTCGATGGCGACCGGTACGCCGTGATCACGCGCCGGGAGACGTACGAGGACCTCGTACGCGCCGAGCGCGAGTCCCCCGACTGGGAGACTGCATGAAGATCGGAGTCCTGGCGGACACGCACGACCGCGTCCCGGCGATTCGCGAGCTGCTGCGGCAGTTCGCGGAGCGAGGCATCGGCCTGGTGCTCCACTGTGGCGACTACTGCTCGCCGTTCGCGCTCCAGCCGTTCATCGACGTGCAGATGACGCTTGCCGGTGTCTTCGGCCGCTGCGACGGCGACCGCGAGGGGCTGGTGGCGATGGCGCAGCGCGCGATGGGCGCGGAGCTGTTCGAGGGGCCGCACAGCCTCGACATCGGCGGGGAGCGCATCCTGATCGTCCACGACATCGCGGACGTCCAGGCGCGCTCGATCGACGCGCACTCGATCGTCGTGTGCGGCGCGACCCACCGGCAGGAGATGAAGACGCGCGGTGACACGCTGCTCGTGAACCCCGGCGAGGGGTGTGGATGGATGTTCGGCACGCCAGGCGGGGCGGTCATCGACCTCACGACGAAGCAGGTGGAGTTCCTTTCCCTCACCGGACCGGAGTGGTCCTACTAGATGAGCAGCAGGATCCTGATCATCGATTACGGGTCGCAGTTCACGCAGTTGATCGCCCGCCGCGTGCGCGAGGCCCGCGTCTATTCCGAGATTCACCCGCCGACGCGTGACGCCGCCTGGATCCGCGAGTGGAATCCCACCGGGATCATCCTGAGCGGCGGGCCGAACTCGGTCTACGAGGAGGGTGCCCCGTCGGTCGCCCCCGAGGTCCTCGAGATCGCCCCGGTGCTCGCGATCTGCTACGGCATGCAGGTCGTCGCGAAGCTCGCTGGCGGTCGGGTGGAGCGCGGCTCGCGCGAGTACGGGCGCGCGCACGTGAGCGTCTCGGAGCCGGCCGGGCTCTTCTCCGGATTCGATCGCGACGAGTCGTTCGAGGTCTGGGCGAGCCACGGCGACCACGTGAACGTCGCCCCGCCGGGCTACGTCGTCACCGCGACGAGTGCCGGCAATCCCGTCACGGCGATGCGGCACGAGTCGCGGCCGATCCACTGCGTGCAGTTCCACCCGGAAGTGGCGCACACCCCGCGCGGAGCGGAGATCATCGCCAACTTCCTCTTCGAGATCTGTCACGCGACGCCGAGCTGGACGGCCGGAGCGTTCATCGACGACGAGATCGAGAAGATCCGCGCGCAGGTCGGTGATCGAAAGGTGATCTGCGGTCTCTCGGGCGGGGTCGACTCGTCCGTGGCGGCGGCGCTCGTCCACCGCGCGATCGGCGACCAGCTCACCTGCGTCTTCGTGGACACCGGCCTGCTCCGGCTGCACGAGCGGGAGCAGGTCGAGCGGATGTTCCGCGCGAACATGGGGATCAACCTCGTGACGGTCGATGCGTCGAAGCGGTTCCTCGACGCGCTCGCCGGCGTCGAGGACCCCGAGCGCAAGCGGAAGATCATCGGCCACACGTTCATCGACGTCTTCGAGGATGCCACCGCCGAGCACGCGCAGGGCGCGGCGTTCCTCGTGCAGGGAACGCTCTACCCCGACGTGATCGAGTCGGTGTCGGCCAAGGGCGGCCCGTCGGCGACGATCAAGACGCACCACAACGTGGGCGGCCTCAAGCCGGACATGAAGTTCCAGCTCATCGAGCCGCTGCGCGAGCTGTTCAAGGATGAGGTGCGCAATGTGGGCCGTGAGCTCGGTCTCCCCGAGGAGATGGTCGGGCGGCACCCGTTCCCCGGACCGGGACTCGCCATCCGCGTGCTCAGCGCGGTCGACGAACCCAAGCTCGCCATCCTCCGCAAGGCGGACGCGATCTACCTCGAGGAGATCCGGCGCGCGGGGCTGTACGACGACATCTGGCAGGCTTTCGCGGTGCTGCTCCCCGTCCGCAGCGTCGGCGTCATGGGCGACGAGCGGACCTACGATCACGTGCTCGGCCTGCGGGCCGTGACGAGCACGGATGGCATGACGGCGGACTGGTTCCCGTTCCCGCACGACGTGCTCGCGCACATCTCCAACCGCATCATCCGCGAGGTGGACGGTGTGAACCGGGTGGTGTACGACGTGAGCTCCAAGCCGCCCGCCACGATCGAGTGGGAGTGATCGCGGACCTGGCCATGCGTGTCGACGCGCCCGCCTCCCGGCGGGCGCGTTCATTTACACCCGCCCGGCTGCGCGATAGCTTCGCGGCATGACGACGCCGGCAGCGACGGAGCCCGAACGAGCCAGTCCGACGTCCCCCGCCATTCCGGAGCGGCCGGCGGCGGGGAACGTCGTCTGCCGGAACTGCGAGACGCTGCTGCACGGCCCGTACTGCTCGGCGTGCGGTCAGTTCGACGCGCCGCCGGACCCGTCGTTGCATGAGATTCTCGCCGACGCGTGGGAATCGCTCACGGACCTCGACGGAAAGATCCTGGCGTCACTCAAGCTGCTCCTCGGCCGTCCGGGAGCACTGACGCGCGAGTACCTCGCGGGGCGGCGGGCCAGGTACATGCCGCCGTTCCGCCTCTACTTCCTGTGCAGTGTGGCGTTCTTCCTGATCGACGCCATCGACCGCCCGGATGCGCCGGCGAGGGGCAGCAGGGACGCGCGTGTGGCCGTGCGCGTATCGTCCGATTCGGTGCGCGCCGTGCTGGACTCGATCACGGGTCGTGTCCCGGTGATCGGCAGGGCGGCGGCGACTGACTCCCGCACCGCACGTCCGAATCGCTTCGAGCGGGGCCTGGAGCGCCTCGGCAAGGACGCCGACAGTCGGGTAGCCAAGGTCGCCGAGCTCGTCCCGAACGCCATGTTCCTGCTCATGCCCGTATACGCAGTGATCCTGGCCGTGCTCTATCGGTCGCGCCGCCGTCGCTATCCCGCGCATCTCGTGTTTGCGCTGCACGCACACGCGTTCTTCTTCGCCATGCTCGTGCTGGTCGAGCTCGGTGAGTTTCTCGAGGCGACGGTGCCTGTCGTGAGCAGCGTGATCAACGGGGCCGCTTTCCTCTGGGTCATGGCGTATTTCCCGATTGCGCTGCGCAACGTCTACGGCGGACGGTGGGGCCCCGCAATCCTGAGGGCGACGACACTCGGAACTGCCTATTCGCTCGTGGGCCTCCTCCTCACGGCTGCAGCGTTCGTCGGCTACCTCTACTTGCTCGGCAACTGATCCCGCGCTTGCGGGGGCACTGCCCGGAACGTGAAGGAGGCGCCCATCAGGGCGCCTCCTTCACTCGTTTCGACGTAGCTCCGGTCGGGAGATCAGACCCGCTTCTCCTCGAGGAGCGCAAGGAACTCGCGCGGCTCGGTGATCTCCAGCAGGCGACCGGGCACATCCGGCTCCTTGCTGAACTGGGCGATCTTGCCGAGCACCGGCAGGTACTGGTTGGACACCTCGAGCGGCGGGGCGACGATCAGGAAGAAGAAGTTGACCGGCTTCTCGTCGATCGCCTTGAAGTCCACCCCCTCCCGCTTCCGGCCGAAGGCCACGCGAAGCTTGTTCACCACCAATGACCGGCAGTGGGGGATGGCGATGCCGCGGCCGATCCCGGTCGAGCCGAGGTTCTCGCGCCGCTTCAGCATCTTGAAGAGCATCCCCTCCGACTTCTCGTCGAGGCCGAGGAGCCCGATCAGCTCCTTGAGGATCTCATCCTTGGTCGTGCCTTCGAGATCGAGCTTGACCGCGTCTTCACTGAAGAACTCGCGTAGTTCCATCCATGTCCTCGCCGGGTGGCCGGCCAAACGGGCTGATGATCGAATAACGAGCGAAGTTATCCAGGCCGGCAAGTGGTGTCAAACCCTGATGTTGCAGCGACTTCCGCGCGCGGCTAACTTGAAGGGCTCACATGCGCTTCCCCTTTTCCGTTTCCGCTGCTACGCCGCTCTACCTGGCTCCCATGGCCGGGGTCTCGGAGTCGCCGTTCCGCCGCCTGTGCCGCGCACATGGGGCGGACGTCGTCGTGACCGAGTTCCTCTCCGCCGAGGGGATCCGCCGGGACAACCCGGCCACGGTCGAGAAGCTGCGGTTCGGGGCAGACGAGCGGCCCATCGGCGTCCAGATCTTCGGCGCCGACCCGACGGCGATGGGTGAGGCCGCCCGGCTCGTCGCCGACGTGTTCCAGCCCGAGTTCATCGACATCAACTTCGGCTGCCCCGTCAAGAAGGTCGTCCGTAGGAATGGCGGCTCCGGGTGCCTCAAGGACATGGACCTCGTCGCGGACATCATCCGCGCGGTAGCCGCCGCGACGCACCTCCCGGTCACGGTCAAGACGCGGAGCGGGTGGAGCGAGGACACTCGCGACCCGGTGGGCATCGCGCTCCGCATGCAGGACGCCGGTGCGCGCGCATTCACGCTGCACGCCCGCACCCGGACCCAGATGTACACGGGCAAGGCGAACTGGGACGAGATCGCCGCGGTGGTGGAGGCGCTGGATGTGCCCGTCATCGGCAACGGGGACATCAAGACTCCGGAGGATGCCATCCGGATGCACCGGCACACCGGCTGCGCCGCGATCATGATCGGCCGCGGTTCGTTCGGCCAGCCCTGGATCTTCGACCAGGTCCGGGATGCCCTCGACGGACGGGAGATGCGTCCGGCGCCGGACGTCGCCGGGCGATTCGCGGTCGCACTCGACCACGCGCGCATGGTACAAGGCTACGAGGCCGATCCGGAGGGAGCGGCCATCGAGTTCCGGAAGCATCTCGGCTGGTACGTGAAGGGGCTCCCGAACTCGTCCGAGCTGCGCCGGAAGCTGCACCTCGTGAACAGCTTCTCCGAGGTGGAGGGGATCTTCGGCGAGTACCTCGCGAACTACGAGCGCCACGTCGCGAGCGCGGAGCGGGTAGAGCGCGAGGCGGACGCATCCGGACCGGCACTCGCGGCGCTTCAGGCATGATTCGCGATCGCGTTCGCGAGCTGCTCCGACAGGTCGCGGACGGCGCCCTCCCGGTCGACGCCGCGCTCGAGAAGCTCGCCTTCGATCCGGTCGAGTCGCTCGATTTCGCGTCGATCGATCATCATCGTGCGCTCCGGCAGGGATTCCCGGAAGTCGTCTTCGGGGCCGGCAAGACCGACGAGCAGGTCGAGGCGATCGCGGCGAGCATCGCGGCGCGAGGCGACGGCTTCCTCGTCACGCGGGTGGCGCCCACCGCCGCCGACCGGCTGGCTGCGCGGTTTCCCGACGTCGAGGCCAACCCGCTGGCGCGCACGGTCCTGCTGCGAAGCGGGTACCGCCCGGAAGGGAACGGGGAAGTGCTGATCGTCACGGCCGGCACCAGCGACCTGCCCGTGGCGGAAGAGGCAGCCGTGACCGCGGACGCGCTGGGACTCGACGTGCGCCGGCTCACCGATGTCGGCGTCGCCGGGATCCACCGCATCCTCGCCCGCCGGGATTCACTCGCATCCGCGTCGGTGGTGATCGTCGTCGCGGGGATGGACGGCGCGCTTGCATCCGTGGTCGGTGGACTCGTCCGCGTCCCGGTGATCGCGGTGCCGACGAGCGTCGGCTACGGGGCTGCGTTCAACGGGATCGCCCCGCTGCTGACCATGCTCAACAGTTGCGCGGCCGGGGTCGCCGTCGTCAACATCGATAACGGTTTCGGCGCTGCGGTCGCCGCCTCGCGGATCCTTCACGATTGATCCGCAGGACGGGCTCATCGCCCCTTTGCGCCTCGACCGGCATCGCGTGAGGGTGAACCTGGCATGTCCGCGTTAGCGATCGGCGCGTCGCTGCTCCTCGTGGCGGCTGCCGCATCCGCAGGAACGGCGCTCCTGGTGCGCAGGGGCACGGTCCGGCGGCCTGGCAGGCGCGCGCGGGTCAGCGTGCCCGGGCTCGAGAGCTTCGGCGCCGGGCGACTTCCGCGGACGACCATCGAGCAGACCGTCCCCTCCGATCTCCGGCGGGACGTGCAGGAGCGCCAGGAGCAGCACGCGGCCGCGCAGGACCGTGACAGCCTGACCCGCTATCTCGTGGACATCCGCGATCTCCTCGGCGCCGAGGAGGCGGTGTTCTGGGCCTGGCTCGAGGACCGCGACTCGCTGCGCCCCTGGGCGTGGTCGACCCCCGAGGCGGAGCGTCCCCGGTTCTTCCGGATGGGCGACTGGGGGCCGCTCGTGCAGTGGGCGGCGCAGGAGCGCCTCACGCACACCGCCGGCCCTGATCCGTCCTTTCCGCAGATCGCGGTGGCCCCGGTGGTCAGCGGCGAGCGGCTTCACGGTGTCGTGAGCGTCACCTCGTCCAAGGGCCTCACGATCGGGAAGTCCGCGGCCCGCGAATGGCTGCCACGGCACTCCGAGCATGTCGCCATGCTCGGCGACCTGTTCGAGTCGCGCCGGAGCTTTCGCCGCCTGATGCGGCAGGGGCAGGCGCTGCTCCAGGCCGCGGATCGCATCAGGGGGCACAAGTCCGAAGAGACGCTCGCGAGCGCCCTCTGCATCACCGCCCTCGAAGTCACGAGCGCGGACGACGCGGCGCTGGTGCGGTGGGACGCGGCGTCCGGCACCGGGACGATCCAGTTCCAGACCGGGTCGCGCGGTGCAGGCGAGGGGTTCGCGGTGGACGGCGACTCCATCGTCGCCCGCACCTGCATCGACGGCTTGCCCGCCGTGCTCGAGGATGCCACTCCGATTGGAGCAGGGGAGCTGTTCGGCCGCGGCGACGGATTTGCGGCTGCCGGGTCGGCCGCGATCATCCCGATCATCCGGGAGGACGTGTGCCTGGGCGCGATCGTGATCACGGCGCGGGAAGTGGCTGCGATCTCCCACGACGAAGCCAGGAACATCGGGCTGCTGGCCGCGGTCGCCAGCACGTCGCTGGAGATCGTCTGGGAGATCGAGGAGGCCGACCGCCGGTCCCGAATCGATCCACTCACCGGGCTGGCGAACCGCCGACACTTCGAGGAGCAGCTGCAGCGGATCATCGCGGAGACCGATCGGTTCGGCGGGTCCGGATCGCTCGTCCTCGTGGACATCGACCACTTCAAGAAGGTCAACGATACGTACGGGCATCAGGCTGGCGATCACGTCCTCAGGCACGTGGCGAAGGTCCTGTCCGACGGGGTCCGCACGGTCGACGTCTGTGCCCGCTACGGTGGGGAGGAGCTCGCGATCCTGCTGCCGCAGACCCGGGTCGACGGTGCGGCAGAGCTCGCGGAGCGGATCCGGAAGGCGATTGCCGAGCGTCCGGTCCGCGTGGGTTCGGATTCGATTTCCGTCACGGCGTCGTTCGGGGTGGCGAGCTACCCGGAGACGGTCTCTGTGAAGGAATCGCTCTTTCCGGCGGCGGATCGCGCGCTGTACGCAGCCAAGCACGACGGGAGAAATTGCGTGAGGGTAGCGGCCTCAACGCCAAATGCCCCATAGGGTTGACTGAGCTACCTCATGCAGTGCCAAGGGCGCGGCTCGCTTGCATTCGGGGTCGTGACCGGCTAGCTTGCGAGATGTCGAAGGGGGCGACTGGCTTCGACGGGGTAAGTGAAGCTGGAGCTGCGCGCCCAGGTCTCCGGATCCTGGTAAAACATTCGGAAAATCATTACCTGCGAACAACAACTTCGCTCTCGCCGCGTAACCTTCGGGTTACCCCGGCAGTGCTCACGAGGAAGCCCGCCCGGGGCGTCGCGTGAGTATCGCAAATCTGGGCTAGTCCGGCGTCACGCTTTCGGGCATCGGGCAAAATCAAAGGAAGGCTTACCTGAACGTCGGCCTCCTGTTGGCCAGCGGATGGGGACATTCAACAACAGGATACGCGCGTAGACGCTTTGGTGGATCTATTCTCGGACCCGGGTTCAATTCCCGGCGCCTCCACTTTCGGGAAGTCCAGTACGATCTAGGGCCGTCCAATGGACGGCCCTATTTCGTTTCCCCCTATGGGGTTAGCTGTCCGGTACCGTCTAGTGCCGTCCACCCACGTCCGAACGTCGTGGGGGTACGGCTGGGGGTATCGATTGCGGACGCCGGTTCGGTAGAGCAGATTCCGCCGGCCAGTTGGGGGTATCAGCGGCTCAGCTCGAGGAGATCGCCGGGCTTGATGCTCAGGGCGCGGCACAGCTTCTCGATGGTGGAGAACGCGATACGCTCGGCGTTCCCGGTCTCGAGGTCGCTGATCGTTGCTTGGCGGACTCCAGCGCGCTCGCTGAGCTGCATCTGGGTCAGCCCGGCAGCATCGCGAAAGCGGCGCAGGTTCACGTTGATCGGGGTCACGGGCGATATACTAAGAAGAGGATATTGACGGGTCAATACTCTCGACAGTATATTCCCGCGCACAAGAAAGCCGGTCCGCTGCATCCCCGCGAAGAGAGGCGGACCGGCTCCCAGTGCAACGCCTCGCGGCATCGCTCCCGGAATAATGGGGCGTCACGCTGCGGGGCACAACAGGAGCCCCGAACGATGGCACTTCGACAGGTTTCGCCAGCCGCCAGCCGCGGCGTCTTCATCGCCCCGTTCCGTAGCGAGCAGGGATGGACCATGCTCTACGCTACCACTGCAGACGGGAGGCTCGCCGCCCCAATGGTCGAAGTGCCTGCATACGAGGACGTCGACCACGAATGCTTCGACAACCCGTGGAAGCTTGCCACCGATCGCCTGTGGGACGCGGTTCGCAGCGCTGAGCCGCGCCGCCCTGTGCTTCGGCTGATCCGATGAGTCGCGCCATCAACACCCTTGACGCGCTGAAGGTCCGTGCGTTCATCGCGAAGGGTGAGAAGGGGAAGAAGCTCGCCGATGGCGGCGGGCTGTACCTCATGCTCACCCCGGCCGGCACGGCCGTCTGGCGGATCAAGTACCGGTTCGGTGGGAAGGAGAAGCTCTACGCCGCCGGCGTCTACCCGGAGGCCTCGCTGGCCGATGCCAGGGCGACGCGCGAGGCGGTGAAGGCGCTGCTCCGCGAGGGGCGCGACCCGGTGCAGTCGCGGCAGGTGAGCCGGGCTGCGGCAGAGGCGTCGGCTGACACCACGTTCGCCGGCGTCGCCGCCGCATGGCTCGAGAAGCGGAAGCCGGACTGGAGCGCGATCCACTACCAGAAGTCCAGCCAGGCGCTCGAGCGCGACGTGCTGCCGAAGCTCGGCAAGCTCCCCGTCGCCGATATCACCCCGGCAATGATCGCCGCGGCGCCCAACC
>Ga0247822_10000643_pt1 | contig 19494 bp, 15 predicted proteins | sample 13C_Cellulose_Da_FD_192423 | JGI IMG/M metagenome (GOLD analysis project Ga0247822, IMG submission 192423) | Soil microbial communities from agricultural site in Penn Yan, New York, United States - 13C_Cellulose_Day30 | ecosystem: Environmental > Terrestrial > Soil > Agricultural land | place...
TCAAGCGGACTCGCCTCCCAGAAGGTTACGCAACACTTTATGCGACTGGTAAACGCCGTTGAAAAGAGTTGGGCCCACTGAAAAGAGGGTTAACCGGACCGCTGTCCCGCTATGGGAAGCCGACGATGTTGACCGATGTTAATCCAGAGAAGCGCGATCGACCTTGAAGTCGGCTTCCTGGAGCAGTCGAATGCACAATTCGATGGCTTCAGGGTCGCGGGCCTCGCACTCGACTTCGATCACCGTGTCCTTGGCCGGAAGCCGCGTGAAGATGCGGCTGTGATTGATCTCGATGATGTTGACGCCAGCCTGCTGACAACAGCTGGCGATGGCTGCCAAAGCGCCCGGACGGTCCTGCGCGGCAATCTGCAGACGCGCCATGCGTCCTTGCCTCGCCAGGTCGCGGACGAGCACATAAGCCAGCAAGTGCGTGTCGATGTTCCCACCGCAGAGTACAGTGGCGACCTTCTTGCCGGCGAACTTGCCAGGGTCGGCGAGCATTGCGGCTAAACCCGCCGCGCCCGCGCCTTCGACGACGCTCTTTTCGATGGCGACCAGGATGGCGACCGCCCGCTCGATGTCGCGCTCGGCGACGAGAATGATCTCGTCGGCAATCTCTTCGAGAATGCGCGAGGTGAGCTTGCCCGGCTCCTTCACCGCGATGCCCTCGGCCAAGGTGTCGCCGCCCATCGCGCGAAATTCGCCATCGATGGCCGACTTCATCGAGGGATAGAGCTCCGCCTCGACGCCGATCATCGCAATGTCCGGCTTCAGCGACCGAGCGGCAATACCCACGCCCGACATCAATCCGCCGCCGCCGATCGGCAGGACGATCGTGTCGAGGTCCGGCGCATCCTCGAGCATTTCGAGCGCGAGCGTGCCCTGCCCGGCGATCACCTGCGGGTCGTCGAACGGATGGACGAAAACATAGCCTTCTGCCCGCTCCAGCTCGTGCGCCTTGGCATAAGCGTCGTCGAACATCGCGCCGTGCAGCAGGACCTTCGCGCCGTGCCCCTCTGTCTGCGAAATTTTGATCGTCGGCGTGTGTATCGGCATCACGATAGTTGCCGGAATACCGAGACGCTTGGCGTGATAGGCCACCGCTTGCGCATGATTGCCGGCCGACGCGGCGATGACTCCGCGCGCTTTCTCTTCCGGAGTCAGCTGCAGCAATTTGTTGAGGGCGCCGCGCTCCTTGTAGGCGGCGGTGAACTGCAGATTCTCGAACTTCAGCCAGATTTCCGCGCCGATGATCTCGCTCAACGTGCGGCTTTTCATCATCGGGGTACGGATGACCGAACCTTCGATGCGCTGCGCGGCTGCTCGAATGTCGTCGATCGTCGGGGCTTGCATGGTGGCCGGGTGAAGCATGGCGGCAAGCGCTAGACCTTCCCGCCGCCGCGAACAATGCTATGCGCCGCCTTCATGCACAGCCGCATGATCGCAGCGCTCGCGGTAGCGCTACTCCCCGCCCCTGCACTCGCAGCAACGCTCATCGACAATGCCCGCGGCGTTCAGGTGAACGCCGACGGTTCGCTCGACCGCTTCACCGGCCTAGTTATCAACGATCAGGGCAAGGTGGTGCAGGTGCTGCGCGGAAGTAGCGCAGGCGTGGTTGTGCCAATCGACAAGAGGGTCGATCTGGGCGGACGCGCTCTGCTGCCGGGCCTGATCGACGCTCACGGCCATGTGATGGCGCTAGGCCTTGCGGCGCTTCAGCTTGATCTGGTCGGCACGAATTCGGTCGCGGATATGCAGCAGCGGCTGCGCACCTACGCCACCGCGCGAAAGGACGATCCGTGGATCGTCGGTCGAGGCTGGAACCAGGAACTCTGGTCGGAATCGCGTTTCCCGACAGCGGCTGATCTCGACGCGGCGGTCTCCGATCGCCCGGTCACGCTGGAGCGGGTCGACGGGCACGCCCTCGTTGTGAACAGCGCAGCGCTGAGAGCGGCAGGCATCACTGCGGCAACGAAAGATCCGGTCGGTGGCAAGATCGAGCGCGACGCCAAGGGCAATCCCACCGGCCTGCTCATCGATGCGGCGATGGAACTGGTCGGCTCCAAGGTCCCCGCGCCCTCGGCACAGGTCATGGCGCAGGCTTTGGCGAAAGCGCAGGGCATCCTGCTCGCAACCGGCATCACGGCGACCGCAGACATGGGCACGTCGGTTGCCGACTGGACGGCCATGAACGAGGCGGGCCGCACCGGAAAGCTCAGCGTCCGCATCATGGCCTATGCCGCGGGTGTCGGGCCGATTGCGACCATCGCCCCGAACGGACCCTCGAACTGGCTGTTCGGCGATCGCCTGCGGCTGGGTGGCGTAAAGCTCTACTCAGACGGCGCCCTCGGCTCGCGCGGGGCCTATCTCAAGCAACCCTATTCCGATCAGCCCAGCACCCGCGGCCTCCGTTTCCTGACGGACGCGGAATTGCGCGATCAGACCGAACAAGCTGCGTCGAAGGGCCTGCAACTAGCGGTCCACGCTATCGGCGACGCTGCGGATGCGCAGGTCATCGCGGCCTACGAAGAACTGTCCCGCAAGTACGGCAAGAACCGCCGCTGGCGGATCGAGCATTTCCAGATCGCCGACCCTGCCGACATTCCGCGCCTGGCGCCCGCCGGAATCATCGCCTCGATGCAGCCCGTACATCAGACCAGCGACCGACTGATGGCCGAGAAGCGCCTCGGAGCTGACCGGCTCACCGGCGCCTACGCTTGGCAATCGGTGATCAAGTCCGGTGCACGCATCGCCTTCGGGTCAGACTTCCCGGTGGAATCACCCAATCCCTTCCCCGGCCTCGCCGCGGCAGTCAGTCGTCAGGATGTGAACGGTCAACCGCCTGGCGGCTGGTATCCCGAGCAACGCGTGACCTTCGCGCAAGCATTGTCGGGCTTCACTCGCGATGCCGCTTATGCCGGTTTTGCCGAACAGAAGTTCGGTTCGCTCGAGCCCGGCAAATGGGCCGACTTCATCGTCGTCGATCGCGACATCAGTGAGGCCGGCGCGATGGAAATCGCTCGTACGCAGGTCCTGGAGACCTGGGTGGCAGGCAAAAAGGTCTGGGGCGGCCCTGCGGCTAGGGCTGGCGCCGAGCGCGGGAAGTAAGCATCGACGGCGTGAGGATTTGAGGGAGTTCCTCCGGCTCCTTGCCCGGCGTGTACCAAAGATAGAGCGGAACGCCCGCCCGGCCCCGGCTCTCCAGGAAGCGAGTGATTGCCGGGTCGCCGTTGGTCCAGTCTGCAGCGAAGACTTTCACGCCGGCGGCCTCGAACGCCTTGCGGACCTCGGTCCGGTCGATCGCCGTCGCCTCGTTTGCTTTGCAACTCAGGCACCAGTCAGCCGTGAAATAGACGAACGCCGGATGGCCCTGAGCCAGCGCGTCGTCGACCTTCAATTCGCTCCAGAGTTCGGCGCCCTCGACGGCCCGCGCTACGGCCGGTGAACGCTCCGGCATCGCCCAGGCCGCGATGCCCGCGACGGCAACGGCCGCAAGCGTCGCGACATAGCCGGTCTGCTTGCCGCGCCGCTGAATGAGGCCCGCACCGAACAGCATCAGCGCAACCACTACGGCAGACGCGATTCCGATCTGCAGCGCCTTGTCGCCGCCCAGCCGCCACAGCAGCCAGAGACAGCCCAGCGCGGTCAGCGCCATCGGTATCGCCAGGATGCGCTGCAACGTCGCCATCCACGGCCCGGGTTTAGGCAACAGGCGGCGCAATCCAGGCACGAAGGCAATGACCACGAAGGGCAGTCCAAGCCCCAACCCGAGCGCCGCGAAAACTGCGATCGACCAGACTGGCGGTAGAAGAAGTGCAGTCCCTAGCGCGATGCCGAGAAAGGGGCCGGCGCAGGGCGTGGCGACGAACGACGCCAGCGCGCCCGCTCCGAAGCTGCTGGAAGGCATGCCGTCCGTGACGACCGAGGGTACCTCGAACACCCGCAAGAGATTGAGCGTGATCGCTGTAGTGAGCAGGAACAGAACGACGATTGTTCGCGGGTCCTGCAATTGGAAAGCCCACCCGATCTCCGTCCCCGCCGACCGGATCGCTAAGAGCGCAACGCCAAGGGCGCCCGTGCCGACGACCGCGCCCGCGGCATAGCCAAGGGCATCGCGCCGGGCTTCCTTCTCATCGCCCCCGCTGCGTGCGAGGTGCAGCGCCTTGATTGCGAGGATGGGGAAGACGCAGGGCATCAGGTTGAGGATGAGCCCGCCGGCGATCGCCCCAAGAATCGCCCAGACTATGGCCTCCATCCCGTCGTCGCCGACGAGCTGACCGCCCCTGGGCACGTCGCCCCGCACAGCATGAATTTCCAGCCCGCGCCCATCACCCAGTGAAAGTACGCCTGCGAATTCGGCTGGCTCTCCGGTCCGCCGCGGAAGCTCCGCGACCAGCAGATCGCCGGAACGCCGGAACGTCTGCTTGGCCGCATAGTCGACCGGCCCGTCCGCCGCCGGAAACAGATAGGGCTCGTCGACCGTGACGTCGCGCGGAAGGGGAACCGCGACACGAAGCATGTTGCCCGCGATCGCGAATTTCGCCGGGCTCGCCAGAGGTCTCGGAAGCGCGCGCTTCCACTGGTCGAATTGCGCCGTGGCTTCAGGTTGCGGCGGACCTACGGACAATTGCAGCGAGAATTCGCCCTGTTCCGGAACGCAGATCTTGTCCGTGCAGGCCAGCCAGCGAGCCTTGGCGGAAATGGGAACGGTGCCGACCGCGGCATTCGCCGGTACCTTCAGCCGCGTGAGGACCGCGTAATCGTCCTCGTAGACATAGTTCATGATGCCCGCGACGGTCAGCCGGGTCGGTACCGGATAGCGCAACGGCCCCATCGAATACCCTGGCGGAAGCTGCCACTCGACGCTCATCGGCAAGCCGGCGTCGCCTGGATTGAGCCAATAACCGTGCCAACCTGGCTGCGTCTTCATGACGATCGCCAGCTCGACTTCGCCGCCGGGCGCAGCGGCGCCTTCGGCCACCAGTTCCGGCTCGATGCCGCGGGCGGCAGCAGCGACGGGCGCAAACAGCAGCGCGATGAGGATCAGCAGAGGCCGGATCATGCCCAAAATCGGTACAGTTGATTGGCCGCGGCGCAAGAGAGTCAGGGTCGCAATAATCTGCATTCTCGGCTAGCTCTCCCCCAGAACTATGGTTGGAGAGTAAACAGCATGCGTTTCGCCCGGGCAATCTGGAAGCTGCTGGTCGGCGTGAAGGACCTCTTGGTCCTGATTTTCATGCTGATGTTCTTCGGCCTGATTTACGCCGGGCTGTCCGCTAAGCCGACGCCGGTTGGTGAAGGCATCCTCGCTTTCGATCTCAACGGCCCGGTAGTCGAACAGCCGTCCAAAGCCGATGTTTCCGAAGTCCTCACGGGTGGCACTCCGACGCGCGAGTATCGCCTGCGCGACCTGGTCGCCGCGCTCGACAATGCGCGCACCGACAGCCGCGTGAAGGCCGTCGCCCTTGATCTCGACAGCTTCACAGGCGGCGGCCAGGCGGCAATGTCCGACCTGTCGGACGCCATCCGCCGAGTCCGCGATTCCGGCAAGCCCGTGCTCGCTTATGCGACCGGCTACACGGACGACAGCTATCAGATCGCCGCAGCGGCCTCCGAAGTCTGGCTCAACCCGCTTGGCGTGGTCGGCCTGGCCGGTCCGGGCGGCCAGAACCTCTACTACAAGGGCCTGCTCGATAAGCTGGGCGTCACCGCACACGTCTATCGCGTCGGCACCTACAAGGCCGCGGTCGAACCGTTCACTCGCGAGGACATGTCGCCGGAGGCCGAGCAGAACGCTCAGGCGCTTGCGAACGCCCTGCTCGAAACCTGGCGCGAAAGCGTCACCAAGGCTCGTCCGAAGGCCAAGGTCGATGCCTATATGCGCGACACGGCGGGTGCGGTTCAGGCCGCGGGCGGCGACATTGCCAAGGCTGCGCTCAATGCCGGGCTCGTCGACAAGCTGGCTGACCGCCAGGCGTTCGAAGCCCGCCTCGCCGAACTTGGCGGCAGCGACGACGACGCCGTCGGCGGCTACCAGCGCATTCGCCTTCCTGCTTACGTCAAATCCACGCTGGATGAGACGGGAAGCGGTCCGATCGGCGTCGTCACCATCGCGGGCATGATCGTCGACGGCAAGGCATCGGCGGGCACCGCCGGCGGCGAAAGCATCGCCCAGGAAATTGAAAAGGGCCTCGCGCGCAAGGACCTCAAAGCCCTGGTCGTCCGTGTCGACAGCCCGGGTGGTTCGGTGCTGGCCTCCGAACGCATTCGCCAGGCTTTGCTTGAAGCCAAGCGGAAGAAGCTTCCTGTCGTCGTCTCGATGGGCAGCGTCGCGGCCTCGGGCGGTTACTGGGTCTCGACCCCAGCTGACTTCATCTACGCAGAGCCGTCCACTATCACCGGGTCGATCGGCGTGTTCGGCATCCTGCCAAGCTTTGAGGGCACTCGCCAGAAGCTGGGCCTGGGCGCGGATGGCGTGAAGACGACGCCGCTGTCAGGCGAACCCGATTTGCTCAACGGTCCGTCGCCCGAAGCCTCAAAGCTGCTGCAAACCAGCGTCGAGTCCATCTACGGCCGCTTCCTCGGCATCGTCGCCCAGTCGCGCAAGAAGACGCCCCAGCAGATCGACCAGATCGCGCAGGGTCGCGTGTGGGACGGCGGCACCGCCCGTCAGATCGGCCTGATCGACGGCTTCGGCGGAATGGAAGAAGCAGTCGCCAAGGCCGCCGAACTCGCGAAGCTCGGCGAGGGCGACCGTGGCGTCACCTATCTCGACCGTCCGACCAGCTTCAAGGAACAGATCCTCGACATGCTGGCCCAACAGGAGCGTGACGAAGGCGCGGCTCCGGCCGACGGCTATGCCTTCCTCGCCAACGGTCAGCTGCGGCTGGCGCAGGCTCTGGCGGACCTCCGCACGATCCTGAACGGACCGAGCATCCAGGTTCGCTGCCTCGAATGCCCGACCGTCACGCCGGCCAAGGTCGAGCGCCGCGACGTCGGCGTGATGGCGAGTCTTGCGGAGTGGCTGTTCTAGCGGGTCCGATCCGCTAGGCGGCTTCGTGCGCCATCATCCGTTCGACGAACGTCCGGTACTGACCTACTGCGCGGTCGAAGTGGGCAACGTCGCGATAAGTCCGCGCCTGCATCACTCCGCCCTCCATCACGTTGAGCGCCAGCTCGGCCAGGCCCCGGTAGTCCGTGCCCTCGATGAAGCGATGATCCGCCGCGCGGAAGCATTCCTCGACGGCATCGACCCAATTGGTGAAATTCTCCGCCAGCCGCTCGCGGACGATCGGGTCGGCATCGTGCAATTCCAGGGCCAGGCTGCCGATCGGGCAACCGTACTGGCACTCAGTCTCGACGATCGCGCGCCGATAGAAAGCGAGTAGCGCGAAGACGCGCTCGACTGGGTCTGAAACGCCCTCCCAAGCAGGCTCAAGCAGCATGGCCCGAATGCCGTCGCGATAGGCTTCGAGCACTGCAAGCAGCACATCCTGCTTGCCCGGGAAGAAATGGTAGAGGCTGCCGCTATTGACCTGGCTGCGGCTAAGAATGTCGGCGATCGACGTCGAGGTGTAGCCCTTCAGCCAGAACAGCTCCATGGCCGCTTCGACGATCCGTGATCGCGTGTCCTTGCCCATGCACCAAGGCTAGTTGAGCGCTCAATCAAGAGTCAATTCGGGCGCCGTTCCGTCGCTTCTTGAGCGCTTTCGGCAGAAGGATCGTCCCGATCACACTCATGGCAAGCGCTACGACGCCGAACAGGATCACGAACGGATTATGCGAATCCTCGCGGGTCGTGGGGTCCATGATGTGGAGGCCCCACATGAAGTCGTAGAACCTCCACCAGCCAGTCCGCGTGGCGACGATCTGCCCCGATGACGCATCGACGTAGAAATGGACGCCGTCGCTCATCACCACCTGCCAGGCGGCAACAGGACGTCGAAGCTCCAGCGGAGGCTTTGCCGCGTCAGTGCGGGCGACCCATCGGATCGACGCTTCTCCAGCGTAACGCGCCTCAACCTCGCGCCTGGCGTCCACCGCAGACAAAGCCGGCAACAAGAGTCCGGTCAGCGGATCGGCCAGCCGCACCTTTCCGTCGGCGAGTTTCACCACCCACCGAGGGCCTGCGGCTCGCTGCTCCAACGACAAGGATGAGACGGGCACTCCCGCGATCGACGGCGGTATGGGCGGACCGACCAGACGCATTGGCGGAGCATCGCGAAGTAGGCCCTCGCCCCGCACCTCCTCGATCGGCCGCGCGACCATCACCAGGCCGGAAATCGTCCACAACAGGATCGGCACGGACGCGACCCACGCCAGCCAGATGTGCCAGCGGCGATTTCGGCTTCGTCCGTTCATTGCGCCTGCGTACGAAAGTGCTGGCGCGACGGCTAGATGTGGATCGGCTTGCCCGTTACCGCCATCGCCGCTTCCTTCAGCGCCTCGCTGTGCGTCGGGTGAGCGTGGCAGGTGTAGGCGATGTCCTCGCTGGTCGCGCCGAACTCCATCGCCTGCGCGGCCTGGGCGATCATCGTGCCCGCGACGGTCGAGATCATCCACACGCCGAGCACGCGATCGGTCTTGGCGTCGGCGATGACCTTCACGAAACCGTCCGTTTCGCGGTTGGTCTTGGCCCGGCTGTTGGCGAGCATCGGGAACTTGCCGACCTTCACCTCGCCGCCCTTCTTCGCGTCTTCCTCGGTGAGGCCCACGCCCGCGATCTCGGGATAGGTGTAGACGACGCTCGGAATGACATCGTGGTTCACGATGCCCGTCTGGCCCGCGATATTCTCGGAGACGGCAATGCCTTCATCCTCTGCCTTGTGGGCGAGCATCGGACCGGGGATCACGTCACCGATCGCCCAGACGCCCGGGACCGACGTACGGAAGTCATGGTCGGTCTCGATCTGGCCGCGCTGATTAAGACTGAGGCCGATCTTGTCGAGGCCGAGCCCTTCGGTGTTTGGACGGCGGCCGATGGAGACGAGCACGACGTCCGCCTCAATCGTCTCGGCGGCACCGCCGGCGGCGGGCTCGACGGTAAGCGTCACCGACTTGCCGTTGACCTTTGCGCCGGTGACCTTGGTCGAAAGCCGCAGCTCGAAGCCCTGCTTCTTGAAGATCTTATTCGCTTCCTTACGGACTTCGCCGTCCATGCCCGGCAGGATCTGGTCGAGGAATTCGACGACGATGACCTCGGCGCCAAGCCGCTTCCACACCGAACCAAGCTCCAGCCCGATTACGCCGCCGCCAATGACGACGAGGCGTTTTGGCACTTCGGCGAGTTCCAGCGCACCCGTGGAATCAACGATCCGTCCGCCCGCATTGTCGACCTCGACGCCCAGAAGCGGAGTGACAGACGAGCCGGTAGCGATGACGATGTTCTTGGCGGTCACGGTGCGATCGCCGACCTTGACCGTGTTCGGACCCTCAAACGTGCCGAGGCCCTTCAGCCACTCGACCTTGTTCTTCTTGAACAGGAACTCGATGCCCTGCGTCAGGCCCTTCACCGCATCCTTGCGGCCACCATGCATCGCATCAAGGTCAAGCTCGACGCCCGCCGTCTTGACGCCCCACTTGGCGAGCGTGCCGTGAGCAGCTTCCTCGAACAGCTCCGACGCGTGCAGCAGCGCCTTCGACGGGATGCAGCCGACGTTGAGGCAGGTGCCGCCAAGCGTCTCGCGGCTCTCGACGCACCCGGTCTTGAGGCCAAGCTGGGCAGCGCGGATCGCGGCCACATAGCCGCCGGGACCGGAGCCGATCACCAGCACGTCGAAGTCGAATTCAGCCATGAAATCCTCGGAAAGTTCGTGCGGGCCACTTAGGGTGCGAAGGCTTTCCTGACCAGTGCCTGCCGCCCGGCTATTTCTGGCGAACCTCTTCGAGCCCCTCACCCGCATCGATCAGCTTGCCGGAACGCTGCTCCTGGACCGCGCGCAACAGGGTCCGCGCCGCGTTGCGGACTTCCTCTTGAATGTCGTGGTCGGCGTCGAGCTCCTGATGGCTGGTCGCATAGGGCTTCCAATAACCGATATAGCGATCCAGCTCGGCGGATGGTCCGGCAGGCTTGAGTTTCATGAAGCGCAGCCAGTCGGCCAGGCTACGGCGGACATTCTCCGCACCCTCCACGTCGCCATGCACGATCACCGAAAAAACCCGGCCCTCGAGATGACGCGGGTATGGCCAGTCGGCCAGCTCCAGCTCCTTCGCCTTCTTGGCGTCCTTTCCGTGCGTCGTAGTGGGATCGGGATTGCCGCCGTCAGCGCAGACCAGCCGGTCCATCATCAGCTTCATCGGTGAAGTCGGCGAGTACCAGTTCACTGGGTTGATGAGCATGATCCCGTGCGCTCGCACCCACAGAGGGTAGATCTCGTTCATCCAATCTTGGGTCTGGCCCAGCGAGTAGTTTGGATAGCAACTGCACGGCCAGTGACAGAGCGCCGCGGCGGTCGAGAAGCAGGCCTTGCACGGGTGAATCTTGCGCCCGTACTCCGATGCCAGCCGGGACAAATCGAGCACCCGCACCAGTGTCCCTTCGACCCCGCAGATCTCCCGGGCAATCTCCAGCAGGCGCCAGCTTTTCGACATCTCGCCGGGACAAGTGTGCTCGCTTCGGGAGGACCCGTTGACGATCAGGATGCAGGGCGGCTGGTTTGGGTCCTCATGCTCCGCCTGCGCCCGCTGGATCGCCTCATGCGCCGCGCGCCAATCGTCGGCGAGGTCGTAGGTCGGATCGGCGAACTCCGGCCCCGCCTTGTGCGTGCGCGGCGCCTTGCGGTGGTTGGAATAACCGTCCCAGGCGACATCCGCGACGCGATCCAGCTCGGCCTTCAGAGGTTCGAATTCCGGGTCGACAAACTGCGACAGGAACCGCTTGCGGAACTCCGCCTCGTCGAGCTGAGGCGACGGCATTCCCTTCCGGGGTTCGGGGGCATCGGTCATGACCGTTCAACGCATGAACGGCCAATGGTTGCTGCCAGTAACGGCGATTTAACGAGCCGATGGTAACGTTATCAACGGGGGAGATATGGTTCGATGACGATGGCATCCGCGCCGGGCGCAAGCCCTTGGCTATTGGTGGAAGCTTCCAGCCAAGGCGTATTGCGCTTCGCGACGGCCGAGCCTTCGTCGCGACCCCGTCTCGCGGACATCTACGAACTCAATATTGATGGCGTCCCCACCTTCACGGATGCGCTTCAAAGCTACGAGCGCGAAAAGGGCATCCATTTGCGCGGAATGCAGTGCGCGATGGCAATCGCCGGTGCGTCGAGCGGTGAAGCCATTTCCCTCGTTCGTTCGCGCTGGACGATTAGCCGCGGCGGGCTCGCCGCCTTCTTCGGAACCGAACCAGTCATCCTCAACGATGTCGCTGCTCGCGCCTGGGCGACCCGGTCCCGCACCGGAATGGTCGAACTTCTGCGCGGCTCAGGAACTCTGAGCTTCGACCGGCCAGGCCGCTATGGCATGGTGATGGTCGAAGAAGGCGTCGGCGCTGCAATCGTGGACGTCGGCCGGGACGGATCGGTCCAGGTTCTGGAGACCGAAGCAGGCCATATGGATTTTGCGCCGGCGACTGATCGTGAGGATGCGTTGCTCAGGGCCCTGCGAAGCGGGGGAGTAGCGGTCGGCTGGGAACGGTTGCTGATGCTCGACCGCCTCGACCCCCTGTGGTCGAGCGCCTGCCCCGACGTAGTCGAGGCCGAGCGCCCACGAATTCTCGCGGCCATGCTTGGGCGTTTCTCGGTCAACCTCATGCATGCGTTCGGTGCGTGGCAAGGAATCATGCTGACCGGATCGCGCGCTACGCGGATGCTCCAGTCCGACGCACGCATCCAGTTCAGCGCACCGTTTTCAACGCGCCGTAACTTCAGCCGCTTGGTGAGCGCCGCGCCCGTATGGCGTGTCGATCAGCACGAAGCGGTGCTGACGGGCGCAGCCGAGCGGCTAGCGCACGAATGGCACCCGAAGCTCAGCGCAGCGGCTTAGCTTAAAGGTCGATCAGCAGACGGGTCGGATCCTCGATCGCTTCCTTGACGCGAACGAGGAAGGTCACCGCCTCGCGGCCATCGATCAGGCGATGGTCGTAGCTCAGCGCCAGATACATCATCGGGCGAGCGACGATCTGGCCGTCCTTCACCACCGGCCGCTCCTCGATGCGGTGCATTCCGAGCACCGCGGACTGCGGCGGATTGATGATCGGCGTCGACAGCAACGACCCGAACACGCCGCCGTTGGAGATGGTGAACGTGCCGCCGGTCATGTCGTCGACCGTCAGCGTACCTTCCTTGGCCTTCTTGCCATATTCCGCGATCGTCTTCTCGATCTCGGCGAAGCTCATCCGGTCGGCGTTGCGGACGACCGGGACGACGAGGCCCTTCGGCGCCGATACGGCGACCGAGACGTCGAGATAGTCGTGATAGACGATCTCATCGCCTTCGATCTTGGCGTTGACCGACGGAATGTCCTTCGCCGCAAGCCCGACCGCCTTCACGAAGAAACCCATGAAGCCGAGGCGGATGCCATGCTTCTTCTCGAACAGGTCCTTGTACTTGGCGCGAGCGTCGATGACCGCGGACATGTCGACGTCGTTGAACGTCGTCAGCAGCGCCGCCGTGTTCTGCGCGTCCTTCAGGCGATGAGCAATCGTCTGACGCAAGCGCGTCATCTTCACCCGCTCTTCGCGGCGGTCGCCAGTCGGAGCAGCCTTGGCTTGCGGCGCAGGCGCGGGAGCCGCGGCTGGAGCAGGCTGAGCCGCGGGCGCAGCGGGCGCCCGGGCTTCCGGCTCGTGCACCGGACCGCCGGCCTTCTGCGCCTGAGCGGCCGCAACGACATCGTCCTTGGTCAGGCGGCCGTCCTTGCCGGTGCCGCGGATCTTGCTCGGGTCGACATGATATTCGAGCACAGCTCGGCGAACGGCCGGCGAAAGCGTCGTCACCGAGTCATTGTCCGCTTCGGGAGTGGCGGGAGCGGCCGGCTCCGGAGCATGTTCGGAGCCACGCAGTTGCGGGTTCTCGCCGGCGCCTGACGGGTTGGTCGTGGCGTCTGCCGCCTGCTGGGCCGGAGAAGATGCCGCAGAGGCCGCCGGAGTCGCAGGCGCACCAGCCGAAGCGTTCTGGTCTATACGAGCAATCAGTGCACCGACCGCAACCGTATCGCCCTCGTTGACGAGCGTCTCCGTCAGAACTCCGGCCGACGGCGACGGCACATCGACGCTGACCTTGTCGGTCTCCAACGTCGCAATCGGCTCGTCCGCCGCGACCTGTTCGCCGGGCTTCTTCAGCCACTGGGCAAGCGTGCCTTCGGTGATCGACTCTCCAAGCGCGGGAACGATGACTTCGGTGCTCATTTCACTTTCTTCCTGATTCGTCGTCGGACCACCAGCGCAGGTCCGTAGCCCCGCCGTCGTCCCTGAGAAACTTTTCCAGCTGCGTTGCAACCGTTTCGACCGCAGCGCGCGTGTCGGTCTTGCTGAACCACTTGCGCACGTAGGGCTTGCTCGGCTCGATGAACACCAGCCATTGCCCGTCTTGGTCGTACGATGCGGAACCGAGCCAAAGCTTGAACGGCTCGTTTGCAAGCGGGATCATCCAGCCCCAATCTTCCTCAATGATCCCGCCGGAATAGCCCGCGCCCCGGAAGCGCTCGTCGAGAAACTTGGCGAGATTGGCGCCAAAGATGTCGGAGTTGATGCTGTTCGCACCGCCGGCAAGCTTGTCCGACCGGAATTCCAGGTGCGTCCGCATCAAGGCCGTCAGTTTCCGCCCGCCTTCGCCGCAACCCGCTGGACCTGGTCGTCATGCCCGAGTGCGGCCGCGATCAAGTTGGCCTGCTCAGCGGCGTGGCGCTTGGCGAGGCCGGTTGCAGGCGAGGCGCCCGCGGCCCGGCCCGCATAGCCCGGACGCATACCCTTGAAGCCTGCCTGGTTCAGGCAGTCCTCGATCAGGCTTTCGACGAAGAACCAGGCGCCATTGTTGCGCGGCTCTTCCTGCGCCCAGACGACGCTTTCCAGCTTTGGCATGGCCTGCAGACGCTTCACCAGCGGTTCGCTCGGGAAGGGATAGAGCTGCTCGATGCGGATGACCTCGGTCGTCGGATCGCCCGCGCCGTCGCGCGCTTCCATCAATTCGTAGGCGAGCTTGCCGCTGCAAAGCACCAGCCGCGTCGTCTCACCTTCGCGCGGCGGACGGAGATCGCTGACGATCCGGCGGAAATGGCTTTCACCCGTGAAATCCGCCGCCGTCGACACCGCCAGCTTGTGCCGAAGCAGTGACTTGGGCGTCATCATGATCAGCGGCTTGCGGAAATCGCGCAGAAGCTGCCGCCGAAGGATGTGGAAATAATTCGCCGGCGTCGTGCAGTTGGCGACCTGGATATTATCCTCGGCGCAAAGCTGCAGGTAGCGCTCGAGGCGGGCGGAGCTGTGCTCCGGCCCCTGCCCTTCGAACCCATGCGGGAGCAACATGACCAAGCCGCTGGCGCGAAGCCATTTGGCCTCGCCTGCAGCGATGAACTGGTCGATGATCGTCTGGGCGCCATTGGCGAAGTCGCCGAACTGCGCCTCCCACAGCACCAGAGTCCGCGGATCGGCGAGCGAGTAGCCATATTCGAAGCCGAGCACGCCGAATTCCGACAACGGGCTGTCGCGAACCTCGAAACGGCCGCCTTCGACCTGCGTCAGCGGAATGAACTTTTCGCCCGATTGCTGATCGACCCAGACGGCATGCCGCTGGCTGAACGTGCCGCGTCCGCTGTCCTGCCCGGACAGGCGGATGTTGTGCCCCTCGGCCAGCATCGTCCCGAACGCCAGCGCTTCGGCCGTCGCCCAGTCGAAGCCCTCGCCCGTGTCGAACATCGCCTTCTTGGCGTCGATCACGCGCTGCAGCGTCTTGTGGACATGCACGCCTTCGGGAACATGGGTCAGGATCTCGCCGACCTTGCGGAATTCCTCATCCGAAACCGCCGTCTCGATGTTGCGGCGGCCAAGCACCGGCTCGCCCGGCTGGTGAAGCCCGGCCCAGCGGCCCTCGAACCAATCCGCCTTGTTCGGCAGGTAGTTCGCGCCCGCCTGGAATTCTTGTTCCAAATGATCGGTAAAGGCCTTGGTGTGCTGCTCGGCCCAGGCGGCGTCGATGACGCCTTCCTCGACCAGCCGCTTCGCATAGATTTCCGAGATCGGCGGATGCTTGCGGATTTCCGCATACATGATCGGCTGGGTGAAGCTCGGCTCGTCGCCTTCATTGTGGCCGAAGCGGCGATAGCACCACATGTCGATCACGATGTCGCGGCCGAAAGTTTGGCGGAACTCGGTCGCCAGCTTGCAGCAGAAGGTCACCGCTTCCGGATCGTCGCCGTTGACGTGCAGGATCGGCGCCTGGATGCCCTTGGCCACGTCGGACGGATACGGCGAAGACCGCGCAAACTGCGGGCTCGTGGTGAAACCGACCTGGTTGTTGATGATGAAGTGGATCGCGCCGCCAGTGCCGTAACCGGCCAATCCGGAGAAACTGAGGCATTCCCACACCACGCCTTGGCCCGCAAAAGCCGCGTCGCCGTGAAGCAGGATCGGCATGACCTTCTTGCCATGCTTGTCGCCCTTCAGCGTCATCACGGCGCGCGCCTTGCCCAGCACGACCGGGTCGACGGCTTCGAGGTGCGAGGGGTTCGGCAGCAGCGACAAGTGCACCCTGATTCCGTCGAACTCCCGGTCCGACGAGGTGCCGAGGTGGTACTTCACGTCGCCCGACCCGCCGACGTCCGCCGGGTTGGTCGCACCGCCCGCGAACTCGTGGAAAATGGCGCGATAGGGCTTGCCCATCACGTTCGACAGGACGTTCAGCCGCCCGCGGTGAGCCATGCCGACGTCGATTTCCTCGACGCCGTACTGACCGCCATATTTGATGACCGCTTCGAGCGCGGGAATGGCGCTCTCGCCGCCGTCGAGACCGAATCTTTTCGTGCCGACATATTTGCGCGCGAGAAACTTTTCCCACTGCTCGGCCTCGATGACCTTGGCGAGGATCGAGGTCTTGCCCTCGGGTGTGAACTGAATCTCTGCGTTCTTGCCCTCGATGCGCTCCTGGATGAAGCGACGCTCGTCGAGGTCGTTGATGTGCATATATTCGACGCCGACCGCGCCGCAGTAATTCGCCTGCAGGACGGCGACGATCTCGCGCACGGTAGCCCGCTCGAAGCCCAATGCGCCGCCGATCCAGATCGGCCGATTGAGGTCATTGGGGCCGAAGCCATGATATTCGGGTGTCAGATCGGCCGGGCAGTCGCTGCGGTGCAGCCCTAGCGGATCGAGTTTCGCCGCCAGATGTCCACGCACGCGATAGGTGCGGATGAGCATCATCGCGCGGATCGAGTCTTCCGACGCCCGGCGCACCGCCTCGCCATCGGCTGCCGGAGCGGCCGCGACAGCCGCCTTCTCCGCCGCCTTGCGGATGACCTCGATGGTCGCCTCGGTCGGGTCGAGACCGAGGTTCACATCGTCCAGCTCCGCGACGGGCCAGTTCGGCCGCGCCCAGCTCGGGCCCGGCTCCCGTTCGAAAATCATTGCTTGTTCGTCGGCCATCTTATGCCGCCAATAGTTCCTTGAGCGTGCGCCCTAGCTCAGATGGGCTTGGCGAGACCTTAATTCCAGCCGCCTCCATCGCCGCAATCTTGCTTTCCGCATCGCCCTTGCCGCCGGAAACGATCGCGCCGGCATGGCCCATGCGACGTCCTGGAGGCGCCGTACGGCCGGCGATGAAGCCGACGACCGGCTTCTTGCGCCCGCGCTTCGCTTCATCGGCGAGGAATTGCGCAGCGTCTTCTTCGGCGCTTCCGCCGATCTCGCCGATCATGATGATCGACTTGGTTTCGTCGTCGGCCAGAAACTTCTCGAGCACGTCGATGAACTCCGTGCCTTTCACGGGATCGCCGCCGATACCGACGGCCGTCGTCTGGCCCAGGCCCTCGTTGGTCGTCTGGAACACCGCCTCGTAGGTGAGAGTGCCGGAACGGCTCACCACGCCGACGCTGCCCTTGGAGAAGATGTTGCCCGGCATGATGCCGATCTTGCACTCGCCCGGAGTCAGCACGCCCGGGCAATTCGGCCCGATCAGCCGCGACTTCGAACCGTCGAGCGCCCGCTTCACCCGCACCATGTCGAGCACCGGAATGCCTTCCGTGATCGTGACGATCAGCGGAACCTCGGCGTCGATCGCCTCGAGGATCGAGTCTGCCGCAAAGGGCGGCGGAACGTAGATTACCGAGGCGTCGGCGCCGGTCTTCTCGACCGCTTCACGAACGGTGTCGAACACGGGCAGGCCAAGGTGCGTCGAGCCGCCTTTGCCGGGCGTCACGCCACCGACCATCTTCGTCCCGTAATCCAGCGCCTGCTGCGTGTGGAACGTGCCGGTCTCGCCGGTCATGCCTTGGGTGATGACCTTGGTGTTGCGGTCGACGATGATACTCATTCGGTACGTGCTGCCTCTTCTTTGAGCCAATTGACCTGCAGGATGGTGTAGCCGCCCTTGCGTGTTGCGAGCGCCCTATAGCCTGCCGCTTCGTTTATCCACTCGACAGGCCGGTAAGACCCCGCCGAAGCAGCTCCGCCCCGCAATCTGGACTCTACTGCGGCAGACGCCGGCCGAAGAACCAGACCATCCGATGCCACGCCGCAAATGCGCGGGCTGAAGCCCTTCTGCTGGTAATCGAGCGAATACAAATAGGATTCGTCGGCTCCGTTTAGCTTCCAAACCTGCGCCTTGTACGGCTTGCCCAGCCGTCCGCGCAGGTCGTTCGGAAGCGCTTCGAACTCGATCGGGGTCGCCGCTCCGGTCATTCTCGCGCTGCCGTCGAGGCAGGCGGAAATGAATAGGTCCGGCAGCTGGTTGTTGGGGACGGTCGCCGGAGTCGCGGCAGTCATGGTCGCGGCCATCATAAGTGGAAGGATCATCGGACATCTCCCTCTCTTGGTAAGCGGCAATCAGAATGCTCTTGGCGTCCCGGCGAGTCGAACGGATTTCGACCTGCGGCGGAACGCTCAGGCGAGGCTTTCGTCGATCCCCTTGCAGGCCACCAGCAGCTCCTTCACCGCATCGACGCTGACCTGCAGGTTCTGCTTGGCTTCGTCGTCGAGTGCGATCTCGATGATTTCCTCGGCGCCGCGGGCGCCAATCACCACCGGAACCCCGACATACAGGCCATCGAGCCCGTACTTGCCGTCGACATAAACGGCGCAAGGAAGGATGCGCTTCTGGTCGCCGAGATAGGCTTCGGCCATCGCGATCGCGCTGGTCGCCGGAGCGTAATATGCCGACCCCGTTTTCAGCAGCGCGACAATCTCGCCGCCGCCGCCGCGCGTACGCTTGACGATCTCGTCGATGTGCTCCTTCGAGGAGCGGCCCATCTTCACGAGATCATCCACGGGAATGCCGCTGATCGTCGTGTAGCTGGTCACCGGGACCATCGTGTCGCCATGGCCGCCGAGAACGAACGCGTTGACGTCGCGAACGCTGACCTTGAACTCCTGCGCCAGGAAGGTGGCAAAGCGCGCGCTGTCGAGGACGCCGGCCATGCCGACGACCTTGTTGTGTGGAAGGCCCGAGAATTCGCGCAGCGCCCACACCATCGCGTCGAGCGGATTGGTGATGCAGATGACGAACGCGTCGGGGCAATGCTCCTTGATGCCCGCGCCAACGGCCTTCATCACCTTGAGGTTGATGCCCAGAAGGTCGTCGCGGCTCATGCCCGGCTTGCGCGGAACGCCCGCGGTCACGATCACCACGTCCGAACCGGCGAGATCGGCATAATCGTTCGTGCCGCTGATGTTCGCGTCGAAGCCTTCGATCGGCCCGCACTGGCTGAGGTCCAGCGCCTTGCCCTGCGGAACGCCCTCCGCAATGTCGAACAGGACGATATCGCCAAGTTCCTTCTTCGCCGCGAGGTGGGCAAGGGTTCCGCCGATCATTCCGGCGCCGATGAGGGCAATCTTCTTGCGGGCCATTTGGCTGCTGCTTTCCTTCTTGTGTCGGACACGCCGAGGACCGGCGCTCGTGAAGTTGGCGGCGCTCTAGACCGCTAGGGAAAGTCGTTCAACCGCGCGCGCCTGCAAAATGCTGATGGGCCGGTAACCCTGGCTGTGAAGGTTTTCTCAGCCATGAGGCGCGACAAGCGCGGTATGGGAAGGCTCTATCTGGTCGCGGGTATCGCGATCCTTGCTGCGTCCGGTCCTCTCGCCGCGAAACCGGATCACGCCAAGCATGGCAAAGCCGGCAAGCATGATCGCGGTTTCGAAGTTCCCGCGGGTCATGGCGCGGGCGGCTGTCCGCCCGGACTGCGGCGGAAAAACGCTCAATGCCTTCCGCCTGGCCAGCACAAGAAACTCTTCGAAGTCGGCCAGCGCGTGCCCTCGAGCTACAAGGGCATGATACGCTACAATGCGCTGCCCAATGAATTGCGCATGCAATATGGCCGCGCTCTCGATCCACAGGCGCGCTACATTTA
>Ga0247822_10000650_pt1 | contig 19416 bp, 14 predicted proteins | sample 13C_Cellulose_Da_FD_192423 | JGI IMG/M metagenome (GOLD analysis project Ga0247822, IMG submission 192423) | Soil microbial communities from agricultural site in Penn Yan, New York, United States - 13C_Cellulose_Day30 | ecosystem: Environmental > Terrestrial > Soil > Agricultural land | place...
GCCGCAAACGCTGCCGTTACCAAAGGTTGCAACCCCACCGTTGCCGCAGCGCTACAAATACTTAACCGCGAGACGGCATCCGTTAACCCAGAGAAACGGACAGATCCCATCCTTCGCCATGAAGGTCTGAATACTCCACCAACTGCGTGAAGCCGGACATGATGTGGTAAAGAGAACTGGCTGGCGCGGCCTCATCGACGAAGCTGCCGTTGTGCAATCTCTTGTCCCGCCACAGGCCGTCCGGGGTCAGGTAAAGCCAGAGCGCCCTCAAGGCGGCGGAGGCGTCCTTGAGATAGGCTGCGCGTTGCACCCCTTCGCTCTCCCGCGCCAGGATCAGGGCCGCCTTCAACCATTCCGCCTGGGGCCAGAGCCGGGCCTGGTTCGTACGGACGGTGCCGTCGCTGTTCATGGCGTCGACAGCCACGTCGTGGCGCAGGCTGACGCCGTCAGCCCCGGACGCATAGAGGCGTCGCGCCACCTCGACTCCGCCCTCGTCTCCGCGCAGGCGCGAATGACGGGCCAGAAGCCAAGCCCACTCGAACTGGTGCCCCGGCTCGACGCGCCCGCCGTCCTCGTCGCCCTCGAGCTTCCAGGTCTTGTCGAGAAGCTCGCCCAGACGGCCTGTGTCCGGATCGATGAAGAGGGTCCGCGCCAGGTTCGCCAGGCGATCCGCCAGGGCCGCCCAGACAGGATCGTCGCTGATCTCCTCCCACGCCAGCGCCGCCTCCAGAAGATGCATGTGGGCGTTGGACTGATAAGGAAAGGCTCCGCCTTCGCGGAAGGCGCCATTGCACGCGGCCCGCGCCTCAAGGGCTGAAAGCACGGCCTTGCCACGCGCCAAAGCCGCCTCCTCGTCGATGGCGCCGACCTTGCGGGCTGTCGCCAGCGCCAGCAGAAGGAACGCCTGATCATAGACCATGGCCGTCTCATCCAACGGGCGTCCGTCCTGATCCAGCAAGGCGCGCATCAGCCCGTCTTCCCGCACAAAATCCGCCTCAAGGCTGGTCAGGCCCGAGCGGACCGCACGCGCCCACGGCCCCTGCCACCCCATGAGCCCGGCCTGGGCGAAAACATAGATGTGCCGCGCCTGGACGCGGGCACGACGCGGTTCGTGCAGAGGCCGCCCGTTCCGGTCCAGCCGCTCGACGAACGCCCCGTCTTCCCGCTGGCCAAGCGTGGTCCAGATCGGCAGGGCCCTGCGTCGCAGCCAGTCCTGCAAACGTCGCGCCCCCACATTCAGCGGCTCCTGGAGGCGGCGGGTCAGATCCTCATGTTGCGGCCTGGACAGTCGAATCCGCTCGACCACCTTCTTGACGTCCTGGGATCGGCTGAGATCGCAGACAAGGACCGCATCGGGCTCCGCAATAATCGCCAGATTCCGCACACCGACAGCGGCGATCAGGATGCCGTCGGCGGCGCGCGCCAGACAGCCCTCGACATCCTCGAAGATGTGCTGGCCGGCGGCTCCCTCCCCGCTGGCGGCGATCGCCTCCCAGGTGCCGAGATCGGTCCACTGGAAATCCACCTGAAGCACAGAGGCCAGGGCCGTCTTCTCCATCAGAGCATAGTCAATAGACACCTTCGGCGCATGGCGAAAAGCCTCTCCGAGAATCGAGACCGACCCGCGCCCGGCTGTCGCCGCCGCCGTCCTGACCACGTTTTCAATGTCGGGGGCGAACACCCTCAACTCGGAGAGAAGCACCCCGGACGAGACGATGAAGTTACCGCTGTTCCACAGGTAGCCGTCACGAATGTACTGACGAGCCCTGACCTGATCCGGCTTTTCCACGAAAGCCGCAACCGGACCCAGCCCCCGTCGGGTCGGAGCGATATAGCCATAGGCCGAGGAAGGTTCGGTCGGCCTGACCCCCAGGGTGACGACACGCCCCCGACGGGCACTCTCGACCGCCTGCCAGACGGCCGCCCGGAAAGCCGCACCATCGGGGATGTGATGGTCCGAAGGCACGAAGACGTTGATGCCCTGCGGGTCCCGGTCACAGGTCCAGATCGCCGCCGCCGCCATCGCCGCCGCCGAATCCCGAGCCTCAGGCTCAAGAAGCACCTGGGCCTGAACGTCGATATCGGCCAGTTGATCGAGAATCCATGCCTTGTGTTCGATCCCGCCGACCACGATCAGGCGGCCGGCGTCGCTCGCCAGAGGGAGCGCCCGCAGCACCGCCTCCTGAAACAGGGAGAAAGCTCCGCCCAGAGACATGAACTGCTTGGGGCGCGACGGTCTGGACAGCGGCCACAGCCGCGTCCCCCCGCCCCCGCACAAGATGACCGGATACAACCCCATATAACACTGATATACTTATTTACCGCAATGAAAAGAGTTGCGTCAACGCAACCGGTGCGGGTTCCACGCAGCATGGGCCCGAGTGATGTCGTGACTTCCGCGGCCTTCGCCGCTATCGAGCCCGCATCATGCAAGAGACCGAACGGCAATCCGAAGAACGCAGCTGGGAAACGGCGAAGACCCTCGCCGAGGCCCTGCCCTATATTCAGGTCTATGATCGCGAGACCGTGGTCATCAAGTACGGCGGCCACGCCATGGGCGAGAGCACCGTGGCGAAACAGTTCGCCGCCGACGTGGTGCTGCTGAAACTGATGGGCGTGAACCCCGTGGTCGTCCATGGCGGCGGGCCGCAGATCAGCGCCATGCTGGACAAGGCGGGCGTGAAATCGGCCTTCGTCGACGGCCTGCGCGTGACGGACAAGGACACCATGCAGGTGGCCGAAATGGTCCTGTCGGGCGCCGTCAACAAGGAGATCGCCCACTGGATCACCGTCGCCGGCAAGGAAGCCGACGTGCGCGGCGTCGGCCTGTCGGGCAAGGACGCCGGACTGCTGACGGTCGAAAAGACCAAGCGCACCAAGCGCGACCCCGACAGCATGATCGAACACGAGGTCGATCTGGGCTTCGTCGGCGAGCCGACCCGGGTCGATCCCAAGCTGATCAAGGGCCTGATCGCCTCGGAAACCGAGGACTGGGTCCCGGTCATCGCCCCCATCGGCGTAGCCGAGGACGGCATGACCTATAACGTCAACGCCGACACGGTGGCGGGCGCCGTCGCCGGGTCGCTGGGCGCCAAGCGGATGCTGCTGCTGACGGACGTGGCTGGCGTAAAGGGCGCGGATGGCGAGATCATCCGCCAGATGAACCTGGAAGAGGCGCAAGCCCTGATCGACACCGGCGTCGCCAACGGCGGCATGATCCCCAAGCTGGAGACGGCCATGGCCGCCGTCCGCGCGGGCGTCGAGGCCGTGGTCATCCTGGACGGACGTCGTCCCCATGCCATGCTGGTCGAACTGTTCACCGAGTTCGGGGCCGGCACCCTGGTGAAGGCCAAGTGACGACAGACTCGACGGACGGGTCGTCGGGGGCGACCACCGAGATCGGCGCCGACCTGCGTCATGTCCGGTCCTGGGTGTTCGACCTCGACAACACCCTCTACCCGCCCGAGAGCCAGTTCCTGCGGCAGGTCGAACAGCGCATCAACCACTATGTGGTGCGCACCTCGGGGCTGGAATCCGCCGAGGCTCTGGCCATGCAGCGCGGCTATCTGCACGACTACGGCACCTCCCTTGCCGGTCTCATGATGCACTACGAGATCGACCCGCATGACTTTCTGGCCGAGGTCCACGACGTGCCGCTGGACGTGCTGACGCCCGATCCCGGCCTGCACGCGGCGCTGGAGCGCCTAACCGGCCCGCGCCTGATCTTCACCAACGGCTCGATCGGCCACGCCCGGCGGGTGATGGAGCGGCTGGAACTGACGCGCTTCTTCGACGGGGTCTTCGCCCTGGAGGACGCCGACCTGATCCCCAAGCCGGACCCGCGCACCTTCCAGAAGATGCTGGGCCGGTTCGGCGTCGATCCGACCACCGCCTGCTTCTTCGAGGACACGCCCAAGAACCTGGAGCCGGCGCACGCCATCGGCATGACTACGGTTCTGGTCGGCCCCAAGGCGTTCACGGCCGAGGGCGCGCACATTCAACATCGGGCCGCGACCGTCGGTCCCTTCCTGACCACCGCCATGCTGGACGGAGATCCGCAATGACCGACCTGACCCATCTGGAATCCGTGATCGAAGCCGCCTGGGAGGCCCGCGCCGAGGTCTCCGCCGCCACGCGCGGCGAGGTGCGCGATGCCGTCGATACCGCCCTGGCCCTGCTGGACGCAGGGCAAGCCCGCGTCGCCACGCGCGGCGAGGACGGCGTCTGGACCACGCACCAGTGGCTGAAGAAGGCCGTGCTGCTGTCCTTCCGCCTGAACGACAACGTAATCATGCGCGCAGGTCACGCCCCGACCCTGCCGCTGTCGGCCGATCATCCGGTCGCCGTCGGCCCCTTCTGGGACAAGGTGCCCAACAAGTTCGGCGACTGGAGCGCCGCCGACTATCAGGCCGCCGGTTTCCGCTCGGTGCCGGGCGCGATCGTCCGTCGCGGCGCGCACATCGCCAAGAACGTGGTGCTGATGCCGTCCTTCGTGAACATCGGCGCCTTCGTCGATGAGGGCTCGATGGTCGACGCTTGGGCCACGGTCGGCTCCTGCGCCCAGATCGGCAAGAACGTCCACCTGTCGGGCGGCGCGGGCATCGGCGGCGTGCTGGAGCCGCTGCAGGCCAACCCGACCATCATTGAGGACGGTTGCTTCATCGGCGCCCGCGCCGAGGTGGCCGAGGGCGTCATCGTACGCGAAGGCGCGGTCCTGGCCATGGGCGTCTACCTGTCGGGCTCGACCAGGATCGTCGACCGCGCCACCGGCGAGATCTTCCGCGGCGAGGTCCCGGCCTATTCGGTCGTGGTGCCGGGCGCCCTGCCTGACCCGAACGGCGGCCCCTCGCTGTACTGCGCCGTCATCGTCAAGCGCGTAGACGCCCAGACCCGCGCCAAGACCGGGGTGAATGAACTATTGCGCGACTGAGGCGTTATCGCCTCGCGAGGAAGCGAGACACGCGACCTCTCGCGTGGGGGGCGAATTTCGGGTGGAGTTTCATTCAAGTCACAGCATCTTTGTGATGAGTTGGCATAATGCCGGCTTCAACAGGGTGAAGCGTCCGAAATAATCCGTCAGGACATCGACACAACCCATTCGATATGGATCACCTTCCACGCGCGGACATACTTATTGATTTTGCGTCCGCGCTGAAACGTAACGTTGAACGAACTGGACTTCTCATGCAGGCTGAGATTTACAATCTGGCGCAAAAGACTCAACGGACACGGCGACGCAATACTACTGTGCTGATGGCCGGTGGCTTTGGTAGCCGCCTCGGTGAGCTTACCCGCCAGATTCCCAAGCCGCTGATCCCCGTCGCTGGCCAGCCGATGCTCGAGCGGATCATTCATCGCATGCGGGGCTTCGGCTTCTACAACTACGTCCTGACCACCCACTATCTGCCGGAAAAGATCAGGTCCCATTGCGGAGATGGCTCTGATTGGGGAGTGCAGATTCGTTACGCGCACGAAGCCGTCCCTCTCGGCACGGCGGGAGGCCTGTCGCTGATTGGTCCTGTGACGGACGCACCTGTCCTGGTGTGCAACTCGGACATTCTCGCCGAAATCGATTTTCCGGCCGTGCTGGACGCCCATGATCGGATGAAGGCCGATCTGACCGTCGTCACAGTGCCGCACCTGGTCGCAGTGCCTTACGGGGTGATCGAAACCACCCCCCAGGGTGAGATCAACAGCATCGTCGAAAAGCCAACCTACGCCTATCGCGTCAGTGCAGGCACATACGTCATCAACCCCGAATTGCTTTCACTGATTCATGCCGATGAACGAATCGACATGCCGCAATTGATGGAAAGAGCCAAATCGGCCCGCTTCCGGGTTTGCGCCTATGAATACGACGGTTACTGGATCGACGTCGGCCAGCCAGCCGACCTTAAGCGCGCCTGCGACGAACTCAGTCCGGTCGAACTGACAGGTTGAGAGGTTGACGGGCTGATACCCGTCGCAGCGAGGATGAACATTCCTGCGAGCCCCCTTCCCCGGGAATCTGGGGCCCCGGCCCAGAAGCGCTCTGGATTGGTCAGACGACGTACCGCAGACCTTCGGCGCAGTTTTTCGACGCCATGAGCCACGACATCTGCGTGTCGATGATCGTCCGCGTCGCCAAGCTCTGGATCGCCCAGCGCAGCGCGGCCCTTCTCGGCCCACGAGGAAGAGCCGCAACAGCTTGGCTTGCAGCGATTGCGGCGATCTGGGCGGCCCATCGCCCGTCGAAATCGAGATGGCTGGTCCAGGGCGGGGCGCTTTCACCGCCCGTTTCATTGCCCAGGCCAGCCAGAAAATACTCGTAGCTGGCCGTCACGTAGTCGTGGCGCCGTAACCCGAGCGTCGTCGGGATCGGTTCATGACCATCCAGCGCAAGGCGCAGTCGCGCAATACGTGCTGCAGAGGCGCCGACTCCGACAAAAGATGGCGCAGTCAAGCCCCGGCAAACGGGCAAGGCCAGGACATCGTCGAGCCGGTCTATTCCGAGGCCGATCAGTGGCGAGAATTTGGATACAGGCGCCGCACGAAACGCTTGATCAAACGCCTGAAGCGGTTCGCGCAAGGTTCGTGCGAGAGCGGGGCCTTGCAAGCCGGGCGCCAAGGGTATCGCGCAAGCTTCTGCAGAGGCCCTGATCGAAGCGGTCGCCGAAGCCGCCGCCTTGTAGACGACCGAGCCTCGCCCGGCCTCGCCTTGGCCCCAGTTCAACTCGGTCAGGGTATGGTTGGCCAGACCTGGCAAGGCCGCCAGCCAGCGCCCCGTCGACGCGTCCGTCACCATGATGCGAGTTAATTTCGACGGAACCGAATCCGAAACATGCGCACGCGCCAGGCGGAAGAAGACGCCTCCCTTGTGGCTGTCTGTGCTTCCAGCCAGGGCAACCCGCTTGTTGGATCGCCCCTTGATGGCCAGAAGCAGAGCGGCCGCACAGGCGCGGTCACCCTTTTCAGCCCCGCGCTCAATCAGGGAGGCAGGAAGTCTGGCGTCATCGCATCGGGAGACGACGAGGCCGAGCCGATCGATCTGGCGATCTACAGACCCATGAGCCTTGTTGGCCGCGACGAGATTTTCAAGTGCAAGTTCAGTAGTGGTAAGGGTATCCTGAAGCGCTGCTGCGGCGGCCAGCCAGAGGAGGTCGGCCCGATCAACCACCCGTAGCCGGCGTAACGTCGGCCCAAGCATTGCCGTTGCGTCGGCAGTTCGACCTGCCCGTACCAGCCAGCGCATATCTCGGGCCAGACCCGCCGGATCGTAGACTTCCGGCGGACGCTTTCCCCGACCAGGCGGATCCATGAGGAATGTGGGCCGATCATGGCCGCTATCCTTGAGATAACGGCCGGCGCCCTGAGCCTTGTCGGCGGCTTGAGGACTCCAGAAGTCAACGATGGCGTCGAACTCGATCGTCTTCTTGCCTTGCGTCCCCTTGATGACCGGTTGGTCTTGATGTTCCAGCAAGGAGGTCGCCTGACGAAGCCGGAGGGCCAGGCCCTCTTCGCTGATCAACCCATTTCGATTGATCCGGGCGAGCAGGATTTCCGTTTCTGCCGCTTCGGCAAGATAGGCCTCGCTAAAGACCTGCCCGGCCAGAGCGGCCCTGCGCCCTCGAAGGGCATCGATGTCCTCGCTCCATTCCCGCAACAAGCCGGCGAAGAAGACCGCTCGCTCGGACGCCGGATTCTCGTACCGCTCCAGGATTGGCGACAGCATGGACAGAGTTTTGTTTGCCTGGGTCTCGGCGGCGTCCAGAATCTTGAGCAGGGCTTGCGTCTGGACGTCAATCTTCGCCGCATCACCGGTTGTCAGTTGCCGCAGCTTTTTAACGGCGAGATTCAGCTGCGTCGCAGCGTTGTTGAGTCCGGCCCCGGTCCGTTTCCCAAGGACTTGTTTGCCTGTTGATCCACCACCGAAAGCAGGGCGATCATGCGCCTCGACCAGCCGCTCGATCTGGCGTACCAGGGCCAACTGGCCCACATCGTTGAGAACGCCCTGATCGAACAGCCGCGTTACCGCTGGCTGGGACAAGATCAAGGCCTCAAGTCGGGAATTGGTAAGGGTCGATCCAGGCACCCGCAGTCGGCGGAGTTGATCGAGATCTGAGCGCCACCCCTCTTCAAGGGACACGAGGAAGCGTCCGCGCTCGGAATCCATTTCCACGAACCGCCCACTGAAAGGTTCGATCTTGGCAAGCAAGAGTTCGATACGGACATTGACCATATCTAGCATGCGTTCCGCACGAGCGACCACCGCGTCCGCCGCTGGAGAGGTCGCCGGATCACCTTCGTTCTCCAGCAGGATGGCGGCTTCGCCTATCTCGGCTGCCAGCATGGCCACCAAAGACAAATCCTGGCGAGGTCCATGCTCCATTCGAAAAGCGGCCAGCGCCTCCCCCGCCCGGGAAAGGGTGGAGATGTCGACAGCAGGCAGGTTGAGAGCCTCCCCCGTCGCGTTGAGACGATCAGCTTCCGCTACGCGTCCGCTGACACGAAGGGCATAGTCCAGGACGGCACGGTTGCCCGCCAGAGTGACTTCAACTCCAGACTCGGCCACGCTGGCGGCTTGAGACTGAAGAAAGGCGAGCCAGTCCGGCATCGAAAGCTTTTCAGTCACTTTGTCGGCTCCGCAGCTACCCCGGACACAGCCGAAACCAGAGCCCCCGAACGAAGGAACCTGCTGTAGAGGACCATAACACCGGCGGCCAGTGCGCTGAGACTCACGGGACGCTGACGCCGAGGCACGGGACGTCGGTCGTCGGTCAGCCCCCACCCGGCGTAAAACGCCCCTCCCAGCGTGGTGACCGGTATACCGCTCAGCAAGGCGTGGAACCCCAGATTTGCAGACGCGACGTAGACGCGACTGGCGCGCGTCAGAAGATCCGGAACGGCGCCGAGCGACGCCACGCTACCAAGCTTTTCCAACTCCTCCCGGTGCTTTGCCTGGGCGCCGCCCAAGGGACAGACCTGGACGAGCACGATCTCGCTGTGAGGGTTTTCATCCTTGGCCATCTCCACCAGGGTCCTGGCCTCAGGATGGGTAGCGCCGGCGAACAGAGCAGGGGGATCAGATCGATGCTGGCAGACGACAACGACGGGGCCGTTCAGGGTGCTTCTGGGAAACCGCGTGCGGACCAGGGTCGTCGTGGCGGCCAGCAATTCCGGGTGGTCGATGAAGGGGAAACCATTCAGAATCGTTTCAAGATCGCTCGTGCGGCGCGAGTTGCAGTACAAGCCCGTCCAATCCAGAATATAGCCGCTCAGGCTTTCCGCTTCGTCGATGATATCGACAGGCGCTCGGTCTATATAGAGGATGGGATGACTGCCGATCCCACGAGACTGAAGCTTGGCGAGTTGCGGCCCGGCGGCGACGCCCCAGGCCAGGATCGCCGTACCCGGATGGCGGACAAGCTCCTCATATATCCGTCCCGTCTTGACCCGCTTGGCGACGAATAGCTTCTTGAATTCCGGAAATGCGCGGTCGATGGCGCCGTGCTCTTCGCGTGGCGCGCCGAGAACCACGGCGCGCCACGGCGCCGCGGCGACGCCGTCGAAACGCATTCCCCCGTCCATGAAGGAAAGCAGCCTGGTCCGTCGACCAATAGCGCGCAGCGCGGGACTACGAGCGAGAAAGTCACCAACTGCGACGATCTTCTTCCGTGCCGCCAACAATCGCGCCATACCAGCTTCTTTGCCCAGACCAACTCGAAACCACTAGTTATGATGTCCCGCCAAGCGCAAGCTACAATTTCAGAATCTCTGTGCGGTCAAAGACGTATCGTCGCGCCGTTCCGCTGGGCCGGCGTGTAAATGCTTCTTGAGCATATGGAGCGACACGCGCGTGAGCGCGCCGATCGAGTCGCCCTGCGCTGGAGCCAGACCGGCGCCGAACTCACTTACGGTGAATTGTGGGCCAGAACGGGCGAGCGGGGGCAACGCCTTGCAGCCCTTGGTCTGGACGGCGCGCCCATTTTGATTTTCGGCGCAAATGACCCTGATGCAGTGATCAGCTTCATCGCGGCCATGCGAGTCGGGTTGTTCCCGTCATTTATGCCCCTGCCCGCGGCGCGCTTTGACGATCAGGCCTTCTGGAGCGGGCATGCTGCTCTGTTCGATCATCTTGGTCAGGGCGCAGTGCTGGCGCCGGAGGCCGCCTTGGAGGCTATTCGTCTAGAATGCCCGGCCATGGGTCTGACACTTCTGGCGAGCGAGGGGATTGACGACCTCGCTGCAGCGGCCCTGCCGCCTCCTCCTGCCGTATCATCGATCGCCCTGCTGCAGCACAGTTCAGGCACGACCGGGTTGAAGAAGGGCGTACCGCTCAGCTACCGCGCCATTGACATTCAGTTGCAGGCCTACGCTGAAGCCGTCAGTTTTGACGCCGACAGCATCATTGCCTCCTGGCTGCCGCTGTATCACGACATGGGCTTGATTGCCTGCCTCCTGTTGCCCCTGACATTTGGCGCACGGGTCGACTTCATCGATCCATTCTACTGGACAGCCAATCCCCAGACCCTGTTCGAGGTGATCGAGCAGCAGCACGCCACTCATGTCTGGCTACCCAATTTCGCCTTCCGACATCTCGAACGCGCCGTTCGCCGCACGGATCGAATCTGGACTCTCGGCAGCGTCAAAGCGTGGGTCAACTGCTCCGAGCCCTGCAAGCCCGAAGCCTTTGCAGCCTTCCTGGCGCGCTATGCCGATCACGGCGTAACCGTCGAGAGCCTGACCTGTTGCTATGCAATGGCGGAAACCGTCTTCGCAGTGACGCAAAGCTTTCCCGGCGCCCCCGTCACAACCCGGCACGTCGCGACGGTCGGGTTTGGCGAAATCGGTGAAGCAGTCGTGACGTGCCCGTCCGGCGACGGCTCCACGTCTGTACTAGGTTGCGGCGTTCCTATCGCGGGCTGTCAGGTTCGGATCGGCGGCGCCGACGGGCAGGATGGCATCTACGGCGAAATCGAAGTCTCGGCCGACTTTCTGTTCGACGGCTATTTTCGCGCGCCCGAACGAACGGCCATGGCGCTGAAGGGCGGTTGGTACCAGACCGGCGACATCGGCTTTATCGATTCAGGAGAATTGTTCGTCTGCGGCCGGCTCGACGACCGGATCATCGTCGGCGGCCGCAATCTGTATGCTCATCAGATCGAGCAATTGATCGCCAGCGTGCCGGGCGTGGCGCCGGGACGGGTTGTCGCCATGGGCATCTATCATCCCGATACCGGCAGCGAGCGACTTGTCATCGCAGCCGAGATTTCAGGAGAGCCCGGAGCGATCGCTAAGATGATTATCCAGGCCCTCAACACCAGTCTGGGCCTGCGTCCCGCCGACATTCGACTTTTTTCCGATCGTCGCATAATCAAAACCACCAGCGGCAAGGTCGATCGAAAGCGAAATCGCGAACGGTATCTGTCAGGAGGTTTCGCATGACCATGAACAACGAGATCATGGAGCGGCTGGCGGACATCATCACCGACCACTTCAGCTGCCCGGAAAAGAGCATCGACCGTTCCACGAATGCGGACGACATCGTGGGATGGGATTCCATGGCCCACACGATGGTGCTGTTGCGCATCGAAGACGTGTTCGCGATCGAACTGCCAATGGAACAGGCCTTCGTCGTCCAGAATGTGGGGGAACTGTCTGATCTGGTCGAGGCACAGTTGACGAAATGATCGCCGGCGTCGTTGAAGGCAGCACCCGTCCCGTTATCGCTTGCGTGGGAAACTGCCAGAGCGGGGCCATACGCGCCTTCCTGCTGACCGTGCCGGAAGTCAGCCGCGACTATGACGTCGTCCTGATCTATCAGCCGACCAAAGATTTCGAGAATCTGCGCCCGCGCGTACGCGCAGTGATCCAGCAGGTCACGCACGGCTGGGACGATTTTCGCCTGACCGAGGATGACCTGCCAGCCGATGCGGTCATGATCCGCTATCCTGCGATGCTGCAGAACTATCTCTGGCCTCTTATTCCCTTTCAGAAGCGGCGTATCGCTGGAGATTCAGCGACGACGACAAAGCTGTTTCCCTACACGATATGCGACGACCTGGTGCTTCGCCTGAAGGGAGGAGGCGTCTCCAAAGCTCAACTGCTCGACAGCTATTTCGCGGTTGATATAGCCAGGAAATACCCTCTGGACCGGCTTCACGCGATCAACGCCGCCAAGGCTCGCCAGCTCGACGACAAGTCGGACTTCGGACTGTGGGACCTTATGGAAGGCGGTGTTCACACGATGCGCACCGCCAACCATCCGGGAGGCGGCCTGATGGCTCATGTGTTGGAGCAGATCGTTGAACGCCTGCCGCTTGAAGATCGCGACTATGCCCTGAAGCTGGCGCGGGCGCGGGGGGACGGTATTGGAATCCAGAACCTTGACGCCCCCATTCACCCGGACGTTGCGGCCCATTTCGGACTGGACTGGGCCGAGGACCGACGCTGGGCATTCTGGCATGAAGGCGACTTCACCTTCGAGCAGCATTTGCTGCGCCTCTATGACTACGACCACAACGCCACCTACTGGGCGGCGCGTGAAGCGCTGAAGCGCAAGCAAGACGCGACTGCGCTTCTGGCGCAGGCTGTCGAAGAATTGCCAACGAGTGTCGAGGTTTTAAGAGCCTATATTGCCGAACTCGCGAGGGCGAAAAGACCGATCGAGGTCGCGCGGGCGACGCAGCGTCTTCATCAGCTCTCTCCCACTCCGGGGCACGCCGTCAGGCTTGCAGGGGCTTTGCGTCGGGTGGGAGAACACGAGGAAGCCAATCGCATATTGAGCGATCTGGGCTCAACCGACCCCAACGTCCTCATGGCCTTGGCTCAGGGCCTGGCGGAGGGCGCTCCCCAACGTATCGAGATCGAACACAAGGCCGCCGAAGCCGACCCGGATAATCTTCAGGTGCTGCTGGCCCAGGCCAAGACCTACGAAGATCAGGGCGACCTTCCACGGGCCTTGTCGAGGCTCAGTCGCGCCTCCTACGTCAGCAACTGGGCCGCGAGCGTCAAGAAGCTCCACGACATCCTGGAAACGCGCATGGCCGCAGCCGCCGACGAAGCCCTTCCGGTCGAACCCTCTCCGCCTCGCGTCGCTCCAGAACGCGCCGACGAGGCTTCCCTCCCTGCAAGACATGAGACCGTTCCAATGACGTCCGCACCTGGCCTGGCGATGAAGACCGTGCAGCAACTGGGAGATTTGACGGGCCGCGTCTGCGTCGTCACGGGCGGCGCCGGCCATATCGGACGCGCCATTGCTGAAGCCTATCTGGAAAGCGGCGCTACAGTTGTCCTGCTTGATCGCGCGTTCGACGGCGCCGCCGCCATGCTGGCCGACGCGGCCTGGGGCGGGCGCCTGTCGGTCCAGTCGTGCGATCTGTCTGACGAAGGCAGCATCCATAAGGCGGCTCAGGATATTCTCGTGCGGCATCCGACGATCGATGTGCTGGTTCACAACGCCGGATTCGTCGGCACCTCGGCTTCGGACGGATGGGTGACCCCGTTCGAGACCCAATCGCCTGCCCTGTTCCGGGCGGCGACCGAAATCAATCTCGTGGCTCCTTTCGTACTGACCCAGGCCCTGTTGCCGGGCTTGCAGCGCTCGACAGGCGCCTCGGTCATCAACGTCGGATCGATCTATGGCCTGGTGGGCCCGGACTGGGGGCTCTACGAGGGCACGGCCTCCGGCAATCCGGCAGGCTACGCCGCCTCGAAGGGGGGGCTGATGCAACTGACGCGCTGGATGGCGACAAGCCTGGGGCCGCACATTCGGGTCAACGCCCTGTGCCCTGGCGGCCTGGAGCGAGGTCAGGATAACCGTTTCCAGTCACGATATGTGGCCAAGACCCCTCTGGCCCGGATGGCCACGCCTGAGGACTTCAAGGGCGTGGCGCTGTTTCTGGGTTCAAACTTGTCCGCCTATGTCACCGGCCAGGTGATAGCCGTCGACGGCGGCTGGACCGCCTGGTGACCCCGACGCGGATCAGGCTTTCGGCTTGCGGAAGATGAACTCGCCTTCGGGATTGAAGGTCGTGCCTTCCGGAATCGGCAAACGCTCGAAATCGGCGAATATCTCTTCGACCCAGGAGCGCGGGATGGGCGCAAAAACGCGCCGCAGCCCCGGATCCTTGATCATCACGCCAAGCCGTCGAGGCGACAGGAGTTCCGCCGTCAGGAGGTTGAAGTAAACCAGACCTCCAGGCTTGCAGACGCGGATCATCTCATTGAAATAGCTGACCAGCTTGATCGGCGGGACAAAGTAGAAGACCCCACTCGAGAAAACGAGGTCCATGCTCGAGTCAGCGACCCCGGTCAGTGTTTCACCGTCGCACGGCAGGGATCTGAGACCGAGCTCGGTCTCCATCTGTCGCGCGAGGTCGGGATCGATCTCGAAATTGTAGAACTCATCCGGGGCGAAGCGATCCGTGATGGACAAGGTCGAACCGCCCCAGGCAGCCCCGATTTCGCAGACCTTCCTGGGCGGACCATCGATGAAGATCGCATCGGGCAGGACGATGTCCATATGGGTCCGCGCCTCGCGATAGCGGGGTGAATCGGCATCAATCATCGGCTTGCCGGACCGGGCAGCCCTGAGAACATCCGTCTTGCCCCTCAAGAAGAAGGTCGCCGTGTTCCTGGTCGGAAGATGGAAGAAGGTGCCCCGGGACATTTCGAAAGCGAACAGGGTCTTGAGAATCGCGAGTTGGACAGACTGTTCCTGCAGATCCACCTTGTCGCCCAGGCTGGCCCGGGTGCTTTCCGGCAGCCGGATATGGCCCGACTGATAAAGGCGCAGCAGCGACAGTTCGTCCAGATTGCCTGGAATGCCCAACTTCTGGAGCGCGGTCACAAAGACTTCCGTGACAGCGGGACTATCAGGAGCGTCGAGAGCCAGAAGGGGGAGCACGTCCCGCCAGCGGTCCCGACTTTTCAACGTGTGGACATGACCATCGAACGCCTCGCGGTCCGTATCGCGCAGCGCGATCAGCGCCACCAATGTCTCGGTGGACAGGGGCCCGCTGCCGAGATCGATTGCGGCAGGATCAGCGCCCTGCTTCACTTCCACATCAGATGACCCGGCGGCCACGTTGTTAGTCTTGGACAATACGCCCCCCAAAGGCATAGATAAATTGATCGACGCCATAGTTTACGAGCATACAAGAACTTCCGCCCCCCCGGGCTCGGCTTCGACACCTGCAATCAACGTCCTTATCACCAGCAAGGTGTCTTCGGGATTGATGGTTGGTTTACCAGTTTGCACCAATTCCACAAAGTTGATGATGGTCCGCCGGAAAGCTGTGAAATTATCCCTTATTTGTACCTCGGCGTGACCCAGCGTACCGAATACCTGCAAGGAGAAGGGGGTCGGCGTCATTCCCAGGGCGTCGATCAGTAGAAGGCTGTGATCCTCCAGTCGAACGGCGACGCTACCGTGAGCGACCGCGTGTCGCTGCACGGCCACCGGCCGCACCCCCAAAGCCCCCATGGCGCATTCCAGCATGTGAACTCCGTAGCGAGGCCAATCGACGGGAACGGAAGCCCGGATCAATCTGAGCTCGCCGAATTGCTGGGGCGCCTGCCGCCAGGCGTCCGTTTCACCAGCGTAACGGAGTCCCGAGGTGGACATCAGTTGCCCCGACCGAAGATAGGGCTCGAACAGGTCGAGTTCGGCCCGGCTTACGCACAAAGGCTTGTCAACGAAGACCGGCACCCCCGCCTTGAGAAACGGTTCCGCCAGCCGCCAATGACTGTCGGCGTCATCCCGCAGGATCATGACGGCATCGACAACGCCGATCATTTCTTCCGGCGTTTCACAGACGGCGTCGATCCGGCAGGCCGAAGCCAGCGCCAGAGCCATATCGGCGTCCGGCATCCAGCACCGGGTGACGCGTACATCGCCAACACCGAACTCCGCCGCCTTCCGCGCTCGCAGATAGGCGTGAATGCCATCCCAGCCGACCCTGGCGAAGGCGGCGTCATCATAGCCGTTGACGATCGCGCCGAACGAGAAGGGATGTCCATTGCCCTCGGAGAAACCGAGTATGCCAAGCCTGAGCGTCATCCCAACGGCACCTTGCCCGCCGCGAGCAGCGCGTTTGCGATGGCGAAATCCTGTGCGTCATCGATGTCGAACGACCGCTCACGCTCCATCATGACCGCACCGGCCCGGCCAAACAGGATAGAGGGCGTATGCGATTTCAAGGCGTCAATGACGAAGGCGTATACGGCGCCGTTCAGTTGATAGGCCCGCGGCAAAGCCTGCCGCGGAAGCCAGGGAATGGCGCCTTCGATAAACGGCACAGGCGTGCCATTATCATCCAGCCGCCAGGCTCGATGGGGATTCAGATCGGCGTCCATAAAGGTTGCAATGGAATCCAACCCTTCGGCGTGAAGTCGATTCAGGCATTCGCTCACGTCACGCGGCAGCCGGAACGGCGCTGTGCATTCCAGCAGCGTCAAATAGCGCGCGGTCTCTCCCTTCGCCCGCAAATCCCCGATCAGATGACGCAGAACGTCAGCGACGATAGCAGTGTCGGACGCCAGTTCCTCTGGCCGCCATGACACTTCCGCGCCAAGCTTTTCAGCCAGTTCAGCGATCATCTCATGGTCAGTGGATACGATCACACGATCGATTTCCGGCGTAGCAAGAGCCACCTCAATCGGCCATTGCAACAAGGGCTTGCCGCCAAGGTCATGCAGGTTTTTAAGCTTGACGCTTTTAGAGCCGCCACGTGCAGGGATGACGGCGATACAGCGTTCAGAACCGATCATTTTCTCGATCTCAAGTCGCGGGGAAGAAGGGAACCGGCCGTAGACCTCTATTCGACAAGTTCATAGTCCAGAGTGGCCGCCAAGGTATCATCATATAAATCCTTGGCGCGGATCCATGCGACGTTTTCAGGCTCGCCGCCATTGCCTCGAACCTTCGGGTTCACAATCGCCCGCCTTACAACCTCTGCGGCGCGGTTGGCGGACTTGCCGTCCTGCAGGTAGTATTTCTCGTTGCTATGGGGCGCCACCAGTCCGATAGCCACCTCCCGCGCCAAGGTCTCGGCATCTCGGCATTCGGTGGCTACGCCCAGCTTGACCAGGTCATAGGGAAGCGGCTCAGTCAGCGGATTGATAGCGAAAACCGGCTTGCCGAGAGCGAACGCCTCCAGACCCGCGGTGCTGCAATAGGTGACGACGGCATCCGAAACCTTGAGCAGGGGATAGGTGCTCGACGACCGGTCGATCCGTACGTTCTGCGCATCCATTTCGTCGATGACTGCCTGATACAGGTCGTAGAAGGCCTGATGCTCGCGTGGATGCGGCTTGATCAGCCACAGGGCATCACCCCCCATCACCCTGGCGGCTTGCACCAGCGTGCGGATGATGGGCTCCAGCATCGCCAGGGAGATCGGTTGGGACATGAAGGAAATGATCTTGCGCTGCGCCGGCAAGTCCATCTCCTTTCGCATCAGTTGTTCCGACTTGGCCTTCAACGGGGCGAGATGGTGGTCCAGCCGAGGGGAGCCGACCACATAGGTCTGCTCCGGTGGATAGCCATGATAGCCGTTCAGGACTTCAGCGCTGAACTCGTCGATAGCGATCAGGTTATCGGCGGTGGGCGCGAAGAACTTCTTCGTCGGACTTATGGTGCCTGACTGAAGATCGAACGTCGGCTTCCCTAACATCTTCAGCGTCTCGCAAGCGACGAGGGATTCCAGAATTCGTCCGGGGCAGAAAATCCCGCCAACGAACAAATCTCCATTCTCCTCAATAAAGGTGCTCATTTCGAACGCCGACATATAGGTGAGAATGAAGCTGTTCATCATCATCTCAAGAACAGCTTCCCGCGATGCAAGCTTTAGAGGTGTCATATCGGTACGAAACAGCTTATCAGTATAAGCCATCGTGTGTTCGTACGCCTGCACCAGCACATGATCTCGCGGCAAACGGAACTTGGTGATCCCCCGGTTTATCTTTCTCCAGGCCCAGAAAATTTTGGAGTCAGCATCGTGGATGCCGTAGCTCTCAAAACTCCACCAAGGGTCGTCAACGTAAATTTGCTGATCATAGAGGAAGACGTTGAAGTCTTTTGTCAGCTCACGCACGACCGGCATGACCGCCGAAACGAACATGTCATCACGCAGCCGGCTTGAAATAAAAATCGTCTGCTCACCGACCCACAGATCCTTGTGCGCCTGAATCTGGCTGGAAGGATATCGCCCCGCCAGGCGCGGCAAACGCACCAGCTCCTGCATGGCCGCGATCTCTTCGGTCTCGGCGATCTTGTGATCTTCGAGGTGGGCGGTCACGATCGTCGCCGGAATGCCCCTCGCCAGAAAGCCGGCGCGGATCACCCAGGCTCGTCGCGGCGATCGTTCGGCGATGACAACCTCTTCTACGTCGGCATCGATAAACTGGCCGGAGTAGGTCAGGGCCCGGCAGGCGGAATACAGGTGGTCGCCGACATTGATGGCGATGGCCTTTTGGAGATGCGGCCTCCAGACAGATCGATCGTCACCCACAAGGGCGGTCATCTTCCTGGCGAAGACATCCACCATTTTGGCAGCCAGCCGACGCGTCTCATCGTAGATGGGCGGATCGTTGACGGAGTCCAGACTGGTGTAATTCGTGACTTCAACATCCGCATATCGCTCCTTGGCGATATCCAGAAATTCGCCACGCTCCAGCGTGTTGACGACGTAGAAGCGCGCCCTGCGCATCTGGTCGTCGGTCAACGAATCAATCAGCCGGCGGAAATCAATGCTCGGCCCAACCCAAAAGAACAGAGAAGCTTTCATTCGGTCCCGCACCGCCAGTGAAGACAATCTCTAGACCATTTTGTGTGCGCCATGTAAGCGCTTTTGGCATGGGCGTCACCAAGCACAGGCCGGATCAGAAGTTGCAGGTCGAAGCTTCGAATTCCCCAGGAAAAGCTATAGCCTTAGGTTTGCTTTTCTCTGCCGATGAGGCGGCCGCCAAGGCCTTTCTCGACCGATGTGCGCGCGAAGGTGTGACCGGGGTTTTGGTCAGGGCCAGCTACGAAGTTTTCATGCCTTCGAAACTGGCGGGCGCGACCATTCTCCAGCCCATGGACTACCTGTCGCCCGAAGTTTGCGACGCGCTTCACGAGGATGCTCTGGCCTGGCAAGCCAGTTTGCCGTCAGTTCGACTTGGATCCGGCATGCGCTTGGCGGACTGGAGCGCCGGCGACAATCATCCTGCGCCCCTGTGGGCATGGATCGCCACCCTCGCCCCTTATGTGCAAGTCACGATGCGCGCCGTTCGGCTATTCTCGACGATCGCAGACAAGGAAAAGCCGAAGGCGTTCGACTGCCTGGGTGTCTCGGGCGACGCCGCCTGGCTCGCCCCCTTGGCCGTCAAGGTTTTCGAGCACGCGAGCGCGGGGACCCGCTTCTGGGGCCAGCCGCCCGCTCGACCTCCCCG
>Ga0247822_10000651_pt1 | contig 19416 bp, 11 predicted proteins | sample 13C_Cellulose_Da_FD_192423 | JGI IMG/M metagenome (GOLD analysis project Ga0247822, IMG submission 192423) | Soil microbial communities from agricultural site in Penn Yan, New York, United States - 13C_Cellulose_Day30 | ecosystem: Environmental > Terrestrial > Soil > Agricultural land | place...
GCCAGCGTCAGCCCGCCCGCCCCCTCGAAGCTGGACGCCACGCTCGAGCAGGAGCTGGGCCGTGCGACCGGCCGCATTCGACTCAACGACCTCCTCGCGGGCGGGCTGACGCTGGCCGTACTGACCCTGGCGTTCGCGGCCACGGTCATCCTGTGCGACCGCTGGCTGGTGCTGTCGGACTGGGTCCGGCAGGCCCTGCTCGGCGGGTTCGTACTGACGTTTGCAGGGGTCGGGTATCTCGTCCTCCTTCGGCCGCTGCGGCGCGCGGTGAATCCGCGGTTCGCGGCCCGTCGGGTCGAGGAGACGGTCCCCGAGGCCAAGAACGCGATCATCAACTGGGTGGACCTCCGTGACAAGGATTTGCCGGCCGGGGTGCGGGCCGCGGTCGGGACCCGGGCGGTCGAGGGCGTCGCCGGGGCCGACGTCAACAAGGCGGTCGAGTCGAAGCGCGTCGTGTGGCTCGCCGCCGCGACGGGCCTGCTGCTGGCGGTACTGGCTGCCCTGTTCGTGATATTCAAGCCGGCCCCGTTCCTATCCCTGATCAGCCGCACGTTCAACCCCTTCACCGCGACGGCGATCGCCAGCCGGACCGCGCTGTCAATCGAGGAGCCCGCGGGCGGCGACGTGACCGTGACGGCCGGCGACCCGGTGACGGTTCGGGTCTACGTCGGCGGCAGTGTCCCTGACCCCGAGGGACCGGACCGCGTGCGGCTGCGGGTGCGATACAACCCCGCGACACCGGAGTATGACGAGTTGCCGCTCGATCCGGGCGGCTCGGCTCGTGAGTGGGTGCTGCGCGTGCCGCAGTCGGTCGTGCAGAACGGGTTCTGGTACACCGTGGCCGGCGGGGACGCCGTTACGACCGAACACCGGGTGACGGTCCGCACTCGGCCGCTGTTCCGGGAGGAGTTCGAGGCGCGGTACGTCTACCCGCCGTACACGCGCCTGAAGCCGGAGGTGTCCCGCGACCGAAACCTGTGGGGCTACGCCGGCACCGAGGTCACGCTGACGGCGCGGACCAACCGCCAGGTCAAGCGCGGAAAGCTCTACATCGACGGCCAATCCGAGCCACTCTCGGGACAGGTGATGGGCGAGTCCCGAGACTCGATCCAGTTCCGCCTGACACTGCGACAGTCCGGCGCCTACCGGATGGAGTTCCTCTCGACCGACGACGAGCCAAGCGAGCTGTCTCCGCCTTACGCAATCAAGATCGCGCCCGACCTGGCTCCCAAGGTGCTCATCACGTCCCCAGCGGAAGCAGAGATCAGCCTACCGGCGAACGGGTTGCTCGCGGTGGACGCCACGCTGGACGACGACTTCGGTCTGACCGGCGCGAAGCTTCGGATAGAAGAACTCAACGAAAAGGGAGAGGCCGTCCGCGAGTTCAAGCCGAAGCCGTACCGGGACGCTAAGCCATTGCTCCGCGAATCGGACAAGACCTACCCGACACATCTGGAATACAAGGACTCTGTCGCACTCGCGTCGCTGGCTACCGACCTCAGCGGCAAGGCGGCCGAACTGAAGGATGGCACGGTCCTCCAGTACTGGGTGGAGGTGACGGACAATTGTACCGAGCCGAAGGCGAACGTCGGCAAGTCCGCGGTCAAGCGAGTCCGGATCGCCGCACCACCACGGGAGCCGGAGAAGCAACAGCAGCAACAGCAGGCCAATCAACAGCGCGGTGCGTCTGAGCAGAAGCACAAACAGCAGCAGGACCAGCAGCTCCAGACCGAGAAGCGCGACCCGCCGCCGCAGCCGCGGGCGGATGAGCAGCCAAAGTCCGAACCCCAGGAAGGCCAGCCGGGGGGCGAGGGGTCCAAGGAGAACGCCGGCTCCAAGGAGCCGAAGCAGTCCGACGATGCTACCCCAAAGGGCACCAAGCCCCCCGAGCCAGAGCAGGGCAACACAGGCGAGGGTTCGACCCAGCCGAAGGGAACCCCGCCCGAGCCGATGCCTCAGCCGCACGAACCGACCACCAAGCCGGATATGAGAAGCCAGCCGAAGGAGGCGAATCCGAAGCCGATGGGGGACACGCCACCGAAGAAGAGCGACGGCCAGGAAGGAAGCAAGTCGCCCCCCGAGAAGAAGGGCGATCCACCGAACGAGGCGCAGAACGTCGAAAAGCAGGCCCAGGACGTGCAAGACGCGATCGAGCAACAGAACCGCCAGCCTGGCGACGCTCGCAGTCAGGGCTCCGACCAGGCGAAGCCGGCCGAGGCTCCCGCGGACAAGAAGCCGACCGGTCAGCCGCCTTCTGACGCACAGGCCGAACAGAAGCCGGGCCAACCGACAGACCCGCAGGGTCAGCCGACGGGTGAGCCGTCCGGCCAGCCCAAGCCGCAGGGTAATGTCGAACAGCCGAAGCCAGCCAACACGAAGCCCGAACCGAAACCAGCCGACGGCAGCACCCAGCAACCGAACCAGAAGCAGGGTTCCGGCTCCGAGGCGACCGGCGACAGCCCGAAGCATCCGCCGGTCGGGGGCAACAGACCGGCCGAGGAGCGTCAACAGCCCCAGACGCCGTCGCAGGGCGAGCGGAAGCCTGGTGACATGAAGGACACCGATTCCAGTGCCGCCCGTGGCAACGAGCCACCGACTCCGGGCCAGTCCGAGCAGGGCCAACCGGCCGGCGAGACGAAGCCACAGCCCGAGACGACGCGCGGACAAGAACGACCGAAGACTGGTACGGGCGCCGACCAGACGAAGTCGGAGCAACGTCCCGCCGAGGCCCGAGGTTCCAAACCGACGGAACCAGGCACACGACGGCAACCACCAGCCGGCAACCAGCCTGAACAGACGCCCGCGGCCGGCGAAAAGCCGCAACCCGGCACGGCTGGCAGCGACCCGAAGGACACTCAACAGTCTCCGGCCGAATCTAAGCCCGAAGGGAGCAAGCCTCAGCCCGGGTCGAACGCGAGCGATCCGAAGACGCCGCCTGCTGGCCAACCGCGCTCCGGAGAGAAGGCATCCGAGAAGACCGCACAGCCCGGAGCCGGCAGTCAGGGTGAGAAGAAGATCGATCCAAAGGAGTTCGAGCAGGCGGCCCGAGACCTCGCCTCCGACGACCCGCAGAAGCAGCAGGCCGCGCGTGAGAAGTTAGACAGGATGATGGGCAAGGAAGCCCGCGAGAAGGCCGAGCGCGACGCCAAACAGCTCGCCGATGACCTGAAATCCACGGACTCCGAGAAGCGACAGGCTGCCGAGCAGAAGTTGAAGGACATGGCGAAACAGGCTGGCCAGGGCGCACCGCAAAAGGTCGATCCGAAGGAGATCAGGCAAGCCGCCGAGGACCTCGCCTCGGATGACCCCCAGAAGCAGCAGGCCGCGCGAGAGAAACTGGACAAGTTGATGGGCAAAGAAGCCCGCGAAAAAGCCGAGCGCGACGCCAAACAGCTTCAGGACGACTTGAACTCGAACGATCCGGCCCGGCGCCAGGCGGCCGAGCAGAAGTTGAAAGACATGGCCAGTCAGGCCGGGCAGAAGGACGGCCAGGGAAGCAAGGGCGAACCGCTGTCCGACGCGGAAAAGCAGAAGCTTGCCGAGAAGGCCAGCGACCTCACGTCTGACGACCCCGCAAAGCGTCAGGCGGCCGAGCAGGCGTTCGACAAGGCGATCGGCCAGGAGCGCCGCCAGCAGCTACAGCAGATGGCGAAGGACGCCCAGTCCAGCGACCCGAAGCGCCAGGAGGCGGCCCGGCAAAAGTTCGAGGAGATGATGAAGGACGCCGGCCAGGGCACCCAGGGCAAGCAGCCGTCGCCGGAGGAACTGCAGAAGTGGTCCGACAAGGCCAAGGATTTAAACTCGCCGGACCAGGGCAAGCGCGAGGCCGCCGAGAAGGAGTTCGACGAGAAGTTCGGCAAGAATGCGCGGGACGAACTCCAACAGGCGATGCGGGATCCGAAGAAGGCCGAGGAGGCCCGCAAAAAGTTCGAGGAGATGGCGAAGAACTTCAACAAGGACTTCCGGCCCCGCGGGGGGTCCAGTAAGGGCCAGGAGGGGAGCTTGCACGAGAGCGACCCGCGGAACCGCCTGAAATCGGCCGAACTCCAGCTCAAGTCGTTCGAGGAGAACCGCAACAACAAGGACCTCCAGAACAAGCTTGGATACACCCAGGAGGAGTACGACCAGTTCCTGAAGTCCTACCAGGAGCGCGTCACCCAGATGCGCGAGGAGGTCGCCAAGCAGAACCAGCCGGAGACCGCGCCGACGCCGAGCGGCCCCGCGCCACTGCGGGTCGGCGAAGGCTCCGGCGGTCGCAAGCAGGAGACCCGCCCGGACGGCACAGCGGGCTCCACCGGCGGGGCCGGACCCGGGACGGCGCCCGCCGGGTACTCCGACGCCCAGCGGAAGTTCGCCGAGGAAGCTGCAAAACTCCGAAAGGGTCAGGACAAGAAGTAGACCCTGACGACTGCTCTCTGGCGGGGCGCGTCAACCGACGCGCCCCGCGTCGTTTCGCCGCCTACACTGACCCCATCCCTTTCCCCGGCGGTGTCGTGCCATGTCGTTCCACCGTTACCTCATCTCGCTCGAAGCCCGGCGGGCGACGCACCGGTTCACGGACGTACTCGTCATCGGGGCCGGCATCGCCGGGCTGCGGGCGGCGCTTGAGGTCCCGACCGAACTGGGCGTGTTGGTCGTCACCAAGGACCGCGTCACCGAGAGCAACAGCAGCTACGCCCAGGGTGGGATCGCCGGCGTGATGTCGCCGGAGGACCGGTTCGAGAACCACGTCGAGGACACGCTCGTCGCCGGGGACGGGCTGTGCGACCGCGGTGTGGTGGAGATGGTCGTCCGGGAGGCCCCGGCACAGATCGAGACTCTGATACGCTGGGGAACGAAGTTCGACCTGGAGAACGGCGCCCTCGCGCTGACCCGGGAGGGCGGCCACAGTCACCGGCGGATCGTCCACGCCCTGGGCGACGCCACCGGCCACGAGGTCATGCGGGCAATCATCGCGCGGGCGATCACCGCCGAGAACGTTGCGATCTGGGACGACACGTTCACCGTGGACCTGCTGACCAACGACGGGGCATGTGTCGGGGCCGCGGTCTGGCGACCGGGTGCCGGGACGGTCCTCGTCTGGGCGAAGCAGGTGGTCCTCGCGGCCGGTGGGTGCGGGATGGTATACCGGGAGACGACCAATCCCCCGGTGGCCACCGGAGACGGTATGGCGGCCGCGTGGCGGGCCGGGGCGGAACTCCAGGACATGGAGTTCATGCAGTTCCACCCGACGGTCCTCTACGTCGCCGGGTCGGCCCGGTTCCTGATCTCCGAGGCGGTCCGCGGCGAGGGGGCGTATCTTCGCGACGTCCACGGCGAGCGGTTCATGCCCGGCGAAGACCCGCGCGCCGAACTGGCTCCGCGGGACGTCGTCAGCCGGGCGATCTTCCGCACGATGGAACGCACCCAGCACCCGAATGTCTATCTCGACCTGTCGCACCTCGACGCGGCGGCGGTCCGCACCCGGTTCCCGGGGATCAACCGTGTGTGTCGGCAGTTCGGCCTGGACATCGCCCGGGACCGCATCCCGGTTCGGCCAGGCGCGCACTACATGATCGGCGGCGTCACGGTGGACACACAGGGCCGCACGACACTCCCGGGCCTGTGGGCGGCGGGCGAGGTGACTTCCAGCGGGCTGCACGGTGCAAACCGGCTGGCGTCGAACAGCCTGCTTGAAGGGCTGGTCTACGGCGCGCTCTGCGGCCGGGGGGCGGCCGACGCGGCGCGGGAGATGCCCGACGACCTGAAAGCACCCTCTCTCCGGTTCGCGATGCCGACCGGCGACCCGGCCGGCTTCATCGACGTGGCCGACGTGACGAACTCGCTCCGCGCGGCGATGGTCCGAAAGATGGGGATCGTCCGCGACCGGACCCGCCTGGACGAGGTGGCTCACGACGTCGATTTCTGGTGCCGTTACGTACTGGCCCGGGAGTTCGACGGCCGCCCCGGCTGGGAGCTGCAAAACCTGCTAACGGTGGCCCGGCTGATGATCGACGGGGCGACCAACCGCGAGGAGTCCCGCGGCACCCACTTTCGCAGTGACTTCCCGGTGCGGGACGACGCGCGGTGGGGGCAGCGGCGCGTCGTCAGCCCGAAGCGGGAGGGATTGTCGTGACCGGGCCGAACCCCGGCGCTCGCCGGGCCGTCCTTGACAGTGCGAATTGACTTCGGCCCGAGCACGCCATACATTCCCTTGATAAGGAACCGTTTCGGAAGCCCCATGTACACGGACCTGCCCCTGATTCCGGTCGTCATTACCGCAGCGCAGGGAGTGCGCGTTGCGGTACACACGGGATAGCTTCGGGGCAGACGGTCTTTCTTGCCGACGTGCCAAGCCCTGAAGCCGGTCGCTTCGGGGCTTTTTCGTTTCCAGGGGTTCACCGATGGCGCGCGTGTTCGTCTACGACACCACCCTCCGCGACGGCAGCCAGGGGGAGGGTGTCAACTTCTCCCTGCAAGACAAGCTGCTCCTGACCACGCGGCTCGACGACCTTGGGGTGGACTTTATCGAGGGCGGCTATCCGCTCTCGAACCCGAAGGATTTCGAGTACTTCCAGGCGGTGCGTGAGCTGCCGCTACGGCAGGCGAAGGTGGTCGCCTTCGGCATGACCCGGCGGAAGAACTCCGCCCCGGAGACGGACACCTGCCTGAAGGCGCTCCTGGATGCCGGCACATCACATGTCACGATCGTCGGCAAGACGTGGGACTTCCACGTCACCAACGTCCTCGGGGCGACGCTCGACGAGAACCTGCGGATGATCGCGGACTCGGTGGCCTACTGCAAGTCGCAGGGCCGCGAGGTGTTCTACGACGCGGAGCACTTCTTCGACGGCTACCGCGCGAACCCGGATTACGCGCTACGGACCCTGAAGGCCGCCGAGGGGGCCGGGGCGTCGGTGGTGATCCTGTGCGACACCAACGGCGGCACGATGCCGGAGCGCGTTGCCGAACTGGTGGCCGAGATAAAGCGCCACCTGCGGTGTGAGGTCGGCATCCACTGCCACAACGACTGCGACCTGGCGGTGGCGAACACCCTGGCCGCCGTCCGGGCCGGGGCAACCCAGGTGCAGGGAACGTTCAACGGCATCGGCGAGCGGTGCGGTAACGTGGACCTGGTCAGCGTGATCGCCAACCTCTCGATCAAGTACGGTTACGACTTGCTGCACGCCGGCAGCGTCCAGCGGCTCACCGAGGCGTCGCGGTACGTCTACGAGTTGGCGAACATGAACTTCCGCCCCGGCCAGCCGTTCGTCGGGGCGAGCGCGTTCGCCCACAAGGGCGGCATGCACACCCACGCCGTCGCCAAGGACCCGACCACCTACGAACACATCGACCCGGCCGCGGTCGGCAACGAGCGCCGCGTCCTGGTCAGCGAGCTTTCCGGGCACTCGACGATCCTCTCGAAGACGACCAAGTACGCGGTCGCCCACGACAAGGAACTGATGTCGAAGATCCTCACCCGGGTGCAGGACCTGGAGTACGCCGGTTACGAGTTCGAGGCGGCGGAGGCATCGTTCGACTTGCTGGTGAAGAAAGCGACCGGGCTGTACAAGCCGTGGTTCGAGCGGCTGACGTACCGGGTCAACATCGAGCAGGGCCACGGCGACCCGCTCACCGAGGCGACGGTCAAGCTCAAGGTCGGCGGGTCGGTCGAGCACACCGTCTGCGAGGGGGACGGCCCGGTGAACGCCCTCGATGCGGCGCTGCGCAAGGCGCTGGTGCCGTACTACCCGCGACTCGACGAGGTGAAGCTGGCGGACTACAAGGTGCGGGTCGTCAACGCCAAGGCCGGGACCGCCGCACGGGTGCGGGTGGTCATCGAGTCCCGCGACAGCACCGACGTCTGGGCCACGGTCGGCGTCAGCGAGAACGTCGTCGAGGCGAGCTGGTTGGCGCTGGCGGATTCGATCGAATTCAAACTGTTCAAGGATGCCGAGGAAGGGAAGTAACCGATGGCGACCGAACTCGACAAGACCTACGACCCGAAGGCCGCCCAGCAGAAGTGGCTGAAGGTCTGGGAGGAGCGTCGGTACTTTCACAGCGAGCCGGACTCACGTCCCCCGTTCACCATCGTCATCCCGCCGCCGAACGTGACGGGCGCCCTGCACATGGGGCACGCCCTGAACAATACGCTCCAGGACGTGCTCATCCGCTGGCGGCGGATGCAGGGGTACAACGCGCTGTGGATGCCGGGGACCGACCACGCCGGCATCGCCACGCAGTCGGTGGTGGAGCGGCGCATCTTCGCCGAGGAGAAGAAGACCCGCCACGACCTCGGCCGCGAGGAACTGGTGAACCGCATCTGGCAGTGGAAGGACCAGTACGAGAAACGCATCCTTGACCAGCTCAAGCAGATGGGCTGCTCCTGCGACTGGGAGCGGACGCGGTTCACCCTGGACGAGGTCTGCGCCCGGGCGGTGCGGGAGACGTTCTTCCGCATGTTCCGCGACGGGTACATCTACCGCGGCAAGCGGCTGGTGAACTGGGACGCCCACCTGCAAACGTCCGTGGCCGACGACGAGACGTACACCGAGGACACGAAGAGCGGATTCTGGACGTTCAAATACCCCGTGAACAGCGAGCCGGGAGCGTCAGCGACCGGAGCAACCGAGTTCATCCGCTTCAGCACCACCCGACCCGAGACGATGCTCGGCGACACGGCCGTGTGCGTGCATCCGAGCGACGAACGGTACAAGCACCTCATCGGCAAGACGGTGACGATTCCGCTCAACGGCCGCGAAATCCCGATCATCGCCGACGGCATCCTGGCGGACCCGGAGCTAGGGACCGGGGCCGTGAAGGTGACACCGGCCCACGACCCGAACGACTACGCCTGCTGGCAGCGGCACCCGGAGATCGGGATCATCAACATCCTGAACCCGGACGGCACACTCAACGAGAACGGCGGCAAGTACGCCGGCCTGGACCGCTACAAGGCCCGCGAAGCAGTCGTGAAAGAGATGGAGGAGAAGGGGTTCTTCGAGGGCAAGGAAGACCGGATGGTGCCCTTGAAGTACAGCGACCGGAGCAAGACGCCGATCGAGCCGTACCTGTCGGACCAGTGGTTCGTGCGGATGGCCGACCGCGACGACGGTAAGCCCGGCCTCGCTCAGATGACCATGGACGCGGTGACGAGCGGCCGGGTGAAGTTCTTCCCGGAGCGGTACGCCAAGAGCTACCTCGACTGGCTCGGCGAGAAGCGCGACTGGTGCATCAGCCGGCAACTCTGGTGGGGCCACCGCATCCCGGTGTGGGTGAATGAAGTTCCTTGCGCCAACGATCCAGCCACTAAGGCTGACGCGGCCTGGGAACTTGACGCCGACATGGACGAGGTGGAATTCAAGGGGCGTGCGCTCGCGTTGATATCGGAGTACGACGCCGAGAAGGAAAGATACCGCGTGTTAGCCTGCATTGGACCAGGCAACGAGGATATCGAGCAGGCGCTCGAAGCGCGTGGATTCACTCAAGACCCCGATGTGCTCGACACTTGGTTCAGCTCCGCGCTCTGGCCACATTCGACGCTCGGCTGGCCAGAGCCGACGCCGGAGTTGAAGTACTACTACCCGACCAGCGTGCTGGTGACGAACCGGGACATCATCACCCTCTGGGTGGCCCGGATGGTGCTGACCGGGCTGTACAACCTGAACGAGGTCCCGTTCCACCACGTCTACATCCACCCGAAGGTGATGGACGCCTTCGGCGAGGGGATGAGCAAAACGAAGGGCAACGGCGTCGATCCACTCGACATCATCGACCTCTACGGAGCGGACGCCCTGCGGTACGGCATGGTGGCCATCGCCACCGAGACGCAGGACAGCCGGATGCCGGTCGCTAACCTCTGCCCCCACTGCGGGGAGAAGGTGCCGGTCAAGCAAGAACACATGTACATGCGGACGAAGAAGCTGACTTGCCCGAAGTGCAAGAAGCCGTTCCGCCCCGGCGGCCCGTGGCCGGACAACGATCCCGAACTGCCGACCGCCAAGCAAGCGTCCGACCGGTTCGAGGTCGGCCGCAACTTCGCCAACAAGCTGTGGAACGCCGCCCGGTTCCTGCTGATGAACCTGGACGGTTACACCCCGGCCGCGGTGAAACTCAACGAGCTGCCGACCGAGGACCAGTGGATCATCAGCCGGCTGGCGACCACCGCCCGCGAGGTGACGGCCGCCTTGGAGGCCTACAAGTTCGCGGAGGTGTCACGGCTGGTGTACGACTTCACCTGGTCGGAGTTCTGCGACTGGTACATCGAGATGAGCAAGGGCCGGCTCCAGGACCCGGCCGCCCGACCGCTCGCCCAGCAGGTACTGGTTGGCGTACTCGACGACATCCTTCGCTTGGTGCAGCCGGTGATGCCGTTCGTGGCCGAGTCGCTGTGGCAGGCGCTCAACGAGGCCGCCCCGAGTCGGGGGCTGCCGACCCCGGCGAAGGCCACAGAGAGCGTGTGTATCGCCAAGTGGCCGGACTACCCCACCGAATGGGTCAGCGGTGAGGTGGAAGCCCGGTTCGCCCGGATGCAGGACCTGGTGCGAGTGGTCCGCGAGGTGCGCAACCGTTACCAGGTGGACTCGCAGCAGCGAGTCACCGTGGTGGCCAAGTGCTCGCAGGCGGTCGCGATGGGCTTCGCGGACCTGTCCCCGTTCATCGGCCCGCTGGCCCGGATTGACTCACTCGAAGTCGGGCCGGTCGTGGACAAGCCGAAGCAGTCCGCCACCATCGTGCGTCCCGACTTCGAGGCGTACGTCGGGCTGGCCGGGCTGATCGACCCAGCCGCCGAATTGAAGCGCGGCGAGAAGCAACTCACCGACCTGCGCAAGCAACTCGCCGGGATCACCGCCAAGCTCGGCAACGAGAGCTACCGCAAGAACGCCCCCGCGGAAGTCGTGAAGGAGACGGAAGACAAGGCAGCCGAGATCGAGAGCCAGATTCGGGTGCTCGAACAGACCCTCAAAGACTTGCAGGAGGTGTAAGGCCGCCGTCCGCTTTGGGCGACCATCTCGTGACAGCTTCCACCGGCAGCAACTTCGCGCGCCCTTGCTCCGGTGTCACGTCGATTCCGATCCCCTGCTCCGTCGTGAACGACCCGACCCGCGTCCGGCGGAGCGTCTCCACCAGCCCGCCGCAGCCGAGCCGCTCGCCGAGATCGCGGGCGATCGAACGGATATAGGTGCCCTTCCCACAGTCGATCTCGACGTCCACGAACGGCCAGTCGTAGCCGAGTAATCGGACGGCGTCCACCCGCACCATTCGCGGGGCCAGCGAGACTTCCTTGCCGCGGCGGGCCAGTTCATGCGCCCGCTTGCCGCCGAGCTTGAGCGCCGAATACACCGGCGGAACCTGCTCGATGTGCCCCACGAACGACTCCAGTGCCGCCCGCACCCGCTCCGCGGTCGGTGGCGTCACCACAGACACCGGCGTGACCGTGCCGTCCGCATCGTCGGTGTCGCTTCGCGCACCGAGCCGGAACCGCGACTGGTACGACTTGCCCATCCCCTGGACCAGGTCCGCCAGCCGGGTCGCGGCGCCGACGCAGACCACCAGCACCCCCGTCGCCAGCGGGTCCAGGGTGCCGGTGTGACCGACCTTCCACCCTTTCGGGAACCACCGCTGGACACGGTTCACCACGTCCCGCGAAGTCATGCCGCCCGGCTTGTCGATGACCAGTAGCCCGTTCATCCCGTCTCGCCTCTCCCGGCTTGCCAGCCGCCCGGCAACCGGTATGTCTGGCGGTGCGATCGTTCCCCGCCACCGGTGCCGCGTGCCACACCCGACGTGTGTGATTTACAACCCCGCCGCCGGCCGCGGAAGGGCCCGCAGGCGGCTCGACGCCGCCCGGCGACGGTTCGGCCCCGACGTGGTCTACCGTCCGACCGACGGCCCCTGGCATGCGGCCGAACTCGCCCGCAAGGCGGCGAGCGAGGGGTTCACCCGCGTGGTTGCCGCCGGCGGGGACGGCACGGTTCACGAAGTCGCCAACGGCCTCCTCAAAGCCGAACGGGATAACGTCACGCTATCTGTGTGGCCGCTCGGGTCGATGAACGATCTTGCTTACACGCTGGGACTTTCGCGGTGGTGGACCGAGGGCGCTGACCAGCCGCTGGACGTGCTACGGGCAGACGTCGGCTTGGTGCGGGCCGCCGGGCGGGAGCGGTACTTCGTCAACGGCTGCGGCGTCGGTTTCAACGGCCTGGTCGCCCGGGAGTCGCGCTCGATCCGGTGGCTCAGTGGTAGACCACTGTACGTCCTCGCCTTTCTCAAGACGATGGCCCTGCGCTACGCCACACCGGAACTGTCAGTGCGATTCGACCTGGAGGAGTGTAACGAGCCGACCCTATCGCTGTCGCTCAACCTCGGGCAGCGTGAGGGCGGCTTCGCCGTGACGCCCGACGCCCGGCTCGACGACGGGTCGTTCGAAGTGCTGCACGTCGGTGCGGTCCGCCGGTGGGAACTGGCCCGATACCTGCCGGGACTCATCGCCGGCAGACTCCCGACCGATCACCCCCACCTGAGGCGGACGCAGAGCAGCCGGGCGAAGATCCGGTCCAGGGCGGCCCTGTGTGTCCACACCGATGGGGAACTGTTCGCCACGCCATCGGACGATGTGCGCGAGCTGGATATCGGGCTACTACCGGCCCGGCTGCGTGTGGAGGTCTGCCCGCGATACCTGTACGGTGGGCGAGGGGCGGGACGGTGGGCGAGCAAGGCGTGAGGCGGGACGGTCAGTTGTGCGGGATCTCGATCCGACACCACCCCAAATCAAGGTACGTCGCCTTCGAGTTGTCGTTGGTGAAATGCTTCGGGTGAAGCGAGTACACCACGAATCGGCCGTGCTTCTCGTCCTGCACCAGACCGGCCAGCCGCAACACCCCGAGGTGGTGCGACACGTTGACGATCTCGACGTTGAGGAGCTTGGCCAACTCGGTCACATTCTTCTGGCCGGTTCGCAATGCGTCGATGATGCGGATCCGGTTTGGCTCCGCGATGGCCTGGAGCAACTCGGCGCACTGCTTGGCCTGCTTGGGATCGGTCATAAGGCGGGTCCTTCGTTCCAAAACAATAAAGCGTCCAGCAGGCGAGGGCCGGGCCGGACGCGGAAACAGGTGCTTCTCCATCTATGCGAGCGGCGACACCCGCATTTCAACTCTCATCTCTATATCGACTTGTGGGACAGATCAAGTCCATTTTAGCGATCACATTAGTGAACGCGACGTTCTAGCGGGGGTCTTGACAGGTTGTTCGTCAGGGGCGTGCTGTACGGAGCCTGCCACAGCCCTGGGCGCCGCACGGAGGACCATCTCCACGGCAGTTTGTCTGCGGAGCAGATAATGGTCGGGCTGGAACGCTGAGGCCACGGGAAACGTGGGCGCCGCCACAGGAGGGGCAGGTGGCAGGTGGTTCGGAAGAAGTTCGTGTCGCCAGGGCCTCAAACTCCGCGCCACAGTCGGAGCAAGAATACGAGTACAACGGCATCTGTAATCCCTTCGATAATCCGACGTTATTGACCTCGTCTTCGTTTGTAGATCTCACTGGCTTGTAGCAAGATTTCGCGCTCTTCCGGGGTCAGACTCTCCCGACCATACCGGGAGACCTTCTCGAGGACGTGGTCGAGTTTCGCCTCCAGTTGCTCGTCCACGCTCCGGGCACTACGACTTTCGGTGGCCGACGCGGTTGCCCCGCTGGCCCGGGCGCCTACCGCTTCACTCGGCTCGTCCGTCTCGACGTAGAGTCTGGGTGGTGGTGACCGCCGGCGGCCTGAACCAGAGGCCCAGCCCGTCAGCCTGTCGATCCATCCGGTCACCCGCCAGTTGAGGCGATGGTACGCGAACGCGAACGCCGCCCCGAGCAGGTGGGCCGAGTAGCCGACCCCCGTGTTCCCCGCCCCGAGGAAGCCGAGCAAGTCCATCGCGACGACCCCGACGGCCAGTAACCACGCCGGAACCGGAATCACGAAGAAGAGATAGATGGTCCGATACGGGTAGTGGCAAGCGAACAGAACGAACGCGGCGGTGACCGGGCCGCTGGCGCCGATGCCGCGGCCCGGGTTGAACCCCGCCAGACCAAGAGCCAGCATCCCGAGCGAAACGATCAGCGCCGCCGCCAGGTAGAACGCCAGAAACTCCCGTGGCCCGTAAACACCTTCCAGTTCACGGCCGACCCAGTAAAGGATCAGCATGTTCAGGGCAATGTGCCAGAGCGTGCTGGTCGAATGGAGGAAATGCGGTGTGATCAGCCGCCAGACCTGGCCGTTCAGGATCGAGGGGTAGTGGAAAGCCCCCCACTCGGCGAGTCGATCGCCAGTCATCAATTGAAGTACGAACACCCCGCAGGTGACCAGTACCAGCCAGAACGTGGCAGACCGGCCGCCGAAGTCTGCCCACCATCGACCAGACGAATCCCGGTAATAGTCGCGGTCGTAGATCCCCATGGGGACCCCCGGGCACCGGGTCTGAAGGAACACCTCGACACAGTTTAGCAGTCGGATGTGGTGCCAGGAAAGTCGGCGTCCGCGCCGACTTCCGGCTGGACACACAGCCGCGACCGACTAATGTGAACTTCGCTGCCCCTATCGTCTAGAGGCCTAGGACGTGGCCCTCTCAAGGCCAAGACTGGGGTTCGAATCCCCATAGGGGCACCTCGCGGACCCGCCGAGCTGGCGGGTCTGCTCATTTTTCCACCCCTCCCGCTCACTCCCCTAACCCGTTCCATTTAACCAGTTCGGACGACTCACGACCTTTCGATGTCGTCTACCGGCTTGGCCCGGTCCCGGGTTCGCGGTACAACTCAATGGGGATCAGGGACGACACGACCGCTGCGGCGGTATCCCCCCTACCCACGGCGGATAAACGTGGGGGTTCTTGCGGAGGATGGTTAGGCATGGCGCGGAGAGGCGCCGAACCGACGGCAACCAATGGCAGGTCCGGGGTGACCGGTTTGCGGAGGTCCGATCGGTTCCTGGCCGGACTTCAGGCGGCCGATCGTATCATCCTGGTGTCCCACGTCCACCCCGACCCCGACAGCCTCGGCAGCATGCTCGGGCTGGCACACCTGGTGGAAACACGACTCGACCGGCCGACCCTCATCACTCGCGACGGGATGATCGGGCGAGCCGAGAACCGAGCACTGGTGGACGTCCTTCACTTTGACCTCACTCCCATCGAGGAGGTCCGGTGGGCGGACGGGGACGCGGTCGTTATGGTGGATAGCCAGCCGAAGACCGGCCGGCATACCCTCGCCGATGGCCACCCGATTGCCGCAGTCCTGGATCACCATGACACGCCCGGCGAGTTAACTGGTGTGCCGTTCGTGGACGTCCGCCCGAACATGGGCGCGACCTGCACCCTCGTCACCCGCTACCTGACCGACCAGCAGGTTCCAATCCCGGAAAAGGTGGCCACAGCCCTGCTCTACGGCATCGAGACCGAGGTGACTGGTTACCCGCGGGAGGCGAGCGTCGAGGACGATAACGCGCTACTGCAACTCTTTCCGCTGGCCGACAAGGATCTGCTCGCGCAGATCCGGAGCGCCCGGCTGCCGCACAGCCATTTCGAGTGCCTACTGCAGGCGCTGCAAAGCTCATTCATTTACGACCGGCTCATCGTCAGTTGGGTCAACCCGCTTCCGCAGCCGGAACAGGCGGCCGAGGTGGCCGACTTCATGGTCCGGTTCGAGGAGGTGGACTGGGCCGTCTGCGGCGGGGTATACGAAGACCAGTTCATCCTCTCGGTGCGGTCCGCGCTGCCGGACGCCAAGTCGGGCGAGATCCTTCGCAAGGTGGTCGGCGACCTCGGCCGGGCCGGCGGCCACGACCGCCGGGCTGGCGGGGCGATCCCACTGACCAGTACCTCTCCGTCGGCAATCGAAGACCTCCAGTCGGAACTGAGGCGGCGGTTCTTGAAGGCGCTCCGAATCGAGGACGTGCGGGGGTCCCGGCTGGTTCCGCTGCGGGAGATGCTTCAGAATCTGCAAACCTGACGGGCCGCCATGTCCACCGTCCCCCCGCCCTCCCCGGGCCGCAGTCGCGGGCTCGGTACGCTATTGGTTCTCTCCCTGCTCGCCAACATCGGACTTGCCGTGTTCCTGGCCATCGCCCTGACGGCCCCGGCGGAGCCGACCGACGGCGGTCTGATTGAGCGGCACTACTCCGGCGAGCCTGACGCGGCTGACAAGGTGGCGGTGGTGCGTATCACTGGGGTGCTGATGGAGGGCACCATCGGCCACTCACTGCGCCAGATCGAACGGGCCGCGAAGGACCCGGCGGTCCGGGCGGTCGTGGTCCGCGTCAACAGTCCTGGCGGGACGATCACCGCCAGCGAGAGCCTGCACCGGGCGCTGACCGAACTCCGCGACAACACCCACTCGCGTTTCCAGGGGTCGGCGCCGAAGCCACTGGTCGCATCGATGGGAGACATAGCCGCTTCCGGCGGGTATTACGTTGCGATGCCAGCCCGGCCTGTCCTCGCGGAGCCGACCACCATCACCGGCTCGATCGGCGTCTTCGCCGCGCTGCCGAACGCTTCCGGGTTCGCCAGCGAACACGGGGTCAAGTTGATCCTGATCAAGGCGGGCGACCTCAAGGCGGGCGGATCTCCACTCCAGACACTCAATCCAGACGAACGACAGCCGTGGCAGGACCTGGTGGATCACGCATACGACCGGTTCCTGGCTGTCGTCGCCGAGGGCAGGGGAATTCCCCGTGAGCGGCTGACCGGCGAGAAGTCCGAGAGAGTCGTCCCGAAGTTCGACGACAAGGGGAACCCTGTCAAGGGTCCAGACGGTAACCCCGAGACGATACGGGTTGCCCGTTACCGGGCGGATGGCGGCATCTACACACCACCACAAGCCAAGGAACTCGGCCTGATCGACGACGTCGCGACACTGCCTACGGCTATCCGTCTCGCTGCCGAGGCCGCGGGAGTGTCTCGCTACAAGAGCATCGTTTACGACCGGCAGAAGAGCCTCGTTGAGCAGATTCTGGGCGTTGAAGTCCGTCAGCAATCTGGCCTTACACCCCTGGATGCGATCGCTACAGCGGCGACGCCGCGGGTATGGTATTTGACCCCCGGCTACGAACTGGCCGCGCTCACCTCTTCGGAAAAAGAGTAAAATTCTTGCCGTTGCCTCAAACAGGTCGGACTCTGGCTTAACGGGGACACTTGGGGTGGGCAATAATCGACCGCTTGTCTTAAGTCTCTTCTAGTTCAACACTTAATTCAATCACTGTAAGTCAGCCTTGCTGACAGGGGTAAGGTAGGGTGATTCCGGCCAAACAGCCGGTTTCACTCCGCGTTACTGTTTCCAACTAGTTTGGTGAACCTGATCGATGAGTTGGTGTGTCTAAGTTCGCATTACCGGGCTAGTTGGGAAAAGAAGTCTGGTTCGCCGGTTGTGTGAAGTCCGGGTACTGGCGCAAGACTTGCTTTTGAAAAGCAGAAGGAAGTTACAGCCGGAGTGCAAAGAACAGCTAATACTTTGACGGCGAACCGGACAGTATAGGGGTGATGAACAGGTCGCCCCTCTCCAACCTCAGCAGAAAGGGGCTCCCCGGCCGTGGCCGTGAGGATCCGCCCTTCAGGAAAGGTGGTGTGCCATGGCGAGACGTGATGCCCTGATGCAGATTACCAAGTCCCTCCTGAACCGCCGGAACGAACTCCGCAAGCGGCTCGGGATGGAGTTCGATTCGATGAGTTCCCGGAACCCGACCGCGACCGGAGACTCGGCCGATGTCGCGTTCGAGCACGCGGGCGAGGAGCTGGCGTTTCAGCTTAGCGAACTGGAGTCCCGCGAACTGGCGCAGGTCGAACGGGCCTTGCTACGGATCAAGCAGGGCAAGTATGGCGTCTGCGACGGTTGTGCGGGCAAGATTCCCGTCGTTCGGCTGAATGCCCTGCCCTACAGCACCCTCTGCATCAAGTGCCAGCGGGAGGCCGAGTCCGACACCGGGTTCATCGGTGAACTGGCCGCGATGGACTGGGACAAGGTGCGAGACGCAGACGGCTCCCACGAGGACCGGGACGTCAATCTGGCCGAACTGGAAATCGACCTCCGCAAGTAAGCGGTCGGTCAGGTGAGATACGCAAGGCCCGCAGGTTCCAAGACCTGCGGGCCTTGTTCGTTTTATGCAGCCGGGTGGGTGTTCCGAGCCACTTCTCGACTGCCCTTTTCGTTCAAGTCCGGGTCGGAGATAAGTAGAGTGGGTCATGCGACTGGATGGCCGGAACCTCGTACCATCAGCTCACTGCCGACCATGAACCGACGCATTCTGTGGACCGTAGTAGTGGCCGGCGGATCGTTCGTCGGTGGGGTGACTGTGGACCTACTTTCCGGGTATCGCAGTACCGTTATCGCGCAGTCTGGTTCCCCACTCCCGCCCCGACCTGCTCCGGTCGAACGGGCCAAGGTCGTTGGTCCGGAGCGGTTCGACGAGATCGTCCGCCGGATCGGCCCGGCTGTGGTGGCGGTAGACGCAGTCAAGACGATCACCCCCACCGCGCCGAAATCGAAAGCCAAGTCCGAAGAGGAGTCCGGGTCCGGGGTGATCGTCCGGTTCGACGGCTTCCGGGGCTGTTACGCCGTGACGAACAACCACGTCGTCGATGGTGCCCGGGCGGGTGACGTCACAGCCACACTCGCCGATGGTCGAATCCTCGTCGCCGAGCGAGTGTTGGTCGATCCGGCTTCGGACGTGGCCATCCTGAAGTTGCCGGCCGACGATCTGCCGACCGCCCCGCTGGGGGATAGTGACCGGATGCGGGTCGGTCACTGGGTACTGGCGTTCGGCAGCCCATTCGGGCTGAATCAGACGGTCACGCACGGGATCATCTCGGCCCGGGACCGTGGCCAGATCAGCCTCGGGAACACGATCCGAATCAAGGAGTTCCTGCAGACCGACGCGGCGATCAACCCCGGTTCCAGCGGTGGCCCACTGGTGGACCTCGCCGGGTCGGTGATCGGGATCAACACCGCGATCGCCTCGAACAATGGGAGCAATAGCGGCGTGTCGTTCAGCATCCCGTCGAACCTGGTCCGACGGCTCGGACGCGAATTGTTGGAAAAGGGGGTTGTGAGCCGGGGCTATCTCGGGATGCAGCTCTCGCCGACGCTGGAGCCGTCGGCCGCCCTACGGCTCGGCCTGACCCGGGCCTGGGGCGCGCTGGTCGAGTCGGTCCATCCGGGCGGCCCCGCGGCGATTGGCGGCGTCCGGGCGGGGGACGTGGTGCTCAAGCTCGACACGGTCGAAGTCCGCGACGAGAACCACCTGATTAACCTGATCGGGTCGCTCCCGATCGGTCAGCGAGTGCGGGTCACGGTCTGGCGAGATCGGCAGACACGAACGCTCGACGTGGCGGTCGGTGACTGGGCCGCAGCCGTCGGCCGCAACCGATAGACGCCCGAGAACGAAATCGGCCGCGTGAACCCCATTGG
>Ga0247822_10000654_pt1 | contig 19370 bp, 18 predicted proteins | sample 13C_Cellulose_Da_FD_192423 | JGI IMG/M metagenome (GOLD analysis project Ga0247822, IMG submission 192423) | Soil microbial communities from agricultural site in Penn Yan, New York, United States - 13C_Cellulose_Day30 | ecosystem: Environmental > Terrestrial > Soil > Agricultural land | place...
CATCGATTCGAGGTACGTGAGCCGACCGCCGGCGACGAACGGCCGGGCGATCAGAGGCAGCTGCTTGAGGGAGCTGACGCGCCAGGTGGCCTTCCACACCGCGCCGTCATCGACGGACTCGACGACCACGCGGTCGCCGAGCTCGGCGACCTTGTCTTGGGTCGCGAGGTGATCGGGATCGAAGTAGGCGGACAGCACCGCCGTCGTCGAGGGGGCGCGGAACACGTGGTCGAAGCAAAAGTCGGTGGTCATGGTGCGGCGGGTAACCCTCAGTCTAGAATGATGCGACGTGGCTGTTCAGCGACTCGACGACACTTTCCTGGCCGCCCCGCCGCGACGCCTCGAGCTGCCCGATGGGTTCCTGTTTCACCACGGGACGCGGCTCGCGCCGTTCACGATCGTCTACGAGACGTTCGGCGAGCTGAATCCGGCGAAGGACAACGCGATCCTCGTCTGTCACGCCCTCACGCCGGGCGCGCACGCGGCCGGTAAGTACAAGCCCGACGATCCCAAGCCCGGGTGGTGGGACGGCATGATCGGCTACGGCAAGGGCATCGACCTCGACAAGTTCTTCGTCGTGTGCGTGAATTTCCCGGGCTCGCCGTGGGGCACGACCGCGCCGCATTCGATCGATCCGGCGACGGGCACCCCCTACGGTTCGCGCTACCCGTGGGTCACCGTCGAGGACATGATCGCGTCGCAGCGGCTCGTCGCCGATCACCTCGGGATCGGGAAGTTCAAGGCCGTCGTCGGCAACTCGCTCGGCGGCATGGAAGCGCTGATGTGGGCCGCGCTGCACCCCGAGCGTGTGGGCTCGCTCGTCAGCATCGCGGCCTCGGCGGCGGTGCCGGTCGCGAGCGTCGCGTGGCACCTGATCGGCCGCAAGATGGTCCAGTCCGACCCGGCGTTCCGCGGCGGAGACTACTACGGCAGCGACGAGACGCTGCGCGGGCTCCAGCTCGCGCGCATGGTCGGTCACATGACCTACCTGTCGAACGAAGCGCTCGAGTCGAAGTTCGGGCGCCGGCGCCGCGGCGGCACGCGTCAGTTCGAGGTCGACTCCTACCTCGAGTATCAAGCGAACAAGTTCGCGAGCTCGTACGACGCGAACTCGTACATCCGCGTGCAGGCCGCGATGGACGAGATGGACCTGGAGGAGCAGTTCGGCTCGCTCGATCGCGCGTTCGCAGGGTTCAAGACGAGGGCGCTGCTGATCTCGTTCGATACCGACTGGCTGTTCCCGACCTCCGAGGTCATCCGCGTCCAGTCCGCGATGACCGCCGCCGGGGTCGAGGCCACGCACCTCGAGATCGCGACGCCGAACGGTCACGACGCGTTCCTGGTCGACTACCCCCTGCTGAACCCACCCGTGCGCACCTTTCTCGAGCAAGCGTGACGCGGGGTTAGCTCGATAGGCCGGCGGCGCGGGTGGTGCGTCGATACGGCTCATGATCCGCCGCTCCGCCGCCCTCGCCACCGCCCTCTCCCTCGCCTTCGCTCCGGTCGCCGCCGCCGATTCGAAGCCAGGCCGCACCTACGACCGCATGGTCGCCAAGGTCGCGAACATGGTCAGCGACGAGCGGGCGTACACGACCGCGAACGCGTACGGGCTCCAGATCCTCAACGTGCTGTGGGAGGACACCGGCCGCTGGGAAGGCAGCTCCGTCGGCCCCAACATCAGCGACGTCACGATCGAGGTCGAGGGCTACCGCAACGGCAAGACGCACCGCACGTACCTGATGCCGGTGATGCGGCACGACAACTTCACCGACAAGACCGCCGACGTGAAGCTCGACAAGATCCTCATCCCCGTCGGCAACCAGCGCAAGGATGGCGAGCTCTCGCTGGTCTCGCTGAAGGAGCTGCTCGCGAACCCGGAGCAGTACATGACCGGCGCGGGCAAGGGGAAGATCAAGCGAGCGAGCCTGCTCGCGAAGCGCGACACGCACGCGCTCGTCAGCGCGCAGCACGCGTTCCTGCCGGTCCCCAAGGAAGGCAAGGCGACGTTCTGGCCGGTGATCTTCAACTACCAATCGACGAAGAAGAACCCCGCGGTGCTGACCATCCTCGTCACCCGCCAGGGCACGAGCATGACGATCATCGACAACGCGCGCGACACGGTCACCGGCGGCGGCTCCTGGGGGCAGCGGCTGTACTTCAACAAGGGCGGCGAGAAGGCGCCGCTGATCGCCGAGCGCCTCGCCGACGTCAAGGCGAGCGGCGTCACCGCCAACGGCGAGGACGCGCAGGACCTCGGCGAGGACGCCAACGTGCTCATGCTGATCCAGGTCCCGCTCACGTACCGGCAGCCCGCGCGCATGTCGATGGCGTATCCGATGGCGCCGGCGGCGGCGGAGAGTGCGAGCGCGGGTGCGGGCGGCGCCGCCCCCGGCAAGGCGGCGCTCGCCGACCGGCAGGAGCGCGCCGACGTCGACACCGCGGTGCTCGGTCACGGTCCGACCGAGGGGCCGTACACCGAGCTCGACGGGCTCACGATCGAGCGCGATGCGCGGTTCCCGGTGCGCGTGACGCTGCAGTTCTATCAAGCGACGTCGAACGGCGTGGTGTCGAACGCGAGCATCAAGGCGATGGCCGCGCAGATCCGCAAGGTCTACGGCAAGGGTGACTACGTCGGCTCGCTCGTGGTGCCGACGGACCTCGACCGGCGACGCCCGACGAACTGGACCGGCGTGACGCGCGCGATGGCGGTGACCTGGCGCGACTTCCCCGGCCTCGTCGAGCGGTTCAGCTACGGCCAGCTGCTGCCGCGCACGCAGGGCGCCGGGATCCTGTAGTCACAGCAGCATCGCGATCGCGACGTTGCCGACCGTGACCACGACGACGGCGATCGCGACGAGCATCCACGGCCCGCGCGACTTCTCCTCCAGCACGGTCACCGTCGGCGGCGGAGGCTTGGTCGGGAACGAGATCACGCCGAGGCCGGGCGGCGCCGGGGTCGACGTGGGCGTCGGCGCGACCGGGCCCGACGTCGAGTTGGGCTTGGGCGTCAGGCGTGGCGATGGCAGCGCCTGCGTGCGATCGCGGGGCAATGCGTCGCGCAGCTGATCGCGCAGCTCCTCGATCGTCTGGGTCCGGCGCTCGGGCTCGCGCGAGATGGCGCGGTCGACGAGCTCGATGAACTCCGGCGGCGCGTCGGCGCGCAAGTTGGCCAGCGGAGGCGGCCTGCCTTCCGTGATCAGCTCGAGCGTCTGCATGACGTCCTGGCCCTTGAACGCGACCTGCTGGGTCGCCATCTCGTACAGGATCGCGCCCATCGCCCACACGTCCGTCGACGGGCCGATGAGGTCGGTGTTGCCGGTGACCTGTTCCGGCGACATGTACGAGGGCGTGCCGAGCATCTTGTGCACGCCCGAGAGCCGGCCCACGCCGCGCAGCTTGCTGATGCCGAAATCGAGGAGCTTGGCCTGCTCGTCGCCCGAATCATCGATCGAGATGAAGATGTTCTCGGGCTTGAGATCGCGATGCGTGATGCCGATGCGATGCGAGAGCGACAGCGCCGACATCGTCTGATCGCCGATCCGCGCGATCGCATCCCACGACAGCGGCGCGCGCAACAGGCGCACCTGCAGCGACGCACCGTGCAGGAACTCGAGGATCATCGCCGGCGAGCCATCCGGCAGCGAGATCCAGTCGGAGATGCCGACGACGTTCTTGTGCCGCAGGCTGCCGAGCAGCTCGGCCTCGCGGGCGAAGCGCTCCACGGCTTCCTGGTTCCGGAGCAGCTCGGGCAGCAGCGCCTTGAGCGCGAACGAGCGCAGCAGCTTGATGTGCTGGACCTCGTACACCACGCTCATCCCGCCCTCACCGATCTTGCGAACGACCCGATACCGGTCTCCCACGATCGCGTCGACGGGCAGCTCCGTCGTGGGGACCGACAACTCCATGGTGGGCCAGTTTACGGGATCGATCCCGAAGGAGCCCCCTGGGACGCCTGCGGAAATCCAGGTGTACCAATGTTGCACTTGATCCGTTGGTAACGAGCGGCACACTCGGGCCTCACCGACGCGAACGCCGAGGTCGCGCGTAGCCTGATCACGTGCGTGCGTTATCGATGCTCGTGGTCGTGTGGCTCGGCGCCTGCGCCGCGCGCGGAGGCGCCTTGGCGACGCCGGCCGTGGAGGCCCCACCGCTCGCGCTCGGCGCCGAGCCCGTCGTGCTCGTCCGCGGCGAGCAGATGGTGTGGGACGTGTTCTGGCAAGGGCTCGCGATCGGGCGCGCCGAGCTCCGCGTCGGGCCGTACGAGGCGCGCAGCGTGTTCGCGACCGGCACGCTCGCGAGCGCGCTCGCCGACGTTCGTCACGAGCTGACCACCGCGCTCGACGGCGAGCGCCGCGCGCACGAGGTCGTCGTGTACGACGGCGAGACGCGGCGACGCGACGTCGCGATCGATCGCGCACCCGGCGGCGGCACGCTGCACACGCTGCACTCCGCACTCGGTGCGATCCGCGCGTGGTCGCGCGGCGAGGCGCCGCGCGCGTACGTGTGGCTCGTCGTCGATGGCGATCGCTATCGCGTCGATCTCGAGCATCCGGTCCGCGACCGCACCGACCTCGGGCGTGCACTTCGCGTCGAGTGCACGGTGCGGCCGCTGGTCGCCGGCGTCGATCCGCTCGACGTCACGATCTGGCTCGCCGACACCGAGGAGCGCACGCCGGTGCGGTTCGTCGTGGTGTCCGGCGACCACCGATTGTCGGCGGAGCTCAGCGAATCCACAGCCATTTTCTCGCGTTGACAGCCGTTCTCCGTCGACGCAGACTCCGGCGGCCATGAGCCGGATCTGCCTGACTGGATGCGCCCTGATGCTCTTGCTCGCCGCCTGTGACAAGGGCCCGACAAAGAGCAGCGCTCCGGCCGCGACGGTGGCGGCGAAGGCGAGCACCGGCGGCGACACGTTCGGCGCGGGCGTCACGCTCCCCGACACGGTCGCGATCGACAAGCTGCTCGCCGACCCCAATGCGTTCAAGGGTCAGACGGTCCGCGTCGAAGGCATGATCACCGACGTGTGCCCGAAGCGCGGCTGCTGGTTCGAGCTGGCCGGCGCACAGCCGGGACAGAAGCTGAAGTTCAAGGTCACCGACGGCGAGATGGTGTTCCCGATGGATGCCAAGGGGAAGTGGGCCGTCGCGCAGGGCCAGGTGTCGGTCCGCGAGCTCTCGCTCGAGCAGAGCCGCGAGTACGCCGAGTACCAGGCCAAGGAATACCACATGCCCTACGACCCGGCGTCGATCACGCAGCCGACGCTGCTCGTCCAGCTCGACGGTACCGGCGCGCAGATCCGCGACCGCAAGTAGCGCCGTGAGCAGGAGCTGGCGGCACTGGTTCCGCGTCCTCCACCGCGACATCGGCTACATCGCGGTCGCGTTGACGATCGCGTACGCGCTCTCCGGCCTCGCCGTCAATCACATCGACGACTGGAACCCGAACTACAAGTTCGCGAGCTCGTCGTTCGACCTCGGCCCGATCCCCGACGGCCCGCTCGACGCGCGCGCCGCGCACGTGGTCGCGACGCTCGGGATCGATCGCGCGATCGTGCGCGGTCACTTCCAGGAGACCGAGCACGAGCTGCGCGTGTTCATGGTCGAGGGCCAGGAGGCGCGGCTCGATCTGCGCACCGGCAAGGGCACGCTGAAGACGCTGTCGACGCGCCCCGTCCTGTTCGAGGTCAACGCGCTGCACCTCAACAACCTCAAGGGCGTGTGGACCTACGTCGCCGACGTGTTCGCGGTCGCCCTCATGTTCCTCGCGATCACCGGCATGACGATGATGAAGGGCAACCGAGGGCTCGCCGGTCGCGGCAAGTACTTCGTGGGCGCCGGGCTGCTGATCCCGCTCGGGTTCATCCTCTACATGTACAGCTGAAACCTGACAGAAGGCTGTCACATCGAGGTGGCAACCTGCTGGCATGACGAACACCACGACGCACCGCGCGAGCTGCCACTGCCGCAAGATCCAGATCGAGGTCCAGCTCGACCTCTCCAAGGGCGCCACCCGCTGCAACTGCAGCATCTGCCATCGCATCGGGGCGTCGGGCGGCATGGTCAAGCCGGCCGACCTGCGCGTCCTGACCGACGAGTCGACGTTCGCCGTCTACCCCAACGCGATCGGCGCCCGCTACTTCTGTCCGACCTGCGGCATCCACGTCTACGGCCGCGGCGACCTGCCGGAGCTCGGTGGCGAGTTCGTGTCGGTGAACTATCAGTGCCTCGAGGACGTCGACGTCAACACGCTGCCGATCAAGTTCTGGGACGGTCGCCACGATAACTGGCAGGCGGGCATGCGCGACCAGCCGTGGCCGATCTTCACCGCTTGAGCGCGCGTGCGGTGGCGTCGAGCAACGGCCTGGCACCGACCGGCGCGCCGGTCGCCTGCTGCATCCACAGATCGGGGAGGATGTTGCCGAGCCGCGAGACGCGCTCGAACTCCTTCGCGAACGTCGCCTTGGTCTTGCCCGCGACGAGCTGCTCGGCCTGGAACGCGATGCAGTGACCGACGACATAGTTGAAGAGGTAGAGCGGCGACGCGATGGTGTGGCTGTAGATGCCGAGCAGCACGGTGCCCTGACCACCGAGCGTGGGCGCGTAGTAGCGGTCCCACACCTCGCGCGCGATCCGTCCGGTGGCCTCGCGCAGCTCGGCCGCGGTGGCCTTGGGGTGGTCGTACAGCCAGTGCCACACGTCGATCTCGACGAGCGCCGAGCCCGCGATCTCGCGCGTGTTCCAGTACGCGTCGAGCACGCGCAGGCGCTCGGCTTCAGCACCCTGCTTGGGCCGGCCGAGGAGCTCGAGGTCGCGCGCCTGGAACAGAAACGCGAGCGCCTCGGTGAACGCGGTGTTCGGCACGCCCGCGAGCAGCGTGTAGTCCATGTCGTAGAGCGAGAACGTCTGCTCGACGTTGTGCCCGAGCTCGTGGATCGCGATGTTGTAGCCCTTGTAGTCCATGCCGCCCGCCTCGACGCGCGTCCGCAGGTGGGCCTTGTCGGTGCGTCGCTCCGCACCCATCGCGTGCCCGGCGCCGCGCGACGGATCGACGGCGATCAGCCCCGACAGATACTTCGCGCGTGCCGGCGTGAAGCCGAGGCCGGTCAGGATGCGCGGCAGGTCCTTCGCGAACGCCGCGGCGGTCGGGTAGCGCTTGCGCGTGAGCTTGTCGAGCTCCGTCTCCGACGTGGCGCCCGCGCCGAACTCGTACCAGAGATCGTGCGGCTCGAGCTTGCGGCCGAGCTTCTGCTCGATCTCCTTCGCGGCGTCGGCGGCGAGCGGCGACTCGAGGATCTCGACGAGCATCGCGCGGACGCGTGCCTCCGGCAGCTCCGCGCTGGTGAACGCGCGCTCGAGCTTCGTCGGGGCGATCGGCGAGAACGGATCGATCGCGCGCGCCGCCGCGAAGTGCGCGAGCACGTGCGCGAACCGCGTGTCGGGCTCGCGCGCGTCGGTCGGCGCCATCGGCCGGTCCTTCGGCGCATCGGCCTCGACCGTGCCCGCGGCCGCCGCCGTCACCTGGTTGGTGAACGGATTCCAGTCGAGGTGCGGGTTGTCGATCACCGCGCGCGGGATCGTCTGCGTGACGATGCGCTCCATCACCTTCGCGATCGTGCGCTGCTTCGCGACGCCCTCGGCGTCCGCGTAGTTCGCCTTGAGCTCGTCGCGCAGGTTCCAGTGCGTGATGAGCCGCTTGCCCTGCGGGAACCTCCGCTTGCCGTCCTCGCCGAGGACGTGGTGCATCCACAGGTTGTAGCCGGCGATGTACGCATCGGCGGCGACCTCGGCCGCGCTCGCGGCCTGCGCCAGGTCGCCGGGGATGCGCGTGTCGAACCATCCGGTCAGGCGCACCTCGGCCCACTGGCGGCGCGTGTACGTGCTCGCGTCGCGGATCCGATCCGCGAGCGTCGTCAGCGGGAAGTTGAGCAGCGCCGCGAACGCGACCTTGGACTTGAACAGATCGTCGATGACGTGCGCGCCCGCGTCGTACGTCGACAGCAAGCGATCCACCGGCAGGATCGGTCCGCTCTCCACCTCGACCGCCCACCGCACGGTGCGCCCGAGCTCGAGGTTGTGCCCCTTGATCTGCTCGAGCGTGTCCTGCAACCGCGCGAACAGCGCATCGCGCGCAGCCGGCTCCGCGACGAACTGGTCGACGCAGAACTCGACGAGGTCGCCATCACTCGCGCGCCACAGCGACGCGACCTGATCGACCCCGTGGCCGATCCTCTCCTGGTGCGCCGCCCCGTACTTGGCGACGAGCTTGGCCTTCGCCTCCGCGATCGACTCCTTCGCGACCGCGATCATGTCGGCCTTCACCGCCGCCGGCCCGAGCGCGGGCAGCGGCGCGGGGGTCGGCGCGGGCGCGCTCGCCGCCGCCTCTGTCGGCGTCGGCGCGGGCGTGGTCTCGACGGGCCCGCTGCGCCCCGGGCACGCGGTCGAGAACAGGACGAGGGCGAGGGCGAGGCGGAGCGTCTTCACGCCTGCCGTCCTATCACCGTGAGCGCGGAGATCGAGCAATCCCGTGCAAATAGCGCCGGCTTGACTAGAGTCATGACCACGGCCAAGCTGACCCCATGGATCCCGTCTCCAAGGGGGTGCTCAAGGCCAAGATGCTCGAGTACCTGCGCCGCGTCGAAGAGACGGGCGAGGAGCTCGTGGTCACCGACAACAACGTGCCCGTCGTTCGCATCGTCCCGATCCGCAAGCGCCGGCCGGCAGCCGAGGTGTTCGCGGATGTCCGCCGGCGCGTCGTCTATCACGAGGACGTGCTCGCACCGACCACCGACGAGTGGCCGGAGACGTGATCGTCCTCGACACGCACGCGCTGCTGTGGTGGGCGCTCGATCCGGATCAGCTCTCGCCGCGCGCCGTCGAGACGCTGACGACCATGGAGCGCGACGGTGGCTACGCGAGCTCGATCTCGATCTGGGAGCTCGGCACGAAGGTCAAGCGCGGCAAGCTCGAGCTCGGGATCTCGATCGAGGAGCTCGTGCGCCGCATCGAGCGCAGCGCCGCGGTCGAGCTCGTCCCCGTCGACGCCAACGTCTGGCTGCGCAGCCTCGGGCTCGCATGGGACCATCGGGATCCCGCGGATCGCGTCATCGTCGCGACGGCGCTCGCCAAGAACGTGCCGCTCCTGACCAAGGACGACGTCATCCGCGCGGCGGGCGTCGTCACCACGATCTGGTGATCAGGTGTCGTGCTGGAACGTCAGCACGAACACCAGCGGCCCCATGATCGCGAGGCCGCCGAGGGTCTGCTGGTCGGGCGGCAGCAGCGAGATCACGAACTCCTTGGACAGCGTGATCTTCACCTTCGCCACCCCCGACGTGCTGTCGAACGAGATCTGGTACGCGCTCGGCGGCGTCACGGTGTCGGGCCAGCCTTCGTCGCAGCGGCCGGTCTCGGTGGTGAGCGACGCACCGGACAGCGTGAAGCAGCCGCCACCGCGCAGCGACTTCACCGCATCTCCCTCCTGCGGGCCGCCGATCGTTTGGAGGTTGAAGTGGATGTCGAAGTTCAGGAAGTAGCCCCACAGATCGTCGGCGAACCGCGCCGTGCCGTTGGACTCGCCGTTATCGCTGATGTCCGCGCTCGACACGAAGGTCGAGTTGAACGTGCCCTTGGTGTAGACGTCGACCGCGGTCAGCGTGTAGTCGCCGTCGAGCGAGCTCCCGCCGGTGCCGGTGAGCGTCGGAGCGTCCACCGTCGGGGCGTGGGTCGTGATCGGCGTACCGCCGGCCGGCCCCGGATCGAGCGTGAAGCACGTCGCGGTCGTGCACGCACCGCTGAACCCCATGTCCGGGTTGGCTGCGTCGACGGCGGCGTCCACCGGAGCATCGACGGTGACCGGGCTGTCGGCCGTCGTCGCGGCATCGATGGAGCTGCCGGGCGAGTCCTCACCGCACGCGGCGAGGAAGGTGACAAAGGAGAGGGCGATGGCGCCCGCGAAAGTGCGAACCGAGGCGATCACGGGGCGCACAATAGAGAGGTTCGCCGACGGAGGGAAGCCCTCGTTTACGGACGAGCGGCGCCCGCGTAGCCCAGGCCACCGTAGGTCGCGCCCCCGTAGGCGTAGCCACCGTAGCCCGCGCCCCCGAACACCGCTTCGGGTGGGTCGAGCTCGGTGAGCCTGGCGCGCTCGCCGTCGAAGTTGTCGAGGCGATAGCGCCGCTGGATTCCGGAGTAGAGCTCGACGACGAGGCGATCGGGCTCGGTCAGCGTGAGCACCTCGGGCGCACTCGAGACGGGGACCTTCTGCGTGACCTTACCGGTGGCCCGCTCGACGAGGAACACGTTGTCGGGCTCGGCGGTGAAGCCGTAGCCGGCCACGATGTAGCAGCCGCGCAGCCGGAACCGACCGTTCGAGGTCAGCGGGGTCGTGCGCCACAAGACCTCGGCGGAGCGCGGATCGACCGCGACGAGCGCGGAGCACATGCCGTTCGCACCGCTCGAGTAGCTCTGGCACGCCTCGTTGAAGTAGAGGACGCCGTCGGCGTAACGGATGTCCTGGATCTCGAGGTGGTCGGCGCGCGAGAGGAGCTCGTTCAACGGCAGCGCCCACTCGAGGCGGCCGCGGCGGTAGAAGCGCGCCTCGTAAGCGCAGTTCGCGGCGTTGCCGAGGCCGCAGCTCCCGACCCCGTACGGATCGCGATAGAACGCGAGGTAGCCGCCGTCGGCCTTGTCGAGGAGGAACAGCTCGAGCGTGCCGAGCTTCTCGGGGATCGCGCGCGGCTTGCGACCGCCTTCCCACGTACGCGCGTCGGCACCGGCGAGCGATCCGGAGGACTGCGAGCGAAGGCGACCGCCCGGATTGATGTCGATCGGCGGAGCCTTCAGATCGTCGCTGCCGCACCACGAGCGGATGCTGCGCGGCGCGCTGCCGTCGGCGTTGCCCACGGGAGGCGGCGCGCTCCCGCGATAACACGATCCCAACGCGACCATCCCCACGGCCAGCTGAGCGATCGTGCGCACCATTCGTCGACACTAACACTCGATCGGTGATCCGCCAGTCGCGTAAGGTCGGCCCATGCCCGACCCGATCGTCGAAGTCACGACCAACCAAGGGACGTTCGCCATCACGCTCGATCCGGCGCGCGCGCCGACGTCGGTCGAGAACTTCCTCCGCTACGTCGACGCGAACCACTACGACGGCACGGTGTTCCATCGCGTCATCGCGAACTTCATGATCCAGGGCGGCGGCTTCGACGAGCGACTCGAGAAGAAGCCGGTCGGTGCGCCGATCCAGAACGAGGCCGACAACGGGCTCAAGAACACGCGCGGCACGGTGGCGATGGCGCGCACGGGAGATCCGCACTCGGCGACGGCGCAGTGGTTCGTCAATGTCGTCGACAACGGCTTCCTCGACCACACCGCGAAGGACGAGCGCGGCTGGGGCTACGCCGTGTTCGGCAAGGTCACCGAGGGCATGAACGTCGTCGACAAGATCCGCGACGTGAAGACCGGCGCGCAGGGTCCGTTCTCGAAGGACTGCCCGGTGCAGGCCGTAGTGATCACGAGCGTGCGCCGGCGCTGAGTCATCGCTAAGGTGCGGGGATGGCCGAGTCGCTCTACGACACGCTGGGCGTGAGCAAGACGGCGAGCGCCGACGAGATCCGGAAGGCGTATCGCAAGCTCGCGCGCAAGCTACATCCCGACGTCAATCCGGGGAACACCGCCGCCGAGGTGTCCTTCAAGAAGATCGCCGCCGCGTACGAGGTGCTCTCCGACGACGCCAAGCGCAAGGCGTACGACGAGTTCGGTGAGGCCTCGCTGCAAGGTGGCTTCGATCCCGCGAAGGCGCGCGAGTACGCGCGCTGGCAGAACACCCGCAAGCAGCGCGAGACCCGCTTCACCGACGAGGGTCCGGTCGAGTTCGACTTCAGCGACTTCTTCGGGGGCGCGGGGGCACGCACCCGCACCCCCGCGGGCCCACGCCGCGGCGGCGACCTGACGGCGCAGATCGAGATCGAGCTGCGCCAGGTGATCGAGGGCACCGAGCTCACCGCCGACCTGCCCGGTCACGGCACGGTGCGCGTGCGGATCCCCAAGGGCGCCGACACCGGCTCCGTCCTGCGCGTGCCCGGCAAGGGTGCGCCGGGGCGCAACGGCGGTCCGGCGGGCGATCTGCTGATCGAGACGATCGTACGCCCGCACCGGTTCCTGCGCCGCGAAGGGCTCGACCTCTACCTCACGCTGCCCGTCACGCTCGACGAGGCGTACAACGGCGCCACCGTCGACGTGCCGACGTTCGAAGGCACCATCGCGCTCAAGGTCCCGGCGCGCAGCCAGCAGCACGCGAAGCTCCGCCTGCGCGGCAAAGGTGTGCCGCGCAAGCACGAGCGCGGCGATCTGATCGTCGAGCTCGAGGTCCGGGTTCCCGACAAACCGGACGAGGCGCTCGCCGCCGCGCTGCACGCCGCCACGTCCGCGTACTCCAGGCCGGTCCGGGAGGGCCTCGCGCTATGACCCGCTTCACCTACCAGCACCTGCTCGAGCTCGTCGAAGGCGATGACGAGCTCATCGTTCACCTCGTCGAGGAGGGCCTGGTCGAGCGCGCCGAGGACACGGTCACCGTGGATGTCGATCGCGTGCTGCTCGCACGCACGCTGTGGCGCGACCTCGACGTCGATTGGCCCGGCATCGAGGTCGCGCTCAAGCTCGCCGAGGAGCTGCGCGCCGCGCGCCGCCGGATCGCCGAGCTCGAGGCGGCGCTCGCCGCCACCGGCCGCTAAGCACGATGCCCGTCCGTTAGCGAGATCGCGGTGAGAAGCCCGCGGTCCACGAGGTGGCTGCGTGCCGCAGATCGTGAGCCGCCAAGATCGCCAAGATCGCCAAGACGAGGATTCTTTCATGCCTGTCACGCATCCTCGTCGAGAGAGTGTGACAGCTCCAGGCTGTGAGGAGAACGAATTGCCAACGATGCGCAGTGCGTTCGCCAGCGCATCGCTAGCCACTGATCGTCGAGAATGTGATGCTCCAGGCTGTGAGCCCTGGGAAGCGGGTGGGTGACAGATGTCGGCGGCGGGCGTGCCGGGCCGAAGGCCCGAGATCTTCTTCTGCTTGGCGATCTTGGCGATCTTGGCGGCTCCCTTCTGGGAGAACGAATTGCCAACGATGCGCCGTGCGTTCGCCAGCGCATCGCTAGCCACTGATCGCGTGTTCGAGCAGCGTCGTGAGCACGGGGCGCACGGTCGAGAGCGACGGCGCGAACAGCGACAGCTGATCCGGATCCGCGAACACCGAGGCGAAGTCCTCGGGGGTGAGCGCGCGCGCGAGCCGCGACGCGAACGTCTCGCGCAGCACGCGCACGTAGTGCTCGACGTCGTAGTCGCGCATCCCCGCCGCGTCGGGCACGTCGTCGTCGCCATGGTCGGCGACGAGCCCACCGCCTCCCTGCCGCGTGCGATAGACCCGCACGCGCTCGCCCACACTCCAGGTCGTGCGACCGCTCGCGAGCAGCGCTTCGTACGCGAGCTCGCGCCGCGCCTCGCGGGTCGCGAGGTACTCGCTCGGCGGCTTGCTCAGGCGCACGCGCGACGAGACGTCGTAGGTCGAGAGCGCGCGGCGGCGCAGCGCGCTGACCGTGGCGAGGTACGCCTGGCGCACGCCCGCGGCGTCACCCACGAACAGGCGCGCGAGCGCCTCGCGCAGGAACGCTTCGCCGAATGGCTCCGCGCGGCTCGAGCGAAACGCGACGCCGCGCAGCACGAGCGAGCCGTCGTAGCCGAGCAGCGCGTAGTTCTTCGGCTCGTGGGACAGCATCGCCGCGTAGCGCCCCTCGAGCTCGAGCTGCACGCGCGGCGGTAGCAGGGCCGCGACCTCCGCGACGACGCGGCGCTCGTCTGCCTCGGTCCACGCCGGCGGTACCGAGAAGTACACGCCGTCGGTGTCGGCCTCGAGCAGCGTCACGCCGCGCGCGGCGAGCTCGCGACACATCAGCGCGAGCAGCTCGCGGCCGCGCCGCGTGACCTCGTTCGCGGCGTGCACGTCCGCGAACCGCGTGAGCCCGCCGGCGCCGAGGTAGCCGTACGCCGAGTTGATCACGAGCTTCATCGCCGCCGACATCGCCTCGTGACCGAACCGCTCGGCGCTACCCGGCGGCGCCGTCTTCGCGCGCGCCTTCGCCGCGAGCCGCTGATCGACGAGGCGATCGACGAGCGCGAGCATCGCACCGAGATGATCGCGTGCGGGACCGATGCGGTACTCGCGCATCAGCGACGGATACAGGCTCGCGACGTCCGCCTTGACGATGCGATGCGCGACGCCCGCCGCGAACAGGTGCAGCGCCGCACCGCTGTGCGGGGTGCCGTCACCTTCGCGATGGACGGGCAGCGCCTGCCCGCCGCGCAGGTACGCGCGCACGAGCAGTGGATCGATCACGCCCGTCGCCGGCCCCGCATCGGCGAGGCGCTCGTAGCGACGCGGTGCCATCTGGGCGAGCGCGAACGCGGCGCCGCCGAGCACGCGCGCCAGCCCCGCGACCTCCTCGACGTCGGCGCTCGCATAGCGCCGCACGCGCGCCGGGTCGCGCTGCCACACCGCGTGGATCGCATCGCCGCGGATCAGCTCGCGCTCGGCCCCCGCGATCCCGAGGTGGCGCGCCACCGCCTTGAGCCCGTGCCCCGGCAGATCGCGGGCCGCGAAGTCGTGGCGAAGTACCGCGTCGAGCGTGTCGATCAGCTCGCGCCCCGGGATCACGAACCGCACCTTGCGCGTGGTGTCCTTGCCGGCGACGACGCCGCGCCGCGCACCGCGCTGCCGCAGCCCCGGCGGCCCGATGCGGCCGAGCGCGAGCGGCACGCCGAGGGTGCGTGCGCGCTGGTCGAGGAACGGCAGATCGAAGCCGTGCAGGTTGTGGTTTTCGATCACGTCGGGATCCGCCGTGGTCACCTTCGCGACGAGCCGTGCGATCAGCTCGGCCTCCGCGGCGTCCCCGTCGCCCCGCGCTTCGAGCACCTCGGTCGCACCATCGGGATCGCGCACGGCGATCACGAAGATCCGATCGCGCTTCGCGTCGAGCCCGGTCGTCTCGAGATCGAGCTGGAGGCGGCGCAGATCGTCGAACTGAAGGCCGCGGAAGTAGGTCCGCCCCGACGCGACGAGGTACTGCTCCTCGGGCGGCAGCACGAGCACGCGCTCGTCGCCGAGCTCGCGCAGGTGCCGCACCTCGTGCCCGAGGCGGCGCGCCGCACCGCGCAGCACCGCCTGGGACAGCGTCTGCAGATCGTCGCCGCGCACCACGAACCGCAGCGCACCGGCGCCGCCGAGCTCGCGATACAAGAACCGCGCGCCGCTCCCCTCGCGCCCGAGCCGCGTGCCCAGGTGCGCGAGATCGTCGAGCGAGTCGAGCAGCAGCCAGGGCCGCGAGCGCACGTCCTCGCGCACGAGCTCGCCACCGACACGCCGCCACACGACGACGCGGCCATCGCCCTCCGCCCACACCGAGACGATGCCCGGCGTGTCATCCCAGCCGAACAGCCATTCGTCCTCGAGCGAACGCACCCGAGGTCACCCGATCAGAACGGAATATCGTCGACGTCGCCCGGGCGCGGCTCGTCGTTGCGCGGCGGCATGTATGCCTCGCGGGGATCGCTATTCGAGCCACCCGTGTCGCGACCCCTGCCGCCGCGGCCGTTCGACGCCTGCGCGCGCAGCGGCTCGACCTTCCACACGTCGAGGCTGTTGAAGTACTTCACCTCGCCGTTGGGGCTGCGCCACTCGCGGCCGCGCAGGCTGAAGTCGATGCGGACCTGGTCGCCGACGCGGAATTCGTCGAGCTGCGCGCAGCGATCACCGGTCAGCTGGAACAGCACCATCTGCGGGTACTTCGGGTTGTCGGCGAGCTCGACGACGAACTCGCGCTTGGTGAACCGCTCCGAGACCTGCTTGGTCTCGTAGATGGTGTGCAACTTACCGGTGGCTTCGATGCCCATGCCACGCAGGATAGGCGCTCGATCTGACGTCGGCGCCGGCCCGCGTCTCAACTCTCCGGGATCAGGGCACAAACCTCACGATGCGCGCGCGTTCGCCTTCGCGAGCTTCACCTCCTGCCGGGCGCTCCGCGCGATCGTCATCCGCGCGATCGCGACGGCGAACAGCACCGCCCCGATCGCGAACACGGTGTCACCGATCACGCGCAGCCACCGCAAGGCATTCATGATCGGCGTGTTCAAGAACTCCGCGCTCCGGGCGTACCAGTACCCCTCGTCGACGGCCGCCCACGTCTGCATCAGCCCGACGGGGAGCACGCTGATCAGGACCATCGCGCCGAGCCCGAGGTTGATCCCCCAGAACGCGAACTTCAGCAGGCGCTCCGGCCAGACGAGCCCGGGATGGATCGACTTGACCGTGAACAGGATCAGGCCCATGCCGAGCATGCCGTAGACCCCGAACAGCGCGGTGTGTCCATGCACCGGCGTCGTGTTGAGCCCTTGCATGTAGTACAGCGCGATCGGTGGATTGATCATGAACCCGAACAGCCCCGCGCCGACCACGTTCCAGAACGCGACCGCGATGAAGAAGTAGATCGGCCACCGATACGACGTCATCCAGGGCGTCGTCCGCGTGTGTCGCCAGTTCTCCCAGGCGTCGTACGCGAGGAACATGAGCGGCACCACCTCGAGCGCGCTGAACACCGCGCCAAGCGCGATCGCGGCCGTCGGCGTGCCCGTGAAGTAGAGGTGGTGGAGCGTGCCGATCACGCCGCCGGCGAGGAAGATCGTGGCCGACAAGACGGTGGCGCGGCTCGCCGTGCGAGCCCGGACGAGGCCGAGCCGGACGAACAGGAACGCGATGATGACGGTCGCGAACACCTCGAAGAAGCCTTCGACCCAGAGGTGCACGACCCACCACCGCCAGTACTCGGCGATCGCGAGGTTCGTGTGGCGTCCCGCGCCGAGTGCGGCGAAGTAGAAGCCGCCGATGGCGACCGTCGACAGCAAGAGCAGGATCAACAGCGGCCGGTGTTCGGTGCGCTGACGAAGCGCGGGCCACATCGCGCGTGCGACGAGGACGACCCACAGGACGAGGCCGACGAGGAGCGCGAGCTGGAAGATGCGCCCCAGATCGATGTACTCGTAGCCGCTGTGGCCGAGCCACCAGACGCCGTCGGCGCCGAGCTTGCCGTTGACGGCGAGGAGCTGACCGACGAGCGAGCCGCCGACGACGACGATCAAGGCACCGAACAGGACGTTGACCAGCAGCTTCTGGCGGCGCGGTTCCTTGCCGACCGACGGTGCGATCGCGAGCCCCGCCGCGAGCCACGCCGTGGCGATCCAGAAGATGCCGAGCTGGACGTGCCACGTGCGCGCGACCGAGTACGGCAGCACCTCGGCGAGCGGGATGCCGTAGAAGCCATCTCCTTCGACGCCGTAGTGAGCGGTGATGATGCCCATCACGATCTGCGCGACCACGAGCGCACAGACCACCCAGAAGTACTTCAGCGTCGCGAGCTGCGAGAGGGTCGGCGCCGCGCCGAGCAGCGGGTCGGTGTGCGGAAGCGCCTCGGGCACGTCGTCCTTGTGACGCGCCGCATGCCAGAACGCGAGCGCGCCGATGCCGGCGAGCAGCAGGATGATGCTCACGCCGGTCCACACGATCGCATCGGACGTCGGCACGTTGCCGATCAGCGGTTCGTGCGGCCAGTTGCTGGTGTACGTGACGTCATCTCCGGGACGGTTCGTCGCTGCCGCCCACGCCGACCAGAAGAAGAACGCCCCCAGTGCATGCGCGCGCGCTGGATCGGTGACCGAGCCGCGAGGCAGGGCGTACTCCTCGCGCCCCTCGCGAAACAGCTGCTCGTAATACGCGGCGGTCTGGACGATCGCGTCCGCGCGCGTGTCGGAGACCGTGATCGTGCGCGTGCTCGCGTCGTAGCGGTTCGCTCGATACTCGTCGCGCAGGCGCTGCCGCAGCGCCGCTGCCGACTCCGCATCGAGCTCTGCGTACGGCGTTCCGTGGATGCGTCGCGACCAGGCATCGAGGACGGCCTCGAGCTCGCGGTGCAGCCAGTCGGCGGTCCAGTCGGGCGCGACATACGCGCCGTGTCCCCACACCGAGCCCAGCTCCATCCCGCCGAGGGAGCGCCAGACATCCTGGCCGGCGGAGACCTCGCCGCGAGTAAACAGCACGCGCCCGGAGTCGGACACGACGCGCTCGGGAATCGGAGGAGCCTCTTGATAGATGCGAGATCCAATCCAGCCGAGGACGGCGAACGAGATCACCAGGACAGCCGCGAGACCGATCCAGAGCCGACGCATGGCTCCGGTCGGGTGCAGCGCTCGTTCCTGCGCACGGTCCGCAATTCTCGTGGTCCTCACGCACCGCCTGCGCACGCGTGGCGAGGCCGGGCCGAGGGCTACGTGGAGGCCCCCGCTCGGACGAGCGCTGCCGCCGCGGTCGAAGCGATCGTCATCACCACACCATCACGCGCGCCCGGAGCGCGGAGCGCGGGCCCGCACCCCGCGAACGCATCCGATCAGGGCGCGGTCCTGGGCACGCACACGTTGCGGACGACGGTCGCCTGACCGTTGCGCGCCATCGGCTGGCACTCCATGTCGACCGGGCACTCCGAGGCGTTCGAGCCCGGCGTGCACTGGCGCAGGCAGCTGCCCTTCGCGGCGTCCACGCTCAGCGAGGGGACGTTGGTGCAGAACGTGTCGGCGTAGCCGGGCTGGTCGGCGCAGTAGCGATCGCACGCCATGGTGCACACGCCGGGTGCGGTGTCGGTCGCGCCGCGGCACGAGGTGCCGGTGCCGCAGTCGGTGTCGGTGAAGCAGTGGTCGCCGACCCAGCCGCGCGACTTGGGCATGCAGACGTCCGCGGTCTTGTACACGTTGCCGAACCGCGCGGTCGCCGGCGCGACGCCGAAGTGATCGTAGGGACGGCACTCGTAGTTCTCGGACTGCATCTTCGCGACGCACATCCCGGTGCCCGGCGCGTCGGGGTTGGCGACGCAGAACGTGGTCGGGTAGCCCTTGCGGTCGGCGCACGTCGACGTGCAGCGCGCGCTGCAGAAGCCCGTCGTCGAGTACCGGTTCTTCGCGCAGAAGCCGTTGGCGTAGCCGCACTCGGAGTCGGTCTCGCACGCCGCGCCGATCCACTTGTTCTCGACGTCGACCTTCGCGCGCTCGGGCAGCCGCTCGGGCTCGCGCTGCAGGCGGACGGGGACCTTCGCGACGCCCTTGATCCGCGCGTAGACCTCGAGCACGTCGGCGGCCTCCATGCGGAAGCAGCCGTGCGAGACGTAGCCGCGGCGCAGCGAGCCGCCGTTGGTCGCGCGGAAGTTGTCGACCGGGCCGTGGATCGCGTACGGGCCGTAGAAGCTCATGAACGGCAGGCCGGCGAACACCGGCCGCTTCTCGCCGG
>Ga0247822_10000655_pt1 | contig 19363 bp, 15 predicted proteins | sample 13C_Cellulose_Da_FD_192423 | JGI IMG/M metagenome (GOLD analysis project Ga0247822, IMG submission 192423) | Soil microbial communities from agricultural site in Penn Yan, New York, United States - 13C_Cellulose_Day30 | ecosystem: Environmental > Terrestrial > Soil > Agricultural land | place...
TGCGTTTGCGCTCATATCCGTCGCCGCCGCGCTGGACTTGGACGGCGGCGCCATCAGGGAGGCGCGGCTCGCGCTCGGCGGCGTCGCGCACAAGCCCTGGCGCGATGCCGATGCGGAGGCGACGCTGCGCGGGCAGCAGGCAAACGAGCAAGCGTTCACGCGAGCGGCGGACACTGTGCTGCGCAACGCCAAGGGCTATGCCCACAACACCTTCAAGATCGAGCTGGCGCGCCGCGCCATCGTGCGCGCGCTGTCTCAGGCCGCGCGAGGCACGCCGCAATCGCAGTCCAACAAGAAGATTCTATAGCCGGGAACGAGCCGTTCCCGGCGGAGAGAAGACATGGCCAAGGACGTCAGCCGTCGCAACGTACTGGGGGGTGCGGTCGCCCTCGGGACGGTCGGCGTCGGCGGCGTTGCCGAGGCCGATGATGCGCGCAAGCCTACAAGAGCCGCGGTTCAGGACAATCGAGCGAGCAAATCAATGTCACCCTACATCGGCACCCCAACATCCCGGATCGATGGTCGCGCCAAAGTCACCGGCCAGGCCAAGTACGCCGCCGAGTTCAATGTGCCGGGACTCCTCCACGGGTACTTCGTCCCGTCCACGATCACCAAGGGCCGGATCAGGAGCCTCGATACCAGCGCCGCGCTGCGTGTGGCCGGCGTCATCGACGTGCTCACACATGAGAATCGCCCCCCCTTGCCGGACAACGATCAGGCTTACAAGGACGATGTGGCTCCGGACGGCTCGCCGTACCGGCCGCTGTACGACGGCAAGATCATGTTCAACGGCCAGCCGATCGCGCTGGTCGTCGCCGAGACGCTGGATATCGCGCGATTTGCGGCATCTCAGGTTCGGGTGGAATACGAGACGCAAGCGCATGTCACGGACGTCTATCGCCAGCGTGATGCGGCCGTCCCGGGGAAGGCTCCCACCAATCCAATGGAGGCCATGTTCGCGCCGCCGAAGACGCGCGGCACGCCGGACCAGGCGCTGGCTGCCGCCGCGGTGCGCCACGAGGCCGAGTATTTCATTCCGAACGAGCATCACAACCCGCTGGAGCTCTACGCCACGACGGCAGTCTTCGAGGCAGGCGGCAAGCTCACGGTCTACGACAAGACCCAAGGCGTGCAGAACGTGCAGCGCTATCTCTGCAACGTGTTCGGCATGAAGGCGGAGGACGTGCGCGTCATGTCGCCGTACATGGGCGGCGGGTTCGGGTCGGGCCTGCGTCCGCAGTTTCAGGTTGTGCTGGCTGTGCTGGCGGCGCGTGCGCTGCAGCGCTCGGTGCGCGTCGTGCTGACGCGGCAGCAGATGTACGTGCTGGGCTACCGGCCCGCGATGATTCAGAGCGTCGCGCTTGGTGCAAACAGCGGTGGAATGCTCGATGTGATCGCGCACGATGCGGTCACCGTGACCTCGCAATACGAAGACTTCCATCGGCAGGAGACGGGCTGGTCTGGCCTACTCTACAAGTCCGCCAATGCGAAATATGCGCACCGGCTCGCGCGACTCGATCTTCCAACCTCGTGCGACATGCGCGCGCCGAGCGCCGCGCCGGCGCTGTTCGCGCTCGAATCGGCGATGGACGAGCTTGCAGTCGCGCTGAAGATCGACCCGCTCGAGCTTCGCCTGCGCTGCTATTCGGACCGCGACCAGAACGAGAACAAGCCCTACAGCAGCAAGGCGCTGCGCGAGTGCTACCGCCAGGGAGCCGAGGCCTTCGGCTGGGCCAAGCGCAATCCGGAGCCGCGATCGATGCGTGAGGGCAGCGATCTGGTCGGCTGGGGCACGGCAACGGGCGTGTGGGAGGCCCTGCAGGTGCCGATCACCGTGCGCATCGTGCTCACCGCCAATGGCCATGCCGAGGTCGCGTGCGCGACCTCCGACATCGGCACCGGCACCTACACCATCATGGCGCAGGTCGCGGCCGACATGCTGGGGCTGCCGCTCGACAACATCAGCATCAAGCTCGGCGACTCGAGCCTCCCGCAATCCCCGGTCGAAGGCGGATCGTGGATCGCAACCTCGGTTGCGAACGCGATCGCGGCGACGGCGGAAGTGATCCGCGGCGACCTGCTGGGTCTGGCCGGGAAGATGCCGGGCTCACCGCTCGCGAAGCTCGCGGTGGGTGACGTCGCGCTCGCCGACGGCAAGCTGGTGAGCCGTCGCGACGCCTCGCAGGCAGTATCCATTTCCGATCTGATGCGCCACGGCGCCGTGGACCGCATCGAGCAAGAGCTCACCACCAACCCTGCGCACGATGAGACCCGCGCGCACAACGTGCATTCGGCAGTTTTCGCCGAGGTGAAAGTCGACGAGCAGCTCGGCGTGGTCCGCGTCACGCGCGTGGTCAGCGCGGTCGCTGCCGGGCGCATCCTGAACCCGAAGACCGCAGGCAGCCAGATCCTGGGCGGCGTGGTGTGGGGCATCGGCATGGCCCTGCACGAGGAGACGGCGATCGATCACCGCCTAGGCCGCATCATGAATGCCAACATCGCCGAATACCACGTACCCGTGCATGCGGACGTGCACGACATCGAGGTGATCTTCGTCGACGAGGCGGACGACAGCAACCCGATGGGCCTCAAGGGCGTCGGCGAGATCGGCATCGTCGGCGTCGCGCCCGCGATCGCCAATGCCGTCTACCACGCCACGGGCAGGCGCATCCGCAACCTGCCCATCACGCTCGACAAGGTTCTTCAATTGTCCTGACCGATTCAGCACATCAAGACGGAGTGCAGAAGATGGCCACCTTCAACACTGCCGATGGCACCACGCTCTACTACAACGACTGGGGCAAGGGGCAACCCGTGGTCTTCAGCCACGGCTGGCCCCTCACGGCGGACGCCTTCGAGGACCAGATGCTCTATCTGGCCAACCGCGGCTATCGCTGCATCGCGGCCGATCGGCGCGGACACGGCCGCTCGAGCCAGCCCTGGCACGGCAACGACCTCGACACCTATGCGGACGACTTGGCCGAGCTCGTCGCCCACCTCGACCTGAGGGTGCCGTGCACGTCGGTCACTCGACCGGCGGCGGTGAGGTAGCGCGCTATATCGGCCGGCATGGCACCAAGCGCGTCGCCAAGGCCGTGCTGATCGGGGCTATCCCGCCGCTGATGCTGAAGACGCCATCCAATCCGGCGGGGACGCCGATAGAGGTCTTCGACCAGCTCCGGGCGGGCGTCCTCGCCGACCGCTCGCAGTTCTTCAAGGACCTGAGCCTGCCGTTCTACGGCTACAACCGGCCGGGCGCGAAGGTATCCGAGGGCGTGCGCAACTCCTTCTGGCTGCAGGGAATGATGGCGGGCATGCCGGCCTCCTACTTCTGCATCAAAGCATTCTCGGAGACCGACACGACCGAGGACCTGAAGAAGTTCGACATCCCCACACTGTTCCTGCACGGAGACGACGATCAGATCGTGCCGATCGGGGCTGCGGCCCTGCTGGCATCCAAGATCGTCAAGGGTACCAAGCTCAAGGTCTACAAAGGCGCACCGCATGGCATGTGCACGACGCTGAAGGACCAGGTGAACGAGGACCTGCTCGCCTTCATCAAGGGCTGAGCCTGCAAGGGCCGCCCCGGTGGCCGCGATGCAACCGATCGGAAGGAGACATGCGATGGACGCCAATCAAGCAAGAGATGCCAAGGCGCGGCGCAAGGCTGCACTCGACACGCCGACCAATCTGACCTCGAACGCCACCCGCGACCTTTCCGGCGCGCTCACCACGCTGCTCGCCGACATGTTCGCGCTCTACGTGAAGACCAAGAATTTTCACTGGCACGTCTCGGGCCCGCACTTCCGCGACTACCACCTGCTGCTCGACGAGCAGGCCGCCCAGATCTTCGCTACCACGGACGACATCGCCGAGCGCGTGCGCAAGATCGGCGGTACGACGCTGCGCTCCATCGGGCACATCGCGCGCCTCCAGCGCGTGCTCGACAACGACGCGGACTTCGTGTCGCCGCAGGACATGCTGGCCGAGCTGCGCGACGACAACAAGGAGCTGACGCAGCGGATGCGCGAGGTACACGGACTGTGCGACGAGCACGGCGACGTGGCGAGCGCCAGCCTGATCGAGAACTGGATCGACGAGGCCGAGCGGCGGACCTGGTTCCTGTTCGAGGCCAGCCGGCGGTAAAAGGCGCGGTCGCGTCCGAGACGTGCCGCGAGCGCGGTCCTCCGCGCCGGTCTAGATGGTGCGATATCCGCCGTCGGCCATGATGATCGAGCCGGTGACGTAGGCGGAGAGGTCTGAGGCGAGGAAGACCGCCGGGCCGACGATGTCCTCCGGCTTGCCGGCGCGGCCGAGCGGGGTGTGCTCCAGGAAAGTCTTGATCAGCGCCGGATTGGTGGCGCGCACCTGCGCATTGAGCGGCGTCTCGATGAAGCCCGGACCGATGGCGTTGACGCGCACGCCGTCCTTGCCGAGCTCGGCGGCGAGCGCGCGGGTGAAGCCCAGAACGCCGTGCTTGGAGGTGGTGTAGGCGGGAGAGTTGGGCGTGCGCACATGCATGAACGACTGGATCGAGGCGATATTGACGATCCGGCCCTTGGTGGCGCGCAGTTGACCCAAGAACGCGTGCGTGACGTTGAAAACGCCGTTGAGATTGACGGCCATGACGTCCTGCCAGTCCTTGATAACGGCATCGGGGTCGGCGGTGAAGGCGTTGCGACGGTTGATGCCGGCATTGTTCACGAGGATCGAGACCTGGCCGATCTTGCTGCCGATCTCGTCGGCGACCTTGCGGCAGGTGTCGCGGTCGGTCACGTCGAGCTTGTAGCTCCAGGCCTTGCCCTTGGCGTCTGAGATCGCCTTGCAGGTCGCGGCTGCCGCCTCGGCATTGGCGTCGAGCACGACGACGCGTGCGCCCTCCTTGGCGTAGCCCAGCGCAATCCCCTCGCCGATGCCCGAGCCGCCGCCCGTGACGACGGCAATGTGACCTTCCAGAAGACCGCCCATGTCTTTCCTCCCGGGAAGCTGTCGGGCGACGCCCAGGGTAGGCACGCCACCCATTGATACCGCCACAAGCCTAGAGCATCGCGCGGCCATTGTCCGCCAGCGCGCCGCGGGTCGCATGGCTGCCCTGGCGATCCCGCAGGCAGAGTGGCGCGGGTCGAGGCGACCTTTGGCGATACCGTCCGGTTACGCTGGTAGCCGGTCACCTGTGCGGGCATTATCGGCGGCATGGCGAGCGGACCAAGACAGTGCGTGAGGTTGCGGCGGCGCGGATGCGTCGTGGAGCTGGGTCGTGCGGAAGCGCTGACGATGCTGCTCGACTGGCTGCGGCTCGTCGATGGCACGACCGGCACGAAGGAGGGCTGCGCCGAGGGTGACTGCGGTGCCTGCACGGTCGTCCTGGCGCGGGCACGGAACGGGACGGTCGTCTATGAGCCGGTCAACTCGTGCATCCTGCTCGCCGGCCAGGCCGACGGCGCCGAGGTGATCACGGTCGAGGACCTGGGCGCCGCCAACGGTCGGCTGCACCCGGTGCAGGCGGCAATGCTGGAGCAGCACGGCTCGCAATGCGGCTTCTGCACGCCGGGCATCGTCATGAGCCTCTACGCGCTGCACCAGTCGGCGCCGCGGCCGGTGGCACGGCAGGCCGTGCTCGATGCGCTCGCGGGCAACCTGTGCCGATGCACCGGCTACCGACCCATCGTCGATGCGGCGCTGCAGGCGTGTGCAGCGGCGCCGGTCCGCGCGGCCTCTGCCGAGGAGGCCGCTGGGTTGGCTGCCTTGGACGACGGGCGCGATGTGATGGTCGGAGACAGGGATCACTTCTTCGCCGCTCCCGCGAGCGAGGCGGCTCTCTCCGACCTCTATCTGCGTCATCCGGATGCCTGGCTGGTCGCCGGTGCCACCGATCTCGGCCTGGCGGTGACCAAGGCGCTGGCCGAGCCGCGCAAGGTGATCTGGCTCGGCCGCGTGCGCGAGTTGGCCGAGATCGAGAGAACCGGAAGCGAGTTGGTGCTGGGCGCCGGCGTGAGCCTGGCACGGGCTATGCCCCTGCTCGCCGGCATCGATGCAGACCTCGGCGAGATCATGCGACGGTTCGGCAGCCCACAGGTGCGCGCCTCCGGCACGGTCGGCGGCAACATCGCCAATGGGTCGCCGATCGGTGACCTTGCGCCGTGCCTCATCGCGCTCGGTGCCCGGCTCGAGCTCGCGCGTGGCACCGAGCGGCGCGTGCTGGCGTTGGAGGATTTCTTTCTCGCCTACAAGAAGCAGGATCGCAGACCCGGCGAGTACGTCCGGCGCGTGCACGTCCCCCTGCTCGCCGTGAACGAGCACTTGCGCGCCTTCAAGCTGTCGAAGCGGATGGACGAGGACATCTCGGCCGCGCTGGCAGCATTCAAGCTCCGCGTGGAGGGACGCACGATCGTGGCGGCGCGCGTTGCCTGCGGCGGCGTGGCCGGCATTCCCGCCCGCGCGCGAGGCTGCGAGGCGGCGCTCGTTGGCGCCAGCCTCGACGACAGGAGCACCTGGAACCGGCCGCTCGACACGCTGGCGGCCGACTTCGCGCCCATCAGCGACCATCGCGCCAGTGCCGCCTACAGGACGGCGGCGCTGCGCAACCTGCTGCTGAAGGCGCTGATGGAGATCGCGGGCGCGCCCGAGCAGACCACGCGGTTGCGGGCGAGCCGGGAGCAGGTCCATGCCGGATGACGATCTTCCGGAGACCGGGGCGCTCGCCGTCGTCAGCAAGCCGCTTCCCCACGACTCGGCGCGGTTGCACGTCACGGGCGCGGCGACCTACGTCGACGACATACGCGAGCCGGCCGGAACGCTGCATATCGCACCGGGGCTGGCTACGGTCGCGCGCGGACGTCTGCGCAAGCTGGATCTCGAGCCGGTGCGGAGTGCGTCGGGCGTGGTCACCGTACTCACCGCCGCCGATATTCCCGGCCGCAACGATATCTCGCCGGCGGCCGGCGACGAGCCGGTGTTTGCCTCCGACAATGTCATCTTCCACGGCCAGCCCCTGTTCGCGGTCGTGGCAAGGACCCGCGATGCCGCCCGCCGGGCCGTGCGCCGCGCCATCGTCGAGATAGAAGCGGAGACGCCGATCCTCAGCATCGAGGATGCAATCGCAGCCGGGAGCCTGGTGCAACCCGACTACGCCTTCGGCCGCGGCGACGCGGAAGCTGCGCTGGCAGCCGCGCCGTACCGCCTCGAAGGGCAGCTTGCGATCGGTGGGCAGGAGCACTTCTACCTCGAAGGCCAGGTCGCGCTGGCGATCCCCGGCGAGGAGGGGCAGCTGACGATCGTCTCCTCCACGCAGGATCCGGCCGAGGTGCAGCACATCGCGGCGCGCGTGCTGGGCATACCCGACGCCATGGTGATGGTCGAGACGCGCCGCATGGGCGGAGCGTTCGGAGGCAAGGAGAGCCAAGCTTGCGTGTGGGCGGCGATAGCGGCGCTCGGCGCCCGCACTACCGGCCGCCCCTGCAAGCTGCGGCTCGACCGCGACGAGGATTTCGCGGCGACGGGCAAGCGCCACGACTTCCGCGCCGACTGGCGGATCGGCTTCGACGATGCCGGCAGGCTTGCCGCCTACGACGTCATGCTCAACGCGCGCTGCGGCTGCAGCATGGACCTGTCGCAGGGTGTCGTCGACCGGGCCATGTTCCACGCCGCGAACGCCTACTGGATGCCGGCCGCGCATGTCGCCTCGCGACGGCTGAAGACCAACACGGTCTCCAACACGGCGTTCCGCGGCTTCGGCGGCCCGCAGGGGATACTGGCGATCGAGCGGGCGATGGATGCGGTTGCCCACGCCACCGGGCGCGATCCGCTCGATGTGCGCAAGGCCAACCTCTACGCGTCGGGGCGCGACGTGACGCCCTACGGGCTGCGTGTGCCGGACCCGGAGAAGCTCGAGGGCATGGTGGCGGAGCTGGAGGACTGGTGCGGCTATCGCGCGCGCCGGGCCGAGATCGCGGCGTTCAACGCGGGCAACGACATCCTGCGCAGAGGATTGGCGCTGACGCCGGTGACGTTCGGCATCTCATTCACGCTGCCGCACATGAACCAGGCGGGCGCACTGGTGAATGTGTACCAGGACGGCTCGATCCTGCTCAATCATGGCGGCACGGAGATGGGGCAGGGTCTGTTCGTCAAGGTCGCCCAGGTGGTGGCGGAGGAGCTCGGCGTGCCGCTGGAGATGGTGCGGCCGAGCGCCACGAGCACGGCGATCGTGCCCAACGCCTCGCCGACCGCAGCCTCCGCGGGCTCCGACCTCAACGGCATGGCGGCCCAGATCGCCGCGCGCGCGATCAAGGATCGCATGACGGCGTTCGCCGCCGAGCTGTGGGGCGCGGCTCCGGAGGAGATCGTGTTCCGCGACGGCCGCGTCCTCGCTGGCAAGAAGTCCATGCGCTTCGGCGAGCTCGCGCAACTGTGCCGGCGCGGGCGCGTGCAGCTCTCCGCGACGGGCTTCTATCGCACGCCCGACCTCGACTGGAACCGGGAGAAGCGCACGGGGCGGCCCTTCTACTATTTCGCCTATGGCGTCGCGTGCTCGGAGGTGGCGATCGACACGCTGACGGGCGAGATGAAGGTGGAGCGGGTCGACATCCTGCACGACGTCGGCCGCTCGCTGAACCCGGCCATCGACATCGGCCAGATCGAGGGCGGCTTCGTACAGGGCATGGGATGGCTCACGGCGGAGGAGCTGGTATTCGACGGCAATGGCCGGCTCGCCACGCATGCGCCATCGACCTACAAGATCCCGGTCGCCTCCGACGTGCCGGAGAAATTCAACGTGCGGCTGGCGGCAGGCGCCAACCCGGTGCCGACCATCTACCGCTCCAAGGGCGTGGGCGAGCCGCCGCTGATCCTGGCGATCTCGGTGTTCTCGGCAATCCTCGATGCGCTGCATTCGCTGCGGCCCGGCCGGCAGGTGCCGCTCGATGCGCCGGCCACGCCCGAGCGCATCCTGATGGCCGCCCAGGCGATGCGCGCCTAGTCGTTGTCCAGGAGCCCGGCGCCGGCGCCGGAGAGGCGCGATTGCGCGCTGGCCGGGACGTAGGTGCGGTGCTCGAGCAGCTGCAGCGCGCGCCAGGCGTCGTCGGCCACGGGGTAGCCGTCGCGATTGCGCTGACGCAGGGAATGAGCCGTATCGGCGCCCGGCACCAATGCAATTTCGACGCAGCTCGTGAACGGCGCAGCAAGCGCCTCCATGGCAGCCGCGCCGGGATTCGAGAGGGTGTTCGGTCCTATCGCAAGAGAGACCTCTCCCCACGCGAGGCGCACGGCGCGACCGGGTGTCGTCCATCGCGCAACGAAGGGCGCGAGCCACAGCGGGGCGAGGATGTCGCGGACCTTTATAGGGCGGACCGACACGCCCACGTCGGAGAGCAGGGCGCCGGTCAGGATTGGGCACAGGCGGGCGCCGGCACGAGAGGGAGCAATTGCATCACCCTCGATGCGCGGCTGACAAGCGACGGGCTGCTGGGCCAGCAGGTCAGCCAAAGTCTCGGCCCAGGGCAGGGAACGCGCCGCGAGCCAGGACGCGGCGACGGCAGCCTCCTCCGCCAGGCCCCAGCTCATGCCGGCGCCGCGCGCGGACTTGAGAGCGAGGCTCTCGATCTCGTTGAGCGATACGATCATGGCTGAGCGTCCGCGACACCCCAGATCCAGCCGTCCCAGTCGCCATCGTGCAGCTCGTGGGGGTAGGGCGCGCCCTGGAAGAGGGTGATGCGCAGCCACTTGTCCGACTGCGGGTCGAAGCGGGTGACGCCGAAGAAGGCGAGCTTGCAGCGCAGCAGATCGATGGCGCGCAGGTCGGCGGCGATCAGGTTGTCGCGCACTTCGCCGTAGGGGTGGTGTGCGGAGATCTGCACCCGGCGCACGGTGTGGCGATGCTCGGGCGCCCGCAGCAGGAAGGCGGCAAGCGTCTCGTCGGGCGGGGCTCGCGCCAACACAGCGCGCAGAGATTCCACGTCGCGCGCCACGGCCAGCGGCTGCTCCAGCTCGGCGCCGGGCTCGTCGGCGCGCTGGCCGAGCCGGGGCTCGAGCTTCTCCTCCGACACGTACCAGAAGCGCGCGTTGGCGGCGGGTTGCGAGAAGTCGGCGGCGCGGGCCCACGCGTAGGTGCTGTCGAGGATGGCGGCGAGATCGCGGACGCGCATGGCGCCGTCGATGCGGAAGACCTCGGCCTCGTCGATGGCCATGGTCTCGGCGAGGTCGTCGACGAGGGCCCCGTGCGGCTCGATCAGCAGGGAGACCAGCATCTCCTGGCCTTCAACAGAGAGAGCATGCTCCGCCCAGCGATAAAGACGGTCCCACGGCATGGGGCCGTCGAAGGCGCCGGTGCCAACGTGGGCGCGGAGGCGCTCGAGATCGGCGGCGAGGGCCGCAATGCGGGGCGCCTGGACGGGATCGTCGGTCGTCCAGCCGGCGACCTGCCGGCGGGCGCCAGCGAGCGCCCGGATGAAATGCTCCTGCTGGCCGCGCGTGGCAACTGGCAGGGCGCGCACGCGTGCGAGCGCGGTCTCGCGCGCGGTCATCCAGCGATCGATGAGAGCCGGATGGCGCACGAGGAACGGCGCCATGCCAAGGCCGGTGGCGTTGCCGATGCCGAGCCGGCGGCGCAGCGGCGGAGCAAGGGTGGCGGCTCTGGCGCCGCCGCGCAATACGGCCATGTGCTCCACGAGATCGGCGGTGAAGGCGCGGATGAGGTAGACGGTCAGCATCTCCGCGCGGAAGGGGCCGGCAAACTCCGGGCGACCCGCGATGACCGCGCGATCGGCGATGCCGAACTTGCCGTTGCCGTAGACGGCCGTGGTGCGCATGAGATAGCCGGTTGCCTCCATCTCAGCTGCGTCCGGCTGACGACCGTCGCTCAGGGCCCCCACCACGCGGTCGAACAGGCGCACGCTGCGGTTGGCGCGGGCGAGGATGAGGTCGCTCGGCAGATAGCGGCCGGCCTCCTGGACCGGCACGTTCCGGCGCAGGCGCTCGATCTCGGCATCGTCGGGCACGCCGTCGTAGAGGGCGAAGGTCGCGTCCCAGGCCTCGGCGATGACGCGGTCGGTGCGCTGCTCGGGCGCCAGGTCGTGGCCGAAGGCGACGAGGCTGTATGTGCGCTCGCCGACCCCTACGCGATAGACGGCCACGCCGACACCGCGGGCGTCGATGTCGAAGCGCGGCCGCGTGAACTGCCATCTCTCGCGCACCGCGTGCCGGAGCATGGCGCGCAGGAAGCTCAGCCGCGTCTGGTGCGCGGCGCCCATGCGCGCAAGTCGCATGACGACATCGGGGGGCCGTAACGCCACAGCCTCGGGCCCGCACACCTCGGAGCCGGCGGCGGACATGGCCGGGCTCATTCCTTCACGCACACGAGGTGGATGTGGATGTAGTCCATGCCGTGACCGGCGGGGCTCTTCGCGACCAGGCGCTCGTAGCGGCCGAAGAACTCGTCGAGGATGCGAGCGCGTTCCTCGGGAGCGCGTTCTGCGGAGAGGCCGCTGGCGAAGGTCGGCTCGCTCCAGGAGCGCAAGGTCGGGATGTACTCGCGAGCGAAGCGCTCGGAATCCCCGTGCTCGCCGAAGGCCCTGGCGTATGGGCACACGAGATGGCGCTCCTCGACGTGCTCGAGGCGCAGCCCGCCGCGATAGACCTGGCTGGCGCTGTCGCGCAGGGGCGCCGTGAACTCCTCGGCGGTGCGGTAGACCTGCGGGAAGTTGGTGGCCTCATACTCGGCGCGCGTGATCATGCCTTCGCCAGCGAGGGAGGCCCACAGGTCGTTGAAGGTGTCGAACATGCTCACACCGCCGGTGCGCCCGAGATAGCGGCCCTCCGCGTCGATGCCAAAATTGAGGAACACGAGCCGCCCGCCTTTGACGAGTTCGCGGGCGCGCAGGTGCAGCAGGCGCTCCCACTCGGTACGGCCAGCCTCCTCCCAGGCGCGCCGCTCGCCGGGGGCGGCGCCCACCATGTGCACGTGGTTGGCGATGTTGCCGGGCACCTTGGAGATGTAGTGCGAGGCCGTGGCCGAGAAGGCGAGGTCGAGGCTGTCGCGCGGGAAGATCGCCTGGTGGAACGAGGTGCCGGAGGCGAACGGATAGACGTCGGGGATCTCGCCGTAGTAGCTCGCCACGTCCGTCTGGCCGTGGATCATGCGGAAGAGCTGGCTGAAATCGTTACGCGGCAGGTCGGCGTAGACGATCTCGATGGGACGGGCGGGCTCGCGAGCGCGCTGGTGGGCGAGCGCGCGGCGCCACATCTCCACCGAGGTGCCGCCGTCGGCGCAGCCGAGATCGGCGCAGCGGAAAGCGCGACCGCGGTCGTTGCGGGGAATGCGGTCGATGGCCGCCAGGATCAGCGGGGCTGCCGCGTTGATGACGTCGCGCGCGCCGACGGTGGCCTTCGAGTAGTAGCCGGCACCCTTCATGGCCATGAAGCCGGCCGTCTCGCTGCGTGCGCTCATCTCGCCTCCCCGACCTCTCAGCCAACGTACGCGCCTCGCCGGCCGTCATTCGGCTCCCGTGCGGGGCGTGAACGCATCGGCGAAGAAGCGATGCCAATTGCCGCCCATGATCTTGGCAGCGTCGCGGGCCGAGAAGCCCTGCTGCACCAGGCCCATTCTGATCTTGCTGAAGTCGCGGTTGTCGTGGAACCAGGAGGGCTGCGGAGGAAACACCGCGGCGCCGAGGCCGATGCCTGCCGAGCCCTTGGTCCAGCGGCCGTTGCGCATCCAGGCGACGATGCTGTCGGGCTGGTCCTGGCAGAGATCCGAGCCCATGCCGATGTGGTCGACGCCGATCAGCTCGGCGAGGCGCGCCACCATGCTTGTAAAGCCCTCGAGCGTGCATTCCGAGCCGGCCTTGAGGTGGTGGGGATAGATGGAGAGTCCGATCATGCCCCCGCGGGCGGCCAGCGCCTTCAGCACGGCATCCGACTTGTTGCGCGGGATTTTGTGCCAGCACGCCGGGTTGGCATGCGTGATCGCGATCGGCCGGGCGGAGAGGTCGATGGCCTCGAGAGTAGACCGCTCGCCCGAATGCGACATGTCGATCGCCATGCCGACGCGGTTCATCTCCGCGATCACCTCGCGGCCCATGCGCGAGATGCCGCTATCCTCCGCCTCGTAGCAGCCGGAGCCGAGCAGCGACTGGTTGTTGTAGGTGAGCTGCATGAAGCGTACGCCGAGCGTGTGCAGGATCTCGACGAGCCCGATGTCGTCCTCCATGGCGGAGGAGTTCTGCAAGCCGAGGAAGATGGCGGTGCGTCCCGCGGCGCGGGCGCGCTCGATATCGGACGCCGTGCGCCCAAGCGTGATCAATTCGCCGTAGCGCTCGAAGCGCCGGTTCCAGTCGATGATCTCCTCGACGGTCTCGCGGAAGTCCTCATGGTAGCAGACGGTAACGTGGACCGCGTCGACCCCGCCCTCGCGCATCTGGCGAAATATTTTCTCCGACCAGTTGCAGTATTGGCAGCAGTCGATCGTGTAGGTCTCGGCCACGGCACGCCATCCTCTTGCAGTCCCGCATGAGAGAGAATGCCATGCCGGGCCAGGGCCGCAACCCCTTCGTCGTGCACGGGAGCCAAAGAGCCATGCGCCTGCCGCGGAGCGGAGACCAATCCGCCGAAGCGGAGCCTAGCCTCAAAGACTTAACGTGTGAGCCGAAGGCGGGTGCGCAGGGCCTCGGTTGCGGCGGCGTCAACGGCGGGCTGCGAGCCTGGAGCCATGACGACTCCGTATGCCTCCTCGGCGTGGGCGCGGGAGACCTTTTCCTCGATCACGTCCTGGAGGACCAGGGCGGCATCGCGATCGAGGGGATCGCCATAGCCACCGCCGCCCGCCATGACATGGTGAAAGAGGTCGCCCTTGCGCATCGGCACGGTGCGGGTGAGGAGGACGGGGAGCGTCTCGGTGGCCCCCTTGTCGCGGTGCACCCGGTTCATGGAACCGGCGCCCGCCCCACCGCCGTAGAGCCCATGCGGGGGATGCTTGCGCTTGTCGGAGCGGACGTTGAGGTCGGCCTCGTCGGCGAGCACCCGATAGGAGCGCACCAGGGAGAGGCCGCCGCGGAAGCGGCCCGCCCCGCCGGTGTCGGGCATGATGCCGTAGTGCTCGATGCGGATGGGATACTCGGCCTCGATCATCTCGATGGGGACGTTGGACTGGTTGGCGCCGATGTGGGCGACCCCCTCCTCGCCGTCGTGATCGGCGGAGGCTCCCGTGTTGCCCATGAAGGTCTCGCAGAACACGAAGGGCTTGCCGCCGCGCCAGCCGCTGATGGTGGGCAGCGTCGAGCCACCCGAGTTGTCGGCAGCGACACGGTCTGGCAGCGCCTGGGCAAGCGCGCCGAACATGCAGTCGATGGTGCGGTAGCCTGTGATGCCGCGGGCGCCGCAAGCTGCCGGCATGAGAGGGTTGACGACGGTGCCCGCGGGCGCCGTGACGGTGATGGCGCGCGTGTAGCCGTGGCAGTTGGGCACATCCTCCGGCATGATCGAGCGCAGCGCGGCGTAAACCGAGGCCTTGATGAAGGGAAACGGCGCGTTGATGCCACCTTTCACCTGGGGCGAGGACCCCGCGAAGTCGGCTGTGACGTGGTCCCCCTCGACAGTTAGGGCCAGCTGGAAAACGACATCCTCGGGCTCGTCGCCGAGGCCGTCGATGTGGTCGGTGAAGTGATAGGTGCCATCGGGGACAGCGCGGAACGCGGCACGGGCGAGGCGCTCGGCGTAGTCGTGAAGATGGTCGTAGTACTCCATCACGGTGGCTAGGCCGTAGCGCTTGAAGACGTCGATCAGCTCGCGCTCGCCGGTGGCACAGGCGGCGAGCTGGGACTGCAGGTCGCCCATCACCTTGTCGGGCAGGCGTACGTTGGTCGCCACCATGTCCCAGATGCCCTGCACGGGCTTGCCGGCCTCGATGAACTTCACATAGGGGATGCGCAAGCCCTCCTGGTAGATCTCGTGGGCGGAGAGCGCGTTGGAGCCGGCGACGATGCCGCCCACGTCGGAGTGATGGGCGAGCGAGCAGGCCCAGCCCGACAGCCTGTCCTCGAAGTAGATCGGCTTGACGATGTAGATGTCGGGCAGGTGCATGCCGCCGGCGACGTAGGGATCGTTGAAGATGTAGATGTCGCCGGGCGCCATGCGGCCCTCGAAGTGGCGCATGAGGCCGGTCATGGCGTCGTAGAAGGAGCCCAGATGCATGGGGGTTGTGAGCCCCTGCGCCAGCGTCTGGCCGCGGTGGTCGAGGATGGCCGTGGAGAAGTCCATGGAGTCGCGGACGATGCCGGAATAGGCCGTGCGCATGAGGTTGAGCGCCATGTCGTCGGCGATGGTGTCGAAGCTGCTCTTGAGGATCTCGAGCAGGAAGGGATCGACATTGCTGCGCATGGGGCTGCTCATTGCGTGACGACTGCGAGGTCGATCAGGATGTTGCCGTCGGCATCACGGACGGCCGTGGCGTCGGGCGGCACGACGACGGTGCCCTCGTATTCCTCGATCACGAGCGGACCCTGGCGCGGCTTCTCGTCGAGCCGGCTCCTGGAAATGACGGGCGTGGGCAGCATGCCGGCGGCAGGACCGAAATAGGCCTGCCGCTCCTCCTCGGCGGCGGATGACGGCGGATCGAGCGAGGCGATGCGGCGCGCCCCCGACGGCGTGACGCTGCCGACGAGGCGCAGGTTGACCACCTCGTGCGCATACTGGCCCTCGAAGGAGTTGCCGTAGCGCACCTCGTGCTCGGCGTCGAAGCGGCGTGCGAGCTCCTTGCGGGCCGCATCGTCGAAGGGGCCGTCTGGCAGGGGCACGGTGATCTCGAAGGCCTGGCCCGCGTAGCGCAGGTCGGCGAGGCGCTGGAAGCCGACCTCGGCGCGGGAGCGCCCGAGGCGCGCGGCGATGCCCTCGGCGAGGTCGTCGTAAACTTGGTCCATCTCGTCCTGGGACAACGCGGCGAGCCTGCGCAGGCAGGCGCGGCTCTCGTTGAGCTCGAGGTCGGCGAACAGGAGGCCGAGCGCGCTGAACACGCCGGCGGCGGGCGGCACGACGATGCGCGCGATCCGGAGCTCGCGCGCAAGCGAGGCCGCGTGCACCCCACCCGAGCCGCCGAAGGCGAACATGACGAAGTCGCGGGTGTCGCGGCCTCGGTTGGTGGTGACGGCCTTCACGGCGCGCATCATGTTGGTGTTGGCCACGAGGTGGATGCCGTATGCCGTCTCGACGAGGTCGCGGCCGAGCGGGGTCGCGATCTTATCGGCGATGGCACGGCGCGCGGCCTCCGCGTCGATGGGCACGGTGCCGCCGGCCAAAGTGCGTGGGTTGAGATAGCCAAGGACGACGTTGGCGTCGGTGACGGTCGCCTCCTTGCCGCCGCGGCCGTAGCAGGCGGGACCCGGATCGGCGCCGGCGCTCTCGGGGCCGACCTTGAGGGCTCCCCCTGAGTCGACGCGCACGATCGAACCGCCACCGGCGCCGACCTCCGACACGTCGATGACGGGAAGCTTCAGCGCGTAGCCGGCGCCGCCCATCAGCGGGCTCGTCGCCGACATGGCGCTGCCGACCTCGTACTGCTCGGAGGTGGAGAGGCGACCTCGCTCGATCAGAGAGGCCTTGGCGGTCGTGCCGCCCATGTCGAAGGTGATGATGTTGTCGTAGCCGAGCTGGCGGCCGAGGTGGCGCGCGCCGATGACGCCGGCAGCGGGCCCGCACTCCACAATCTGGGCAGGACGGTCGAGGGCGGCGTCGGCCGAGAGCACGCCGCCGGAGGACTGCATGACGAGCAGGCGGCCCTTGACGCCGGCGGAGGCGAGCTGGCCGATCATGACGGAGAGGTAGTGCTTCACGGGCGGGCCGACGTAGGCGTTGACCACGGTCGTGCTGGTGCGCTCGTACTCGCGGATCTGCGGCAGCACCTCAGTGGAGAGCGAGACGAACCGGCCGGGCAGCTCGGCCCTCAGCCGGGCGCCGATCGCTTGCTCATGGACCGGGTTGGCGAAGGCGTTGATGAGGCAGACGGCGATCGCCTCCACGTCGGCGGCGCGCACGGCGGCGATGGCGGCATCGAGGCTGGCCGCATCGAGCGGGCGGACGATCGAGCCGTCGGCGCCGATGCGCTCGGCCACCTCGAAGCGCAGGTTGCGCGGCACCAGCGGCGACGGCTTGCGCCAGAGCGGGGCATAGAGGCGGGGTACGCGCACGCGGCGCAGCTCGAGCACGTCGCGGAAGCCCTGCGTGGTGATAAGCGCGGTGCGGGCGCCCTTGTGCTCGAGGATGGCGTTGGTGGCGACGGTGCACCCATGCAGGACCTCGGCGATGTCGCCGATGGGCAGGCCGAGCCGCTGCATGAGCGCGACCACGCCGGCGACCACGGCATCGGCGTAGTTGGCGGGCGTGGAGAGCAGCTTGCCGGTCGCCAGGTGGCCGTCGGGGGTCAGCAGCGCGATATCGGTAAAGGTGCCGCCGATATCGGCAGCGATGCGGTGGCCGCTCTTTTGGGGCATGTCGGGCAAGGTATCGGTCCGGTGGATGTGGCGGGGAGGTTGCGGCAGGGAGCGAGGCTAGTTCACGTTCGTGACCGGCGCCACTGTCATGCCCGCGCAGGTGTCTTGCGGGGGTGCCTCTCGACAGCGGCGTGGGCTGGTGACATGGATTCCCGTCTCCGCGGGAATGACGTTGCAGGAGTGGGAGCCCCATGCCCAAGACGAAGCGCGGTCTTCATTACGAGGTCACCGACCTGCGGTCGGCGTGGCAGCGGGGGGAGGACATCGGCCGTCCGGTCGTATTCCATCACGGCGTGGGGACGAGCCTCGAGATCTTCGACGAGTGGATGCCGATCGTCGCGACGCGGCATCCAGTGGTGCGCTTCGACATGCGGGGATGGGGCCGTTCGGTCGTGCCGGGCGAAAGCCACGCCTGGAGCATGGAGGAGATGATCGCCGATGTGGGCGACGTGGCCGAGGCGGCATTCGGCGGGGAGCGCGTGCACCTGATGGGCGAGTCGATCGGCGGCACGATTGCGCTTGCCGCCGGGCTGGCGCAGCCGGCGCGCTTCGCCTCGGTCGCCATGAGCAATGCGGCCATCAAGGGCGGACAGATCGCCCATGCGCCGGGCTGGCGGGCGGAGATCGCGCGCATCGGCATCAAGGGCTGGAGCGACCGGCTGATGGAGATGCGCTTCGTGCCGGGCACGGTGCCGCAGGAGGCCCTGGCGTGGTTTGCGAGCGTGCAGGAGAAATCACCGCCGCATGTTGCGATCGGTCTGGGTGAGCTGCTGGTGGGCACGGACCTTGCCAGCCAGCTCTCGGGGTTCAAGCTGCCGCTGCTGCTGATGATGCCGGACCGCAGCCCTTACGTGTCGCTGGCGCAGGCCAATACGCTGGCGGAGCTGGTGCCGCAGGCGCAGATCGCGGTGTTTCCCGGCGCACGCCACGGTCTGCCGCTGTCGCACGGCAAGGAGGCCGCAGCCACGCTGCTCGCATTCCTCGCCCGCGTCGAGAGCGGCGGACCCAAGGCCCGATGAGCGGGGCGCGCACCAGGCCGACGACGACGTACTGGCAGCGCCTGCTCGACGACTGGCCGGACGGGATCAAGCCGCGGCCGCCCTATCGCTTCGACTATCCGGTGCGCCTGCCGGACGGGCGGGTGCTGCTCTTGCCGCTGCGGGAGCTGCCAGAGGGGGGCCGCGCCGTCGCCTCGCTGATTGCCAACCAGGCGTCATTCGGCGTCGTCTCGGCTTTGGCCGACCACATGGCTGATTTGGCGCGCACAGCAGGGATCGACATCGTCGTCGGCGTGCCGACGCTCGGATTGGCGTTCGCGCCGCTGGTGGCCGAACGGCTCGGGCATGAGCGCATCGCGCCGCTCGGATACTCGCGCAAGTTCTGGTACGAGGACGCACTGTCGGAGCCGGTCTTCTCCATCACCAGCCCAGGTGGCGAGAAGAAGCTGTACCTCGATCCCAACATTGTGCCGCTTCTGCAAGGCAAGCGCATTTGCCTCGTCGACGATGCGGTGTCGACGGGATCATCGCTGCTGGCCGCGCACCGGCTTCTGTCGGCGTTGGGGTTGGAGCTGGCGGCAGTGGTGGTCGCCATGAAGCAGACGACACGCTGGCAGGTGCCGGTCGGCGAGGTGAGCCCGGCGCTCAGGGATTGCGTGCGCGGCGTGTTCGGGTGTCCGCTGTTCGAGCGGGCGGGCGACGGCTGGGTGCCGATCGAGGGGACGTTGCCGGCGGTTCCGTAGTCAGTGGCAAGACGCGGCAGGGTCCCGGATACGCGCTGCGCGCGTTCCGGGAATGCAAGAGGATCAGGACGCCCGCTGGTAGCGGCGCTCGAGCGCCTGGGTCCATTTGCCGATCGGGTAGCAGTAGAGGAAGAAGCACACGAGCGCG
>Ga0247822_10000659_pt1 | contig 19306 bp, 13 predicted proteins | sample 13C_Cellulose_Da_FD_192423 | JGI IMG/M metagenome (GOLD analysis project Ga0247822, IMG submission 192423) | Soil microbial communities from agricultural site in Penn Yan, New York, United States - 13C_Cellulose_Day30 | ecosystem: Environmental > Terrestrial > Soil > Agricultural land | place...
GCACAGCGCGTCGCACGCCGCCTCGGTCGTACAGCGCGCGTCCGGCCGGCTCCGCCGCAGGCGGGCCGCCTCTGCACAACCGGGCCGGTGCTTCGCCGCGCACGCCCGGTCGGCCAGGGCGACGGCCGCACCCCAGTTGCGTGGGCCGCCGCGTCCCGTGCCGACGAGCGCGGCCAGGGCGACACAGCCGCGCGTGACGTCGGCCTCGCACGCGATCCGGTACAGCTCGCGCGCGCGCGCCGGATCCGGCGCCGCCCCCGCGCCGGCGTCGGCGAGCGCGCCGGCCTCGATGCAGCTCGCGAGGTCGTGCCGCGCGCACGCCTTGGAGAAGGCGGCGTACGCCTCCGCGGGCTGGCGAGCCCGCGCCCGGAGCGCGCCGACCCGGGCGCAGCCGGCGCCGTCCTCGCCGGCGCAGGCCTGCTCGTACAGCCGGTGCGCGCGCGCCCGGTCGACCTTGGTGAGCTTGTCGCCGAGGACCGTGCAGCTGGCGGCGCCACCGGCCTGACAGGCCAGGTCCAGGAGCTGCGTCGCGCGCCTGCCGTCCCGCGGCAGGCCGCGCGCGCCGACGTCGAGCGCGCCGGCGAGGAAGGCGCAGGCGGGCGCGTGCTTCGCCGCGCACGCGGCCTCGAGGTGCATCCGGCCACCGGCCACGTCGACGGCCACGTGCTCGCCGGCGAGCAGCAGCTTGCCGTGATGAAAGCAGGCCGGCGGATCGCCGGCGGCGCAGCGGTCCCGGTAGAGCGCGACCGCCCGGTCGCGGAGCTCGACGGCACTGGTGCCGAAGCGCGCCCGGATGTTCACCTGCGTCATGTAGTCGGCAGCGGCGAGACAGCCGTCGACGACGCCTTGCTGGCACAGCCCGTAGGCGCGGAGGATGGCCAGGTCGTGATCGCCGGCGGTGAAGGTGGCCTCGGCGAGGTCCAGGCACGCGTCGCGGTCACCCGACTCGCATCGGCACTCGGCCGAGAGCGGCCCGCTCGAGCACGCGCGGTCGGGGGTCGGCTCCGCTTCGGCGCTCGGCGCGGGCACGACCGCCGGCGCCGGGTCCGCCGCCGGCGTCGAGGGTCCGCTGGCGGGCACCGCGTCGGCGATCGGCCCCGGCGCAGCGACCGGCCGCGTGGGCGCGCTCGGCGCGCCGCCTCCGCCGCAGCTCATGACCACCAGGCTCGCGATCACCACCCCGTGCGCGCGCGACATGCTCGCTCCCTAACACGCCGGCTGCGGGTCGGCGTCGCGACCGACGGTGTCTGCCGTAGCGTGCCCCGCGCTGCCCGATGCCGCCGGGCGCCCGAACGGCTCCCCGCCGGCGATCCCCGTGTTAGGTTGGGCTCGATGAGCAGTCTGCTCCTCTGGCTGGACATGGAGATGAGCGGGCTCGACCCCGCGAAAGAGCGCATCCTCGAGATCGCGACGATCGTGACCACGGCCGAGCTCGACGTCGTCGCCGAGGGCCCCGAGCTGGTGATCCACCAGTCCGACGAGGTCCTGGCCGCGATGGACGCCTGGAACACCGAGCACCACGGCGCGTCGGGGCTGACCGACAAGGTCCGGGCGTCGACGGTGACCGACGAGGACGCCGAGGCGCAGACCCTGTTGTTCGTCGCCGCCCACTTCGGCGCCAAGGAGCGCCCGGTGCTGTGCGGCAACTCGATCCACCAGGATCGCCGGTTCATCCGCCGCTACATGCCGGTGCTCGACGCCCGCCTGCACTACCGCATGGTCGACGTGTCGACGCTCAAGGAGCTCGGCCGCCGCTGGTACCCGGCCGAGCTGGCGACCCAGCCGGCCAAGAACGAGACCCACCGCGCGCTCGACGACATCCGCGAGTCGATCGCGGAGCTGCGCTGGTACAAGGAGCGCCTGTTCGTGCCCCGGCCGGTCACGGCGTAGCCGCGTCGCCCGCGTCGACCGGCTCGAGCCCGTCGATCGACAGGCTGACCCTGCTGCCCGCGGGCGCGCTGACCGTGCGGCGGACCCGCCGGATGCCGTCGGTGGTGCGGAGCTCGACCCGCAGCTCGGCCGCGCCCTTCGGTGCGGGCACGGTCACCTCGACCGGCCGGCGCTCCTCGCCGGGGCTGAACGCGCGGCTGGCGGTGCCGAGGGTGCGCTCGCCTTCGGCGACGTCGATCCACAGCGACGTCACCCGATCGCCGACCGGGCGAGGATCGACGATTACGGTCAACCCCGTGTCACTCTGCTCGCAATCGCGCATCATCATGGCGGCGATCGCCGCGGCGCCTCCGGCGAGGACGATCCGAGCGACGAGGCGGCGGGCGAGCGGTGACACGGTGACGGTTCTTGGTAGCATCGCCCGCGGATGAAGGACACCCTCGTGATGATCATGGCCGGCGGAAAGGGGTCGCGGCTCGGCCCCCTCACGCTGCACCGATCGAAGCCCGCGGTGCCGTTCGCCGGCCGCTACCGGATCATCGACTTCGTCCTGTCGAACTTCATCAACGCCGGCTACCGGCGGGTCTACCTGCTCACGCAGTACATGGCGTCGAGCCTCATCAAGCACCTGAACCGCAACTGGCGGCTGTCGGGCTTCGGCGAGTTCATCGAGGTGGTGCCGGCCCAGATGCGCCTCGGCGAGTTCTGGTACCGCGGCACCGCCGACGCGGTCTATCAGAACCTCAACCTGGTCCGCGACGCCCGCCCGAGCCACGTCGCGGTGTTCGGCGGCGACCACGTCTACAAGTTCGCCCCCGATCAGATGGATCTGTACCACCGCGAGCGGAACGCCGACCTCACCGTCGGGGCCTACCCGGTGCCACGCCACGAGGCCCACCAGTTCGGCTGCCTCCACGTCGACGATCAGTGGCGGATCACCTCGTTCGTCGAGAAGCCCAAGGATCCACCCGGCATGCCCGGCCGGCCCGACTGGACCCTGGCGTCGATGGGCAACTACGTGTTCCAGGCCGGCGTGCTGATCCGCGCGCTGACCGAGGACGCCGCCGACGCGTCGAGCCGCCACGACTTCGGCAAGGACATCATCCCGCGCCTGCTCGGCCAGGGCGCGCGCATCTACGGCTACGACTTCGCCACCAACCGGGTGCCCGGCGATCCGCCCGGCGAGGCGCCGTACTGGCGCGACGTCGGCACGATCGACAGCTACTTCGACGCCAACATGGAGCTGCGCGCCCGGGTGCCCGCGCTCGATCTCTACAACCGGCGCTGGCGAATCCGCTCGGCGCAGCGCGACTACCCACCGGCGCGGTTCGTGCGCGCCGGCGAGGGCCAGGCGTGGGCCGAGATCGACGACAGCCTGGTGTGCGAGGGCTCGATCGTCGCCAGCGCCCGCCTGCGCGAGGTCGTGCTCGGCTACGACTGCTTCGTCCACGCCGGCGCCCACCTCAGCGAGTCGGTGGTGCTGAGCGGCTGCGACATCGGCGCCGGCGCCCGCCTCCACCGCGTCCTGCTCGACAAGAACTGCAAGATCGAGCCGGGCACGGTGATCGGCGAGGATCCCGCCGCCGATCGCGAGCGGCTGCCCTTCGTGACCGACAGCGGCATCGCGGTGATCCCCAAGGGCACGGTGGTGCCGGCGCGCGGCCCGGCCATCCTGGCCAACGACGTCGCCGAGCTGATCGAGAACGAGCCCGACCTGCGCAGCCAGCTCCGGCCCGGCACCTACAGCATCGCCCCGCGCGGCCGCCACTCCTACGACTCGGCGGGCCCGCGCTTCCGCCGCTTCTCGCAGCCGCCCGAGCACGAGCCCGAGCCGCCGGCGGCCGACGACGAATGAGGATCCTCCACGTCGCCTCCGAGGTCGCCCCGTGGGCGCAGACCGGCGGGCTGTCCGACGTCGTCGGCGCCCTGCCGCCGGCGCTCGCCGGCGTGTCGTCCGAGATCCGGACAGCCACCGTCGCGCCGCTGTACCGCGCGGCGCGGACGGCCCTGGCCGCGGCCGGGGTCGCGCTCGGTGACGGCGTCGCCGGCGAGGTCGCGGTCGGCGGCCACCGCGTCCCGGTCCGGCTGCGCCCGGTCGGCGCCGACGGCCGGGCCCGGGTCTGGCTGGTCGAGGCCGATCCGCTCTACGACCGCGACGGCCTGTACGAGCAACCGGGCGGCGGCGACTGGCCCGACAACGCGCTCCGCTACGCCGTGCTGGCCCGCGCCGCGGTCGACCTCGCGCCGGCCATCCTCGGCGGCGCGCCCGACGTCATCCACGGCCACGACTGGCAGGCCGGGCTGGCCACCGCGTTCGCGCGCTGGACCGGCGTCGACGCGGCGACCGTGCTCACGATCCACAACCTCGCCTACCGCGGCGTGTTCCCCAAGCACGTCATGGACGAGCTCGGCCTGCCGTGGGCGGCGTTCGACCTCCATCACCTCGAGTTCTACGACCAGGTCAGCTTCCTCAAGGCCGGCCTGGCCTACGCCGACGTGGTCACCACGGTGTCGCCGACCTACGCCCACGAGATCCTCACCCCCGAGCGCGGCGAGGGGCTCGACGGCTTCCTCCGCCACGACGTCGCCCGCCTGGTCGGCATCGCCAACGGCATCGATCAGACCGCCTGGGATCCCGCCCGCGACCAGGCGCTGCCGGCGCGGTTCGACGCCGGCGACCTGACCGGCAAGGCGGCGACGCGGGCCGCGCTGGCCGCCGAGCTCGGCCTCCAGCTCGACGCGCACACGCCGCTGGCGGTCGCGGTCGCCCGCATGACCTCGCAGAAGGGGCTCGACCTGCTCGCCGATCTCGTCCCCGAGCTGCGCGCGATGGGCGTGAAGCTGGCCGTGCTCGGCGCCGGCGAGCCCGGCATCGAGGACCGCTGGCGGTGGCTGGGCGGCGCGTTCGCCGCCGACGTCGCGGTCCGCATCGGCTTCGATCCCGCGCTGGCCCGCCGCCTGTACGGCGGCGCCGACCTGTTCGTCATGCCGAGCCGGTTCGAGCCGTGCGGGCTCGGCCAGCTCTACGCGATGCGCTACGGCGCGGTGCCGGTGGTGGCCGCGGTCGGCGGGCTGCGCGACACCGTGATCGACGCCGGCGACGACGAGCTCGCGCTCGCCGACCCGTCGCCGTGGCCGGCCGCGGAGCGCCGGGCGCACGGGACCGGGTTTCGCTTCGAGCACGTCGACCTCGCCGGCCTGCGCTGGGCGCTTGGCCGGGCGGTGCGGATGTTCCGCGACGCGCCGGCGGCGTTCGCCGCGGTCCGCGCCGCCGGCATGCGCCGCGACTCGTCGTGGGACGCGTCGGCGCGCGAGTACGTGCAGGTCTACCGCGCCGCGCTGCGGACCCGGCGGTGAGCGCGCGCCGGCGCCGATCGGCGGCGATCGGCGCGGTGGTCGCGCTGGTCGCGGTCGCGGCGGCGCTGGCCTGGGTCCGCGCGGCGATCGGTCCCCTGCTCACCGCCGGCGGGGCGCCGGTCGCGCAGCGCCCGCTGGCCGGCGCCGGCGGCGCCGCGGCGCCGGTCGCGCCGCTTCGGCCCGGGCCGGTGCGCGTGGTCGTGCTCGACGGCCTGACCCGCGCCGACGCCCACGGGCCGGCGCTCGACGCCCTGTGCGCGCGCGGGCTCGACCTGATCGTCGACGTCGGGTTCCCGACCAAGTCGCTGCCGGTGCAGAGCGTGCTGTGGACCGGCCGCACCGCGCAGGAGACCGGCGTGCCGATGCGCAACCAGCTGCCGGCGCCGATCGCCGGCGCCCTGCCGGCGCGGGTGCCCGGCTCGATCGCGATCGTCGAGGCGTGGACCTCGATCGCCGGCGCGATGGGCTTCGCGACCGTGCGCCCCGACCCGGCGGCCGATCGCGCCCGCGGCGGCGCCGCCGATCCGGCCGCGGTCGCCGCCTGGGCCGCCGCGCTGCCGGCCGTGGCGCGCGCCGCGGTCGCCGGCCCCGCGCCGCTGGTGCTGATCCACCTGCTGGCGATCGACGAGGCCGGCCACCGCCGCGGCCGCGACGCGAGCTACCGGGCCGAGGTCGACCGCGCCGATCGCCTGCTCGGCGACCTGCTCGCGGCCGCGCCGGACGCGCACTGGATCGTCGTGTCCGACCACGGCCACCGGCCCGGCGGCGGTCACGGCGACGCCGAGCCGGCGGTGCGCCTGGTCCGCGGCTGCGTGGCGCCACGACCGCCCGGGGCCCCGGCCACCGGTGAGGTCCACCTCGTCGACCTCGCGCGGCACCTCCACGACGCGGCCGGGGTCGCGCCCGCCGGTGTCGGCCGGCCGCTGGCGGTCGCGGTGGCCGCGCCCGATCCCGCCGCCACGCTCCCGCGCGCGCCGTGGTGGCGCTGGCTCGCCGCGGCCACCGCGCTGGCGCTGGGCGTGGCCGTGGCCGCGCGTCACGGCCGGCCGCGCTGGGCGGCCCTGTGGCCGCTCGCGCCCGCCGCCCTCTACGGGGCCGTGGCCGGCCTCCCCACGCTGTCGTCGCGGTCCCCAGGGCTGGCCGCCGCGGGCGGCGTCGCCACGGCCGCCGTGCTGGTAGCCCTCGGGGGGCGGGCTCACCCGTCCCGGGTGACGGTGATGCTCGGACCCGGCCTGGGCCTGGTGGCCGGGCTCACCGTCCTCGCCGGTGTGCCGTCAGCGCTCGCCGGCGGGCCTGCGGCACGCCTGCCCTACGTCACCGCGATCCTCGAGGTGGCGGCGACCGGCGTCGCCCCCGTCCTCGTCGCCGGCGCCGCCCTGGCCGGCTGGCTGGTCGGCGGCGGCCGGTTCTCCGTCGAGGACGGGCGGTCGTCCGGAGCCCGGACGTCCGGTTCCCGGACGGTGGGACGTCGCGGGTCGGACCAAAGTGTCCGCCCGCCGGACAGGCCGGCGGGACCGTGCTGAGCCGGCACGTGTGCGCGGGCGCCACAGGACACGGGTGTCCGGGTTCCGGACCGTGACGGATCGTGGATTTCCGAGGCGTCCGCACTCCGGACGCAATCGTCCGGCGCTCCGGATCGCCTGTGCACAAGTGGGGCGCGCGGCCGAGTTATTCACAGCCGCCCACAGGCCTAACCGCCGGGTTCCGTTGCTGAACGCCGTTGCCTGTGGGCACCTGTGGAGAACCTGTTGTTTCGATGTGCCGGGGCGGTCCGGAGCGGCGCATCATCGGCGACTTGGGTCCGACGTGTCCCCAGGAACGACGGGAGTGTGACGCCATGGCACACGACCGATTTGTCCTGGTCATCAGTTCAGGTTCCGGCCGATGGGGAGCTCCCTGATCACCCGTCCCGGTGGTCGCGCGGGACCGGCGCGCGGCCGGCGCTGCTACCGTCACGGCGTGCGTCCCGATGAGCTCCGCGTCGCGCTGCGCGGGCTCGATCTGATCGACGTCGGCCCCGATCGAGCGCGGGTGCTGATCGGCGGCGTCGAGGTCACGGTCACGATCGAGGGCGAGCACGTGCGCGCCGAGGCCGCCTCATCGGAGGCGACGCCGCTCCACGTCCAGGCCACGCTCGATCCGCTCGGCGCGCTCGCGGTGCACACCAGCGACGGCGACTTCGCCGGCGCCTTGCTCGATGGCAGCGCGCGCTCGCGCCTCGAGCGGGTCCTGTTCGGCGGCGCGCGGGCCCGGCTCGCGCTCGGTCGCTGGACGATCGAGCGTCGCGATCGCCGGGTGCCGCCGCACGAGCTCGCGCTCGCGGTCGCCTACGTGGCCGATCGACCGCGCGCGCTCGCCGAGCGCTGGGCGGCGCTGGCGCGCCGGCTCGGGGTCGCCTGGCGCGGCTCGTGGAACACCCGCGGCGGCGCGCGCTTCGCCCTGCCCGGCCCCGGCGGCCGCCGGCTGGCCGTCGATCTGATCGCCATCGCGCCCGACGCGCCGGCCGACGCGCCGGCGCGCCTGCGCACCGCGGTGTGGTGGCCGGACACGGCGGGGTCATGGCGAGGCCAGCCGACGCCGCTGCGGCTCGGTGGTCGCGACGGCGCGCGCCTCGATGCTCCCGACCTCCACGCCGCCTGGCTGTGGGGCCTGTGCGACGACGCCGAGCTGGTCGCCCAGCTGGCCGCGACGGTCGGCGCCAGCGCGCCGGCCGCGCCGGCGACGGCGCTGACGCCGGCCGCCCCGATCGCGCCGATGTCGGTCAGCGACTGGCCGCGCACGCGTGCCGAGCTGCACGAGGAGCGCCCCGCCGCCGCGCCGCCGGCGTGGATCCCCCGGCCGATGCCGGGCAGCGACGCGGTCATCGGCCTGGCCGAGACCGTCGACATCGACGGCGTCGCGGTGCACACGACCGTCGTCGCGGCGCTGACCGCCGACGCGCCGGCCAGGGTCCGCGTGCGCGCCCGCACCCGCGGGGTCGCGCCGATGGTGCGCGCCCGGCCCGGCTACCACTTCCTGCTCGCCGGGCTGCGCCGCGACGATCACCTCGGCGACGCCCGCATCGACGATCGCTACATCGTCCACGCCGACGACCTGCCGTGGGTGCGGTGGTGGCTCGGCGAGCTCGAGCGCCAGGCCCTGCTCGCGACCTTCGATCCGGAGGCGATCGCGCCGTTCGCGCTGGCCATCCAGGACGGCGACGTGTGCTTCGAGGCCGGCGGCCTGCCGCCGCGTCGCTACCTCGACGCCGCCCGCCAGGCGGCGGCGTTCCTCGCCACCCGCGCCGACCGCGCCGCCGGCGAGTGGCACGCGCTGGCCCCGGTGCTGGGCGCCAGCGTCCGCGGCGACGTGTGGACGACCGCCGGCGGCTTCGCCGTCGCCGCCGAGCGCGGCGCCGCCCCGGTCACGATCGACCTCGCCACCGAGCTGCCGTTCGATCGCGGCGGCCCCCGCCTGCGCACCTGCGTGCGCGCGCCCCGGCGCGCCGAGCACCAGCGCCTGCTCGCGCTCGAGCGCGACGGCCTGCCGCGCCGCCACCGCGTGCGCCGCGCCGGGCTGGGCGCGCGCGCGCACGACGTGCGCGGCCCCGCCGATCTGGTCGGGCTCACCGACGAGCCGCGCTGGGCCGACGCGCGCCTGGCCGTCGCCGCGACGCCGCTGGCCCGCGCCCGCCCCGACGCGCTGGTGATCCTCGCCGCCGAGGTCGTGCTGGCCTGGGAGGGCCCGGTCACCGAGCCGGCCCGGCTGCTGGCGGCGATCGACGCGGTCGCCACCCTCGCCGTGGAGGCGGCGGCGCCGGGCGCCGGTCCGTATCGCTGACGTGGGTTCGACGCGGCACAGTGTTATAGAGCGGAGCGTGCTGTCGCCGCCTCGCCCCGGCACCGGGCTCGGCCCCCGGCTGGGTCGCGCGCTCGGCGACGCCGAGACCCGCCGGCGCTGGCTGGTGGTCGCGGTGATCGGGGTCATCCTCGCCGCCGCCACGGCGTGGTTCGCGGTCGGCGACGACGGCCGGGGGCGGCCGACCGCGCGGCCGTACGCCGACGCGCCCTACTACTACGTCTACGCGCCGTCGCTGCTGCTCGACCACGACGTCGACTTCACCGACGAGTATCGCGAGACCCACAACTGGTACCGGCTCGGGCCGACCCCGACCCGCCGGCCCGGCAACGTGTTCGGCGTCGGCCCGGCGCTGCTGTCGGCGCCGGCGTTCCTGGCCGGCCATGCCGTGGCGGTGGCCACGGGCGATCGCCGCGACGGGTTCTCGACGGTCGAGCTGTGGCTGACCATGTGGATGTCGGTGCTGCTGTCGGTGCTGGCGCTGGTGTTCCCCTACCGCCTGGCCGCGCGCCGCCTCGACGCGCCCGGCGCCGGCCTGGCCGCCGCCGTGCTGGTGTTCGCCGCCGGCCCGGTCGTCTACTACGCGGTCCGCCAGCCCGGCTACGCTCACGCGTTCGCCACGTTCTTCGCCGCCTGGCTGGTCGACGCGTGGGACGCGTCGTATGCGCGCGAGCGGACCACGCGGACGTGGGCGGTGCTCGGCGCCGCGTTCGGCCTCGCCGTGCTGGCCCGGCCCCAGCTCGCGACCTGGGGCTTCCTGCTCGCGCTCGCCGTGATCGACGACGTCCGCCGCCGCCGCGCCCGCCGCCGGGCGCTCGTGACGCTGGTGCGGCGGTGGGCGATCGGCGCGCTGCTGGCCATCGTGTGCGTCCTGCCCCAGCTCCTGACCTGGAAGGCGCTCTACGGCGCGTACTACGTCGTGCCCCAGGGCGCCGGCTTCATGCGCTGGGACGCGCCGGCGTGGAGCGAGGTGCTGTTCTCGTCGCGCAACGGCCTCTTGCCGTGGGCGCCGCTGTACGCGGTCGGGTTGGTCGGGCTGGTGATCGGGCTGGTCCGCGCGCCGCGCCTGGCCGGCGCGTTGCTCGCCGGCATCGCGCTGCAGGCCGTGGCCAACGGCGCGGCCTGGGACTGGTGGGGGGGCGGCTCGTTCGGCGGCCGCCGCTTCGACTCGACCTACGTCGCGTTCGCGGTCGGCCTCGCGGTCGTGCTGGCCCCGGCGGTGCGCGCGCTGGCGCGCGTCCGCCTGCGCCCGGCCGCGCTCGCCCGCGCCCTGGCCGCCACCGCGATGCTCGCCGCCGCCACCGCGCTCGCGGTCGGCAACCTGATCGTCGCCGCCGGCGTGTCGTCACCGTCGGCGCGCATCGGCGGCGGCGAGCCGCCGTCGCGCGTGCTGCAGGCGAAGATCAAGGGCCGGCTCGGCGCGTTCACCGGCCGCGCCTCGGCGCTGGCGAGCTGGCCGGCCCGCGCCCACTTCGCGTGGACCTACGGCCGCGAGCTGCGCGCCTACGACGAGATCGTCGGCGTCCACTTCCTCGGCGAGACCTACCCCGGCCTCAACTCGTTCCAGCCGCGCACCGAGGACCGGCGGACCATGGCGCAGATCGGGCGGCCGTTCCGGCGCGGCATCGTGCCCGCCGGCGGCACCTACTCGATCCCGTCGGGGCGGGCGCGCCTGTTCGTGCCGCTCAACCGCACCGGCGGCGTGCGCGTCGCGGTCACCCTCGGCCACCCCGCCGGCGGCGAGGTCGTCCTGCGCTGGAACCTGACCGAGGCCGTGCGCGCCGAGGTGCCGCGCACGCCGGCGCCGGTCGAGCTGGTCAGCCACCGCCTCGAGCGCGGGGTCAACCTGCTCGACCTGCAGGTGCCGCCGGGCACGCAGATCGTCGGCCTCGACCTGATCGCGCTGCCGCGCTGATCACGGCGCGGGCTTCGGTCCGGGTTCCGGACAGGCGGTCGCGTCACCCAGCTGGCAGGCGCGCTCGCGCAGGGCGGCGGCCTTGGCCTCGTCCTTGGCGACGCCGCGGCCGGACGTGTGCAGCTCGCTCAGCCAGCGGCAGCCGAGGGCGTCGCCGCGGTCGCAGGCCTTGCCCAGCCACACCGCCGCCGGTGCCGCGCCGGCCGGCACGCCCTTGCCGGCCAGGTACGCCAGGCCGAGCAGGCGGCAGCCGGCGCCGTCGCCACCCTCGCACCCCGTCTGGAACAGCGGGATCGCGGCCGGCTCGTCCTTGGGCACGCCGTCGCCGGCGGCCAGCATCTGGCCGGCGTTGGTGCAGGCGAGCGCCAGGCCGCCCTCGCACGAGCCGCGCAGGAGCTGGAACGCGGTGGCCGGCTCGGCCGGGCCGCCCTCGCCGCGCGCCAGGGTCAGGGCGAGGTTGCGGCAGCCGAGCAGGCTCTTGCCCTCGCAGCTCTTGCTGAACCAGCGCCGCGCCGCGACCGCGTCGACGTCGCCGCCATGGCCCTGCAAGAGGACCAGGCCGAGGTTGTTGCACGCGGCGGCGTTGCCCTGATCGCAGGCCTGGCCGTACAGCGCCATCGCCCGCCGCGGATCGGCCGGCACGCCGGCCCCCTCGGCGTACATCACGCCGAGGCTGCGGCAGGCCTCGCTGTCGCCGGCCAGGCACGTCTGCTCGAACGCCGCGGCGAGCTGCGCGGCGGTGACGCGCGGCGGCGCGCCGGCGTCGGCGGCCGGCGCGGTCGCGACCCCGCCGTCGCCGGCGGCGGCCTGGCCGGCCGGCGCCTTGCGCTTGCAGCCCGCGCCGGCGACCGTGACGGCGAGGGCGAGGACGACGATCACGGTCCGACGCATCGCGCCCTCATAACATACGCGCGGTCACCGCATCTGGCCGTGCACCGCCGGCCGCACCGTGCGCGCGTAGGCCTCGTCGGCCACCCGCCCGCCGCCGGGGAAGCCACGGTAGGCGACCAGCACGATCGCGGTCACCGCCACGGCGATCGCGGTGGTCGTCAGCCGGGCGCGCCGGTCCGGGCCGACCCACACCACCGCGCCCCACAGCGCCAGCACCAGGGCGGCGTACGGGACCAGGCTCCACGCGCCGGGCAGACCGAGCGCCATGCCGAGGTTGGGCGCGGCCAGGCCGTCGCCGATCAGCCGCACGGTGACCTCGTGGACCGGGTTCTTGAACTTCTCGGGGAAGTGCGGGAACTCGACGATGCTGCCGGCGTAGATCGCCACCCCGACCCCGCCCAGCCCGAGCGCGAGCCCGCGCAGGACCGGCCGCGCCGCCACCGCCTGCAACGTCGCGGCGATCGCCGGCAGCACGAACGGCAGCATGGCGGTGATGTAGCGCGGCCCCATCTGCCAGCCGCCGCGCCACATCGCGATCGACGAGATGAACGCGACGTAGATCAGGGCCACCGCCACCGACACCAGCGCGTGGCCGAGGCGGCCGTGGCGGATCATCAGGATCCAGCCGGGGACGACCAGCAGCAGCGCCGGGCACAGCAGCAGCAGGCCGTTGTCGGGCGCGAGCATCGAGCCGTACAGCGCCTCGGGGCGGAACTGATCGAGGCCGAGGAAGCCGCGCTGGTGGAAGTGGGCGAACGTGGTCGACGCGTCGTAGCCGGTCCGCCACGGCGAGCCGAACGCGGCGTCGTGATAGAGCAAGAGCGCGGCGATCGGCACCGCGGCGCCGAGCGCGGCCAGCGCGAACGGCCGCCAGCCGCGGCCGGTCCGGATCAGCTCGACGGTCACCCAGATCGCCACCGGCACCGCCGCGAACAGCGCCTGGTAGTCGCAGAGCGGCGCGGCGCCGGCGAAGAACCCGGCGGCGAGCATCCCGCGACTCCGCAGCCCGGGTGCCCTGAGCGAAGTCGAAGGGTCTTCGGCGACCCGGACGGCCAGGATCCACGCCGTGCCGACGCACACCGCGGCGAGCTGGTGCGAGATGAACAGCACCGAGTAGGTCAGCGCCATCGAGCCGAGCCCGTAGATCGCGATCGTCGCCCGCCGCGCCGCCGGATCGGGCGCGAACCGGGCCAGGAAGCCCCACAGCAGCCACAGGAACAGCAAGGTCGGGATCGCCCCGGTCCACAGCCGGAACGTCCACACCATCTCGCCCAGCGTCGGCTCGCGTCCGGCCAGCAGGTGGGTCGCGCCGCGCAGCACCACGTAGGCCGGCACCGCCAGGATCGACGAGCCGGGCGCCTTGTTCGAGTACTGGTGGCCACGCGACGGCGACACGTCGACGGTGGTGCCCCACCGCGCCACCCCCTTGTCGATGGCGACGCCGCCGTCGGCCATCGCCATCACCAGGTAGACGCGCGGCAGCTCGTTGGCGCTGCGGATGCTCGGGTAGTGCGGGAACGCATACCCGAACACCAGGACGATCCCGAGGGCCCACCAGCGGCGGACCAGCCAGGCGCGGACGCGGGCCGCCGTCACGTGCCCGACCTCGCGCGGGCGTGGCGGCCCCGGGCCAGCCCGGCCCGCAGGCCGGTCGCACGCGGCGGGGACAGCGGATCCATCGCCGCGACTCCATAGCACGGCCCCCACCCGGCCCGCGCGCTGGCGAGGCCACGCCGGGCCATGGTACATGCCCGAGACCGCGTGACGACGACGCCCGTGCGCCGCCTGCTGCCTGCCCTCGCCGACGATCTGCGCGCGGGCGCGCGCGCGTCGGCCGGCGGCGCGATCGCGGTGGCCGCGGTCGAGTGGATCGCGACGATCGTCCGCCACACCGGTCCGGTCGCCGCCGAGGTCGCCGCCCGCCTGCTGCTGGTCGACGCCGCGCTGGTCGCGCTGATGTGGGTCGTGCTGCTGCCGGTGTGCGCGCTCGCCGCCGCGGTGCCGCGCCTGCTCCACGCGGTCCGCGCCGGCCGCGCCGCCGCCGCCGCCGCGCCGCGCGCGGTGCGGGCGCCCAGCCGGTGGCCGGCGATCGCCGCGCCCGCGATCGTGACCGGCGCGATCGCCGCGATCGGCTTCGCCGCCGCGACCACGTTCGTCAGCATGCGGCTGTTCGTCCACTACAAGGAGCCGGTGCTGGTCGGCCTGGTCGGCGCGCTGGCCGCGCTGGTCGCCGGCGTCGCGGCGTTCGCCCTGGCCCGGGCCGCCGCCGGCGGCCTCACCCGCGCCGCCGCCGCGCTCCGCGCCCGCGGCCCGGCCGCGGTGGCGTGGTCGCCGCTCGGCTCACCGTGGCTGGCGCTGGCGGTCGCGGTCGTGCTGGTCGTGATCGCCCTCCGGGTCACCGGCCGGGTCCACCCCCACCTGCGCCCGGTGTGGCCGTGGGCCAAGCTGCTCACCCTGCTCGCGTTCGTGGTCGGCGCCGGCGCGCAGCTCGAGCTGGCCGCGCGGCCGGCCCGCCGCCGCGCCCGGTCGCGCACCGCCGCGCTGGCCGGCGCGCTCGCCGCGCTGGTGCTGGTGCCGCTGACCCTGATCGTCGTCGGCGCCGACACCCGCGCCAAGTACGTGGCGGTGACCAGCTCGCCGACCCTGGCCCGCGCGATCACCCTGGTCCGCGCCGCCAACGACCTCGATCGCGACGGCTTCGGCTCGCTGCTCGGCGAGAACGACTGCGCCCCGCGCAACCGCAAGATCCGCCCCGGCGTGCGCGACCTGCCCGACAACGGCATCGACGAGAACTGCGACGGCCGCGACTTCTCGATGCGCGACCTGGCGGTGGCGGCCGGGCCGACCACGCCGGTACCGCCGGCGTTCCAGAAGCCGTGGAACGTCCTGTTCATCACCGTCGACACCCTCCGCTACGACTACACCAGCTTCGGCGGCCGCCTGACCGGGCCCAGGCGGCGGGACACCACCCCGCGCATGGCCGAGCTGGTGTCGCGGGCGGCGTCGTTCACCTTCGCCCAGGCGCCGTCGGCCGGCACGATGGCGTCGGTGCCGGCGATCATGACGTCGAAGTTCTTCCACTCGGGCATCGCGCTCGACGAGAAGAACATCAAGCCGGGCATGCCGCCGCGGCTCAAGCCCGACAACGTCACCCTCGCCGAGATCATGAAGGGCGGCGGCTACACCACCGGCGCCATCCTCACTCACGAGTACTTCAACGACTGGGGCCTGCAGCAGGGCTTCGACTGGTACGACAACGAGATCGGCAAGACCCACGATCCGCGCCGGATCTCGGCCGACCGGGTCACCGATCGCGCGCTGGCGTGGATCGCCGATCGCCCGACCCAGAAGTGGTTCCTCTGGCTGCACTACCTCGATCCCCACGCCCACTACGTCGCCCACCCCGGCGAGAAGTCGTTCGGCGAGTCGCAGGAGGACCTCTACGAAGGCGAGATCCACTGGACCGACAAGCAGATCGGCCGCCTGCTCGACGAGCTGGTCCGCCTGCCCGGCGGCGAGCGCACGATCGTCGTGATCACCAGCGACCACGGCGACGCCTTCGGCGAGCACGGCTTCGACGGCCACGCCATCGCGCTGACCCGCGAGATCCTCAACGTCCCGCTGATCTTCTACATCCCCGACAACCCGCCGCGGCAGATCGGCGGCGCGGTGTCGAACCTCGACGCGGTGCCGACCGTGGCCCAGCTGTGCGGCATCGACGTGTCGAAGCTGAGCTTCGAGGGCAAGAGCCTGGTCCCGCAGATCTTCTTCGGCCAGGAGGAGCCCGACCGCGTCGTGTTCGCCGAGACCAACTATCCGAGCCCGCTGCGCGCCGCGGTCTCGGCCCGGTGGAAGCTGGTCTACAACATGAAGGCGAACTTCCACGAGCTCTACGACCTCGTCGCCGATCCATGGGAGAAGCACAACGTCGCCCACAGCCGCGCCGACGGCATGGCGGTCATGCGCGACGCGCTCGACCGCTGGCTCGAGCGGGTGGTGTTCTCGCGCGACGCGACCATGAGCCAGGCGGCGACCCGCATGGCCAAGGTGCTGCTGGCCGGCCCGCCGGCGCCGCAGGTCCCGGTCCAGGGCGTCGCCTTCGACGGCGGCGCGGTCGAGGTGATCGGCGCCGACGTGCCGGCGCTGGCCGCCGGCGCCAAGGCGACGGTGGCGGTCTACCTGAAGGTCGTGCGCAAGCCGAGCAAGGCGTTCAGCTTCGGCGTCGCCCTGTGGGGTGTGCCGGCCGGGGCGCCGGCGACCACGCCGATCGGCCCCGAACAGGCGCGCTCGGGCCTGCGGGTCACGCTCGACGGCCTGCTGCCCAGCGACCGCTGGCGGCCCGGCGAGTACGTCCGCGAGGAGATGACGGTGACCCTGCCGCCGCAGTGGACGTCGCCGGCGGCCGCGCTCGGTCTGATCGTCGGCGCGCCGCGCGGCGAGGCCGGCTGGCAGGCGCCGCAGCCCGCCGGCGACCCGTCGATCGGCGCGCTCGCGGTGGTGCCGGTGACCCCGTCGGCCGCGCCGCCTCCGGCGCCGCCCGCGCCGCCGCTGCAGCTGCCGGCCAAGTAGCCGGAAGGCGGCCTCGGCAGCCGGCCGGGGATGTTTCGCCCGCCGCCGCCGTATTACGATGGCAGCCATGATCACCGACCTGGCCAGCTTCTTCTACGCCCAGGGCCGCGTCGCCGAGGAGGAAGCCGGCCGGATCTACGACGCCGTCATCGGCATCGTCACCGACATCAAGGACGACTCCAAGCTGTGCCGGGTCAAGGTCAAGATCCCGACCCTGCCCGAGGGCAACGACAACACCTGGTGGTGCAACTGGGTGTCGGTCGGCGGCGGCAAGGACCGCGGCTGGTTCTCGATCCCCGAGGTCGACGACGAGGTCGTGATCATGTTCGAGCACGGCGACATCGGCCGCCCGGTGATCGTCGGCGCGCTGTGGAACGGCAAGGACAAGCCGCCCGACAACAACAGCGACGGCGCGAACAAGAAGCGGATGTTCAAGTCGAAGTCGGGCTCGACCGTGACCCTCGACGACGACAAGGGCTCGATCGAGATCAAGGACGGCGGCGGCCAGGGCACCGTCACGATCTCGAAGGACAACAAGGTGAACATCGAGGCCGCCCAGGACAGCGTGTCGCTGTTCGGCAAGGACGAGGTCGTCCTCCTCGCCAACGAGATCGCCATCAAGGGTCAGACCGAGGTGACGTTCGCGTCCGGCTCCGGCGGCCTCAAGGCGTCGGGCATGACCGCCAAGGTCGAAGGCAGCGTGGTCAAGGTCATGGGCTCGACCGTGGACTTCAATCCGGGCGGCGTGGGCGAAGCCGCGGCGGCGAGCGGCTCGGTCTCCGACGTGCCCGATCCGGTCAAGGGCTGACCGGCGTCGAGCCTACTGCTCGATGCGACCGTTGCCGTTGCCCGGCTTCTTCGGGCCGTGGTGCGGCTTGACGTCGGGCACCGCGGCGAGCGGATCGAGGTTGGTGCCGACGCGGACGTACTCGGTGACCGGCTTGTACTCGACCTTCCACTTGTCGGTCTTCACGACCTTGCCGTTGCGGTAGAACTTGCGGAAGCGGGTGAGCTTGTAGCCGGGGAAGCCTTCCTGGTCGTAGGTCTGGACCCCGATCGGCAGGCCCTCGTCCTCGCGCTTCTCGCTCTGGAACGGGGTCTCCTCGAGGACCTCGCGCTCGAAGGCGATCTTGTCCCACGGCCGCTTCTTGCCGAGGATCTCGACCACCGCCTCACCGCGCGCCACCCGGTAGTGGATCACCACCGGGAAGTCGTACGGGTTCTTCATCTTGAGGTCGACGTTCGGCCACACCACCGTCGAGTCCATCCCGAGCGGCACGTAGGTGCTCGGCCGCGAGTGCGGAGTCGTCTTGGTGATGTCGATGCCGGCGAAGAACGACGCGCCGAACAGTGTCGTCGAGATCTGGCAGGTGCCGCCGGCCAGGCCGTCGACCATCTCGCCCTTGGTGATGACGTGGGCGATCTTGTAGCCCTCCTTCTCGGTGCGATCGCCGACGACCGCGTTGAAGGAGAACTCGACGCCGGGCTCGAGCACGTAGCCGTTGAGCTTGGACGCGGCGAGCTTGAGGTTGAAGTTGCGGTCCTTGTCGGCGACCGCGAACGTGGTCCGGAAGTGGCCGAGCACGTGGGAGATGTCGTCGATGCCGAGGCCGGCCTTGGTCACCCGCGCCGGCAGCGGCACGCTGGCCAGCTCGACCTCGGCGGCGCCGGAGCGCGCGGCCGCCTCGATGCGATCGAGCGAGGCGAACACGTCGATGGCGAAGCCGGGCTTGTCGTCGTGGATCGCGCGCGCCTCGAGATCGAGGTAGGCGTCGGTCGGCGCGCGGTCGATGGTCGCCTTGAGGTGGGTGATGGCGTCGAGCGCCTTGGCGCGATCGAGCCGCACCGGCAGCGCGCCCAGGCCGCGCAGCGCGGCCAGCGCGTCGCCGCCGCTCGCCTTGCGCGCCGCGTGCGGGAGCTCGTCGGCGTCGACCACGACGCCCAGCTCCGACCACCGCAGCACCCGCTCCTGGCCACCGGCCTTGACCGTCACGGTCGTGTCGAGGGCGCCGCCGACCGCCGCGCCGAGGCCGGCGCCGAGATCCGCCGCCCCCGCCGGCTCGTGCTCGCTGGCCGCCGCCGGCCCGATGCCGGCCGGCTCGCTGCCACCGGTCACGACGTAGCCGCCGGCGAGCGCCCCGGACACGGCGAAGAGTCCGGCGGCGACGCCGAGGTAGATCGATCCGCGACTGCGCTCGTTACGGCGTGGCGTCATTTTCGTAAGGCCCTTTATCACATTCTCCGGGAGACGCCGGGAAGGCAAGTATCCGCCCGTTACCCCAGATCTTCGTCGGTACGACCGTGGGGATTGCACCTCATGGGCCATCGTAAGACCGCATCGTTGCGACGGCCGTGTCCGTCCCGACACGCCGGCCGTGGGCGAGCGGACGCGGTCTCACACCGGGGTTTGACAGCCCCCCTCCGATGCCGCAGATTCTCTCGACATGAGCTCGCTGGTCCAGCGCAACAAGGCGGTTGCCAAGCGCAAGGGGACGATCGCAGCGGCCACCGGGGTCGGCGCCGGCGTCGTGCTCGCGGTGGTCAACCCGGTGCTGGGTGTGATCGGCCTCGCAGGCGCGGCGTACCTCGGGTACGACTGGCTCTCCTTCCGGATCAAGAACGGCCTGCGATTCTGATCACGGTCGAGACCGACCCCGGGCCCCACCAGTGACCCCGGACACCGAGAGTCACTGTTGACCGCTCGCTTCGCTCGCTGGGGAACGGCCTGCGATTCTGATCACGGTCGAGACCGACCCCGGGCCCCACCAGTGACCCCGGACACCGAGAGTCACTGTTGACCGCTCGCTTCGCTCGCTGGGGAACGGCCTGCGATTCTGATCACGGTCG
>Ga0247822_10000660_pt1 | contig 19292 bp, 21 predicted proteins | sample 13C_Cellulose_Da_FD_192423 | JGI IMG/M metagenome (GOLD analysis project Ga0247822, IMG submission 192423) | Soil microbial communities from agricultural site in Penn Yan, New York, United States - 13C_Cellulose_Day30 | ecosystem: Environmental > Terrestrial > Soil > Agricultural land | place...
CCGCCGACGAGGCCGGGATCCGGGCGACGATCGGCAAGGCGATGATGGACCGTGGCCATGTCGAGGATCGCGGTGGTGCCGCCGAGCAGCAGCTCGGCCATGGCCAGCCGGGCCGCGGCGCGCGCGGCGGCGGCGTCCAGCGCGCCCTCGTACGGCCACACCACCCGCTCCAGCCAGTCGAGCAGCTCGAGATCGTCGGCGCGGCCGCGGGCCAGGGTCTGGCAGGTGTGGACGTGGGCCTGGACCAGCCCGGGCAGGACCACGCACCCGCTGGCATCGACGATCGTGTAGTCCGAGGTCGCCGGGGTGTACGCCCCGCCGACCTGGACGATCAGCCCGTCGCGGATCGCCAGGTCGCCGGCGACCACGTGGTGGTCGTCGTCGAGCGTGACGATCGTCCCGCCGCGGAAGATCAGCTCGGCCATCGCTGCAATCTACTCCGACCCGGCGCGATGCGCGCGCATGCGCGCGCACGATGGCCGGCGCGCAACCCCGCGTCGCCGCGCCCGCCCGGGCGGGCACGCCCGCTGCAACCGACCGGCGTGATGTCGCCCCACAAGCTGATCGTCCTGATCGTCACCGCGTTCGCCGCCTTGTCGTTGCACGAGGCCGGGCACGCCCGGGCCGACTTCTCCGCCGAGGAGCGGGCGGCGATCTGGCGGGTGCAGGAGACCGTGACCGCGACGCTCGATCGGGCGGGCTCGACGGCGCTGCGGTGGCGCAAGGTGGTGCGGGAGGAGGAGGTCCCGGACGAGGAGCTGGGCCAGGCCCGCGCCGACATCGACGATCTCCGCAAGTGCCAGAGGGCGCTGAACTGGTCGCAGTACTTCGAGCTGGTCCGGACCAACCGGCGGGGCAACTGCGGCGAGCACGCGACGATGGTGTACGTCGGGCTCAAGCTGCTCCAGGAGACCAACCCGAAGATGGGCAAGAAGGCGATCTTCAGCGACATCCGCCGGGCCAGCCTCAAGCCCGGCGATCACGTCTTCGTCTACGTCGTGTCGAAGGACGTCAAGGAGGTCGCGCTCATCGACACCTGGTCTCGCGTCACCCACTACACCACGCCCGACGAGTTCCAGAAGAACTTCGTCGACGGGGCCGGCTACTGGGACACCGTCGTCGGCGACCCCCAGACCGCCAACCCGTACGTCAAGCCGGACAGCCGGGTCGTGCTGCAGAACCAGGCGCCGACCTTGTGGCAGCAGATGGCCGACGCGTCGGCGACCCCGGCCACCAAGCTGCGGATCCAGTACCTGCTCACCTTCCCGGTCTTCGAGTACTACCGCGACGAGATCTGACCGGCGCCGCCGGGGGCGGCACGTCGAGCTGGGCGCCGGTGAAGCCGTGCGGGATCAGCTCGGCGACCGTCCACTCGGCGCGCGCGCCGCCCGCGCCCAGCGCGATCACCCGCGTGGTCGCCGGGTCGCGGCTGAACTCGAGCAGGACCTGGCGGCACATGCCGCACGGCGACGCCGGCGGGGTGGCGTCGGTGATCACGCACACCGCGCGGACGTCGCGGTGGCCGGCCAGGACCGCGGCCATGACCGCGTTGCGCTCGGCGCACACGCACAGGCCGTAGCTGGCGTTCTCGACGTTGGCGCCGGTGAACACCTCGCCGCTCGCGGTCTGCACCGCGGCGCCGACCTGGAACCGCGAGTACGGCGCGTACGCCCGGGCGCGCGCCGCGCGCGCCGCCTGCTCGAGCGCGGCGTCGCCGCCGCTGCCGTTGCCGACCCCGTTGCCCTGCTTCGCGCCCGCGCGTCCTCGCGTCATCCCAGCTCTCCCCGGGCCACCAGCGCGGCGAGCACGCCGTCGAGCAGCCCCTCGAACGTCGTCCGCACCCGCGCCGCGGTCTCGGTGACCTCGTCGTGGGACAGCGCCTCGCCGGTGATGCCGGCGGCCTTGTTGGTGATGCACGAGATGCCGATCACCCGCGCCCCCATGTGGCGGGCGACGATCACCTCCGGCACCGTCGACATGCCGGTGGCGTCGCCGCCGAGGAGCTGCAGCATGCGGACCTCGGCCGGGGTCTCGTAGGTCGGGCCCGGCATGGCGCAGTAGACGCCCTCGGTCAGCGCCACACCCTGGCCGGCGGCGACGTCCTTGACCAGCGCGCGCAGCTCGGGCGCGTACGCGGTGGTCATGTCCGGGAACCGGACACCGAGCCGGTCGTCGTTGGGGCCGCGCAGCGGGTGATCGCGCAGCAGATCGATGTGATCGCGGATCACCATCAGCGTGCCCGGCGGCCACGCCGGCTGCAGCCCGCCGGCGGCGTTGGTGATGATCAGCACCCGGGCGCCGAGCGCGACCAGGACCCGGGCCGGGAACGCGACCGTGCGGGCGTCGTGGCCCTCGTACAGGTGGATGCGGCCCTTCATCGCCACGCAGGTCGCGCCGCCGCGGTGGCCGATCACCAGCTTGCCGGCGTGGCCGTGGACCCGCGACACCGGGAAGCCGGGCAGGTCGGCGTAGTCGATCGCCACCGCGTCGTCGAGCCGGTCGGCGAACCCGCCCAGGCCGGAGCCGAGGATGAGGCCGACCCGGGGCTGCTTGTCGCCGATGCGCGCGCGCACGGCGGACGCGGCGGCGTGGACGCGGTCGTACAGGTCGAGGTTGGGATCGTCGCTCATCGCAGGATCTCGAGGATGCGGGTGACCAGGCGCAGGGTCGGCGGCGCGTCGGCGACGTGGATCGCGGCGCGGATGCGCCGCAGGGCCTCGTCGAGGCGCGGGTCGTCGGGGGCGAGGTTGTGGTGGACCGTCGCCACCGCCGCGTCGCGGTCGGCGAGGTGGTCGCCGTACCGGCACTCGAGCACGATGCCGGCGGCGGGATCGATGACGTCGTCCGTGGTGCGGCGGCCGGCGCCGAGGATGAGCGCGGCCATGCCGAGCGCCTCGGCGTCGATGCCGACCACCCAGCCGGGTTCGACGCCGAGCGCCACGGTGTGGGCGGCGCGCGGCAGCACCTCGTCGGGGCGATCGCACACCGCCGGATCGCCGCCCTGGGCGGCGACCACCCGCCGGAACACCTCCAGCGCCGAGCCGTCGGCGAGCGCCTGGGCGATGCGGGCGCGGCCGTCCTCCGGGGTGTCGACCACCCCGCCGAGCAGCAGCATCTCGCCGCCGAGGACCACGGTCAGCTCACGGGTGTCGGTCGGCCCGCCGCCGCGCAGGACGTCGATCGACTCGGCGATCTCGAGGGCGTTGCCGATGGTGCGGCCGATCGGCTCGTCCATCTCGGTGAGCACGCAGGTGACCCGCTTGCCGGCGGCGACGCCGATCGCGCGGATCGCCGCGCACAGCGCCCGCGCCCGCTCGCGATCCTTCATGAACGCGCCGCGGCCGACCTTGCAGTCGAGGACCAGGCCGTCGATGCCCTCGGCCAGCTTCTTCGACATGATCGACGACGCGATCAGCGGGATCGACTCGACCGTGCCGGTGACGTCGCGCAGCGCGTACAGCCGCTTGTCGGCCGGCGCGATCCGCGCGGTCTGGCCGATCAGGCACGTGCCCAGCTCGGCGACCTGGGCGGCGAAGCGATCGACCGGCAGATCGACCCGGAACCCGGGGATCGACTCGAGCTTGTCGAGCGTGCCGCCGGTGTGGCCGAGGCCGCGCCCCGACACCATCGGCACCGCGACCCCGCACGCCGCCACCGCGGGCGCCAGCGGGATCGAGATCTTGTCGCCGACCCCGCCGGTCGAGTGCTTGTCGACCTTGGCGCGCGGGATCGCCGACAGGTCGAGCACGTCGCCCGACCGCACCATGGCGTCGGCCCACGCGCCCAGCTCGGCGTCGTCGAGGCCTCGGAAGAACACCGCCATCAGCATGGCGGCGATCTGGTAGTCGGGCAGCGAGCCGTCGGTGACGCCGGCGATGAAGCCGCGCACCTCGTCCGGGGTCAGCGCGTGACCGTCCCGCTTCGCACGAATCAACTCGACCGGAATCCGCCCGCTCACGCTAGTACCCCTTCTTGGCGCCGTCCTTCGCGTCGCTCTTCCCGGTGACGATCGCCACCGACGCCGACGCGCCGATCCGGTTGGCGCCGGCCGCGGCCATGCGCACCGCGTCCTCGGCGGTGCGGACGCCGCCCGAGGCCTTGACCCCGACGTCGCCGCCGACGATCGCCCGCATCAGCGCGACGTCCTCGACGGTGGCGCCGCCCTTGGCGAACCCGGTCGAGGTCTTGACGAAGGCCGCGCCGGCCAGCTTGGACAGCGCGCAGCCGATGACCTTCTCGTCGTGGGACAGCGAGCTGGTCTCGAGGATCACCTTGACCCCGGCCGGCGCCGCCGCCTTGACCACCCGGCAGATGTCCTCGAACACGGTCTCGTAGTCCTTCGACTTGAGCGCGCCGAGGTTGATCACCATATCGATCTCGCGCGCGCCCTGGCGGACCGCGTCGCGGGCCTCGTAGGCCTTGGCGGTCGGCGTCATCGCGCCGAGCGGGAAGCCGACCACCGCGCACACCATCACGTCGGTGCCGGCCAGCAGCGCCTTGCACAGCGGCACCCAGTGGGTGTTGACGCACACCGAGGCGAACCGGTACTTCCGCGCCTCGTCGCACAGCGCGACGATGTCGTCCTTGACCGCGTCGGGGCGGAGCAGGGTGTGATCGATCAGCTTGGCCAGATCGGTCGGCACCTCGCCGACCCCCGCCGCCGCGCCGACCCGCATCGCGCCCGAGCTTTCCATCGCCCGCACCGACCACGGCCGCCGGACCACGCACGCGCCGCAGCCGGCACAGTCCTCGCCGGGCGCCGCGTCGTTGACGCACGGCCCGCGATCGCGCGGCTTGACCGCGGTCAGGCTGGGGCCTGCGAGCCGCTCGCGGACGCGGGCGGTGATCAGCTCGACGAGCCGGTCGACGTCGGACATGGGCTGGCCACTATACACCGCGTGAACCGGCGTCGCGCCAGCCGGGTCGGCTAGGGCGCGGGCGGCAGATCGAGCCCGAGCCGGAAGGTGACGTCCTTGTGGCCGGCCTGGCTGCGCATCGCCGCCTTGCCGGGCGCTCGCACCGGCGCCTCCTTGCCGACCGCGGGCGCCACCCACTCGAACTGGGTCGGCGACGCGATCACGCCCGGGGTCTTGATCGCCGCCTCCCACTCCTCGGCGGTGAGCAGGCGCTTCTTCACGGTCTGGGCGTAGGCCTTGGCGAAGTTGTACGGCGCCGACACCACCGGCTGATCGGCGATCGCCTTGGCCGGCTTCTTGAGCTTGGGGAACCCGGCCGCGTACTCGGCGGCGGTGACCGGCCGGGCATCGACGAACAGCCAGGGCGTCCCGTCCGGCTTCCGGACGAGCACCATGCCGGCCGGCGGCACCGGCGCGGGCGGCGGCGGCGGCGCGTCGACCGGCGGCGGCGCGGCGTCGACCACGACCGACGGTGCGCCCGGTCCGGCGTCGGACGCGGTCGGGGCGCCGCCGCGGCCGAGGTACACGACCAGGCCGGCGACGAACACGATCACCGCCAGCCCGGTGACGACCCACAACCAGCGCGGCAGACCGGTCGCGGCGACCGCGGCGATCGCCGCCTTGGTGCCGCCAGGCCCGTCGTCCTCGGGCTCGAGCGGGCCGAGGCCACCGACGTACGGGGTCTTGGAGAACGACCCGCCCGAGCCCTCGGGGGTGGCCGGGATCATGGTCTGGGTCGCGCCGCCGCGCTCGAGCCGGGCGACGATCGCCTCGAGCCTGTGGATCAGGGTCGGGTAGTCGAGGCGCTCGGCCGGCTTCTTGGCCATCAGCGTCCGGGCCAGCTCGGCCAGCTCGGGATCGCAGCCAGGGGCGCGGTCGCGGGCGTCGGGGGGCGGGTTCTTGAGGTGGCGGGCGACGACCTTGAGGTACTTGTCCTCGGCCGGCACCCCGGTGCGGAACGGCGGCAGACCGGTGAGGAGGAAGTACAGCGTCCCGCCCAGCGCGTAGATGTCGACCCGCTCGTCGATGGTCTCGCCGCGGGCCTGCTCGGGGGCGATGTAGTCGGGGGTGCCGACCACCACGCCGAGGGCGGTCAGGGCCGGCTCGCTGCCGGGATCGACCGGCTTGGCCAGGCCGAAGTCGGTGACCTTGACCCGGCCGTCGGCGAGCAGGACCAGGTTCGACGGCTTGACGTCGCGGTGGATCAGCCCGGCCTTGGCCGCCGCGTGCAGGCCGCGGGCGCCGTCGAGGATGGCGCGGGCGGCGGCATCCGAGGGCATCGGACCCTGGGCCTCGACCGCCGACGCCAGGTCGGTGCCCTCGAGCAGCTCCATCGCGATGTACGGCCGCTGCTCGAAGTTGCCGGTGGCGAACACCTGGACGACGTTCGGGTGCTGGATCGCCGCGACCGCGCGGCCCTCGCGCACGAAGCGGGCGCGTAGCTCGCTCGAGTCCTTGTGCCGCTCCGAGAGGATCTTCACCGCGACCCGGCGGTTGAGGCCGGTGTCGACGCCGCGGAACACGTCCCCCATCGAGCCGGCGCCGATCACGCCCTCGATCCTGTACGGTCCGATCGCGGTGCCCGGAGTGGGGTTGGGCATGGGCCGGCCTGATAGTACAGGAGCTTGCGGGGGGCAAGCGCGGCGCGGGCGCGCTGTCGGACGCGCCGCGGCCGGTTCCGGCTCGCGTTCTCCGTCGGGGCTGCGGTATAGGATGCCTCGTCGTATGGCCGGTCCTCGGCAGAAGCCGCACAACCTCGACGCCGAGGCCTCGGTGCTGGGCGGGATCTTCCTCCGCAACGAGGTCCTGGCCCAGCTCGACACCCTCGAGGTCGAGGACTTCTACAACCCGCGCCACCAGGCCGTGTTCATGGCCATGCGCAACCTGGAGTCGGCGGCCAAGCCGATCGACCCGGTCACCGTCGAGGCCGAGCTGCAGCGGCTGGGCAAGCTCGACGCGGTCGGCGGCCTGGCCTTCCTCGCCGAGCTGACCCTGCGGGTGCCGTCGCCCGACAACGTCGTCCACTACGCCGAGATCGTCCAGGAGAAGCGGGCGGCGGCCAAGGTCATCGAGGCGGCCGGCGAGATCCTCGAGAAGGGCTACGAGGACGAGGGCGACGTCAAGGAGTACCTCGACCTCGCCGAGCAGAAGATCTTCGCCGTCACCCAGACCCGCGACAAGTCGGGCCCCGAGTCGATCAAGTCGCTGATCAAGAAGGTCTTCAGCTCGCTCGACGAGCGCTTCGCCTCGCCCGACGGCATCACCGGCGTGCCGACCGGGTTCCACGACCTCGACCAGAAGACCGCCGGCCTGCAGCCGACCGAGCTCATCATCCTCGCGGCCCGGCCGGCGATGGGCAAGACCTCGTTCGCGCTGTCGATGGCGCAGAACGCCGCCATCTCGGGCGGCTGGCCGGTCCTGGTGTTCTCGCTCGAGATGTCGTCGACCCAGCTCGCCGAGCGCCTCCTGTGCAGCGAGGCCCGGGTCGACTCGAGCGCGCTGCGCCGCGGTCAGCTCCAGCGCCAGGACATGACCAACCTGACCTACGCGGCCAACACGCTGTCGAAGGCGCCGATCCAGATCGACGACACCCCGGCTCTGTCGATCCGCGAGCTGCGCGCCCGCGCCCGCCGGTTCCGCTCCAACAAGGAGCTGTTCGCCGGCAAGAAGACCGGCCTCATCGTCGTCGACTACCTCCAGCTCATGCGCGGGTCGAGCCAGGCCGCCAAGTCGAGCCGCGAGCAGGAGATCAGCGAGATCTCGCGCGGCCTCAAGTCGCTGGCCAAGGAGCTGGAGTGCCCGGTGGTCGCGCTGTCGCAGCTCAACCGCTCGCTCGAGTCGCGCACCGACAAGCGGCCCCAGCTCAGCGACCTGCGCGAGTCGGGCGCGATCGAGCAGGACGCCGACGTCATCCTCTTCATCTACCGCGACGTCGTCTACAACAAGGACGCCGAGAACCCCCACATCGCCGAGGTCATCCTCGGCAAGAACCGCCACGGCGCCATCGGCACGGTCGAGACCCATTTCGAGGGCCGGTTCACCCGCTTCGAGAACCTGGCCCGGCGTGACGACGCCCCCGGCGCCAGCGCCGGCGGTCACTGAGCCGCGGCGAGCGCCGGCGCACGGGCGCGCCCACGCCCCACATCCGCGCCCCACGTGGGCGCCGAAAACACGAAGCCCGCGCCGGTCAGGGCGCGGGCTCCGAGCGAGCAGCCGGGCGGCCGTGGCCGCCGGGGGGCTACTTCTCCTTGGCGACCACGAAGAACTTCAGGGTCGCGACGACGCCGGCCATGAGGCGGACCGGCACCTCGTACTTGCCGAGCGCCTTGATCGGCTGGTCCAGCTGGATCCAGCGGTGGTCGATCTCGACGCCCGCCTTCTTGAGCTGGTCGGACAGGTCACGGCTGGTGACCGAGCCGAACAGCTTGTCGTCGTCGCCGACGTTGCGGTCGAACTGGAGCGTCATGACGTTGATCCGCTCGGCGAGCGAATCGGCGCTGGCGCGCTCCTGGGCGACCTTCTTGGCGATGACGCGCTTGTCGTGCTCCAGGCGGTGCACGTTGGCCTGGGTCGCCGTGACGGCGAAGCCGCGCGGCACCAGGTAGTTACGGCCGTAGCCGGGACGGACGGTGACCAGCTCCCCGGCCTTGCCGAGGTTGGCGACGTCCTGGGTCAGGATGACCTGCATGGGCATGGCGTCTCACTCCCCGGTGACGGTGATCGGCAGCAGCGCGAGCATCCGCGCGCGGCGGACCGCGACCGAGATCGCGCGCTGGTGCTTGGCGCACGAGCCGCTGATCCGGCGCGGGACCATCTTGCCGCGATCGGTGATGAAGCTACGCAGCAGCTGCGGGTTCTTGTAGTCGATGAGGGTGGTGGTCTCGCTGCAGAAGCGGCAGACCTTGCGGCGCATCGCGCCGCCACGGCCGCCCTTGCCACGGCCGCGATCGTCACCCTTGTCGTCGATGTCTTCTTCGATCCGCGACATGGCTCAGTTCTCCTCGGTCTTGGCCGGGGGGGTAGCGGCGGCCGGCTCGTCCTCGAAGCCCGGGGCGACGTAGTCGTCCTCGTCGTCGTCACCGGCGGGCTGCTCGGCCGCGCGCGACAGGAAGATGTCCTCCTCGTCGGCGGCGGTGGTCGCGGCCCGCTCGTAGGCGGTGTCGTCGAGCTCGGTCGGACGCGCCTCGGGATCGACGTTCTCGTCGACCTTGACGGTCATGTAGCGGACGACGTTGTCGAGCATGCGCAGGTTGCGCTCGGCCTCCTCGACGACGCCCGGGGTCGCGAGGTAGCGCCAGTAGAGGTAGATCCCCTTGCGCTCCTTGGCGACCTCGTAGGCGAGGCGGCGCTTGCCCCAGTTGTCGACCTTGATGACCTTGCCGCCCATGCTCTCGATGACGTTCTTGACCCGGGTGTTGACCTCGGCGACGCCGTCGTTGGCGGTGTTCGGGCGCAGGATGTAGATCGTCTCGTACTCGCGCGACGTGCCCGGCGCGTCGCGGAGGCTCTGCATGCGTGCCATCTGAGTTCCTCTCGGTAGCTGCCCGTCCACGTAGGACGAGCGAGGTTGAGCGCGGCCGTATACCAGACCCGGACCCAGGGCCGCAAGGCCCTGGATCCGGGTCCCCGTGCCCGTGCCCGTGCCCGTGCCCGTTGTCGGCTCGTGCCCGTGCCCGGTGTCGGCCCGTGCCCGGTGTCGGCCCGTGCCCACCCCGTCCCGCTCAGGTGACCGCAGGCTTTCCGTTGAGCTCGTTCATCGCCGGCCCGACCCCCAGCCCGACGACCGCCTCGATGGCGTCCGCGGCCCGGGCGAGCAGGGCGTCCACGGTCGCGGCCTGGGCGGCCGGGAAGTCGCTCAGCACCCACCCGGCGACGTTCTTGTCGCCGCCGCCGGCCCGCGGATCGCCGCCGGTGGCCGTGCCGGGCTCGCGGCCGGGCTTGCCGACGCCGATGCGCACGCGGGCGAACCCGGCCCCGCCCAGCTGCTCGATCATCGAGCGCAGGCCGTTGTGGCCGCCGTGGCCACCGCCGGACTTGACCCGCACCACCCCGAAGTCGAGGTCGATCTCGTCGTGGGCGACGACGATCTCGTCGATGGCGACCCCGTAGAACTTGGCGGCGCGCTGCACCGCGAAGCCCGACAGGTTCATGTACTCCATCGGCTCGAGCAGCACGACCTTCTGCCGGCCGCGCGGGGTGACGATCACGCCGCTGGCGACATGGCCGCCGAGCTTCCCGCCCGTGCGCAGCTCGCCCACGCCGTGGCGCGCGGCGAGCAACTCGACCGCACGGAACCCGACGTTGTGCCGGTTCCGCGCGTACTTCGAGCCGGGGTTGCCGAGCCCGACCACCATCCACATCCGATGAGCCTCCTGACCTGGTGCGGCCCGGGGCGACCGCGCTTACTTCTTCGCAGCGGCCTTGGCCGGGGCGGCCTTGGCGTCCTTGGCCGCGCCCTTGGCGTCGCCCTTGGCGGGCGCGGCCTTGGCCTCCTTGCCCGGGGCAGCCTTGGCCTCGGCGCCCTCGGCGGCGGCCTCGGCGGCCGACGCCTTCTCGACCTCCGGCGCGACCAGCGAGATCACGGCCTCGCGGGCACCGGTCACCGAGACCACGCCGTCCGGCAGGCCGATGTCGCTGACGTGGAAGACGTCGCCGATCTTGAGCGGCGAAACGTCGAGGGTCAGCTTGACCGGGATGTCCGACGGCTTGGCGCGGACCTGGAGGCTGCGCATGACGGTGTGGAGCTGACCGCCGTCGATCGCGCCGGCCGGCTTGCCGACGAACTCGAGCGGGACCGACGCGGTGACCTCCTTGTTGGGGTCGATCGCGAGCAGGTCGACGTGGGTCACGTCGCGGCGGACCGGGTCGACCTGGTACTCCTTGAGCAGCGCCGACAGCGTGCGGACCGCCTTGTCGCCGTCGGTGACGGTCAGGTTGATGACCGTGTTCTGGCGGCGGACCGGGTCGAGCGCGGCGCGCAGCGCCTTGACGTCGACGACGATCGGGAACGGCGCGATGGGCCCGTCGGTCGAGGCGCCGTAGCAGACGCCGGGGACCTTGCCCGCGGCGCGGAGCTGGCGGGCCGGGCCCTTGCCCGAGCTGGAACGGAGATTGACGGTGAGCTGTCCGACTTGCATGGCGAATCCTCTGACGTTGAGACGGGGCGGGCCCGGAACCACTACATGAAGAGCGAGCTGATCGAGTCGCCGTGGTGGATGCGCTTGATCGCTTCACCGAGCAGACGCCCGACCGACTTCACCCGCACCTTCGGGCAGGCGGCAGCGGCCTCCGACAGCGGGATCGTGTTCGTGACGACGACGTGCGACAGCGGCGAATCGGTGATGCGCTGCACCGCCTTGCCCGAGAACACGGCGTGGCTGGCGCAAGCGGCGACCGCGGCCGCGCCGGCGTCCTTGATCGCCTGGGCGGCGTTGGTCAGCGTGCCGGCGGTGTCGATGATGTCGTCGACGATGACCGCCTTCTTGCCCTTCACGTCGCCGACGATGTTCATCACCTCGGAGACGTTGGCGGCGGCGCGGCGCTTGTCGATGATGGCCAGGGTCGTGCCCAGGCGCTTGGAGAACGCGCGGGCGCGCTCGACGCCGCCGGCGTCGGGCGAGACCACCACCGTGCTCTCGCCGGTGTAACCGAGGGCGCGCAGCTCCTCGATCAGCACCGGCATCGCGAACAGGTGATCGAAGGGGATATCGAAGAAGCCCTGGATCTGGCCGGCGTGGAGATCCATCGCCAGCGCGCGGTCGGCGCCGGCCGCGGTGATGAGGTTGGCGACCAGCTTGGCGGTGATCGGCGTGCGCGGCTTGGACTTGCGGTCCTGCCGGGCGTAGCCGAAGTAGGGGATGATCGCGACGATGCTGCCGGCCGATGCGCGCTTGAGCGCGTCGATCATGATCAGCAGCTCCATGAGCGACTGGTTCACCGGCGTGCACGTCGGCTGCACGACGAAGCAGTTCACGCCACGAACGTTCTCGCCGATCTCGACGTAGATCTCACCATCCGAGAAGTGCGTCACGTCGGCCCGACCCAGCGGGATCTCGACGAACTTGCACACCTCTTCCGCCAGCGCCCGATTGGCGTTGCCCGTGAAAATCGACAGTGCTTTGAGCACGGCGGTCTCCGACGCAGGGGTGTGTAACGACCCGGGACTCCGGGGAGCGAGCGATCTACTCCTTCTGTCGTCCGCCGTCAACCAAAATCAAGGTTCTAAACCCCCGCGATCCCGAGCTGTTTGGCCCGGGTCACGAGGCGAGTGACCTCGCCCGCGTCCAGGCGCTCGGCTTCCTCGACCAGCAGGACCGGGACGTCGCCCTCGATGCGGTAGCGCAGCCGCGACTCCGCGCACAGGAAGAACGCCGCGCCGGGGTCGGTGCCGGTCTCGCCACCGGCGAAGTAGAGCAGGGGCGCCTTCGACTCGGGGCAGGCCAGCAGGGACAGCAGCTCGGGAGCGAGGGACATGGCGCGGCAATCTAACCCAACAACACAGGCCCTGTCCCGAGCGAGGACCGGCCGCGAACGGCCCGAAAAGCAGAAGGCCCGGCGCAGCGGCCGGGCCTTCGACGATCGTGGCGGGCTTACCCGCGCGTGCTCACGGCTGGGCGGCCGGGGCGTCGGTCAGGTCCGAGACCAGCTTGAACTCGACGCGGCGGTTCTTCGCCTGGGCAGCCTTGAGCTTGGCACCCTTGAGGCCGTCGATCGGCTGGACCGGGGCGGTCTCGCCATAGCCCTTGGCGATCACGCGGTCGCCCGCGATGTTCTTGGTCTCGAAGTACGCCTTCACCGAGGCGGCGCGCAGCTGCGACAGCTCGAGGTTGGCGGCATCGTCACCGACGTCGTCGGTGTGGCCCTGGATCTCGAGCTTGAGGTCCGGGTACTCGTTCAGCACCTTGACGGCGGCGTCGAGGACCTTGAACGAGGGCTTCAGGATCTCGGCCGAGCCGGTCTTGAACGTGATGCCCTTGATGGCGCCGGTGTACTTCTTGACCGCGGCCGGGACCTCGTCGGGGCAGCCGTCGTTGTCCTGGTAGCCGTTCTTGGTCTCCGGCTTGTCGCCGCACTGGTCCTGGGCGTCCAGCACGCCGTCACCGTCGTTGTCCGGATCCGGGCAGCCGTCCTCGTCCTGGAAGCCGTCGGCGTCCTCGGGCTCGTTCGGGCACTGGTCGGCCGCGTCGGCCACGCCGTCACCGTCGTTATCCGGATCGGGGCAGCCGTCGTCGTCCTTGAAGCCATCGGCGTCCTCGGCGTCGGACGGGCACTGGTCGCTCCCGTCGGGCACGCCGTCGCCGTCGTTGTCGGAGTCGGGGCAGCCGTCGTCGTCCTGGAAGCCGTCGGCGTCCTCGGGGTCCGACGGGCACTGGTCGGCGTCGCCGACGATGCCATCCTTGTCGGGATCGTCATCGGTCGGCGGCGGCGGCGGCGCCTCCTCGACCGGAGCCGACTTGCGGCCGAACTCCTTGTAGACCGAGAGCAGCACCTCGAAGTCCGAGGCCGCGCCCTCCGAGTCCGACGACGGGACCGCGAGCCAGCGGCCGTCGAGCCGCAGGCCCCAGCCGTTCTCGACGCGGTACTTGGCGCCGAGGCCGAGGTACAGGAACTCGTCCTTGTCCGACGCGACGCGCGACTCGTTGTCGCTCGAGATCACATGCAGCAGACCGCCACCGGCCACGACGAACGGGATCGCCTTGTTCTTGGGATCCGCAGCCCGGAATTGCGCGATCACGTGAGCGCGGTACGTCGCGACCCACACGTCGTACACCAGGCCGCGCTCCTCGGTCGGGATCACGCCGGCCTCGAGCTCCACGCCCAGCATGTCCCCGAACCCGATCCCGAGGCGGGCCCCGAACAGGGCCGAGTTGCGCAGCGAGTACGCGTCGGGCGCGTCGGCCACGCCGAGCTCGCTGTTGACGCTGAAAGTGTGAAGACCTGCAGTAGCGCCGACTTCGACGTTCGCGAGGGCGGGCGAGGCCGACAGCGCGGCGACGGCACCGACCGCGCCACCGAGGGCGGTCACGTTCAGCATGCGGCGCAAGGTTGGCAATCTCATGGGAGTCTCGATCCTTTGGTTGCTAGTCCTTCCAAGGGCTGCCCCCCGGGCACCCTGGGCGGGCGCTGAATGCTGCGTGTTTATCGAGATACCGGGCAAGTTTCCAGCCCTTGGGACAACTTCCGTCATTGGCCCCACCATGAGCACAGAGCGTGGTCGCGGTTCAGCGACACCACCTGCGACAGGGGGTGCGACAGGAATACCGCGCCGGATCAATGACTTGAGGTCAGGCTGCCGCGCGCCTCAACCACGCACCCTGCCCTGGAAGTACTCCGGCGAGACGCGCAGCGTTTCGGGGATCACTTCGCGCCGGGCGCGAGCCCGATCACGGCTCGCGCTGTAGCGGAACGGGGCGGCGGCCGGGAGGGCCAGGGTTCGCGGCAGATACAGGGTCGCGCACGCGGGGCCGCCGCCGGCCTTGCCGAACAGCTCGAACAGCGGCACGCGGTGGATCGACAGGCCGAGCCGCTCCAGCGCGGCCGTGAAGCTCCCGCTCACGCCATCGGGGACCAGGACGCCGCCCTTCACCTGGCGCGAGTTGCCGGCGTAGTGGTGGACCGCGTCGGCCATCGCGATCGGCACGATGCGATCGCCGAGCGCGCGCACGACGTGATCGTGGCCGCCGCCCCACAATCCGCCCGCGTAGTGGACCAGGACCGGTGGCCCGCTGGTCGGGCGCGCGCCGAAGTGCACGGTGTCGCCGTGGAAGTGCGGGTAGACCAGCTCGACGTATACGCGGGCCTCTTCCGGCACGCCGGCGTGATCGGCGGCGAACGCGACGCCGGCGCGGGAGCTGCGCGGGCTCTTGGGCGCGAGCCCCTGGTCGTAGTGGCCGGGCACGGCGTAGGTCAGCACCACGCGATCGCCGACCACCGCGACGTCGGCCATGCCCTCCCACCGGTGCGGGTTGGCGGTGGTCTCGAGGGTCAGCCCGGCCGCGTCAGCGATCCGCTCGAGCAGGCGCTGGTAGTAGCCGGCCTCGGACGCGCGGTGCGGGAGCATGTGCTGCATCACCGCGCGCAGCGCGCCGTCGGCGATCGTCACCCACGGGCCGTTGGCGGTGAACACTCGCCCGGTCTCGACCGCCGCGAGCTGGCCGAGCACCTCGCGCGAGCCGGCCGGGTGGATCGCGCCGTCGCCGTCGACCTCGAGCGCGGCGTGGCCGAGGTACGGCGCGTCGACCTCCTCGAGCTCGTACAGGGCGTCGCCGCCACAGGCGACGATCGCCTCGCAGATCGACAGCCACTCGTCGTAGGCGCGGCGGGGTGAATAGTCGAGGTGGGTGACCTCGCTCTTGTAGTTCGCACCCGCCTTGTTGCAGGTCGCGGGGACCGGCGGGCGGACGATCAACAACTCGCCGTAGACGTCGGCCAGGGCGGACATGCCCCGCGTATACCACCAACGTGCTACGAGGACGGCGTGGCCACCGGCCTTCTGCTCATCAACCTCGGCACCCCGGACGCGCCGACCCCGGGGGCGGTGCGTCGCTATCTGCGCGAGTTCCTCGGCGACCCGCGCGTGCTCGACATCAATCCGGTCGGGCGCGCGCTGCTGCTGAACCTCGTGATCCTGCCGCTGCGGCCGAGGAAGAGCGCGCACGCCTACGCCCAGATCTGGGATCGTGAGCGCGGGTCGCCGCTGCTGTTCCACAGCCAGGATCTCACCGCCGGGGTCGCCGCTCGCCTGGGCACCGGCTGGCACGTCGAGCTCGCCATGCGCTACGGCGCGCCGTCGATCGCCGACGCGCTCGACCGGCTGGTCGCCGCCGGCGTCGATCGCGTGATCGCGGTGCCGCTGTTCCCGCAGTACGCGTCGTCGTCGACCGGCAGCGCGCTCGAGCGGCTGTACCAGCTCGCCGGCCAGCGGCTGACCGTGCCGCCGCTCAGCGTCGTGCCGGCGTTCTACGACGACGACGGCTTCATCGACGCGTTCGTGGCGGTGGCGCGGCCGCGCCTCGACGCGTTCCGCCCCGACCACGTGCTGATGTCGTTCCACGGCCTGCCCGAGCGGCACATGACCGCCGGCGATCCGACCGGGAGCCACTGCCTGGCCTCGCCGGGGTGCTGCGATCGCATCGTCGCCGCCAACCAGCACTGCTACCGCGCGCAGGCGTACGCGACCGCGCGCTCGCTCGCCGCCGGGCTCGGCCTGGTCGACGACGGGTGGAGCGTCAGCTTCCAGTCGCGGCTCGGTCGCACGCCGTGGATCAAGCCGTACACCGACGAGGTGCTGCCGCAGCTCGCCGCGCGCGGCGTGAAGCGGCTGTCGGTGATGTGCCCGGCCTTCGTCGCCGACTGCCTCGAGACCCTCGAGGAGATCGGCATGCGCGCGGCCGGTGAGTGGAAGGCGAGCGGCGGCGAGGCGCTCGAGCTGGTGCCGTCGCTCAACGCCGGGCCGGCGTGGATCGACGCGGTCGTGGCCATGGCGCGCCGCGCGGCCGGCGAGCCGGCGGTGGCGGCGGCGCCGGCGGCGAGCGTCGCCTAGAGTTGGTCGAGGATCGCGGCGCCGCGGAACGTCCACTTCTCGGCGACGGCGGCGAGCCGAATGGGCAGGTTGGACGGCGACGCGATGGCGCGGACCTCGAGCAGGTTGCCGAGGCGAGCGACCAGCCGGGCGGCGCCATGGTCGGAGGTCCGGATCGCCGCGGCCCGCGCGCGGCAGGCGATGCCGGGGTCGAGATCCGACACGATCATCGTGGTCGGCATCGGCCGGTAGGCCGACAGGGTCGCGAACAGGGTCAGGTCATCGGCGTTGCGGGCGTCGAGCAGGACCCCGTCGATCGGCTCGGTGGCGAGCACATCGATCGCCGGCAGGATGGACGGGGCCTGGCGGAGGACGAACCCGGCCGAGCGCACCGCGGCGCCCCAGGCGGTCCGGAGTGCGGCATCGCCGGCGATCACGAGGACGGTCGTCATGGTGGCCCTGCCATCAGTGAATCCATGACGGTTAACACCTCGGGGGCGAGCCCCGGAGGCAGCAGTGGGGTAGCGCACGGTCTGCGGGGAGATCGCTTCTGGCCGTGACAGGACGGCGGCGAAGTCGGTACGGGATTGCAATAGTTTCGAGGCCTTCGGGGGATCGGAGGTGCGACCGCAAATCCCCGCATGGCCCATTGCGGTGACGGACCGACCGGGCATGATGGTGCGCATGGCCGGGTACTCGGGCACGCCGCTCGCGAAGAAGCTTGGGATCAAGCCCGGCCACACCGTCGTCGTGACAGGCGTGGTCCCCGCCAGCTTCGAGCCCTCGCTCGAGCTGCCCGAGGGCGCCCGCATGTTCCGCCAGCTGCGGCCGGCGCCGGTGGACGTGGTCGTGTACTTCGTCGAGAAGGTCGCCGATCTCGAGGACCGCATGGGCAAGCTGCTCGCGCGGCTGCACCCGGCCGGCGGCTTCTGGGTCGCGTGGCCGAAGAAGGCGTCGCGGCGGCCAACCGACATCACCGAGGATGTCGTGCGGCGCATCGGCCTCGCCGGCGGCCTGGTCGACAACAAGGTCTGCGCGATCGACGACGTCTGGTCCGGGCTGCGCCTGGTCGTGCGCGTCGAGAACCGCGAGGCGGTCGCCTACCGCGCCGAGCCGCCGCCGGCGATCCGTCAGCTCCGCAGGCGCCGCCGCGCCACCGGCACCACCGCCGCCCGCGCGGCCGGCGGCTCGCTGCAGCGGCGCGCCCTGGCTCGCTCGTCGCGGTAGACGAAGCGCCGCCGCGGCGTGTGGTCGCGCCGCAACCGTCGGCGCGGTGCTGTGGCGCGCGCGCGACACCCGGCGCCGGTGCGCGGGCGCGCAAGCTGGCGACGAGGCGTGGCGCGGCCCGGCGCGCGAATTGCTCTGAGGCCGGCCATGCGAGCCGTCCACCTCGCCCTGGCCACCGGCACGCTCGCCGGTTGCTTCTCCAACTATCAGCCGGGCAGCTTCGCGACCGGCGGCGTGCCGTTCGCCGGCGAGCGAGCGACGATCGGCTGTCTCGAGGTCGCGGTCAGCGCCAGCCGCGATCCGGTCGCGCGCGGCCCGGTCGTGAGCTACGAGTTCGGCAACCGCTGCGATCGCGCGATCCCGGTCGATCTCGGCGCCGTGCGGGTCACCGGGCGCACCGCCGCCGGCGAGGAGGTCGCGATGTCGGCGTTCGATCCCCACCGCGAGCTCCGCGCCGCGCCGCTCGATGCTCGCCGGGCCGGGCGCGAGCGCATCGAGTACCGGGTGGCCCGCGACTTCAGCGGCGGCGCGGTCCAGGTCTGCCTCGACCTCGGCGGCATCACCAGCGGCGGCCGCACGGTCGTGACCTGCCTGGCCACGCCCGACGTGGCGGCCCCGCCGGTCCCGGTGGTCGCCGACGCGGAGGTGGCGCCGTGATCGCCGCCGGGCGGATCGCCGCCGGCCTCGGCGCGCTCGCGCTGGTCGCCGCGCCGATCGAGGCCGCGCACGCGTCGTCGTGTGGCGGCGGTGGCAGCGACGGTGGCTCGTCGAGCAGCAGCTCGTCGAGCTCGAGCAGCGACAGCTCGTACGACTACGCGGCGTCGAGCTCGACGGTCGAGCCGGCGTGCGTCGACACCACCGACATCCATGGCTACCGGACCTGCACCGGCTACGGCCGCTGGTCGATGGTCGTGCCGCTGTCGTTCGAGCTCGGCACCACCTCGACCCTCCTCGATCTGTCGCGGGTGGCCATCGATGGCCAGGTCGAGCACCCCGGCGCGGCGTACTCGTACCGCGTGGTCGGCGACGACCTCGGCGCCCGCGCGACCGCGGTCGGCCTCACCGCGCGCGTCCTCGGCCACGGCCGCCACGGCTACGCCGGCCTCGAGACCGGCTTCGCGACCGTCGCCATCGACGCGGCCGGCCCGGTCGCCACCTCGGTCGGCGGCACCCTGGCGCCACGCCCGGCGTTCGTGCTCACCGGCGGCGTCGTGGTCGGCGCCCGCACGTTCGCCGGCCGGCTCAGCCTCGGCGGCGAGCTCATGGCCGGCGCCCGCGCGATCGGCGTCGAGGTGGAGAGCCGCCACGACTACTGCTTCGTGGCCGAGACCCGCTACGACGTCGCCGCCGCGATCGAGGCCCGCGCCCGCGCCGATCTGTGGCTGTCGCCGTGGCTCAGCGCCGGCGCGTACGTCGGCCGCGACATCCGCACCCGCGACACCTCGGCGGCGCTGCTGCTCGGCGCCCACTTCTCGGCCTTCGACGGCGGCCGCTAGCCGCAATGCCGATCGGATAGGCGCAACCGATCAGGATCGCATGAGATTCCGTTCGTCCTGAGCGAGGGCGAGCGCCAGCGAGCCCGACGTCGAAGGACGGCTCCGTCGGCTCCGTCGGCTCCAGCGTGTGGC
>Ga0247822_10000661_pt1 | contig 19291 bp, 11 predicted proteins | sample 13C_Cellulose_Da_FD_192423 | JGI IMG/M metagenome (GOLD analysis project Ga0247822, IMG submission 192423) | Soil microbial communities from agricultural site in Penn Yan, New York, United States - 13C_Cellulose_Day30 | ecosystem: Environmental > Terrestrial > Soil > Agricultural land | place...
GGCGGCCCACCCCGACGCCTGGCAGGTCGTGCTGGCCGCCGGCGACGTCGCGCTCGGCTTCGACGACCGCGACGAGGCCGCGCGTCGCTACGCGCAGGCGCGCGCCCGCGGTGGCGGCGTGCGCGCGGCGGTGGCCGCGGCGCGGGTCGCGTTCGTGGTCGGCGACTTCGCCGGCGCCCACGCCATCCTCGCCGAGCTGGCGCCGGCGACCCCGGCCGAGCGCGCGCTGGTGGCGCGGCTCGAGGCGGCGCTGGCCTCGGCCGAGGGCGATCACGCCGCCGAGGCGCGGGCGTGGCGCGCGGTCATGGCGGCGGTGCCGAACAGCGATCGCCATGTCACCGCCTGGCTCAACCTCGGCTTCGCGCTGGCCGCCGCCGGCGATCGCGACGCCGCGCGCGCCGAGCTCGAGGCGTGCTGGCGCGCCTTCCCCGAGCATCGCGTCGGCACCTACGCCAACTCGCGCGCCGAGCTGCTGGCCCGCGCGCCCGCCGGCGCGCCGCGGCGCGCGCTGCCGTTCCCGACCACCCAGCAGAAGTACGAGTTCTGCGGCCCGGCCGTGCTCGAGCTGTGCCTGCGCGCGCTCGGCATCGAGCTCACCCAGGACGAGATCGCCGCCGACGTGAAGCGCGAGCGCGGCACGCCGATGTTCGAGATCGTCCGCTTCCTGCGCGATCGCGAGCTGGCCGCCCGCCGGGTGGTCGCCACCGCCGACAAGGTCCGCGCGGCGATCGATCTCGGCCTGCCGCTCATCATCCAGGAGGAGTACTCGACCACCTCCCACGTCGCGGTGATCATGGGCTACGACGCCGCGCTCGAGGTGTTCCTGGTCCGCGACCCGATGACCCACCAGCTGTCGACGCGGCCGTGGGGGTGGACCGAGTCGGCCGGCTGGCTGTACGGCTCGGGCGCGGTGCTGGTGGTCGGCCGCACCGCCGAGCCGCGCACCGCCGAGCTGCTCGCCGCCTGCGACGCCGCCGGCCTGGTCGACGCCGCCCACCTGGCGCTGTGCGACGACATCTCGCGGCGGCGCAGCGGTCGTGCCGGCGCCGAGGCCGCGACCCCGCTCGAGACCCTCGAGCTGACCAGCCGCGCCCTCGCCGTCGACGACAACTTCGGCCTGGCCTGGGTCCACCGCTACTGGGCCTACGCGGCGCTGGCCGGCAGCGATCGCGATCGCTGGGGCGACGCCGCGCTCGACTGCCTGGTCGACGTGCGCGAGCGGTTTCCCTACGACGAGTGGCCGTGGCAGGCCCACGGCCGCTGGCTGATGAACCAGGGCCAGTACGCCGAGGCGTTCGCGGCCTACCTGGCCGCCCACCGCGCCGATCCCGACGACGGCAACAACCTGGCCTGGATGGGCTACTGCCGGCAGCGCGAGCGGCGGCTGGCCGCGGCCGAGCGCCACCTGCTGGCCGCGCTGCGCACCGAGGGCGACCTGGGCCTGCGCGAGGGCATCCTGGCCGAGACCTACCTCTACGCCGTCGAGCAGCGCGAGCGCGACGCCGAGGACGCCGGCGCGCCGATCGCGATCTCGCCGCGCAGCGACGCGCCGGCCGAGGCGATCGATCGGCCGATCGAGGAGCTGGTCGCGCGCGGCCGCCACTTCGCGGCGATCGCCACCGAGCTGCTCGGCCACAGCCGGTACTACTGGGAGCTGCGCGGCCTGCTGGCGATCCGCGCCGGCGATCACGCCGACGCGCGGGCGTCGTTCACCCGGGCCCGCGACGGCCAGGCCGACCGCTACCTCGCCGTGCTCGGCCTCGCCCACGTCGCCGCGCTCGACGGCGATCGCGACGGCGCGCTGGCCCTGTACGCCGACGCCTGTCGGTTCGCGCACGGCGACGTCGAGCCGTGGCTGCGCCGCGCCGCGGTGCTGGCCGGGGCCGGCGATCACGCCGGCGCCGCCGCGGTCCTCGAGGAGGCCGTGGCCGCGACCGAGCACGATCGCGAGCGCCTGGTCGATCCGCTGTGGGACGCGCTCGACGCGCTCGGCTCGGCCGAGACCGCGGCCGCGCGCCTGCGCGAGCGGGTGACCGAGCGCGCCGGCGACGCCGGGCTGTTCCTGGCCGCGGCCACCAAGCTCGACAACCAGGGCCAGCGCGGCCACGCCGTCGCGCTGCTGCGGGCCGTGCTGTCCGGTACACCGGACAACCTGTCCGCGCTGGTCCGCCTCGGCCGCATCCTGTGCGACAGCGCGCTGACCCGGCCCGAGGGCCGCGACCTGCTCGGCCGCGCCGTCGCCGCCGCGCCGACCTGGAGCTTCGCCCGCCGCGCGCTGGCGATGGCGTGGGCCGACGAGGATCCGCGCAGGGGCCTCGAGATCCTGGCCCCGGCGCTCGGCGAGGACGATCTCTACGTCAACGAGGCCCACGCGCTGCTGCTCGAGGCCGCCGGCGAGGCCGACAAGGCCGAGCGAATCAGCGGCCGGGTGATCGCCGCCTACGACGGCCCCGAGGTCGAGGCCCTGACCCGGATGTGCTCGTGGAACTGGGCCGCCAACCGCTACGAGCGGGCGCTGTCGTGGGCGCGCCGGCTGCGCGCGCTGCCGCTCGGCCCCGACGACGACGCCGACGACGTGCTCGACACCTGGCTCACCGCCTACCGCCTGGCCGGGCGGGTCGACGAGGTCCTCGACGACCTGCGCGCGCGCCTGCAGGACGCCGTGCCCCGCGTCGCCGCCCGCGAGATCTACTACGCCACCTCGCACCACGATCGCGCGCTGGCCGCGCGCGCCGCCCAGGTCGTCGCCGACGCCGCCGACGAGCCCGGCGAGCGCCTCGAGTGGCGGATCGAGGCGGCCAAGATGCGCGGCCTGCTCGGCGAGACCGACGCGGTGCGCGCGCTGTGGGGCGAGGCCGAGGCGCTGGCCTCGGCCGAGGGCTGGGCCAACCTGTCGTGGGGCCTGGTCCGGCTCAAGCAGTACGCCGACGCCGATCGCGCCGCCGTGGCCGCGTTCGCGGTCGACCCCGACGACCTCTACGCGATCACCGCCGCCCTCGAGGCCGCGCTGCGCGCCGGCGACGTCGCCGCCGCGCTGGCCATGGGCCACCGCCTGGTCGAGCGCCACCCCTACGATCACCGTGGCCCCGAGCGCCTCGCCGAGCTCTACGCCAAGTCGCTGACCCCCGAGGTCGCGGTCGGCCACGGCGCCGTCGCCATCGAGGCCGCCCCCTACTGCGGCAACGCCCACGCCTACGGCGCCCTGGCCTACCTCCTCGCCGGCGAGCGCGACCGGGCCCGCCGCCACGCCGAGCAGGCCCTCCGCCTGTCCCCACCCGACGATCCCGACGGCTACGACGCTGGCCTCCTCGTCGTGCGCGCCCTCGGCGGCGACGGCGCCGGCCTCGAGCGCTGCCTCGCCGCCTCGACCGAGCCGGCGAGCGCGCTGGGCGGCTTCTTCGATCGCCTGCGCGCGATCGCGGCCGGCGACTGACCAGGTCTCGCGGTCGATCGCCTCGCTCGGCGCGGTCATGGGGGCGAGGCCATGGCCGGCGCGCCGAACCGTGGTACGCCGTCGTCGTGCGTGGAGCATCGCGTGATCTCGCGGTGCTCCGGTGGTGGGATGAACGATGCCCGGTCGTGCTCGAGAGCTCTCGTGGGTCTTGCACCCGCGGCCGCCGTTCCGGCTCGACCTCACGGCCTGGGCGCTGCGTCGGCGGGCCAACAACGAGCTCGACCGCTGGAACGGCCGCGCGTACGCGCGCACCATCGTCGTCGACGATCGCGCGGTGGATCTCGAGGTGACCGCCGCCGGATCCCCGAGCCGTCCGGCCCTTCGCGTCGTGGCGCGAGGCGCGACCGGCCCGGCGGTGCGTCGGGCGGCAACCGAGGTGCTCACCCGCGCGCTCGGCCTGCAGATCGATCTCGCCGGCTTCTATCGCATGGCCCGCGGCGATCCTCGCCTGGCGCCGCTGGCCGCGCGCTTCCGTGGCCTCAAGCCGCCGCGCTTCCCGACGGTGTTCGAGGCGGTGGTGAACGGGATCGCGTGTCAGCAGCTCAGCCTGACGGTCGGCATCCTCTTGCTCGACCGACTGTCGCGGCTGTGCGGGCCGCGATCGGCCAGCGGCGCGCACGCGTTCCCGCGGCCCGAAGACCTCGCGGCGCTACGACCGGCGAAGCTGCGCGCCATCGGCTTCAATCACAACAAGGCGCGCGCGCTGCTCGAGCTCGCGTGCACGGTCGAGGACGGGTTCGACCTCGACGCCCTCGCCGAGCTCGACAGCGACGCCGTCGTCGAGCGACTCGTCGCGCTCCGCGGCATCGGCCGCTGGACGGCCGAGTACGTCCTGCTCCGCGGCCTCGGCCGGTTGACCGTCTTCCCGGGCGACGACGTGGGCGCCCGCACGAACCTGGCGCGGTGGATGAGCTCCGCCGACCGCTGGACTACGACCGCGTCCGGCGGCTCGCGCGGCGCTGGCAGCCCTATCCCGGGTTCCTGTACTTCCACTTGCTGCTCCAGGGCCTCGAGGAGGCTGGGATGAGCCCGGCCTCAGTTGCCAGTGGTGACCACGCCCGCGGACGAGATGTCGACGTGTAGCACCCCGGCCGCCGAGGTCGTGAAGCCCGAGGCGCCGGGGCTGATCGTGACGCGGTGAGTCCCGTCATCGACCGGCGCGCTCACCGCATACGTCGTGCCGGGCAACAGGTCGGCCACGACGAGCGTCGTGGTCGTGACCGCGGGCGCGTCGAAGACGATGCTGCCGGCGATCGGCTCCCCGGCCGCGCCCGCGCCGAACAAGGCGATCTTGTTGCGATCGGCCGCGGCGAGGATCACGCCCTTCGCGTTGGTCAGGTTCAGGGGCGTCCGGCCATGGACCGCCGCCGCGGAGGCTGCGGCGTCGAGGACGGTCACCCACCGCAGGTCGGTGGCGCACGTCGACGGGGTGATGTTCACCCGGTAGAGCTTGTTCGAGGCGAACACGTTGTCGACCGACATCGCGGCGCTCACCGCCGCGGTCGAGGTCGGCGTCGCGATCAGCGCCGACGCGATCGAGCCCTTGAAGCCGCCGGCGGCATCGGCGATGTCGTAGCGACCGGCCCCGTTCTCCGTCGGAGCCGGGGGGAAGTGCCAGGCCAGGCGGGGGGCACCACACGCCGCGCTGGTCCGGTCGTAGACGACGAACAGGTTCGCATCGGCGACGCGGAGATAGAGGACGTCGCGCGACCACGAGGTGACCCCGGCGTACTGGTCCTCGAGATCCTGCGCCCGCGTGAAGACGTAGTCGCCGTGCGGATCGAACCTCGTGATCGCGGTGGCGGGCGCCGAGACTGCGTCCACGGCGGTGTAGTGCTGGCCGGAGGTCGTTCCCGTGTAGAAGACGTTGAACAGCTGCCGCGTATCGAGCCCGTGCACGTCCGTGTCGATGTGATTGAACCAGCTCGTGCTCGTGCCGGGGTAACACCGCATCAAGAAGTTGGGGTTGACGAGGAACGGCGTGTCGCCACGCGTGATGACGAGCGAGCCCGCGTCGGGATACTGATGGGAGTTGCCGTCCAGGATCGGCGTCGCACGGAACGAGGCCCAGGTCGCGCTCGTCGTCCAGTCCGAACGCATCGCCAGGTAGCTGCGCTCGGACAGGTACTCGCGTGGCAGCGTCGCGAACGACTGGCGAGGGGCGGTCTCGTCCCAGAACAGCAGATCGAGCCACTGCTGCGGCGTGTCCTCGTTCGTCGTGCCACCATGAAGATCGCGGATCGTCTTGGCGTAGTCCTGGAACTGCGCGTTGAAGCTCTGTTGCCACTCACTCTTCGCCAGCACGGCCGTCAGCGTCGTCACGAGATCGCCGCGCGGATGCGGGTTGCCCGGGCAGCCGGCCGGCAGCTTGATCGTGTCGCGATCATCCAGGTAGAGCCGTGACGGCCAGGTGAAGTGGATCAGGTGCAACGCCGTGTTCAGCGGGTACTCGAAGCTCGGCGCGGTCCCGTTGATCAGGTTCAGGTGCTTGGCGCTCCTCGCCGCCAGCGCCGGTTCGCACATGTTGCGCACCGCCAGCCCGCCGTACTGCCAGCCGCCCGGGAACCCGCCGCCGTCGAGGTGAGCCGTGTGGTAGGCCGCGACTCCGGCGTGACGGGTGAGCGAGCTCGGGCCGCCGCCGTGCACCCGGTCGAGCCAGTCGCGCCACATCGTCGCGCCGTCGGGATCGTCGCCTTCCATCGCGAGGGCCGTGTAGGCCTTGGCCGCATACCAGCCGGCGAAGAAGTCGCCCACGGGATGATGCGCGCCCCACTTGTCGGGCTGGCTCTCCGGCCACGCGATCCAGCCCTTCATCCTGGCGATGAGCTCGGCCTTGAGGGTGGCCGTCAGCTTTGGATAGAGCCAGTCGTAGCCGATCGCCAGCGCCGTCGCGATGAACCTGATCTGATAGCCGCTGTTGCCCGAATAGTGCGTGTATCGCGACATCTCGGTCAGCACCTCGATGCCCTTGTTCCCCCACGCGTCCGTGTTCGGGTGATCGATCTGCAGGCCGATCTGGTAGCAGAGGCCGAGGTTGAGCACGGCGGGATGGAGCTTCGAGCCCTGGAACCCGCAGCAGATGTCCGGGCCACTGGTGCTGCACTCGGTCACGCAGTTGGCGCCGACGGGCATGGGGCGAACCACGCCCAGCAGGTACTGATTGCACTTGTCCCGGAGGGTGAACCAGCGGCGGTTGATCGCCGGGTCCGTCGAGAGCGCGCGTTCCGTGACCGCCGCGAGGGTGGCCGGATCGAGCCAGATGCGCGGATGCGCGGCCAGCCCGGACGTGTTGCTCACCGTGACGGTCACCGCCGTCGCCAATCCGGTGTTGCCGGCCGCGTCACGGGCCCGCGCGGCGAAGGCGTGGGGTCCGTTGGCGAGCGTCGTGGTGTCGAACGAGATGGCGTAGGGCGGGGTCGTGACCTCCGCGCCGGCGCTGTTGCCATCGACCAGGAACTGCACGCCTGCGACCCCCTCGTCGTCCGAGGCACTGGCGGCGAGCTCGATCGTGCCCGAGACCGTGCTCCCGCTGGTCGGAGCGGTCATGCTCGCCGAGGGACTCTCCGTGTCGGCAGGCTCCGGATCGAGCGTCGTCACGGCGACGTTGCAGACCATGACCGACCCCGTGGCCGTCTCGACATGTGTCGCCAGGTTGTCGAGGCTCGACACCGCGGTCTGCTCGGACGTGAACGAGTAGTCCTCCGCGATCGTCTGCTCGGTGCCGCCGGGCGGCGTCACGTACGCCGAGTAGGTGTGATCGGTGACATCGACGACGATCCGGAAGTGGTAGTGCGCTCCACCGCTGTAAGGAACCTGCGTGACGGCCTGATCGTCACTGCCATTGCGGGCGGTGATGAAGCCCGTCGCGTCGAAGCGCGGCAGCACGGCGAGACCGGTGACCGCCGTCCGAGCGCCTTCCGACAGACCCATGACCGCGTCGAGGTTCGAGGTGCTCGGCGTGGCATCGAGCTCGACGGTGAACGAACCGGTCTGCGGTGAGAACGGCTCGTTGCTCCACGCGCCGGGGCCCGTCGGCGTACATCCGGGCGGCGCGTACGCGATGGTCAGCGCGGGGCGACGGGAGGCCGTCGCGTGATCCGCCGTCAAGTACCTCAAGACCCGGTTGGCGACCTCGTCGTTGACCAGCACCAGGCCGAGGTTCGACGCAGGATCGTCCAGCCACCCCTGCACCACCGCGGGGTCCAGCGCGTAGGTCTTGGTGACGTAACCGGAGCCCGCCCAGGTCGCGTCGGAGAAGGCCTCCATGGCCGAACGATCGGTCCCGACACCCTTCGCGCCGGGGACGTTCCAGCTCAGGCCGGTCGCCCGGGGCACCCACTTCGCCGCCGTCGTCCACGGGCTCAGGAGATAGTAGGCACGCAGGACATGGCCGCCGGCGAAGTCCTCGAAGGAGAGGCTGACGCTGGCCGCGGTGACCCGCGTCCCCGGAGGGATGGAGATCCCGTTGAAACGAATCAGCGCTTCGGACTCGTAGCCACCGATCGTGTTCCTCATCAAGAGGACATTGTTGGAGGTGTAGTCACCCACGCCACTGGCACCCTGACTCGTGATCTGCCCATCCAGGGTCCCCGTGTATCCGTCGGTCCCGGATCGATAGGTCACGACATACGCGGATTGCGTCGCGATGACCGCCGGATCATCCGGTGGCGAGGCACAGCCGACCTGCATCAGTACGAGCGGCGTAGTCATCACGGCCAACCACCACGCCAGCACCTCCGGCACCGATGCCCACCCCTGATCGCGCATGGCGGCCAGACGAACGAGCAAAACTCGTACGCGAGCAGTGCTCCCCGTGAACGCAGGCTTGCGCCGCGAAGCGCGAGGACATTTGGCCCGATGTATCAGAAAGGGGACAGGATCTGGGGTCCTAACGCCGCTAGACTGCTGTCCTTCTGGCGTTAACCGCAAAACAACTCGGGCGGCCGAAAGCCGCGTCGCGGTCAACGCTAGAATGGCCTTTATTCCGGGGCCTTATGACCCCAGATCCTGTCCCCCGATCCCTCTCTCACGGGAAGACCTCCCAGGTCTCGGCCGGTGCGGTGAAGCAGGGGTACGAGAGCGCCGGGCCGAGGCCGAGGAACGAGGCGCCGGCGTGGATGCAGCGGTCGCTGTGCAGCGCGCTGCGCAGCTGGCCGACGACGCTCCACTGCTGGTTGACGCCGTAGTTGCAGGTGTTGAGCTGGATCCCGGTGTGGTCGGCGACGTCGCCGTTCGCGACCTCGAGGCACTTGTTGCCCGGGCCGAGGATCAGGTTGCCCCACCAGCGCCACTGCTGGGCGGGCGTGCCGTTGCAGTCCCAGATCCACACGGGCGTGCCGTCGGCGGTCGAGCCCCACTGCGCGTCGAGGCACTTGCCGCCCGGTGTGCGGATCTCGCCGTTGGCGGTGAACGTCCACTGCTGCGGGGCGCCGCCGTGGCAGCCGAACAGCTGGGTCAGGGTGCCGGCGGCGTTCGAGCCGTCGGGCACGTCGAGGCAGGCGCCGCCGTTGCCGCGCAGCGCGACGTTGACCAGGTTCCACTGCTGGTTCGGCGTGTCGGGCTGGTTGCGCGCCCAGCTCCGGATCGGCGCGCCGGCGCTGGTGTCCCACGCCCACAGATCGAGGTGCTGACCGTTGCGATTGGCGAGGCGGGTGGGGAAGGTGGTCAGCGGCGGGATCGTGAACTGCTGGGTCGGATCCGGGGCGCAGTGGGTCATCGTGGTGTCGGCGGCGGGCCCGGGCGCCGTCAGGCACAGACTGTTGACGCCGACGATCGAGCTGGTGCGCTTGCCGTAGACGGTCTGCACGCCGACGATGTCGCGCCGGCTGAGCACGCCGTTCCACGAACCTCCGCAGTAGTTCATCACCGAGTCGACGTCCCAGGGGCCGATCACCCAGTCACCGCCGGATCCCTGCGCGTCGTCGCACCAGGCCGGCGTGTCGGGGCGGTTCTGCTCGTGCGCGAACCCGAGGGCATGACCGAACTCGTGCACGGCATTCGCCTTGATGCACTCCTCCAGGCTCGACTGGCATGACGGCTCCCAGCTCTGGTACGTGAAGTTGAGCGTCATGCCGCCGTACTGATGGCCCATCAGCGTACCGAGGTTCGCCACGCGCGGGTTCTCGTCGGCGACCCGGATGCGCACCTGTGGGTTGGTCCACAGGTACCAGTCACACTGGCCCCAGCCCCAGAAGTGCAGCCGCGCTTCGCGCTGCCAGGTCTGCTCGACGGCCTCGCGCACCATCGCGCGGTGCCACTCGAAGGCGGGATCCATGTTCTCCCAGCACACCGGCACGTCGCCGTTGGCCCACGTCCACGACGAGTTCACGTAGAGGTCGCTAGTGACGACCGCCGTGTCCGGTGGCTCGTCGGTCATGCACCCCGCCGCCGCGGCCACGCCGATGACGCTCGCCCACAACGCTGACAATGGTGATTTCTTCATCGCCCCGCGCGAGAGCAAGCGATGGGCCACACGGCAGGCGTGATCGTCCGCCGACTTGTGACGTCGAGCGAGCGTTCGGTGACGTCACGCGTGTCGTCGCGGACGTCGTGTCAGCGCGCCAGCGCGCGCGCGGTCCAGGCGCGGGTCGTGTACGGGATCGCGATGTCGTCGCGGTCGAGCCCGTCGACCAGGGCGTCGATGCCGGCGAGGACGGCGGGGAGGTCGGCGCCGGCGGCCTCGGCGAGGCGGTTGTGGCTGCGCCACAGGGTCCGGTAGCGCTCGCGGGACATGACGACCTCGTGCGGCTCCTCGTCGGCGACGACGTCGCCGAACCAGGCGCCGGCGGTGAGCTCGGTGGCCCAGTCGCGCGCGCGGTAGAGCTCGTCGAAGCCCGGGGCGCGGGCGCGGATCACGGCGCGGGTCGCGGCGAGCAGCGGGCTGGCGTCGTCGCGGCGGTCGTTCCACAGGACGGTCAGGTGGCCGCCGGGAGCGAGGATGCGGTGCAGCTCGGGCAGGGCGCGCGGTGGGTCGGCCCAGTGGAACGCCTGCGCGGCGGTGACCCAGCGCACCGAGCCGGCGGGCAGGGCGGTCGCCTCGAAGCTGCCGGCGTGCCAGGTCACGCCGGGCAGGGCCGGGGCCTGGGCGCGCATCGACGGGTTCGGCTCGACGGCGTCGATCGCCAGGCCGCGGGCGGCGAGCTGGGCGGTGAAGATGCCGGTGCCGGCGCCGACATCGGCGACACGATCGCCGGCCGCGACGCCCGCGGCGGCCAGCAGGCGATCGAGCAGCGCCTCGGGGTAGCCGGGACGGGCGGCGTAGGCGGCGACCTGCGGGGTGAAGTCGCCGAGCGCCATGGTCAGCGGCCCTTGCGTGGCCGGGTCGCGCCGCGCGGCAACGGCGGCAGGCCGGTGTGCTGGGTCAGCGCGGCGCCCTTGCGCGGCCCGCCGCCGCCACCGCCGCCACCGCCGTTGCGCCCGCCGGCACCGCGGCGGCCCTCGTGGCGCTGGCCGGTGCCCTGCGGCTGCCAGCGCGGCACCAGGTGATGCTTGCCGTTGCCGATCAGATCCTCGCGGCCCATGCGGACCAGCGCCTCGCGCAGCATCGGCCAGTTCTCGGCGTCGTGGTAGCGCAGGAAGGCCTTGTGCAGGCGCCGCTGGGCCAGGCTCTTGGGCGTCGACACCGGCTCGCGCGCCTTGAGCGAGCGCAGCGGGTTGAGGCCGGTGTGGTACATGGCGGTCGCCGACGCCATCGGCGACGGCAGGAACGCCTGGACCTGATCGGGGCGGAAGCCGTTCTGCTTCAGCCACAGCGCCAGCGCGAGCATGTCCTCGTCGGTCGTGCCCGGGTGCGCGGCGATGAAGTACGGGATCAGGTACTGCTCCTTGCCGGCCTCGCGGGTGTAGCGATCGAACAGCTCCTTGAAGCGGGCGTAGGTGCCGATGCCCGGCTTCATCATGTGGCGGAGCGGGCCCTCCTCGGTGTGCTCGGGGGCGATCTTGAGGTAGCCGCCGGTGTGGTGCTGGGCGAGCTCGCGCACGTACTCGGGCGAGCGCACGGCGAGGTCGTAGCGCAGGCCGCTGGCGATCAAGATCTTCTTGATGCCGGGCAGGGCGCGCGCCTTGCGGTAGAGGCGGACCAGCGGGCCGTGATCGGTGCCCATGTTCTCGCAGACGTCGGGGAACACGCACGACGGCTTGCGGCAGGCGGTCTCGATGTCCTTCGACTTGCAGGCCAGCCGCCACATGTTCGCGGTCGGTCCGCCGAGGTCGCTGATGATCCCGTGGAAGCCGGGCGTGCGATCGCGCACCGCCTCGATCTCGCGCAGGATCGAGTCCTCCGAGCGGTTCTGGATGATCCGGCCCTCGTGCTCGGTGATCGAGCAGAAGCTGCAGCCGCCGAAGCAGCCGCGCAGGATCGTCACCGAGAACCGGATCATCTCGTAGGCCGGGATGCGCGCGCCGCCGTAGGCCGGGTGTGGCACCCGCTGGTAGGGCAGCTCGTACAGCCGGTCCATCTCCGGCGTGGTCAGCGGCAGCGGCGGCGGGTTGAGCCACACGTCGCGGTCGCCGTGGCGCTGGACCAGGGCGCGCGCGTTGCCGGGGTTGCTCTCGAGGTGCAGCACCCGCGACGCGTGGGCGTACAGCACGCGATCGCGGCTGACGTCGTCGAACGACGGCAGCCGGATCACCTGGCGGTCGCGATCGACCTTGCGGCGGGTGAGCTGGACCAGCGGCGCCGGCGCCTCGCCGCCGGGCGCCGCGCCGGTCGCGCACGCCGCCTCGGCCCGCTCGGGCTCCATCGCGTACGGATCGGGTGGCGGCGCCACCGGCCCCGGCCGATCGACCGCGGTCGAGTCGAGCTCGACGAAGCCGTCGCGCGAGGCGCGGGTGAGGAACGCGGTGCCGCGGACGTCGCGGATCTGATCGATCGGGGTGCCGGCGGCGAGCCGGTGCACGATGTCGACGATCGCGCGCTCGCCGTTGCCGAACACCAGCAGGTCGGCCTTGGCGTCGGCGAGGACCGAGCGCCGGACCTTGTCGGACCAGTAGTCGTAGTGGGCGATGCGGCGCAGGCTGGCCTCGATGCCGCCCAGGACCAGCGGCACCTCCGGATACGCCTCGCGGCAGCGCTGGGCGTAGACCACCGCGCAGCGATCGGGGCGCAGGCCACCGGCGCCGCCCGGCGAGTAGGCGTCGTCGGAGCGCAGGCGCCGGTCGCTGGTGTACCGGTTGACCATCGAGTCCATGTTCCCGCCGGTCACGCCCCAGCACAGCGCCGGTGGGCCGAGCGCGCGGAACGCGTCGGCGCTGCGCCAGTCGGGCTGGGCGATGATGCCGACCCGGAAGCCGTGGGCCTCGAGCAGCCGGCCGATGATCGCCATGCCGAAGCTCGGGTGATCGACGTAGGCATCGCCGGTGACCAGGATGACGTCGCACGCGTCCCAGCCGAGCTCGTCCATCTCGGCGCGCGACATCGGCAGGAACGGCGCGGTGCCGAGCCGGTGGGCCCAGTACGGCCGGTAGCCGAACAACGGTCGCGGCGCCGCCGGGGTGGCGGTTGTCACCGAGGGAGAGGCCATCGAGATCGGCGCAGGCTACCCGGACCGCCCGGCGCTGTCATCAGCGAATGGCGCGGGGGGTCACGGGCGCAGCGAGTTGCAGTCGAACGGATCCGCCGTCACGCCGGTGCCGCCGGCGACCGTGAACCCTGCGATCCGCGCCGTCGTGGTCGGTCCGATCGTGCCCTGCTGGGTGCTGCCGAGCTGGACGCCGACTCGCAGCGGCGAGGCGGCGAGGTTGCCGGTGGTGGTGGCGGTGGTGTCACCGGCGGTGGCGGTGATGGTCACCGTCGCGCCCTGGCGCACCAGCCGCAGCTCGCCGGCGGTCGCGGCGGTGGCCTGGACGTCCGAGGTCCCGTTGGGCTGGTCGGCGGCGCGGACGCCGGCCGCGGGCGACGTGACGAAGCCGGCGGTCAGCAGCTTGGGCGGCTGGGCGACATCCTCGGACACCGCCGCCTGGACGAACGCGCCGGCGCCGCCGGCGGTGAACGCCTCGACGGCGAAGGTGACGTCGAAGTCGCCGCCGAGCCCGACCTGGTAGACCTCGAGGGCCGCGCCGACCGGGATGTTGCTGGCCGACAGGACCAGGGCGCCGCCCTGGATCAGCGCGCCGGCGCCGGTCGCGGCCCGGGTCGTCCACAGGCTGGGGCAGCCGGGCGCGTCGACCGGCGCGTCGACCCCGCCGCCGTCGGACCCGGCGGCGTCGATCGCGCCGCCGGTGGCGCCGACGTCGCAGGCGGCCACGAGGCCCAGACCGCACAGACCGAGGACGAGGTGGCGCATGGATCGATGGTGCCAGGACCGCGGGCGGGCAGGTCGATTTCGGTGGACGTCCCGTCGCGGGCGGCGTATCCATTTTGCGAGTGATCATTCATTCGCAAAATCGCAAGCCGGCGACGCGCGGCCGCGGGCGACCGGCGGCGCCTGGCCGACGCGACCAGATCCTCGACGCGGCCCTGACCTTGTTCGCCGAGCGCGGCTTTCACGGCACGTCGATCCCCGAGCTGGCCGGCGCCGCCGGCATCGCGGCCGGATCGATCTATCGCCACTTCGCCAGCAAGGAGCAGCTGGTCAACGAGCTGTACCGGAGCTGCAAGCAGCTGCTGGCCGCGGCGCTGGCCGCCGCCGTGCCGCCGGCCGCGCCGTACCGCACCCAGTTCCACCTGCTGTGGCGCGCGCTGTACCGGTTCGCGATCGAGCAGCCGCGCGCCTTCGCCTTCCTCGAGCTCCACCACCACGGCGACTACCTCGACGCCCAGTCGCGGGCGGTCGAGCTGCGTATCCTCGCGCCGATCGCCCGCGTGGTCGAGCAAGGCCGCAGCGCCGGCGCCCTCAAGCCCATCCCGTCGCCGGCGCTGATCGTCACCGTCTGGGGCGCGTTCGTCGGGATGGTCAAGGCCGCGCGCGCCGGCTACTTCGCGCTGACCGACGACCTGTGCGAGCAGGTCGAGACCGCCGCCTGGGACGCGATCGCCGCGGCCCCGCCACCAGGAGACCGACCATGACGCCGACCACCACCACCACCACCACGACCACGACCACGACCTCCGCCACCGCCAGCCCCGCCGCCGCGCCGCCGACCGCCGCGGCGCGCACCCTCGACGACCTGGCCGCGCTCGACGTCGCCGCGCTCGAGGCGCTGTACCGCCGGGGCACCGTGCCGGCGTCGCTCCACGCGCTCGACGGCAACCCGGTGTGCCGCATGCTCGCGGTCCGCGCCCTCGACGGCGGCACGCGCGCCGACGTGATCCGCGCCGCCGCGCGGGCGCGGTGGTTCCCGTGGGCCGGCAAGAGCTTCGCCGCCCAGGACGACGGCGCCGGCAACGGCATCAACCGCGTGCGCCTGGCCGGCACCCGCCGCTGGTTCCCGTTCACGACCCGGATCGAGCCGTCGGCGATCGACGGCGCGCCGTGCATCCTGCTCGATTACGACCACGCGATGAACCCGGCGCCGATCCGGATGATCCGCGACGAGCTACGGGAGGTGCGCCCGGGCCTGTTCCTCGGCCCCGCCATGCTCGCCACCGGGCGGTCGCCGGCGCGCCTGGTCCTGTTCTTCGCCTGCGACCTCGGCAACTAACCCGAGCGACGGCGGCAGCGCCCGCCCCCAGTGGCGGATGCCCGGCAGCGCCCGGTACAGCAGCGCGTGGTACAGCCCGCGCGGCAGGTAGCGGCGCAGCCAGCCGAACAGCCAGGCGTCGATGGTCACCGGCACCCGCAGCGGTGGGCGGCGGCGCTCGATCGTGCGCGCGATGCGGCGGGCGATCGAGTCGGGCGTCGCCCGCGCCGCCCGCATCAGCCGCGCGATGAACGGCGACATGTGCTCGTAGTGCGCGTGGTAGGCCTCGCGGAGGTCCTGCTGGGAGTGGGCGCTCTCGTGGGTCAGCCGGGTGTGCTCGAACGAATCCGAGTGGACGAACCCGGGCTGGATCAGGCTGACGTGGATCCCCCACGGCCGGACCTCGTAGTAGAGCGCCTCGGTCGCGCCCTCGAGCGCGAACTTCGATGCGCTGTAGATCGCCATCGTCGGCATCGCCATCATGCCGCCGACCGACGACACGTTGATGATGCGCCCGGCGCGCTTGGCGCGCATCGACGGCAGCACCAGCCGGGCCAGCTCGACCGGGCCGACGTAGTTGACCTCCATCTGGTCGAGGAAGTCCGACTCGGTGACGTGCTCGAGCACCGAGCGGTAGGCGACGCCGGCGTTGTTGACCAGCACGTCGACGCCGCCCCACGCGCGATCGACGTCGTCGATCACCGCGCGCCGCTCGTGGTCGCGGCTCACGTCGAGCGGCCGCAACCGTACCCGCTCGCCGTCGACGATCCGCTCGTCGGCGAACCGGCTCAGCGACGCGCGCCGCGCGGTCAGGACCAGCCGGTGCGGGGTGTCGCGCAGGAGCCGCCGCGCCAGCGCCAGCCCGAGGCCGGTGCTGGCGCCGGTGATCAGCACGGTGAGGGGTGACCGCGCCATTCCGGAAGTCTACGCCGCGGCCCCTCGACCCCAGCCGGGAGATTACGGGGGCGGTCAACGCCGTAAGCGCGATGACCAGCCGCGCGGTGCGGCGCGTCAGGCTCGCTGACCCTGGTGGTCGCGCTTATCGAGGTACATCGCGCCGTCGGCGCGCTGGAGCAACGAGTCGAGGCTCTCGCCGGCCTCGAGGGTGGCGACCCCGATCGACAGGGTCATCACGATCGCCTCGCTGCCCTCGATCTCGAGCCGGGTGAGCGGCAGGGTGCGCAGCCGTTCCGCCAGCGCGCGGGCGCCGGCGTCGCCGCCGTCGGGCACGACCACGACGAACTCGTCGCCGCCGATCCGCCCGACGTGATCGTCGAGGCGCACGCCGTCGACCAGCGCGCGCGCGATCTGGCGCAGCGCGCCGTCGCCGGCATGGTGGCCGTGGCGATCGTTGAGCTCCTTGAAGCGATCGACGTCGACGGCGAGGATCGACAGCGGCTCGCCGGTGCGCTCGGCGCGATCGCGGGCCCGGCGCAGCACCGACAGGATGCCGGCGCGGTTGAGCAGGCCGGTGAGCGGATCGAGGACCGCGCGCCGGGCCAGCTCCTGGTGGCGGTGGGCGTGGCGCAGGTGGACCCGCACCCGCGCCAGCAACTCCTCGGCGTCGACCGGCTTGGCCAGGTAGTCGTCGGCGCCGAGATCGAGGGCGTCGACCCGCCGCCGGCGCTCGTTGTTCCCCGACATCATGATGATCGGGACGTCGGCGGCGGTCGCGGTCTGGCGCAGCTTGCGGACCAGGTCGAGGCCACCGACCCCGGGCATCCGCACGTCGCTGATGATCAGGGACGGCGGCTCATGGTCGACCTGCTCGATCGCCTCGCTGCCGTCGCTTGCGGTCTCGACCTCGTAGCCATGCGTGGTCAGCAGCGACTCCAGCGCCTCGCGGGTGCTGGGGTCGTCCTCGACGATGAGGATGCGATCGGGCACGCCCTCTCCCGTTGCAGCGGACGTGCCACGGCGGCGCTCGGGAGATCGCGGCCACGGCTGGCCCACGACGTCGTCGGCACCGGCGACGAGCCGCGCCGCGGTCGCGCCGACACCAGCGAACGCCGAGGGGGGCAGCCGCACCGCGGGCGTCTCGGCACGGTGGCCCGCCTTTTCGACGTGCGGGCCGAGCGCGCCGGGTCGACGGGCGGCCTACATGAACCGACAATCGGCGGCCGGCTGATCGGCGCGCCGCCGCCGCGCCGTCGTCAGCGTCGGGGGGCCAGGCGCGCGTCGAGCTGTTCGAGCAGCTCGATGATCTGCACCATCTTCATGGCCAGGACCTGATCGCCGGCGCGCTGATCGACCGCCGCGCCGACCACCGGCACCAGCGTGTCCTCGATGCGGCGGATCTGCGCGAGCAGCGCCTCGGCGCCGATCATGCCGCCGAGCCCGCCGCCGGCCGGCGCCGGCGGGGTGTGGACGTCGACCCGGACCGGACGCTCGGCGTGCGCGGCCAGGCTGCCGGCCAGGGCGTCGAGGCGCGGCGCCAGCCAGGCCTCGGGATCGCGGGCGGCGGCGTCGGCGCTGGCGGCGCGCGCGCTCAGCGTCATCGCCTCGCGCAGCGCGCGCAGCTCCTTGCCGACCTCGGCGCCGGCGCCGGCGGCGAGCGCGGCGCGGATCGCGGCCAGCTCGCCGCCGAGGCCGCCGACCAGGCGCATGACCGGATCGTCGGCCGCGCCGCCCATGCGCTTCTGGCGCCCGTACTCGGCCTTGATCTCGGCCCAGCGCGCCGCCTGCGCCGGCGTCATCCGGCCGCGCAGCTCGGCCAGCTTGAGGAGGTTCTGCTCGGCGGCGGTGGTCAGGGTCTGCGACTCGCCCTGGTAGTGATCGTCGAGCAGCGCCTCGAGCTCGACCGGCGTCATCGCCGCGACCACCTTCTCGGCGATCTTGTTCATGTTGCGGTAGCTGCCCTGCAGCTTGAACGGCGGCTCGGTGCGGAACGCGTCGGCCTGGGCGGCCGACCGGATGTACTCCTGGTTGACCTTGAGCAGGGTGGCCTGGACCGCGAACAGGTGGCGGAGGACGGTGAGGATCTCCTCGAGCTCGACCGCGGCGTAGCCGTGGCTCAGATCGGTGGTCGGGACCGGCTCGCCGCGGGCCATGCGGATCAGCTTGTGGACGTCGCCGAGGTCGCGGGTGGCCAGCGGCGCCAGGGTCGGGTTCGAGGTCAGCGCGTTCTCGAGGTACGACAGCGCGAACGCGTCGTCCTTGCCGGTGAGCACGTCGCCGAGGTTGTAGACGTCGGCGCGGTTGGCCAGCATGTCGGGGATGCGGAACTGCTCGCCGCTCTCGGTGTACGGGTTGCCGGCCATGACCACGCAGAACTTCTTGCCGCGCAGGTCGTAGGTGCGGGTCCGGCCCCGCCACACGCCCTCGATCTTGCGCTGGGCGTCGCACAGCGAGATGAACTTCTGCAGCAGCTCGGGCGAGGTGTGCTGGATGTCGTCGAGGTAGAGCATCACGTTGGTGCCCATCTCGAGCGCGAGCGAGACCTTCTCGATCTCCTGGCGCGCGGTCGCGTTGGGCGCGTCGGCGGGATCGAGCGAGGTCACCTCGTGGCCGAGCGCCGGCCCGTTGACCTTGACGAACGCCAGCCCGAGCCGGGCGGCGACGTACTCCATCAAGGTCGTCTTGCCGTAGCCGGGCGGCGAGATCAGCAGCAGCATGCCCATCTGATCGGTGCGCTTGGCGGCGCCGGCGGCGCCGAGCTGCTTGGCCAGGTTGGCGCCGATCAGCGGCAGGTAGACCTCGTCGATCAGCCGGTTGCGCACGAACGACGACATCACCCGCGGCACCAGCTCGCCGAGGCGCAGGCGCTGCTTCTCGCGGTCGGCGATCTCGGCGCGCAGCGCCCGGTAGGCGCGGAACGCCGGCACCCGCTCGCGGCGGAAGCGGTCGAGGCGGGCGGTCAGCTCGTCGAGACGCAGGCGCAGGCTGCCGCCCTCGATCCGCGGGTGGCGGCCGTACAGGCCGGTCACGGTGGCGTCGATCGCCGCGCTCGACGGCTCGCGATCGAGCCCGGGCGTGCACACCAGCGCGGCGGCCTCGATCGCCGCCGGGCTCAGCTCCGGCCGCGTCGCGACCACGCCGTCGACCCACGCCCGGGCCAGCGCCAGCGCCGCGGCCGGCGCCGCCGCCAGCGCGCGCAGGTCGTCGTCGAAGCCGGCGCGGGCGGCGCGGGCGTCGAGCTCGGCGTACAGCGCGTCGCGGATCGCGCCGGCGGCGCCGCTGACCACGAAGCGCGGGCTCGGCGCGGCCAGCTCGCGCACCAGGTAGGCCGCCGCCAGCGGCGCGTCGGCCGCGGTCAGCCCGGCGGCGGCCTACCTGGTG
>Ga0247822_10000662_pt1 | contig 19277 bp, 19 predicted proteins | sample 13C_Cellulose_Da_FD_192423 | JGI IMG/M metagenome (GOLD analysis project Ga0247822, IMG submission 192423) | Soil microbial communities from agricultural site in Penn Yan, New York, United States - 13C_Cellulose_Day30 | ecosystem: Environmental > Terrestrial > Soil > Agricultural land | place...
CCCCTTCCCCCTCGATGGGGGAAGGGCCGGGGTTGGGGGTGACGCGGCGCTGGACAACAAGCGCTGCTTCACCCTCTCCTTCCGCAGGACACCCCCATCCCAACCCTTCCCCCATCGAGGGGGAAGGGCTTTTTCGTGGAGGTTCACGCCCGTGACCGACCTCTCCCGCCGCTCGGCGCTCGGCCTGTCGGCCGCCGCGCAGGCTGTCGTTGATGCGCCCCACCCGACCCTCGACAAGCCGCTGACCCGCATCGCCTTCGGCTCCTGCGCCAAGCAGGACAAGGACCAGCCGATCTGGGAGGCGATCTTCGCGGCCAAGCCCGACCTCTTCATGTTCCTGGGCGACAACATCTACGCCGACACCCGCGATCCCAAGGTGATGGCCGCCAAGTACGCGATGCTGGCCGCCAAGCCGCACTTCAAGCGACTGCGCGACGAGATTCCCGTCGTCGCCATCTGGGACGACCACGACTTCGGCGAGAACGACGCCGGCGGCGACTATCCGATGAAGGCCGAGAGCCGCCGCCAGTTCTGCGACTTCTGGGGCGAGCCGGAAAACTCGCCCCGCCGCACGCGCGACGGCGTCTATGCCGCCTACGTCTTTGGTCCAGAAGGACGCCGGGTGCAGATCCTGCTGCCCGACCTGCGCTGGAACCGCACGCCGCTGGCCGAAAAGACCTTCAAGGGCGGCTACAAGGCCTGGGCCGTCGCCCGCGGCCTGCAAGGCAAGGAGACGCCCGGCCCTTACGACCGCATCGCCGACTACGACGCCACCATGATCGGCGAGCCGCAGTGGACCTGGCTGGAGGCCCAGCTGGCCCAACCCGCCGACCTGCGGATCTTCGGCTCCAGCCTGCAGGTGCTGGCCGACTTCGCCGGCTGGGAAAGCTGGATCAACTACGCCCGCGACCACCAGCGCCTGTTCGAGGCCATCCGCCGCCAGCGCGCCGAGCGATTGTTCTTCGTCAGCGGCGACACCCATTACGCCGAGGTCAGCAAGCTCGACCTAAACGTCCCCTATCCGATGTGGGACGCCACCTCGTCGGGCCTGACGGAAGTCTGGCCGGTCACCCCGCCCAACGCTCTGCGCACCTCGGCGGTGCTGCGCGAACGCAACTTCGGCCTGATCACCATCGACTGGTCGCCGCCCGCCCCCAAGGTCACGATCGAGATCCGCGACGAAAAGGGCCAGGTGAGGATCACCCAGGCGATCGACGCCGGCACGCTGAGGGTGGGGTGAGCGGCTCTTCGTCCCTTCTTCCATAGGGAGAGGGAGGGTTCCATTACTGCGGCCGCTGCATCAGCCGCTCGGCCCGCCGACGCATGGCGGCGGCCAGTTGCAGCAGGGCCAGGGCCGAGGCCTCGTCGCGCTCGGCCGCGCGCATCGAATAGACCCGGGCCAGCACCAGCAGGGCCTCGGCGCGGTCCAGACCCTCGGCTCCGAACATCTCGGCGATGGAGTTGTCGAGCTCGGCCAGCTGATCGTCGGTCAGCAGGTTCAAGAGGTCGTCGTCGGTCAGGTCTTCGGGCGTGGTGCTCATGCGCACGCACCATAACGGGAATCGTGGCCTCTAGGCGACCTCGACGGGACGGGCCTCGGCCAGCAGCGGGTTCAGGAGGCGCGCGAAGCTGTCGTACGAGAAGGCGCCGGCCTTGGCGTGGCGCACCACGCCCTTGCGGTCGATGACGAAATTGGTCGGCACGGCGTTGTCGATCTTGCCGTAGCCCTTGCCCGCCAGGCGCCGCCCGACCGGGAACGACAGCGCGCCCGAAAGGTCGCGCATGGCCTTCTCCGGCGGCGAGCTCTCGATGTTGACGGCGTAGATCCGCAGGCCCTTGCCGGCCTTCTCGCGCATGAACTGGTCCAGCGCCAGCATCTCGGCCCGGCACGGCGCGCACCACGACGCCCAGTAGTTGATGACCACGACGTCGCCGCGCATGTCGGCCAGGCGATGGACGCCGCTGTTGACCGTGGAGATCGAGAACTCCGGGGCGACGTCGCCGGCGACCGCGTGCTTGGGCTTGGCCAGCACAAGGCTCGGCGCGGCCAATCCCGCGACCAGTCCGCCCGCCATCAGTTCCCGCCGCCGCATGTCGCTCGCCCCCAAATATCAGCCCTCCAGCGCGTTATCGCCCAGGTTGCTAGCGGTCAAGCTTGCTCACGGCCTTCCGCCGACGAACGAAGCGCCGTTCACACGGGCGAGCAAAGCGCCTAGGCTCGCGCCATGGACCGTCACGCTTCACTCGCAGCCATGTCCTCCATCGGCCGTCGCGGCCTCTATCGCGAGGTCGAGCCATTCTCCTTCGGCTGGCTGCCCACCGGAAGCGCCCACGAGATCTATTACGAGGAGTGCGGCGCGCCGCGCGGCAAGCCGGCGGTGATCCTGCACGGCGGCCCCGGCGGGGCGATCAACCCCACCATGCGGCGGTTCTTCGACCCGTCGCGCTGGCGCATGACCCTGTTCGACCAGCGCGGCTGCGGCCGCTCGCGACCCAACGCCAGCCTCGACGACAACACCACCTGGAGCCTGATCGCCGACATCGAGCGGCTGCGCGAGCACCTGGGCATCGAGAAGTGGACCGTGTTCGGCGGCTCCTGGGGCTCCACCCTGGCCCTCGCCTACGCCATCAAGCACCCCGACCGGGTCGAGGGCCTGGTGCTGCGCGGCGTCTTCCTGCTGACCGACAAGGAACTGGCCTGGTTCTACCAGGACGGCGCCTCGATGCTCTTCCCCGACGCCTGGGAGCGGTTCCTGGCCCCGATCCCGCCCGAGGAGCGCGGCGACCTGATGGCCGCCTATCACAAGCGCCTCGTCCACGCCGACCGCCGCGTCCAGGCCGAGGCCGCCAACGCCTGGAGCCAGTGGGAGGGCGACACCATCTCGCTGCGCGGCCCAGAGGCCCGGCCGCCGAAGTTTAACGAGGAGGACTTCGCCATCGCCTTCGCGCGGATCGAGAGCCACTTCTTCGTCAATCGCGGCTTCTTCCCGCAGGACGGCTGGATCCTCAACAATATCGAGACGATCCGCCACATCCCCGCCTGGATCGTCCAGGGCCGCTTCGACGTGGTCACGCCGCTGGCCAGCGCCTGGGCCCTGCACCGCGCCTGGCCCTCGGCCCATTTCGAGATCGTCTGGGACGCCGGCCACGCCTCGACCGAACCCGGCGTCATCGACGGCCTGATCCGCGCCACCGAGGCCGCCTACGGGCGGTAGCTAAGCCGCCTCTTCCATCAGTTCGCGCACGTCGATCGCGTTGCAGGCGGCCGCCGCGGCCGCCTGCAGGCCCTGGATGCTGTCCTCGAACACCAGGCAGTCGCGTGGCGGCACGCCCAGCCGGCGGGCGGCTTCCAGGAAGAGGTCCGGGGCCGGCTTGGCAGCAGCCACGTCCTCGACCGTGACGATGGTGTCGAACAATACGTCCAGCCCCCGCGACTTCAGGCTCAGCCGCACGAAGTCCGACGGACCGCTGGAGGCTACCGCCATGGGCAGGCGGCCGTGGAACGCGCGGGCGATGGCGGTGACGGCCGTGATCTCGGCCAGGCTGTCGATCCCCGCGCTGTAGGCGGCCCACACTGCCTTCATCACCTGGGCCCGGTCGAGGGTCTGGCCGACCTCACGCTCGAAGGCGTCCATCAGCATGTCGCCGGAAAAGCCGCCGCGCTCCAGGTACCAGGACGCCTCCATCGCATGGCCCGTGGACCGCAAGCCCGCTGGCCAGGCGACGGCATAGAGGCCCAGGCTGTCGACCAGGGTGCCGTCGCAATCGAAGATCAGGGCCTTGGTGTCGGGGAAACGCTCTTTGATCACTGGATGTCCCGGTTGCGGCCGCGCGGGGGAGGAAGGCGGCGCTTCTGGCGCGACCCTATAGACGAGTCTTGCGGCGCCGTTGCGGCGCCATGTCAGCCGCGCAGCTGATGCCCGCGCCGCCGGATCGCCAGGCTCTCCCAGGCCCCGACCAGCACCAGCACGGCCGTGGTCAGCAGCGACAGCACCAGGGGCGAGACCAGCGGCGAGACCGGGATCAGCAGCAGCAGCGCCGCCATGCCCGCGCTGCGCGACGGCGACCAGATGCGGAACACCGCCTTCTTGAACAGCACCCCGCCCAGCAGGAAGAGCAGCGGCCCGCCGATCAGGGCGGCCGAGATCTTCGGATCGGCATGGCCCACCGGATGGTGGATCACCCACTCGTCGCCGACGGCCGCCACGATGATCCCCGCCACCGGCAGGAGGTGGCTGTAGGTGTAGGCGATGCGCGCCACCCGGCCCGGATCGTCGGAATGGCTGATCGCCTCGCTGGCCGCCTCGGCGGTGAACGAGAAATAGATCCACCACATGGCGATGCTGGCCACGAAGGACGAGGCGAACGAGACCGCCACCACTGGCGTCCAGTCCATGCCGGCGGCGGTCGCGCCCATGACCAGGATCGACTCGCCCAGGGCGATGATCGTGAACAGGGCGCAGCGCTCGGCCAGGTGCGCCCCCTCCACCGTCCAGTCGGCGGTCCTGCTGCGACCCAGGCCCGGGGTCCAGAAGCCGGCGGCCGGCGAGGCGTATTCGATGGCGATCGCCGCCGCCCAGCAGGCCAGGCGCAGGCCGTCATGAGCCAGCCCCCCGGCGATCCACAGCACGCCCGACACCGCGAGCCAGGCGGTGATGCGCAGGAAGTTGAGCTTCAGTCCCCGGTCGTGGCGCACGCTCCAGGCGGTGAACAGGCTGCGCCCCACCTGGATGCCCACATAGGCCAGGGCGAACAGCAGTCCCCTGCCCTCGAAGGCCGTGGGGATCGACATGGTCATCACCATGCCCGCGGCCATCACCAGGAACAGCATGATCTGGACGGGCGGCCGCTCGGGATCCAGCCAGTTGGTGACCCAGGCGGTGTAGATCCAGGCCCACCAGACGGCCATCAGCAAGAGGCCCGTCTCGACCACGCCCAGCAGGCTGGGGTGGCCGATCAGCCCATGCGACAGCTGGGTGATCGCGAACACGAACACCAGGTCGAAGAACAGCTCGACATAGGTCACCCGCGCGTGGCCGCCCTCGCGAATCCGCAGCAGGCCCCCGCCCCTGGTCTTGCTCATGATCGCTCGCGCCTTTCCGCCCGGAATCTAACCCCAGCCTAGAACGAATCTCCGGCTCGGACGCTATGTGGACATGAAGCCGCTCGACCTCTTGAAGACCCGGGCCGCCATCGTCGGCCTTCCCGTCGCCCTGACCCTCGGCGCGATCGCCGGCGTCGCCATGCAGATCGGCCCGCAGGAGCCAGAGCCCCAGCCCTACGCCGAGATCCAGGGCAGCCAGTACGCCGAGGCCGCCCCCATGGTCTGGCCCGCGGGCAAGGTTCCCGACTACGTCATCGGCCAGGACTTCCTGCGCCCGCCGATCGACGAGACGCCGGTCGTGCTGACCTCCGCCGACATGGCGCAGATGGGCCTGATCGAGCCCGCCAGCTACGAGCCCGATCCCGCCGACGCCGACATCGTCTCGGCCTCGGGCGCCACCACCGCGGCGCTGGACGACCAGCCGGCCGTCCCCACGGAACCCGCCGACGCCCCGCCCCGCAGCTTCGCCTCGACCAGCGGCGACATCCTCGACAAGCGCCTGCCCGAGGAAGTGGTGGCCGGCCCGCCGGCCCAGACCCCCGTCCCGACGGAAGTGGCTCTGCGGTACTAGGTTTCACGAACTCATCAGCAAGCAGGCCTGTGCGATAAAAGCCGCCTCCCTCGCCCTTGTGGCGAGGGCCCATGGCGGCCGCTGCTCAGACTGCGAACGACCTTGAAAGGTTTGAGCAGGTTGACCGATGGGTCCTGGGCGCGAGGCCCAGGAAGGCGTGATTGCATGTACAAAGCCATCACAGCCGACTCCGGCCTCCCCCTTGCAGCCTCCCGTTCATGCGACCGGTAACTGTGCCGTTTCGCGCCACACGGGAACGACCATGGACGCTGCGGCGCCGGACAGGATCGAGGAGGAAGGCGGGCTCTTGCGCACGCTGGAGGCCTGGGCCTGCGGCTTCGTGCTGTTCATGCTGTCCAACGCCCTGATCGGGCCGTTTCTCGATCCGGAACAGGCCGGCGGCGAGGACATGCCGATCCTCCGCCTGATGTGGCTGCCGGTCTATGCGCTGATCCTGGCCCTGGTGCTGTGGCGCGCGCCCCGCCTGATGAAGTTCTGGCTGCCGGCCAGCCTTCTGAGCCTCTTGGTGTTCTGGGTGTTCGCCTCGGCCTCGTGGTCGTTCGACCCGGGCACCACCAACCGCCGCGCCCTGGCGGCGGCCTTCACCACCCTGTTCGGCTTCTACTTCGCCGCCAGCTTCGACGGTCGCCGCATGGCCGAGATCCTGGCGACCACCTTCCTGGTGCTGGGCGCCGGCGGCCTGCTGGCCGCGATCGCCTATCCGAAGATGGGCGTGCAGCACGACATCAACGCCGGCGACTGGCGCGGTCTGTGGTTCGAGAAGAACCAGATGGGCGCGATGATGGTCTACGGCGCCCTGGGCGCCATGGCCGCCATCCTGGCCGGCACGCGCCATCGCAGGCTGTTCATCGGCGCCATCGTGCTGTGCGCCTTCATGATCGTGATGAGCAAGTCCAAGACCTCGCTGATGGTGCTGCTGATCGGGCTCGTCGGCTCGGGCCTGCTGGGCATGATGCGGCGCGGGCCGGCGACGGCGATCACGATGGTCTGGCTGGGCGTCACGGTGATCGGCGGCGCGGCCATCGTCATGTGGCTGGCGCCGGAGCTGCTGTTCAAGGCCCTGGGCAAGGACCCCACCCTCACCGGCCGCACCGAGATCTGGGACGCCCTGATGCGCCAGTCGGCCAAGGCCCCGCTGACCGGCTACGGCTATGCGGTGTTCTGGCGCGACGACTCCGTGCCGGCCCTGTTCATCCGCAAGGAAACCGGCTGGAACGTGCCAACCGCCCACAACGGCTGGCTGGACGTGCTGGCCCAGTTGGGCTGGATCGGCGTCGGGCTCTCGGCCCTGGTCCTGGGCCTGCCGCTGCTGGTCGCCCTGTTCCGCTTCGACAAGGTGCGCGACGGCTACTGGGCCACGCTGTTCCTGGTCATCTTCCTGATCACCACCTTCTCGGAAAGCTTCATCCTGGAGCGCAACGGCATCGCCTGGGCCCTGGCCTGCGCGGCCGCCACGCGCCTTCTGGGGCCCGTCTTCGGCCGGGCCGGTGCGCTGCAGCCGGCCCGCGAACGGCGCCCGCGCGAGGAGCCGCCGCTGACCTGGCGACTGGCGCCGCCCGACCCCGCGCCCGAAATTTGGAGCCCCGCCCCCGCTTTCGGACGCCGGACGGTCTCGCCTTTGGTCGCGCGTCCGACTATTGGAGCGGCATGACCGACTACACCCACCAGCAGATCGTCGCCCGCGGCGCGCGCGCCGACGCCGAAGCCGCCGCCGACGCCATCGACAACATGCCCGGCCTGGAAGGCGCCACCTACTCGATCCTGGAAGAGGACGAGGACAAGGGCATCTGGCGCATCGACGCCTTCCCGACCACCGAGGACGAGGACGCGGCCCTGCTGGAACTGCTGGGCGGCTATCCGCTGAAGGTCGAGCGCGAGGCCCTGGCCGACGCCGACTGGCTGGCCATGGCGCTGTCGGGCCTGCCGCCCGTGCGCGCCGGCCGCTTCTTCGTCTACGGCATGCACGATCGCGGTCGCCTGCCGGCCAGCACCGTCAACCTGCGCATCGAGGCCGGCGCGGCCTTCGGCACCGGTCACCACGGCACGACGGTCGGCTGCCTCCAGGCCTATGACCGCCTGATCAAGGCCAGGAAGTTCAACAAGGTGCTCGACGTCGGCGCCGGCACGGGCCTGCTGGCCATCGCCGCCGCCCGCACGGGCAGCAAGCTGGCCGTCGGCACCGACATCGACAAGCCCAGCGTGCGGATCTCCAAGGAGAACGCCAAGGTCAACATGGCCAACGCCCGCTTCGTCCACGCCTCGGGCCTGTCCAACAAGCTGGTGGCCGAAAACGCCCCCTACGACCTGGTGTTCGCCAACATCCTGGCCCGCCCGCTGATCAGCCTTGCCCAGGACATCAAGCGCGCCCTGGTCCCCGGCGGCACGGTCATCCTGTCGGGCCTGCTGCGCACCCAGGAGCGGATGGTCAAGGCCGCCTACCTGTCGCGCGGCTTCAAGGTGGTCAGCCGCATCCACCGCGACGCCTGGGCGACCCTGGTGCTGCAACGGCCGTAGGCTCTCGGCGCCGCCCCTCGACGACGAGGGGCGGAACGCCCCCGCTTGCCTCCACGTTCTCTCGGACAACATCGTTCGAGGAAACGACCATGACCTACACCGACCCTTCGCTTCACCCCGAGGCCCCGCGACAGCCCGAGCGCGTGGTGGAAGTCCGCCGCGAGTCCAGCCCCCTGGGCTGGCTGGTCGCCGGCGTCGTGGCCATCGTGGCGGTGATCGCCGTGGCCTTCATGCTGACCTCGCGTCCGATGGACGCCAGTTCCGACCAGCTCGCCCAGGCCCAGGAACAGGGCCGCGCCGCCGGCCTCGTCGAGGGTGCGCAGGTGGGCCTGCAGACCGGCGCCGACCAGGCCCGCCAGGCCGCCGAGGCTTCGGCCCGCGAAGCCGCCTCCGCCGCCGAGAGCGTGCGGCGCCAGACCGAGACCCAGGCCCAGACCGCCGCCGACGCGGCGCAGGACGCCGCCGCCACCGCTCCGGCTGCGACCGACGGCACGGCCCCGTCGCCCCAGGCCGATCAGCCGCGATAACTCCCTTCCAAGTCGGGCGCATGCGGCATACATCGGTCGTCATGCGCCAGACCTTCGATGAATCCACCGATCCGGGCTTTGGCCCGCGCCACGTTCCGCTGATCCGCGAGGCCATGGCCCGCCAGGGTCTCGACGGCTTCCTCGTGCCGCACGAGGACGAGCACCAGAACGAGTACCTGCCCGCCGCCAACGACCGCCTGGCCTGGGCCAGCGGCTTCACCGGCTCGGCCGGGGCCGGCGTCATCATGAGCGACCGCGCCGCCGTCTTCGTCGACGGCCGCTATACGCTTCAAGTCCGCGAGCAGGTCGACCAGGGCGTGTTCGAGATCCGCGACCTCGTCGAGGGCGGCGTGCCGGCCTATCTGGAGACCGCCAGCAAGGGCGCGGTGATCGGCTACGACGCCCGCCTGCACAGCCCCGCGGCGCTGGACGTGCTGAAAGCCGCCGCCGCCCGCGCCGGCGCGACGCTCAAGCCCGTCGCCGCCAACCCGCTGGACGAGGCCTGGGGCGCTCAGCGTCCGGCCCAGCCGCAGGCGCCGGTGGTGCCGCATCCGGTGCAATACGCCGGCGAGGAAAGCTCGGCCAAGCGCGCCCGCGTCGGTTCGGGCCTCGCCTCGACCTTGGGCGCCGATGCGGCGGTGATCACCGCCCCTTCCTCGATCGCCTGGCTGTTCAACATCCGCGGCGGCGACGTCATCCGCACGCCCCTGCCGCTGGCCCAGGCCGTCCTGCGCGCCGACGGCAGCGCCCGCCTGTTCCTCGACCCGGCCAAGGTCACCGAGGACCTGCCCGCCTGGCTCGGCAACGAGGTCTCGCTCGAAGCGCCCGACGCGCTGGAAGGCGCCCTGGCCGAGCTCTCCGGCAAGAGCGTGCTGGTCGACCCGGCCCAGTCGTCGGCCTGGTACTTCGACACCCTGGTCGCCGCCGGCGCCAAGGTCGTGCGGGGCATGGACCCCTGCACCCTGCCCCGCGCCTGCAAGAACGGCGTCGAGCTGGACGGCACGCGCGAAGCCCACCGCCGCGACGGCGCCGCCCTGACCCGCTTCCTGCACTGGCTGGCCACCGAGGGCCAGACGAGCCCGCCGGACGAGAAGGAGGCCGTCGCCAAGCTGGAGAGCTTCCGCGAAGCCACCGGCGTGCTGAAGGACCTCAGCTTCGACACCATCGGCGCGGCCAACGGCCACGGCGCCCTGCCCCACTACCGCCCGACCGAACGCTCCAACGAGCGTGCGGCGCTGGGCTCGCTGCTACTGGTCGACAGCGGCGGCCAGTACCTGGACGGCACCACCGACGTCACCCGCACCGTGGCCATCGGCGAGCCCTCGGCCGAGATGGTCACGCGCAACACGCTGGTCCTGAAGGGCCACCTGGCCATCGCCCGCCTGCGCTTCCCGGTCGGCACCACCGGCTCGGCCATCGATGCGCTGGCGCGCATGGCGCTTTGGGCCCACGGGCTGGACTACGACCACGGCACCGGCCACGGCGTCGGCGTCTATCTGGGCGTTCACGAGGGTCCGCAGCGGATCTCGAAGGCGCCCAACACCATCGCCTTGCAGCCTGGCATGATCGTCTCCAACGAGCCCGGCTACTACAAGGACGGCGAATACGGCATCCGCATCGAGAACCTGGAAGTCGTCATGCCGGCCGAACCCGTGGCCGGCGGCGACCGCCCGATGCACCGCTTCGAGGCCCTGACCCTGGCCCCCATCGACCGCCGCCTGGTCGACAAGGTGCTGCTCACCGCCGAGGAAGTCGCCCAGTTCGACGCCTACCACGCCCGCGTGCTGAAGGAGATCGGCCCGCGCGTCGAGCCGGAGGTCCGCGCCTGGCTGGAAGGGGTGTGCGCGCCGCTTTAAATCCTTCTCCCCTTGCGGGAGAAGGTGTCAGCGCAGCTGACGGATGAGGGGTCGCACCCACGAAAAACGCCGCGGCAGCTGGTCGGCTGCCGCGGCGTCTTGCTTTTGAGAGAAGCTACTTCACCCGGGTCCAGGTCTGGGTCTTGCACAGCGGCGCGACCACGCAGCCCTTCAGCTTCAGGGTGTCGGCGTTGGTCATGGTGATGGTGCCCGAATAGGTCTTGCCGTCGTCGGCCTTGTAGACCTTGCCGCCGGTCCATTCGGTCGGGCCGCCGCTGAAGCCCCACAGCAGTTGCAGGCCCTTCAGCGGGCGCGTGCGCAGCGACGGATCCTTGTTCTTCTCGTCCTTGAGGGCCGGGTTCTTCTTGATGTTGTCCGAGGTCAGCAGCTTGCCGCACAGGCTGTTGCCGCAGCGGCTGATCTCGACCTGGCCGCCGTTGGTCTCGGTCTGCCACAGACCCGAGATGTCGGCGGCCATGGCCGGCGCGACGAAGGCGGCGCTGGCGACGGCGGCGAGAATGGCGGTCCTGAGCATTCGGTTTAGACTCCCTTGGCGCGTTGCGTTTGGAACGCGCGTTTTATCCCTCGTCGCCTATCTCGCCGTGATCGGCAAGGCGATTTCGGGGCGCCGTTCAGCGCAGGGTCGTAACCATCGCCTGAGCCGCCTGGTTCCGCTCGCGCTTGCCGCCCCAGCCGGCGGTGGCCTTCTCCAGGCGCGGCTTGAGCCAGTCCTGAAGCGGCGCGTCGACCAGGCGCTCGAACAGCCAGGCGAACACCAGGGCGGCCGGGAAGGCCATGGCCCAGATCGCCCAGTGGGCGGCCTCGGGCAGCGCGACCTTCTGGTCCAGCAGGCGCTGCATGGCGAACCACACCGCGCCGACGAACTGGTTGGTCAGGTAGAGCGAGAACGACAGCCGACCGCCGGTCTTGGCCCAGCCCCAGCCGTTCTGGGCCGAGCCGCTGGCGGCGAAGATCAGCAGGCCCAGCAGGGCCAGGCTCGGATAGGCGAACTCGCCGATCACGTTCAGCACCACGAAGCCGACCACCGCGAACACGGCCAGGGCGTCGGCCAGCTTCGGGCCGATCACCACCTCGCGGGCCAGGCGGGCGATCAGCACGCCCATCAGGAACAGCGGGATGGCGCGATATAGGCCGTTCTTCAGGTGCAGGTGGAACGACGGCAGGCCGAACACCTGGCGCGAGAACACGTCCACGGCCACGAACACGGCGCAGCCGACCAGCAGCGCCATCCACGGCGAGCCGATCCTGCCGAACAGCCGCCACATGGTCGGGAACAGGGCGTAGCAGACCAGCAGCGCCGACAGGGTCCAGGTCGGCATGTTCCAACCCGACGGCCCCTGGAATCCCCAAGTCTGGATGAGGAACACCTGCTGGGGCAACTGGTCCCACTGGTACCATTGCGGATTGCGCGGCTGCATGCCCAGCGCCGTGGTGCCCAGCACCAGGGCCACGAAGGCGGCGATCATGACCAGGTGCGCGGGCCACACCCGGCCGATGCGCTTGATCAGGAAGGCGCCGTCATGGATCTGGCCGGCCGCGACCCGCGAGCCATAGGCCCGGCCCAGCACGTAGCCCGACAGCAGCAGGAAGAAGTCGGTAGCCAGGTAGCCCCGCCCGAACGCCGGGTGGATCGAAAACAGCGAGACCGGCGCCTGCTCGGCGTAGTGATAGACCACGATGAAGAAGGCCGCGAAGAACCGCAGCGCGTCCAGCGGCCCGCCGCGGGACAGCGGACGCGCGACCTTGGCCGTGTTTGCACCAGTATCGGACATGGCGGACTCCTTCGGAAAGGAAGGAGCAAAAGCGGCGCCAGGGTCAAGATCCTCCCCCTGAAGGGGGAGGTGGCCCGAAGGGCCGGAGGGGGAAGTTCCTGATGAGGCCAATGCGGCCCAAAGGCGGCAGTCACCTCCCCCTCAGTCGCTCCGCGACAGCTCCCCCTCTGGGGGAGGTTCCTACGACCAGATCAGTCCCCGCGGTCGCCCTTCATCAGGCGGGCCTTGTCGCGCGCCCAGTCGCGCGCGGCTTCGGTCTCGCGCTTGTCGTGGTTCTTCTTGCCCTTGGCCAGGCCGATCTCCAGCTTGGCCAGGCCCTTCTCGTTCCAATAGAGCTTGAGCGGGATCAGGGTGCGGCCGTCACGCTGCACCGCCCCGATCAGCTTCTCGATCTGCTTGCGGTGCAGCAGCAGCTTCCGGTGACGGCGCGGCTCGTGGTTGAAGCGGTTGGCGTGGCCGTAGGGCGGGATATCGGCGTTGATCAGCTTGATCTCCCGCCCTTCGACCGATGCATAGGACTCGGCGATATTGGCCCGGCCGACGCGCAGCGACTTAACCTCGGTGCCGGTCAGCATGATGCCGGCCTCGAAGGTCTCTTCGATGAAGTAGTCGTACCGGGCGCGCCGGTTTTCCGCGATCGGCTTGGTCATCAGACCAGACCCGCCTCGCGCATGGCTTCCACGATCGCCGGACGCACGGCCTCGCTGCACGGCGTGATCGGCAGGCGCACGTCTTCCGTCGACAGGCCCAGCTGAGCCAGGGCGAACTTGGTCGGACCCGGCGACGAGTCGAGGAACAGGGCCTTGTGCAGCTTGATCAGGCGGTCCTGCCAGTAGCGGGCCGTCTCCCAGTCGTTGCCGACGCAGGCGTTCATGAAGGTGGCGCAGGCGTCCGGCGCGACGTTCGAGGTCACCGAGATCACGCCGTGGCCGCCGTGGGCCATGTAGCCGAGCGCGGTCGGATCATCGCCCGACAGCATGACCCAGTCCGGGCCGCAGGTGATGCGCTGCATGCTGATGCGGGTCAGGTCGCCGGTGGCGTCCTTGATGCCGACGATGTTGGGCAGCTTCGACAGGCGCACCAGCGTTTCGTTGGAGATGTCGACGCCGCTGCGGCCCGGCACGTTGTAGACGAACACCGGCAGCTCCACGGCGTCGTTGATCGCCTTGTAGTGCTGGTACATGCCTTCCTGGCTCGGACGATTGTAGTACGGCGTCACCACCAGGGCCGCGTCGGCGCCGACGGTCTTGGCGTGGCGCGCCAGGTCGATGGCCTCGTCGGTCGAGTTCGACCCCGCGCCGGCGATGACCGGCACGCGGCCGCGGGCGGTCTTCACGCACAGCTCCACGACGCGCTTGTGCTCGTCATGCGACAGGGTCGAGGTCTCGCCCGTCGTGCCGACCGGCACCAGGCCGTGCACGCCGCCGGCGATCTGGCGCTCGACCAGGGCGACGAACCCTTTCTCGTCGACCTCGCCGTTCAGGAACGGGGTGACCAGGGCCGGGATGACGCCCTTGAAAGGGGAATGGACCATGACTTGCAATTTGCCGTGAGCAGACGCCGCGAGAGTTGCGGCTGAAACGTGGGGGCGGACAATATGTCTCCGCCCCCATCGACCGCAACTGGTCGTTCCGACCTTTTCGTCACTCTGCGGTGTTGAAAGGCGGGTCGATCAAGCGGCGAACCGGGCTATACGGCTCATGCGGCCCAAAATCGGCCGCCAGACGCCCTCATCAAGGGCTCGGACCACCGCCTCGGTACTGAAGGAGACCGCGTTTTGGCTTTTGGGATTCGTCGGCTTCTTCTTGGTTGCGTCAGCCTGACCCTGGTCGCGAGCGTCGCCGACGCCCAGACAGAGCAGCTGGACGAGGAAGGCCTGCCGAGCGCGCCCCAGCCCTATACCGGTTCGGCCCGTCCTGGCCTCGTCAGCACCCCGCCCACCGCCTATGCCGGCACGCTGTCGGACACCGACGCGGCCAACCTGCGCGCGGCGGTGATGGGCCAGCGCTCGGCCTCGACCGTGCGCGCGGCGATGATGGGCATCTCCGATCCCCTGGCCCGCAAGATCGCCCTGTGGGCCCTGGCCGACGTCGGCGCCGAGAGCATGAGCTTCTTCGAGCTGGACCAGGCCCGTCGCGACCTCAACGGCTGGCCGCGCAGCTCGCGCCGCGACCTGCCGGCCGAGAAGGCCCTGTCGACCTCCGGCCTCACCCCGGTCCAGACCATCGCCTGGTTCGGCGGCTCCGAGCCGCAGACGGCCGAGGGCGCCATGGCCCTGGCCGGCGCCTACCAGGCCAGCGGCCGGGCCCAGGACGCCACGAACCTGATCCGTCGCTTCTGGCGCGGCAAGACCTTCGAGGCCGACGCCCAGCGCGCCATGCAGGCACGCTTCGGCGCGATACTCACCGCCGACGACTACGCCCAGCGCGCCGACATGCTGCTGTACGGCCCGCAGGGGCCGGCCGCGCGCGACATGGTCGCCATGCTGCCCTACGACCAGCAGGCGACCGCCCAGGCCCGCATCGCCCTGCGCGCCAACGCCAGCAACGCCAACGACCTGGTGGCCGCCCTCACCCCGGCCCAGCAGGTCTCGCCGGGCGTCGCCTTCGAGCGCGCCGCCTACCTGCGCCGCAAGGGCATGGACGTGATGGCGCTCGACCTCGTGCGCTACTTCCCCGCCGCCCCGCCGTCGGACGACACCGCCGGCCCCATCTGGCGCGAACGCAAGCAGCTGGTCATGTCGGCCATCAAGAACGGCGACAGCCGCGGCGCCTACGCCGCCGCCAACGCCGGCCTGCCTGGCGGCGCCGACGCGGCCGAGGCCGAGTTCTTCGCCGGCTGGATCGCGCTGTCGCGCCTGAAGGACGCCAACGCGGCGGCCGCCCACTTTGGCCGCATCAACGAGATCGGCGCCTCGCCGATCACCCGCGGCCGCGCCCTCTACTGGCAGGGCCGCGCGGCCGAGGCGCAGGGCGACGTCATCGCCGCCCAGGCCTTCTACGCCGAGGGCGCGCGCCACATCACCACCTTCTACGGCCAGCTGGCCGCCGAGAAGGCCGGGATCAAGGAAATCCGCCTGGAGAAAGACCCGGTGGTCACCCAGGCCGACCGCGCCCGCTTCGAGAGCCGCGAGCTGATCCGCGCCGCCAAGCTGCTGCGCGACGTCGGCGCCAACGACGCCTTCCGCGCCCTGGTCCTCTATATCGACGACCAACTGCCGACGGCCCAGGAGCAGGCCCTGCTGGTCGACTTCGCCCGCAACACCGGCGACCAGGACCTGGCCATGCGCGCGGTCCGCACCGCCGCCCAGCGCGGCTTCATCCTGCCCGAGCGCGGCTATCCCCTGCTCGACCACCACTTCACGCCCATTCCGGGCGCGGCCGAGACGGCCTTCGTCTATTCGATCTCGCGCCAGGAGAGCAATTTCGACCCCCGCGCCCGCTCGTCGGTCGGGGCGCGCGGCATGATGCAGCTGATGCCGCCCACCGCCGCCGGCGTGGCCCGCAAGCTGGGCGAGAGCCACAGCGTCGATCGCCTGTTCGAGCCCGACTACAACATGCGCCTGGGCTCGGTGTACCTGGGCGACATGATCAACCGCTTCAGCGGCTCCTACATCATGGCCGCCGCGGCCTACAACGCCGGCCCCGGCCGTCCGCCGCAGTGGACGGCCCTGTGCGGCGACCCGCGCGGCGCCAGCACCGATCCGCTCGACTTCATCGAGTGCATCCCGTTCAGCGAGACCCGCAACTACGTGATGCGCACCCTGGAGACGACCATGGTCTACCGCGCCCGCCTCAACGGCGGCGTCGCCCCCCTCACCCTCTCGGCCGACCTCAAGCGCGGCGGCTACAGCTACGCCCCGGCCTCGGGAACCATGGCGCCGATCGGGGGGCGGTAGGGCGCAAGGCCTCCCCCTTCGCCCCAGCCTATTCTCCCGTCATTCCCGCCCTTGTGGCGGGAACCCCTCTTTCAGCCGCAAGGGCGAATGGGGCGGACTGCCGAGCAGTCCCGCTTGCACCTCACCTGCGCGCAGAAGCAGGGTTTCCCGCCACAAGGGCGGGAATGACGGGACTTGGGGAAAGCTGAAGCCCCTTCAGATCCCCTTCTTCTTCGCATAGGTCTCGAACAGCGTCGGCCAGGCCGCCACCGGCTTGCCTTCGATCGAGCGCAGGCCAAAGCCGTGGCCGCCTTCCTCGAAGACGTGCAGTTCTGCCGGGATCGCCTTGGCCTTCAAGGCGGCGAACATCATCAGGCTGTTCTCGACCGGCACGGCCTTGTCGTCGGCGGCGTGGATCAGGAACACCGGCGGCGTGCGGCCGCCAACGCCGGTCTCGGCCGAATAGGCCTGCACCGCTTCGAAAGACGGAGACGCGCCCAGCAGTTGCTTGCGCGAGCCGGCGTGGGTGGTCCCGGCTGTCATGGTGATCACCGGATAGATCAGGGCCGACAGGTCCGGGCGCGCGGAAAGATCATCGGCGGCGTCGACGCGATCGTAGACCTGGGCCTCGAAGCGGGTGGTCAGGCTGGCCGCCAGGTGTCCGCCGGCCGAGAAGCCCATGATGGCGATGCGGTTCTGCGCGAACTTCATGCCCGGCGCCCACGAACGCACCAGGCGCAGCGCCCGCTGGGCGTCCTGCAGCGGCGCGTCCGGCCCCGCCCCCCAGCCGTCGCCTGGCAGGCGATAGAGCAGCACGAAGCAGGTGTAGCCGCGGTCGGCCAGCCACTGGGCGGTCTCGAAGCCTTCCTTGTCCATGACGACGCGCTCATAGCCGCCGCCGGGGATCAGGATCACCGCCGCACCATTGGGCTTGCGCGGGCGGAAAAGGCTCAGCGTCGGCTTGCGGGTGTGGGTCACGGCCCGGTCGCGCGGCCCCTTGCCGTCGCTGCGCTCGATCACGGTCTCCTGGGCCGTCACGCCGCTCGAGCCCGGCGGGTCATTGGGCCACAGCGGCCGCACCTCGCTGGGCTCGGGCACGGCCGGCTTGCGCGCGGCGCTGGCCATGCTCGCGGTCGACAGGGCGGTGATCCCTGCCAGCAGGGCGAAGGCGCTCCGGCGGTTCAGTTGCGGCATGACGTTTCTCCCGAACTCTACTGCAAGCGTGATAGCCGAAAGTGTCAGCGGTTTCGGCGGCCATCACGCGCCAACTCAAGTTGGGCCGGACCTTAGAGCGCCCGGTAACCGGTGGACAAGCTCAGCGGCCGCCGAACCTCAGGTGATGCAGAACGATCCCGCTGGTGGTCGCCACGTTCAGCGAGTCGAAGCCGCCCGCCATCGGTATGCCGATCCCCTCGGCGCGCGCGATGACGTCGGCCGACAGCCCCGGCCCCTCCGCGCCCAGCAGCGCCGCAGCCCGGGCCGGCGGCTTCAGCTCCGCCAGGGTCCGCTCCGCCGACGGCGTCAGGGCCAGCGGCGTGAAGCCCGCTCCGCGCAGCAGGTCGACGGCGTCCTCGTCGCGGCCGATCCAGCCCGTAGGCACGCTCAACGTCGCCCCCACCGAAACCCGGATGGCCTTGCGGTAGAACGGATCGCAGCAGTCGGCGTCCAGCAGCACCGCGTCGGCCCCGAAGGCGGCGGCGTTGCGGAAGATGCCGCCCAGATTGTCGTGATTGGCGATGCCGAACAGCGCCACCACCACCGCCCGCTCGGGCAGCCCCGCCAAGAGGTCGGCGGCCGGGATCGCATCGGGCTTGCGACCCACGGCCAGCACGCCGCGATGCAGATGGAAGCCGGCCAGCGCGTCCAGCACCGCCTGCTCGACCAGATAGACGGGCGTCTCGCCGGGCAGGCCGTCGAACACCTCCGACAGCTTGTCCCGTCGCTTGGGATCGATCAGCAGCGATTCCACCCGCCCCGGCGCATCTCGCACGAACGCCCGTAGCACCGTCTCGCCCTCGGCGATGAACCGCCCTTCCCGGCCGACCAGGTCGCGCTCCTTGATGTCGCGATACGCGGCCACGCGCGGGTCGGCGGGATCGGTGATGGTGACGAACTGCGGCACGGGGGCTCCGCTTGGGACTCTACCGCACGCCCCGTATCGGAAGGATCGCCAGACCGCCAGCCATGGCCAGCCCCGCCGCCACCAGGAACAGCGAATGATAGTCCGTGCGGCTGGGCCCCAGGAACCACACCGCCAGCACCGGGGCCAGGGCCTGGGGCAGCGTGTTGGCCAGGTTGATGACCCCCAGGTCCTTGCCCGCGTCGTCCTGCGAGGGCAGCACCTGGCTGACAAGGGCGATGTCGACGGCGTAGTAGCAGCCCGCCCCGCAGCCGAAGACCACGAAGCCGGCCAGCACCACGGTCCAGCCCGGGGTCAGCGAGAAGGTCACCATGGCCGCCGCCAGGATCATCGCCGCGCCCGCCGCGAACAGCTTCCGCCGTCCCAGCCGGTCGCTCAGCATGCCGAAGATCATCGCGCAGCCCACATTGGCCACGGTCGCCACGGTGGTCAGCAGGGCCAGCCCCTGCTCGGCCCGCTGGCCGGGGAACAGCGCCGGATAGTTCAGCGCGTCCTGAAGGTAGTAGAGCATGTAGCACTGGGTCAGGGTGATCGCGACCAGCACCATGAACCGGCTGACCCAGGCCAGGGCGAAGTCCGGATGCTTGCGCGGATCGACCCACAGTCCTTTCAGGAACGCCACCAGGCTGAAGCGCTCGGTCGCGTCGGCGGTGATCGGCGGATCCTTCAGGCGTAGGGCGAAGGGCGCGATGGCCAGCACCAGCACGACGCCGATGGCCGCGTAGCGCGAGGCCTCCGAGGCCAGCAGCCCGCCGACCAGCACCGCCCCGGCCACGGCGCCGATGGGGTGGCCCAGACTCAGGAACGCCGCCACCCGGCCCTTCTGGGCGTCGGGCACGCTCATGGCCTATGTGGCGATCATGCTGGCCGACAG
>Ga0247822_10000663_pt1 | contig 19261 bp, 20 predicted proteins | sample 13C_Cellulose_Da_FD_192423 | JGI IMG/M metagenome (GOLD analysis project Ga0247822, IMG submission 192423) | Soil microbial communities from agricultural site in Penn Yan, New York, United States - 13C_Cellulose_Day30 | ecosystem: Environmental > Terrestrial > Soil > Agricultural land | place...
GGCGGGCGCCGTGAGTGATTGCCTCCCCGACGGTCGTCGCGGGACCGGTGGCAAGACGAATGATCGCAAGCTGTCCGATCAAGCCAATCAGGATGCAGGCGAACACGACGATGACCCACGCTCCGAGCGGCGGAATCTTCCCCGGCTGAACGGCAGGCGCGAACAATTCTTGGATGACCCCCGGAAGCACGATGAGCGCCAGGGCGACCGTAGTCAGAAGCTTTCCTTCACGGCTCAAGACGTCTCGCGTCTCGTCCCAGGCCTTAGAAATCGACAGCTTCGCCACAAATGATCCCCTGTGCAGATGATCGGCTGTTTATGCGGGCCCATCGCCCCGCTTGCAACGCGCTTGCGGCTGAAGCGGGCAGCCGCCATCTGACGCGCGTGCAAACCGACAACGCAATCGAGTGGCGCGCAAGCGACGATCTCGTACCCTACGAGGAAGCGCACGCCTTCATGGAGCAGCGTGCAGCCGCCATCCATGCCGGCGAGGCTGCGGAGTGCATCTGGCTGCTGGAGCATCCTCCGCTCTTTACATCGGGCACCAGCGCGGACCCGGCAGAGCTGTTCAATCCGTCGGGATTCCCCGTCTACGAGGCCGGCCGCGGCGGCCGCTACACTTATCACGGGCCCGGCCAGCGCGTCGGCTACCTGATGCTCAACCTCGACAAACGCGGCCGCGACGTGCGCCGGTTGGTCCACTCGCTCGAAGGCTGGATGATCAACTCTCTGGCTGAACTAGGCGTGCAAGCGCATCGAGCGGAGGGCCGCATCGGCATCTGGGTTGGCGAGGGTCCCTCGGAAGCGAAGATCGCCGCGCTGGGCATTCGCATCAAGCGCTGGGTCACCCTCCACGGCTTTTCGATCAACGTGTCGCCCGATCTATCGCACTTCGGCGGCATCGTTCCCTGCGGCATCAGCGAGTTCGGCGTGACCAGCCTCGAAGCGCTTGGGAAAGAAATGCCCATGACGCGCGTTGATGACGCACTGAAGCAGCGTTTTCCGCAGTTTCTCAGGGACTTGTCACACTAGTGCAAAGTCTCTTGATGGGCGGAAGCGCTTCAGACTATTGTGCGCGCGATTTGCGCGGCGGGTTTCCCCGTTTCCAGATCGGATAATCAAGGGAGTTTTGAATGCGTGCTCTTATCCTGGTCGCCGGTGCGGCCCTGGCGGTTTCGGCTTGCAGCAGCAACGAAGCAGCTGACAACACGATGAACGTTGACAACCTCGCCGTTGACAACCTCGTCGTCAACGACACGACGGCCATCGACGCGACGAACATGGACATGAACATGGACGCCAACATGTCGATGAACGCGACCGACACGAACGCTGTCGACGCCAACGCGACGGCCGACGCCAACGCGACCGGCAACAACGCGATGTAATTCGACGGCGCTTCTTTCAGGAGCGCCAGCGGATCAAGAGGCTGCCGGTTCGCCGGCAGCCTCTTTTTTTACGCCTGCGTCAGGGCAGTCCGAGAAGCTTGTGCGTCTGCAGGGAGAGGCGCCACTTCGGCCGCTCCATCACCAGCCGGATCGCCGCATCCAGCGCCGCCTCGCGATCCCCGCAATCCATCGGCTGAATGAGGAAGTTCGCGAAGTCCCAGTTTTCGAACGCGGCAGGATCGACGCCGTTCTGGGGCCAGACCAATTTCAATTCGTCGCCGCTTCTCTGAACGACTTCCGTCCCTGCTTTGGGGCTGATGCAAAGCCAATCGATGCCTTCAACGGCCGGCAACGTGCCATTGCTCTCGACTGCCACGCGAAATGCGCGCGCGTGCAAGGCGTCGATCAACGCAGCGTCGAGCTGCAGCATCGGTTCCCCACCCGTGATGACGACAAGCCGCTTCTCGCGCCCCTCGCCCCATAAGGTAGCAACTTGGTCCGCCAGGCCATCGGCATCGGCGAACTTGCCTCCGCCTTCACCGTCGGTGCCCACAAAGTCCGTGTCGCAGAAGGTGCACTGCGCAGTCGCGCGGTCCTGCTCTCGCCCGGACCAAAGATTGCAGCCGGCAAAGCGTAGGAAAACGGCGCGGCTACCCGATTGCACTCCCTCGCCCTGCAGGGTGAGGAAGCATTCCTTCACGGCGTAGGTCATCAGCCTGCGCTCGCATCCGCGTAGCGCGTGGGGTCCGGCAAGCCGGCTTCCTCGAAACCCCTGGCGCGGAGGCGGCAGGCGTCGCACTCACCGCAGGCGCGGCCCTGCGGGTCGGGGTCGTAGCAGCTGTGGCTGAGCCCGGCGTCGAGGCCGAGGCGCTGCGCTTCACGCGCGATATCCGCCTTGGTCATTTGCTGAAGCGGAGCGTGAATGGTGATTTGCCCTCCCTCGCTGCCCGCCTTGGTCGCCAGCCTCGCCAGCGTCTCGAAGCCGGAAACGAATTCCGGGCGGCAATCCGGATAGCCCGAATAGTCGAGCGCGTTGACGCCGATGAAGAGGTCGCTTGCGCCTTCCGCCTCTGCCCAGGCCAAGGCGATACTGAGGAACACGAGGTTTCGAGCAGGGACGTAGGTGACCGGGATACCGGGCTGCACGCCGTCCTTGGGGACCGACGCGTCGCTGGTGAGGGCCGACCCTCCGAACGCCCGCAAGTCGAGAGGCAGGACGATATGCCGGTCGGCGAGATCGGCCGCGATGCGCCGCGCAGCCTCGATCTCCACGCGGTGCCGTTGATTATAGTCGACGGTCAGCGCCAGGACCGCAAAGCCCTCCTCCCGCGCACGAGCGGCGCACACCATGGAATCGAGCCCGCCCGAAAGGAGCACGACTGCTTTCTTCTGAGATGCTGAACCCGTCATCGCGCGCCATCTAGGCGGTCGGACACGACAAAAGAAGGGCCGCCCATCGGCTGACGAGCGGCCCAGTTCCGGGCCTGAGCCCGTTGGGAGGAAAGCGTGCCAAAACCGGCACGACTCCCGCTTAGCTTATCCAGGTTAAACCCTTGCTTAATGGCGCGAGGATTTTCTCAACAATCTCCAAGTCTTCGTGCCTGGAGCACGTAGTGGAACGGAGCATTGTTCGAGATGCCCTGCGTCTCAATCCGAAGCGAGCGCGGCGTGATCAGTTCGACCGTCGACTGTCCGAACGCTCCGCCAATGCAAGTGTAGTGGATTTCCGCCTTCGCCTGTGCGTTGCGGACGATGTCGCGCGTGCAGTTCGACTTGAGGTTCTCATACTGCGACAGGAGTACCGGGTCGGCGACGCAGATGTTGCGGCGACCGCCATTGGCCCGGCTGACTTCCCACAACCCGCCGCCCGTCTGCTGGAAGACCGCAGGCCGCAAGACGGCCGCGACCGATAGCAGCGCCAAAGCTGCCCCAGCCACTCGGATTATCGTTCGAACAGGGCGGTTCATCGCGGCCATTTAGCACAGCTTCGTTAACGAGAGCGATACCGACTTTGAGCTCAGGAAACGTCTTCGAGCGTGATCGGAAAGCTGGTCGAGCAGAAGGCGCAGTCGACCCTGATGAAGCCGTCATCGCCGACCATTGCCTGCCGCTCTTCCTCCGGGAAGCGCGAAATGACGGTCCTCACATAATCGGGGTCGCAGCGGCATCCGCGCCGGAGTTGCACGGGCGTAAAGGTCCGGACCTCCGCTTCCTCGTGGAACAGCCGCCAGATGAGGTCGTCCATGGGTAGCGTCGGATCGATCAGCTCTTCGGGCTTCACCGACCCGGCGAGGATGGCGACGTGAGGCCAGTCGGGGTGATCAAGTTGCGCGTGGATGCGCTCTCGCCCCTCCTCACCTTCCGGTAGATGCTGGAACAGAATGCCGCCCGCGAACCAGTGCCCGTCACGCTTTTCAGCGGCCAGCCGCACCAGGCTCGGGATCTGCTCGGACTGCGCGAAATAGCTCTGCGCGGCTAGCGCGAGGCTGTCGCCCTCCAGCGGAACGATGCCCTGGTAGCGCTCGTCCGTGGCCGGCTGGTCGAAGGTGATCGCCAGATACCCCTTGCCGAACAAAGCGAACAGCGACGGATTCGGACCGACATCGGCCAGCCGCGCCGGATCATGCCGGACATATCCGCGCAGTTCGCCACCGAGGTAATCGCAGACGAGCAGGTCGATCGCGCCATTCTCGGTCTGCGCCTGCAAGGTCATTTGGCCCTGCGGGTCCTTGAGAAGCGAACCGAGCAAGGCCGTCAGCGTCAGCGCTTCGGCCAGCAACCTCTCGATGACCGGCGGATATTTGTGCGCGGACAGGATGGTATCGAGCACCGGCCCAAGCCGGGCCGCGCGCCCGCGGGCGTCACTCGCGGGAATGGTGACGCCGATGGCGACGTCGATGGACAATGCGTCTGTGGGCATGGCTCTTAAATAGGAGCCTGCCGTCCCGGTTCCAACCGCCTAAGCGGCCGCAGCCGGAACGTCGTATTTCGCGGCAGCTGCCGACAGGCCCTCGACGAATTCCTGGATGTGGCTTTCGTCGATCACAAGGGGCGGAAGCACGCGCATGACGTTGTCGCCCGCGGCCACCGCCAGAATACCCTGGCTGCGCAGCCAGTTCACGAAGGCGCGGCTGTCGGTCTTCATCTTGATGCCGAGCATCAAGCCGGTGCCGCGAACGCTGTCGAACATGTGATCGTGGTTCGGGATCATCTGCTCGAGCGCCGAGCGGAGGCGCTCGCCCATCTGGCGGACGTTGGCGAGGAATTCGTCATTGGCGATGACGTCGAACACCGCCTGTCCGGCCGCCATGGCCAGAGGATTGCCGCCATAGGTCGAACCGTGCGTGCCGATGACCATTCCGCCCGCAGCCTTTTCGGTCGCCAGGCACGCGCCGAGCGGGAAACCGCCGCCAATGCCCTTGGCCGAAGCGAGGATGTCGGGTTCGACGCCATATTGTTCGTAGGCGTAGAGCGTGCCCGTGCGCGCGACGCCGCACTGCACTTCGTCGAACACCAGCATCAGGTCCTTTTCGTCGCACACGGCGCGAAGGCCCTTGATGAACTCCTGGCTGGCCGGACGAATGCCGCCCTCGCCCTGGATTGGCTCCAGCAGGAAACCGGCGGTGTTCTCGTCGACTGCGGCCAGCGCCTGCTCCAGACTGTCGAATTCGACGACCTTGAAGCCCGGCAGAAGCGGCGCAAAGCCGTCGCGCAGCTTTTCCTGATTGGTCGCGCTGATCGTGGCCATCGTCCGCCCATGAAAGGCGTTCGAAAAGGTAATCAGGTCATGCTTGTGGGGATTGCCCTTCGCATGGTGGTAGCGGCGTGCGGTCTTAATTGCGCACTCGACGGCTTCGGCGCCGGAATTGGTGAAGAAGACGGTGTCGGCGAAGGTCAGGTCGACCAGACGCTGCGCGAATGCCTCGCCCTGCGGGCTGCCGTAGAGGTTCGAGACGTGGACCAGGGTCGCCGCTTGCTTGGCGATCGCTTCCGTAAGGTACGGGTGACCGTGGCCGAGCAAGTTGACCGCGATGCCCGATGCGAAGTCCAGATACTTCTCGCCCTGCTCTCCGTAGAGATAGACGCCCTCACCTCGGACCGGCCGCACCTCGCAACGCGGGTAAACGGGCATGAGCGGAGTGATGGCCATTTCGGGCAGGTCCTTTGCTGAGCTGAGGGGTGCGGTTGTTACCGGCCCCAACCTATAGCCAGACGGCCGATAAAGGAAAAGCCGCGCCGGCTTATGACCAGCGCGACTTTTCTTATGACCTCACGGAGACTTTAGTCGTGGCGGTAGCCGCGATCGTCCTCGTAGCGGTCGTTGCGGCCGTCCCGATCGCGGTCCTGCCAGTTGCCGGCATTGTTGTAGCCGTAGCGGTTGCCGTCGCCGTCGCGAGCATCGCGATAGATGCGCTGCTCGAGCCGCTGAACGCGGTAATCGATCGACGCATATTCGCGCTGGTTCAGGCCGTTGCGAGCCGACTTGCGCAAGCGCTGTTCGATGTCCCGCGATTCCGCACGAAGGTTGCGGGCCTCGCGCTCCGAGATCCGGTCGCGGCTGTCGAAACGGGCGATCCGCTGCTGCAGACGGTCGATACGGACCTGCAGGTTACGGACGGCGCCGTAGCGATTGTCGTAGCGGTAGTTGTTATATCCGTTGCCATTGTAGCCGTTGTTGTAGCCATAGCCCGGCTGCGGTGCGGGATAATACTGAGCCGCTGCCGGCGCTGCGATGGCGAGAGCCGAAGCGGCTGCTGCAACGGTAAGAAGGACTTTACGCATCTTTGGCTCTCCTAGTGAGCAGTTGATGCACACCTTCTGCGCCTCAGGGTTTGTTTGTAGGCTGAACGCCGCAGTTATCCGCCGTTCAACTTGCTTAACGGCGACGCCCGCCTCTCGCGACACACGAAGATTCGCGAGACGCACCGGGAAATTTTCCCAGCAAAGTCAAGATCTTGAACTGCCTGCTGTAACACCTATCTCTTTGAAATGCTTAACTTTATCCGCTCGGCCGCGCTTGCGGCGACACTTTCGCTTGTGCCTGCGGCCAGCCTGAGTTCGGCTACCAGCCAGGTCGTGCTTCAACCCACGCCGGCCGTCGCTACGACGGCAGAGGCCGCTCTGAGAAAATCGCCTGAGCCCTTCGCCGAATTCGGCCTGGATGAAGCGCACGAGCACGACCATGCGTCAGGACTCGCGCCGGGCCAGACCGCTCAGGATTTCGAAGTGTGGGCACGCCGCACGCCGGCGAACGTCCGGGCGCTCGGCCAATTCCGCGATTATCTCGCCGCTCAGGGGCTCGAGACGGTCGTCCCCATGTGGCAGTTGATCCGCACGTCGTCTTCCTGGCGCGAATGCGGAGCGCAACCGTTCGAAGTGCCGCCGCCCGACAAATGGGGCCGCATCGTCAAGACGCTGAAGTTTGTGCGCGACGACGTGATTCCCGTCGTCGGCGAGGTCGAGACCTTGTCCGCCTATCGCAACGGCGAACTCAACGCCTGCTCCAACGGAGCGCCGAAAAGCGCGCACCGCGAATTCTTCGCGCTCGACCTGACCCCGGTGAACAAGGCGGTCGAACGTTCCGCGATGATCCGCTCGGTCTGCCAGGCCCATGCCCGCGACGGACAGGATTACGATGTCGGATTGGGCTTCTACACGGGCCGCCGCTTTCACGTGGACACCTCCGGCTTCCGCCGATGGGGCGCCAATGGCAAGGGCGCAACAAGCCCCTGCGTCAATTACGTCTGATCAGTTCTTGATCACGGAATAGGACGCCGGCGCCCCGTCATCTCGGTCGGAAATCCACTTCGGTGGTTGTGCGCGAGTGCCCGCCTTGTAATCCAGGAATGCACGGCTCCACAGGACGCTGCTTTCGTGGCGATCATCGCTAAAGCTCTCAGGATAGTGGTGCGTGACGATCATCGGATAGTACGTTTCCCGGCACGACAAGGCCTCGCGCCGCTCCCCTTTCGGGCCGACTGGGCACCATTCCTTGCTTTCCGGCGCGGCGGTCCAAGATATACCTTGCCGGAAGCATGACAGAGCGCGGTAACGCGGTTCGATAATCGTCTTTCCGTCCGCATCCTGCAGCCCCCAAAGCCCATCGGCACTGAAGAAGCGCAACCCACCATCGCAGGCTAGCGCCTCGGTCGGCGACGGCTTCTTGAACTCGGGCGCCTTTATCCACCCCCCCTTCCCATCGATCCATGCGGTCTTCTTGCCCTCGCCCACGACGAACTTGTTCAGCGCGCCAGGACGGAGTTTGCGGAACTGCGGCTTCACCGTGAAGGCGCCGGTGCGATCTATGATGCCCCACTTACCGGCGACTTCGACCGCGGCGTACTGCGTCGAAAAGGAATACGTATTGTCGAAGCCGGTTTTCCCGCCGAGCACCGCGCCTTCCTCGGTAACGTAGAACCATTTTCCGTTGCGCCGCACAGCGAAAGGGCCCGGACAGTCGCGCTCGGTGAAATAGGTGTCGTCGAACTTTCCGACTGACTTCCGGTTGCCTGGCCGGAGAAACTCGAGCGCATCACCGCGCCGGACGATCTTCAGGCCACCGTCGCATTCGAGCCTGATGCTCCCATCTAGCTGGTCCGAAACAAGGCGGCCGTCCGCCTCGATGCTGTACCAGGTTTTGCCAATCCGACCGCGTGGGAGCTTCCCGCCGTCGGGGATGTTAACGTCCTCAAACCAGCGCCCTCCGAGCAGAGAGCCGTCGGCTTTCACGATCGCCTTTCTCGAGGAAGTACGGGTGCCGTCGGAATTGTAAGGCTTACCTTCCCATGCGGAACCGTAGCCGCCCCGCCAGCCGCTAAGATGTACGAACTCCAGCGGAATCACGAGTTTGCCGTCGGGATCTACCGCACCTCTTCGCTTGGCTTCTCGCCCCTCAAAAGGGGGCAGGGAATAATCCGGCATTGATTCAACGATCGCGCGGGATTCGTTCAATCGTTGCACGTGATTGTAGCGGGGGGTCACCTGCCACGTGCCGTCAGCTCTCAGAAGACCCCAATGCTCCTCATTATATGATCATTGCGTCGCCCTGCCCAAATAAAGCCGCGGGTAGGCTCATCGAAATAACTGAATTGAAGATCCTTGGGGGTAAGCCAGCCCTTTTCTAAATGGTAGATCCCGCCACCGAAACCGAGCGACGAGTCCTTCAGCCCCTCCAAGTGGACGAGTCCGTCCAGTCGCAACTGTTCAACCGCGCGGAGCGCGTCGGGGCGCAAGGGCTTCGCGATGAAAGCGCCGCCGGTGAAGGGAACGATACGATCGAACTCCGCCGGAACTACGACGCGCCCGGTACGGTCTATCGCGCCCGACCTTCCGTTGATGCGGACCTCGGCATAGTCGCCGGTGAAGGGTCCTGCCACTTCAAATTGCGGCGCGATTACAACCTTCCCCGTTGGGTCGATGTACCCGTATCGACCGTTAATACGGACTGCCGCCAGTCCGTCGCTGAACTTCTGCGCGACTTCATAATGTTTCGGAATGCGAGGCTCTTCACTGACCCTCTCGACATATCCGCAAAGGTTGAAGGGTCCGCCGCACCGCTGCCACCAGTCCTCGGGATTGCTAGTGCCTCCCGAAGCGGGAGCATGAACGATAAGCAGGAAAACGGCCGGGAGCATCGAACGCATACGTCCCCCTGAGTCATTTTGCGAGCATTAAGGGCCGGACCTTTCGCGATCACAAGTAAATTGAGCGTTGTCCCGTGCTAGTTCTTGATCTTCCAGCCGCGTCTCAGGAGCGTGTAGCAGACGGCCCAAAGTACGACGTTCAGCGCGAGCAGGCCCAGCGCACCGATCAGGATCGGCGAGTCTGCGGTCTCCAGGAAACCGTATCGGAAGCCCGAGATGATGTAGAAAAACGGGTTGGCGTGGCTGATCGCCTGGAAGGTCGGGGCGAGTTGATGGACCGAATAGAAGGTGCCGCTCAGCAGCGACAAAGGCGTCACGACGAAATTGGTGACCGCCGCGGCGTGGTCGAACTTGTCGGCCCAAAGCGACGTCAGCAGGCCCATGAAGCTCAGCATCAGCGCGCCCATCAGGCCGAACCAGAAGGCGAGGAATGGGTGTCCCACGTGCACAGAGACACCCGGCCAAAGCAGCATTACCAGCCACACGGCGAAGCCGACCAGGAAGGCGCGAGTCACTGCCGCACCGACCAGCCCGGCAATCAGCTCGCCTGTCGAAAGCGGCGGCATCAGATAATCGACGATGTTGCCCTGCATCTTGCCGACCAGCAGCGAGAAGCTGGCGTTGGCAAAGGCGTTCTGGATCATCGCCATGACGATGAGGCCGGGCGCGAGGAAGGTCGCGAACTCGACGCCCATGACGGTGCGCCCGCCGCGGCCCAATGCGACGGTGAAAATCGCCAGATAAAGGAGCGTCGTGATCGCCGGTGCCCAGACGGTCTGCATCTGCACCTTGAAGAACCGGCGCACCTCCTTGATATAGAGGGTCTTGAGCCCGCCCCAGTTGACGCCGCTTAACAGCGGTTCGCCTGGCGGGGTTTGAACCCAGATCGGAGACTGGTTGCTCGGGTCGTTCACAGGAGCAAGCGCCTATCGGCTGGCGCAGGCGCCTGCAACGGGGCTGGAAGAATTCGGAGATTAATTGATGTCGTGGACTGAAGAGCGGATCGATCGGCTGAAGGCGATGTGGACGGAAGGCGCCACTGCCAGCCAGATTGCGGATGAACTTGGCGGCGTCAGCCGTAATGCCGTGATCGGCAAGGCGCACCGTCTTGGCCTCGAGGCCCGCCCGTCCCCGGTGAAGGCCGGCGAGGAAAAGGAACGCGCCGCCCCGTCTGCTGCCGCCGCACCTGCACCCAAGCCCGCTCCCGTCGAGCGCGCAGCCGCGCCGAAGCCGGCCGCTGCCGCAGCTCCCGCTCCGGAACGCGCCGCTCCGGCCACTCCCGCTCCGCGTACGCCTCAGCGCGCGCAGTCCGACAATGTCCAGTATCGCTCCATCGGCCCCGGCGGCTTCATTCGCCAGGGTCCGGGCGATCAGCAGCCGCCGATTCCGCCGGCCCCACCACGCCGCCTAGTGCCTGCGAAGCCGAGCCCGGAAGTTGCCGACAAGACGAGCCTGCTCGATCTCAACGACCGCATCTGCAAATGGCCGATGGGTCACCCAGGCGAGCCCGACTTCCACTTCTGCGGCAATGCGGCGAACCCCGGCTTCCCGTACTGCGTCCAGCATTGCGGCGTCGCCTATCAGGCACAGCTTCCGCGCCGCGATCGCCGTCCGCCGCCACCGCTTCCGTTCGGCGGTCCCCGCGTCCGCTAGTTTCTAAGGAACTGCCGTAGCGCCGTTCGCGCGACGGGCCACGCCGGCTCGTCGGCGAGCGGCACGTGATTCTCGCTGTCGAGGAGCACCAGTTTCGCGTCCTTGATGCCTGCCGCCATCTCCTCCGAACACACAGCGGGGATGATGCGATCGCTTTTGCTGTGCATGATGAGGGTCGGCGCTTCGATCTTGCCCAACTCAACACGCAGATCGAGGATGCGAAAGACGTCCTGAAGGGACTCGCTCAGCACGCTGATCGTGCCCAGCCGGTCTCCGAACCATTCGATCATCTCGCCACCGGCGGACGGCCAGTAGAGTGCGCCGAGCATCCTCGCGAAGGACAGCCGATCGCTCGGCGCATAGCCGCGCCCCAGTTCCAGCAAAGTCTCGCGCCGCTTCACTTCCTCCGGATCGCCGCGCACCCCGAACCCGGCGGCATACCCGCCAACCAAAACCAGCTTGCGGACCCGTTCCGGAAAGCGCGCCGCATAAGCGATGGCCACGAGCACGCCGTGCGACATGCCGAGCACGTCAAACTGCTCCAGCCCCGCATCGTCGACCACCGCGACGAAATCGTCGAGCAAGGCGTCGAAATCCCACCTCGGCGGGTCGTGGTCGGACAGTCCGATCCCGCGGAAGTCGCTGCGCAACAGACTGTGGCCGCGCGTCGCCTCGGCCATCCAGTGGCCCCAAGTCGGCGTCGAAAGATCCTTCTGCGTGTGATGAAACCAGACGGCCGGCATGGCGATCGGTTCGCCGTCGCCGATGATCGAATAGCCGATCGTCGTGCCGTCTTTCGACTTACAAGACCCCAGCTTCTCGCGCGTGCGCGCCTCGGCATAACCGGCGTCGAAGGGTTCATCCTCGCCGCTGATGAACTGTCGTGCGAGCCGCGTGAACGTAGGCCAGGCGGCTTCCTTCTCCAGCAAGATATGGTTCTCGCCGTCGAGAGGCACGAACGTCGCACCCGGAATGTGCCGCGCGAGATATTCGCCGGCCGCGAAGGGCACGACCTGATCGTCCTTCGAATGGAAGATTAGGGTCGGCACCGTCACTTGCGGTAGGAGGTCGCGAACATCGATCTCCGACAAGGCGCGCTGAAGCTTGACCGCATTCTCGGGCGAGCAGCTCACCTTTTGCATGTCGTTCCACCAACTGATCTGCTCGGCGGTTCCGTCCGGGATATAAAGGCTGGTGAATACCTGCCGGTACGTCGGGTGGTCGGCGCCCCAGCCAGCCTCGGTCAGCGTCAGCAAAGCCTCACGCCGCGCCACCTCCTCCGGAACGCCGCGCGACTTCCAACCCTGCGCATAGCCGCCGACGATCAGTAGGCGGCGCACCTTCTCCGGGTGCCGAACCGCATAGGCGATGGCGACCGATGCACCCTGGCTGATGCCCAGCAAGTCGAATTTCTCGACTCCTGCGCAATCGACCACGCATTCCAGATCGTCGACGAAGGCCTCGAACGAGATCTCCGGTGTGTCCCAGTCCGACATGCCGTTCGCACGCTCGTCGTAGCGGATGAGCGTGTGGTTACGCGTCAGTTCCTTGAGCCAATGCCGCCAGACCGGGCTCTTCCAATCATGCTCGAGATGGTTGAGCCAGTTGGCAGCCTTCACCAGCGGCGGGCCGTTGCCGACAACCGAGAACGCCAGCTGCGTCCCGTCATGAGCAGTGCAATAGCGAACCGTTTGGTCGGGAAGACCCGAACGCCCGGCGCTCTGCTTCTCGCGCGCCTGTTCCTCAACCCGCCGACGCCAGGTCGCCGGGGGCTCGCCATATTCGCGCTTGAATGCCCGGGTGAACGCCGCCTCGGAATTGAAGCCCACCGCATAAGCGACGTTCGACGCGTTCTGCTTGCCGTCGCGCAGCATGTTCGCCGCCACGCGCATCCGCCACCTCGCGCAATAGCGCATGGGCGGTTCGCCTATCAGCTGGGCAAAGCGCTCGCCGAGAACGGTGCGTGACACGCCCGACTCCCGAGCAAGGGTCTCGATATCCAGCTCCTCGGCGAAGCGGCTGTGGATGATCGACAGCGCCTTGGCGACGGCCGGATCCTTCAGCCCGCCAAGCCAGCCGCCCTCGCCCGGCAGCAAGCGGTCCATGTAGCGGCGGATCGCCTCGGCGAAGAACAGTTCGGACAGGCGCGCGATAAGCTCCGGCGAGCTTCCGCCCTCATTAAGCATGCGCATCGACGTCTCGATCCACTCGCCATGCGCGTCGTCGCTGCCGTCGAGTTTGAGGATCGGCGGGAGGCTGTCGAGCAAGGGATGGTGCTCGGCGGAAACGCCCAGGAAGCCGCAATACATCCCTGCCTCGTCACCGCCATGATCGATCTTGATCCGCGCCGGTCCGTCGGGCGCCTGCTCGATCAGGTCGTGGGAATCGACCGGCTGCAGTCCCGGCCGGCTATAGAGCAGGTGCACGTCGTTGCGCGGCAGCAGGATGATGTCGCCGGCTTTCGCGGCAACCGGCGGCTCACCATCGACCGAGGCGTAGAGCCTTCCCGCCCGCACATAATGATAGGCGACTAGCTCGTTCGCTCGAACGTCGAAGCGCTCACAATCCTCATCGCGGAACCGCGACAACATGCAGAAGTCGCCGCTGGTCTCGGCGTCGATGACCACGCCCCCGGTCAGGCGCAGCGATCCCAGAATGTCGGTCAAAACGTCCAATGGCGAGCCCCGCTGCACCCACGCATCCGGCGTTTGGGTCAATAACCGGCAAGCCGATTATTTAGCAAATGTCATGATTGAAGTTCGGGCGTCAGGAGGCCGTCGCAGTACAGGCAAACGGCGCTCTCACCGCTGGGCGACGCCGGATGCCGTCGGCGCGAAGCCTCTCCTGAAGCATCGGAAACGGTCGCACGTCGAAATCCGGATAAACGAGATATTGCATCAGGGTCGTCAGCCGCTCCGGCGTGTCGAGCGGCTTCAATATTTCCGCGGCTCGCCGCTGGTCGCCAAGCAGAACCGCTGCGTGCCAGGCATCCGACGAGGGACCCGACGAATTGCGAACGATCTCCGTGGCAATCTCGCGCGCGCCCTTGCCCCCATCGGCACAGGCTTGCCGAAGCTCCGCCAGCCGGATGTTCTCCGCAGGCAAGGAGCTGCTCCGCAACCGGTCTAGGATGGCCCGCGCCTCGTCCTTTTGCCCGCCCCACAGCAGCGCGCGGTGCGATTGATACTGGATCAAGGCCTCGCCCGGGCTGCGCTGCAATTGCTCGCGGGCCCGCTTCACCGCGTTCGGAATGTCCAGCGACAGCACCGATGCCGTCAGCGCCCGCGACAGCGGCTGCCCGCCCTCGATCGACAAGGTGTGGATGCGCTCGGCCGCCTTGGCCATGAACGGGCGATCCTCGGCATAGCCTGCAAGGTCGACCACTTCCTCCCACGCATCTACGTCGCGCGGCCGCTCGCGAAGATAGAGCTGCATTAGCTGCAGCGCTTCCCGGAAGCGCAGGTCCATCAGCGCACGGGCCGACCGATATTTGTAATTCTCGGGCCGCCCGTTGCTGGAAGCGATCGCTGCATCGACGCGCAGCAGATATTGCTTCAGCCGTTCGGCTTCGCTGCCGCGCTTTTCCATCGGCGTCGATCCGACCCGTGTGGTGTTGCCGAACCATGACTGCGCGGCTTCCCATTGCGCGGCGGCAAAGCCCGGGTCGATGGTCCGCGCCCGCTCCAGCGCTTCGGACGACATGCGCGCGAATTTGGGGTCGCCTGTCTCGAGACTGCGCCGGTCGTAGGCGAGCGACTTGAGATATTCCTCGTAAGCCTCGACCGACCGCGTGCCTTGCTGGACCATCGCCGCGAGGCTTTCAGGCGACATTACGGTCTTCATCGAATGCGCGATGGCGACGGCAATCTCCTCCTGGATGGAGACCGCGTCGCTCATCGGGCGATCATAGTTCTGCGACCAGACGTGGAAGCCATCCGACGCCCGGATGAGCTGCGCCGTGACGCGCAGCCGCCCGCCATCGCGGCGCACCGACCCTTCGAGGATGTGCGCGACGTTCAACCGCCGCCCGATCTCGCGAACGTCGCCGCCGCGTATCTGCATGGTCGATGTCCGGGCAGCGACGTGCAGGTCCGGAGTCCGCGCAAGACTGTTGAGGATCTCCTCGGTCAGTCCGTCGGCGAACCAGCGCTGGTCGCCGCCGGAGGACATGTCATCGAACGGCAGCACGGCGATGGACTTGGGGTGCGCCGTTAGGGCTGCAGTTGACGTCTCACTGCCACTGCCGCGCAGGAGCACGAACGCCGCGGCGGCGACGACGAGGACCACTGCAGCGACGGCGGCCCAAAGCCACCGGTCGCGAGGCGATATCGGCTTTTGCTGAACAGTGGGCGGTCGCTCCACGGTTACTTCGTCGCTAGTCTCGACATCCGGCAGGAAGCGATAGCCGCGACCGTACACCGTCTGAATGATTTGCGGGTTGCGGGCGTCGTCGCCAAGCGCCTGCCGAATTTCCTTGGCCGCAGTGGTCAGAACGGATTCCGAAACCGCAACTCCCGGCCAGACGATGTCGAACAGCTCGTCCTTGGTGACCAGGGTGCGCGGGCGCTCCATCAGCGCGCGAAGAAGGGCGACCGCCTTTCCGCCAAGCCGGACGTCCTGCCCGTCGCGCCAAACCCGCTCGTCGTTCCGGTCAAGCCGAATCGATCCCGAAATGAGGTAGCGGTGCTGGTCCATGCACTCCGTTGAAAAGCCAAAGTTTCGAGCGACGCACCGGGCGAAAACACACCGCCTCAGAATTCCCTCAGAATAGTGCAGTCTGAGGGACCCGACTACAGCGTCGCGTAACTCACTGACTTCCTGGGGATTTGTTCGGCTTGCTCCGGCACCATCCCGAGTGATCGCGACTCAGAATGTTCCAGCAGCGCTGCAGGACTTGTCGAGGGCTGTCAGCGCAAAAGAGGGCATCACCTGGCCGGCTGGCGCTCGGCTGGGGCACTCGAACCCAAGCGCCGCACAAAGGAAAAGCAAGATGAACAATCGACTTGCCGCATCCGCGGCGACCATGACATGCGTGATCGCGACATTGTTCGTGGCCAGCCGCCCGGCCTATGCCGCGGCGCCCGAACCAAGCGCGAGCGTCGGCATCGCCGATATCGATCTGGCCTCGCCGGCTGGCCGCAAGCTGCTCAACAGCCGCGTCCGGATGGCAGCCGCCCGCATGTGCCTCTCGACCAACGTCGAACCGGTCAAGGTCAGGGTCGCGCGCGTGAAATGCTATCGCGCGGCGATCTCGAAGGGCGGCCGCGCGATGCGGCCCTCCGTCGCCCTGCCCGGCGATTATTCCAATCCGGAGGCCGTGGGAGCCAGCTAGGAAGTCGCTGCGCATACGTATGCGGCGTTTCGGTCAAGTTATCCGGCAGCCCGGCAATTTTGATCGAACCGCGCTTAGCGTAGAGAATGGATCACCAAGTCAAGGAACAGACCAACGACCTCGGGAGCATTGCTTCCGGGGACTGAGGCTCTCTGTGCCTGAAAAACTAAAGGGGAATACCAATGATGCACTCACGAAAGGATCTTCGCTCTCATCGAGCGGTCGTCATGTTCTTCGCCGTTATTTCCGGTGTTTCGGCAGTCGCAACTGCCGTTCTTCCGGCCATTGTCCACGCGTAAGTAAAACAAAGGGTCACGATTATGTATCACGACTTCAATTACGAAGCGACGCTAGCATCATCGCTGCGTGCGCAATGGCAGCTCGACGACGTGCTGCGCGAGGATCAGGAGCTCGACTTCACCCGGAACTTCCTTCCGGAGAGCCTCGCGCGCACGGGTCAGCTCAGCAGCCTTAATGCTTTCGAGCAGAAGACGCTTAACCAGATCGCCGCGCACGAATATCTGGTCATGTTCGGGGTGGTCGAGGAGTTCATCCTCCCCTTCCTCCTCGACCATGCCCGGCCGCACCTGATGGAAGACGACTGGCGCGTTCGTGCCTTGCTCAACTTTGCCAGCGAAGAAGCCAAGCACATCCAGCTGTTCAAGCGCTTTCACAGCGCGTTCGTTCGGGGCTTCCCGGTCGAATGTCAGATGATCGGTCCGTCGGAAGCGATCGGCGCGGAGATCCTCCGTCACGATCCGCTCGCGGTCGGCCTGGTCATCCTGATGATCGAATGGATGACGCAGCAGCACTACCTCGGCAGCATCAAGGACAACGGGGACATCGACCCCTTGTTCAAGAGCCTGATGCGCAATCATTGGATCGAGGAATCGCAGCACGCGAAGCTCGACACCTTGATTGTGGACGCTCTCGCCGAGGGCCGCTCGGAGGCCGAACTCGACAAGGCCGTCGATGAATTCTTCGAGATCGGCGCCTTCCTCGACGGCGGGCTGAAGGCGCAAGCCGAGTTCAACCTCGACGCGCTCGAGCAGGCAATCGGCCGCAAGGTCGAGAACCGCGAGGAGATCGTCGCTCAGCAGCACCAGGCCGCGCGCTGGACCTACATCGGGTCGGGGCTCGTGCACGAGCGCTTCAAGGCAACGGTCGAAACCATGTCGCCGCGGATCGCCGCCCGCTTCGCCGAAGCCGCTCCCGTCTTCGCCTGAAACCCACCACCCAAGGAGAGTATCAATGCTCGACACCGTGAAGAATGCGCCCGTGAACGGGCTCGACTTGGCCGCCCTCGGCGAAGTCGTCGAAGAGATCCAGAAGGACAATTCGAAGGCGATCGTCGGCTTCGATGTGGTCACCCAATGGAAGGGCCAGACCCGCAGCGAGACGAAGGTCACCGGCTTCACGATCGCCGGCGAGCGCATCGAGCGCAGCCACACGATCGTCGCCGACGAACCGCTCCAACTGCTCGGCGCCGACAATGCGCCGAACCCGCAGGAACTGCTGATGGCGGCGTTCAACGCCTGCATCACGGTCGGCTACGTTGCCGGCGCATCGCTCAAAGGCATCAATCTCGAATCCCTCGAGATTCGCACCAAGGGCGAACTCGACCTTCGCGGCTTCCTCGGTCTCAGCGACCAGGTCCCGCCGGGGTACACCAACGTCGACTATGAAGTCCGCATCAAGGGTGACGGATCGCCTCAGGATTTCGAGGAAATCCATCAGACGGTCATGAAGACGTCGCCCAACTACTTCAACATGAGCCGACCGATCAAAATGAACGGCACGCTCAGCGTCGGCTGAGCCTGTTCCGGCGCCGCGAAGTCGCGCGCGGCGCCGACGGCTTTCGAATTCAAAAGGGGAATACAAATGGCCGATCTCGGCATGCAGAAGAATCCGAATAAGGCGCTTTGGGAAAAGGGTGACTTCACCCGCATCGCGGAGACGATGCGCCAGAGCGGCGAAGACCTCGTCGCAACCTTTGACGTGAAGTCCGGCATGGACGTCCTCGACGTCGGCTGTGGCGATGGCACCACCGCGCTTCCCGCTGCTCAGCGTGGCGCGAATGTGCTCGGCGTCGACATTGCGTCGAACCTCGTCGCAGCAGGCAATGAGCGCGCCAAGGCGGCGGGTCTCGACAATCTCCGCTTCGAAGAAGGCGATGCGTCGAACCTGCACCGCGTAGGCGACGACCAGTTCGACCTCGTCGTTTCGATCTTCGGCGCCATGTTCGCGCCCAAGCCGTTCGACGTCGCGAAAGAACTGGTGCGCGTCACCAAGTCCGGCGGCCGTGTCATCATGGGCAACTGGATCCCTGGCGATCCGACCCTGGTCGCGCAGATCCTGAAGATCAGCGCAGCTTACACGCCGCCTCCGCCGGAAGGCTTCGTCAGCCCGATGACCTGGGGTGACGAGGGCCAGGTACGCCAACGCTTCCAGGATGCCGGCATCAGCGCCGACAACATCACGTTCGAGCGCGCAACTTGGCTCTTCCGCGGCGATGGACCTCCAGCCGACCTGCTGGCGATCTTCCGCAACTATTACGGCCCGACGATGAACGCCTTCGAGGCGGCAGCGAAGGACGGCCGCGAAGACCAGCTCGCAGCGGAACTGACGGACCTGTTCAACGCCCAGAACAAGGGCGGCGAACGGACCGAAGTCCCCGCAACATTCCTCAAGGTGACCGTGCGGAAATCGTAGCGCTCACCGATCGATCAAGGACCAAACGAACAGTGGAACACGCAGTCTCTCTCCCCAGCAATGATCTCATTGCGCGCCGTCCCCAGCGGCGCCGACCGCTCCTGCGCCTCGTAAAGCCGGTCTCGCCGCACTCGGGTGCCGCAACGCGGTTCGCCGAGACCTGCGCTGCGATCGGCGGAACGACCATGCTTCATGATCTGATGCCGGACGTCGTCACGATCAGCTTCGGCGCGAGGACCGACGCGATCAGCAAGCGCCTGCGCAGCAAGGGCTGGGACTTCGTCGGCACCGGCAACTGGCAGGGCGAGCGCGTGCTCGGCGTGTCCTTTGCCGGAGATCGGCGGGCAAACCGGACTGCGGACGATTTGGTCGAAGCCCTGATCGCGGTCGTCGGCGAACTGGAGATCGCCGAAACCCGCGCCTGGTAACCCCCGCGCCGGCGCTCCCCTCCCCACTCCCAAGCCGGCGCACAAAGGAAAGGCCCCGGAGCTCAGCGCTCCGGGGCCTTTTTCTTTAGACCATCAGTCGAAGTT
>Ga0247822_10000665_pt1 | contig 19228 bp, 11 predicted proteins | sample 13C_Cellulose_Da_FD_192423 | JGI IMG/M metagenome (GOLD analysis project Ga0247822, IMG submission 192423) | Soil microbial communities from agricultural site in Penn Yan, New York, United States - 13C_Cellulose_Day30 | ecosystem: Environmental > Terrestrial > Soil > Agricultural land | place...
AGTCCTTACCTGCATATCAGTGAATTTTCAGTCACCGACTTAATGACATTCTTCGTGAATCATTTGATCTATGTTTTCGGGGCATTGAAGCCGAAACCGAAACCAGCAGGAACAGCAGGGGTTTTGCGACAGGGATATAATGTTAACGATGAAACTGAACGATGGTTTACACGGCCACCCACCAAAGGAGATGGTGAGTTCGATGACCTGGTACAAAGTACATTGCTTGACGAGCAAACGGTACAACAAGTTGCACCACTGCGGCAAGCAGTCTTATCGATTCAAAATACGGTCACACTATCAGATGACCTATGCAAAGCCTTTTTGATGTTGAATTTGGAAGACAAAATACTTATGCAGTTGATCGTCGAATGTCTTTTTGGTGACCCTTATTACTACGATGTCAAAGACAACAACGGAGAGACAGCAAGGGGACCGGCAATGTCACCTTGGATAAGAGATTTTCTCGGTACCAATCATCCCCACACGACAGGATCGCGGTACACACCGGGTGATCGACAGTTTCGCATTTTAGTACTTGGTTGCTACTGGCGGCTAGAATCTCATCGTATTCTATTCTTCGTGGATAACTTACCGGAGATCAATTATGGAGAATGGGAAACGGCGCTTGCGAATTTCAAGGATACACCCTCGAAATGGAAACCGATACAGAGGCACATCAAAACTCGTGTTATTCATGACGACGCATTTGTCGGCCAATTAAACTTCCAGTCACCTGAATCATTGCTCATCTCGTGGATCTCTGCGATTGCCCGTCGTATGCTAGTGTTACTCTGGGCAACAAGAAACCACGAAGAGATTGCTTTCAGTGTGTATCTAAAAGCAGTGGACAACGGTGTAGACAAGGCTTATCTCGAAGGTCTTGATAGCCTATACAAAGAAAGCAACCGAGACTATATGCTTTGTATAAATACATACATGTATTGGTATTACAAAGCACCCGTGACGTTTGATGCAACACCTATTCCGTTTATGGATCCATACCCACCGGACTGGAATGATAATCTAAAACGATGGTCTGATGAGGCTGTGGTCGCGTTGAACGCAGTTCGTATACGACGCACGGCTGCCACTCCACAAGACAAACCCCTGTTGGTTGAGTCTCTGCAAGATCCTGTGACGACTCCTGTCGAACCAGAGCCCGTTGACGTTACACCGCCTGTACAGGACGCCGGTATACCCGCCCATGGAACAGCTTCGTCGGTGTCAACCCCGGCAAAACCAGCGCATAAACGAAGTGACGGAAACGCTGCTCCGTCGGTGTCTACCCCGGCAAAACCAAGTCAAACAACAGTCTCGCAGGTAGAGGAGGATGATACACCGACCCTGCCACTGATACAGGAGATACTTGATATCCTAAAAAAAAAGAACGGCATGGAAGTGGAACCAAAACCAGCTGCTTGGCAGCCACCTGCCCCGAAGATGGAAGATACATGGGAACTGAAGGAACTCCGTGAAGCGATTAACTTTTATGCTACAAACAAATCAGTCGGGAAGGATCAGGACACTGAGCACGAATTAAAACGATTAGCCGAACGTGCCGAAATGCGCGGAGAATTGAAACACGTGTTTGTTTCTCTGATAGAGCACTACATACGATCAAGGAACCCGTCAATACAAGTGACACATGAAGAGATCCGTCGATATTTTATGAACGAAGCACAGCATCATAAAGATATGTTGGAAGATAACATATACTCAGGAACATGGAAAGTCGCGGAGAGCAGTTCGAGCACGAAATCGGACCAAGGTACTACGCTGGCTTTTGTAAAAGCTTTGTTTGATATCGCAGAAGCACATTACATGGACATGAAGGCATTCAAAGCCAAGGTAACAACGGATGATTACCGTGATTACCAAGCATTTAAAGATTCAAAGGGTAATACGGTGAATTTGCAATTGGATGCGTTTAAGAAGGTACTGGCCACGGCAACGGAAGAGGTGAAGACTACTAAGGCAGACATCATTGCGGCAAATGCAAAGTCTTTGAAAGAGATTGAAGATGAACGTAAAAAACAGATTACCGAACAACACACTGCGAATAAAAACACACTGGATGGTATTATGCAGAAGACCAAGGAGACGAACGATAAGCTTGCTTTGGCAATAGACGGAGTCACAAACTCACAGACAAGTTTCAAGAAGGACGTGGAGTCCTTCTTAAAGGCTGTTGGGTCATTTAAAGCCAACTCGGAGAAGGTACATAACCATTTGTTACAGACAATCGAACACATGTTGTCAAGGGTAACCGGTACCCAAGGTCGACGTCTCATGCTTACGGGTCACATCAAACCTCTTAAACCAAAGGACGGTAAACATGTACTACCAGGGTTTGTGACGGGGACAGAAACACAGCATCTGTGTGGAAGCTGTGGCGATTTGACAGAAGAAGTGAAAAAGAAAATTGATAAGAATGAACCGTTTACACTGGTTGTGTGTGAACAACACGCTAAACAATTGCGAGATAACGGAATCGAACCAATTGTACTATTAAAGGAGAAGAATGACGCATTTTACTATTATTTGTTTTAAATCATCATGTTAACAGTATCATTCTCTACCGTTTCCACCGTTCGTTGTTTCTTGGCCTTACCTGCTGACCCCGTAACGATACGCTTAACGGGTGCTGGGTCGTTGCCTGTGACCAACTGGTGCAATTCTTCGTACACTTTAAACTCTCGAATGAAGTTGACAGGTTCCATGGATTTCGGGTAGTTTTCAAATAGGTATTCGGTGTCCACGGGGAGGTTGTAATCCTCCACATCCTCCGGGTCCATCTGTAATTTCTTCATCCAGCGCGCATGAGCGAGTTCGTCCAGTGTCATCTTCAATTCGGGGTCGGTTTTTTTCAATTCATTGCGGATATACCGAGCCAGTGACATTTCCTTTCGATGCGGTGACCATTTCATGTAACACTTGGCTGTCATGAAACTCTCCAAGTCCTCGTCAATCTTCACGAGTGTCTCGTCCTGGTATCGTTTCTTGTTGGCGCGCCAAATCGCTTGACCAAACAAGGTCATGTCATTGTCAACTTTCTCCTGTGTCGCCTCGATCCAATCTTGTGTAAACGTGGACTCCATGTAGAGTCTTCCAACATCAATGTTATCCATGGACTCATCCAATCGATAACCTCGTTTCGCAACATACTTCTCTCCGACCTTGAATAAAAACTGTTTGACCTCCATATTCTTCTTCCCTGCCAGATCTTTAATTTTGTTCTCCATAAACACTTGGCGATGTTGCTCCTCGACTTGTTCACGATTCTCCCATAGTCTGTCCTGGAATGCCTCTTCTGTTTCGTTCGCGTGGCGAAACCCGCGATTCTCTTTACGGTAGGCGTACATCCGTTTTTCTTCGCTTTCGTTCCATGCACCCTTCCCAGTGTCGAACCATTGCGATTCCAGCTTTATTTGTTCTCGTTCTTGGTCTTCCCATTCTTCGTTCATCCTCAGTTGTTCTTCCGTAGTGACCCCCACGTCCACATCAATAATCTTATCGGCTTCATCTGCTTGGTTAAACACTGGCGCGTTTCCCTCGTTCACAGTGCCTGACTTGTGTTTGGAAATCACGGCATATGCTGCCATTTTCTCTGCAAGAACCACTTTGGATTTTTGCTTCATCGCCTGGTACTCGTGTTCGTCATACACGTCAAAGGCCCACGCCTTACCCACGTACCGACGCATCGAACCCGTGATGTACCGATCCTTCGCGGGTACATCCTTGAGTAACTCGTGGACACACTCGTGCAAAAGACCATTGACGGAACAATCCGGACGGATCTTTCCCTTCTTATCCAACAACAACTCGATGTACTCGCGACTGATCACCAATCCACGTTGTGTTCCCAATTCTCGCATGTGCATACGAATACCAATCACTGGCGTGTCCAGCTTGACCCATTTCGCGGAACTAATATAACGGAATCGTCGTTTAAACGATCCGTAACGCTCAATCCACTTGATTACATCATGTACGTTGTCACGGGATAGGGTCTCGGAAGAATGGTTCATGCGTTGTAGGATCTTGTCGCACACGTCGTTAATCATATCCTTCCCAAATGCCGTGCTCGTGTGAGACACGTCCAGAACAAGATAGTTGTAGTCAATCTCTTTCACTCCATCTTTATATCTCACCAGGTACCGAGTTTCCCCGGGTTGATCCTGGATAATAGAATAAATAGTCTCTAACACATAATCCGTATTCGCCTTCACCATGGAAGGGAACAACATACCAAGCGCGATGACGATGTGTTCCCTCGTACACTCCAGAAAAGGGATACACTTCAGTACATGACTGATGCGAAACGGAGTGTCCTTGGTGTAAAACTGCTCGGTGTTGAACACCCTGGCAATCGCACTGAAGAAGCACACACACATCGTCATAATCATCAAGCGAAAATAATGTCGAGAATCGAGTCGATACCCAGCCCGAATCATCATCTTTCGAATCTTCTGAATCAACACCGCGGGGAGTAACACATCGGGTCTTGGACAGACCTTTACGCGAATCATCAAATGGAGCACGTATGCCACGAAGTAACGAATGTGCCATTGTCTCGTATACTTGACACGAGCTGAATTGTCTGTATCTTCTTCATCTTGCTCAGCAAAGGTCTCTGTGACTTCATTTCGGGTCGGATGGTCACGTAATGTGACCGGAAAACACGCGAAACGAGAAACGATCGGTAACGCAAATGCATTCTCACCGGGGTTGGACCCAAAGATGTTCAAGGATTTACAGTGTGTAACCGTTTCAATGGTTTCACGCACGGCCTTTTCCTTTCCAATAAAGCACATCTTGTTTGTCAGTTTGCCCTTACTCAATTGAGTTTTGGCAATACTGTTTCCGTTGCCATCTCCCGAATCGAGAAAGTGACCGGGTGCTTCATCGTAAAACTGGCCCATCCCGTTGGTATTCTCATCGGTCGTCATCGCGTTCTTTGTCTGTGAAGCTACCTCTGCATATGTATCGGGTATCAGTAGCTCCATGGTCACATTCATCATGTGACTCTTACCGGAAGAGGGCGGTCCGTTGAACATGATGTGCATTCGCACTTCTCCCTTGGCCTCGATATCCCCGGCACTGAAAAATGCAAGCAGTGACACCATCATTTCGTGATGCAAGTGCATGATGTTCATCACATTCTCCAGCATGTATGAATCCAGAGCCAGCATGTTACCCGTAAACGTCAAATGTGGATCGATCAACTCGGACGGAATAATCACGAACGATGTATTCGTGGGTAACTGCTGAAACCACTTGTACGCCGCAATCGAAGCGGGACACATGGTGTCACTTCGCATCATACTCTGAAACAATCGCTCAAACTCTGCAGTTTTTTTCCATGTCGGAAACACACCCATCTGGATTTTTTCCAAAATCATCTTCTTGAATGCATCCACGGAGTTCTGAGGCGGAGTCTCACGAAACAATCGTTCGCGCTCTTCCTTCATACGCAAAATCTTTTCTTCTTCCGTCTCATTTGCATAGTCCTTCTGTACGTGAAAATTCTCCAATGGGATACTGAAGAAAATACTTGGTTGGGTCAACCGAGAATGTACCTTGTACGCTTGTCGAGGAAACATGATCCGGAACGTTTCCGAGCTGGTTGCTACGACCTCTTCGCTCGCCATAAAATCATACGTCACAGAGGGTGCATCTGGTGCACCGACCGCTTGAACATAGTGCTCCTTCTCGTACAAATTGGAACCTTGTTGGATCTGCTCCCATTTGATCGCGCGTTCCAGACTAAATACCTTGTGGATACTGGCCGGGTACTCCACTGACATCGGGTCACCACCTTGGATACGGTTCAGGTCGTTTTCCGTGAACACCTCGTCGTAATAACTCTGTACGGCCTTGTCGAACCAATCGTTCTCCACGGTAAAGGGTAGAATCCGTTTCTCGTCATCCGTGGTTTGCTTCTTATGATGCGGCTTGTTCGCGAGCCGGCGTTGTATATTGCAATAATTAACAAACGCCCGATCGAAGGAAAATTCCTTGTCGTTTGCAACATAGAACAACCGCCATCCTTTCACACCATCATTTTCGTCACGTACAGTCTCGACATACTGTTGGACTTTTGGAATAAATTCACCCGTCGGTCCATTCAAATAGGATGCACGGATATTATACGAACCACCGCCTGAATTTTCGTGTCCCTTGAAGACGTTATCGGCAACAATTTCCGCAATATTCTTGTCCGTCAACGTATTACCCAGAAACGAATTGTACGTAATGACCTGTAGCGTTCGGACAGTTCGCATCAATTCCACGGGATTTTGTAGCAGCTTGTGGCTTTGTTGATTGACCATCTGTTGTGCGGTCGTAATCGTGAAATCGACATCATTGAACGTTTCCGCGCCTCCCATAAAACACCGTCTATCCACATAAATCACGCACAGTTGGTGTGTATGAAATACCCCTGGTACCTCGTCGACGAACGAAGATTCCATTTTTGTTCAAATCGATTTGTGAAATCACTGTAAAAAAACATCTTAGTGACCGTTAAGAAACTCCCTTATTTTTTTTCTTTGGTCGTCAAAGGGGACTTCTTTTGGTTGAATCGGAGTGAATCGATAGGTATGTACTGGAGGTAACGGCGCAGCCAGAAATTTTTCGCTTGGTTTATTTTCTTGTATTCTGGGTTCCAACGAGATCAACTGTCGCACTTCATTCTCCCGCTCCTCAGGAGTTTTTTCTTCCGTCATCATGTATCACTATGTTAAAAATCACCTGGGAAATCCGTTCAAGGACTCGCATTATTATCTGGGATTTCCACAAAAAACCGTTTTAGACTGGTGTATCCAAACTCGGTTCTATGAACAAGCATGTGTGTGGAACCGTCTTGATAGGGTTGTGACCTTTCAACAATTTATGGTGTATTTTGAACCCTTGCTTTCTTTTACTCCGGTCGAATATGTTGTCCCGGAATCCCTATATAAAGAAATCAAGGAGTACACCCTGCGTACGAGTGAGCACCCATTCTATCATATACAAAGGAGATTGCAGCTGTTAATTGATAAGGACGTACAAGCCGGATTGCCGTTCAGTGCACCGTTTGACATGGACAAGGTCATCGACGAATTAGCAACATTATTTCATGCGGATTCGTATGATCCAATGGATATTCAACATTCTCTCATGAGTAACGTATACGCTGGACGATGGGGTTATCTCGAATCTTCTGAAAAAGGTCCAAATGACATAAGCAAGATTAAACTTGAACGTGCGAAACAGTGCAAGGATATCGCAGATGCGTTTATCGAGGAAGAAGCACAATACGTCAAAGACGACGCACACCTGAAGGAACTCATGCGAACCAAGGAGAGAGAATTATACAAGAAGATCAAACAGACGAACGTGGTGGATGAACACAATCGCAAACTTGAATATATTCTGTTCCTGTGGCAACAATGGTTCAAGTGGTGCAATCTACCAGTGGTGGACGATCTCGATACGTACCTGAAACCGTTACCGATAAAAGAGTACACATGGACACCAAAGCAACTCGTTCAACTTGAAGTGATGTATGCCAACCCCGAACAAACAAAACGATACCCGGATTTCAGAATGGGTGATCTCAAGGAACTGTGTTCGTTTGCGGTTATTCCGCCAATGTGGGTATGTGACATTCTACAGGCATTCCGTATAACCGATGAGATTGTTTTGGAGTGTCGCGATGACCCAGATGCCTATATTGCATTCTTCAAGCGCCAAAGCGAAGAAGCAACAAGACAAGGTAACACTGACAACGCATATTACGCGAAGAACAATGCCGCGTATTTCGAACGTATCGCGTACCACTTCATATTTAAACGCATCCTGTATGAAGCGGACTGGGAAGCTCAATGGGATAAATACGATCAAACCGTGCCACCAGGGTATCACGGCGACGATGCGTCACTGGATGTGCTACGGGAACTCGCCAAGAAAGGAAAGACGGAATATGAAAAATTATCAGAAGACGAACAACATGCTTCTTATGATGATTTCAGATACAATATCGCCGAGAATAAAGACAACAAAAATATCTTACTCGTGAATCATTGGTTTCTATCTGTCCGATCCCAGCCAGAATTGGCCATGTCCCATAATAATTGGATATACACGCGAGATCTCATACAGGAGTTGTCTGGTGGACAGATTAAAGCGGATGACATGGACGTGTTGAATGAATCGTTGTTGTACGGTTACCTATTAGGGTTCGATGGTAAGACGGGTACCGTAGCAGCTGTAAATCAACACTTTTACTGGGATGTTGTTTGTACTGGCAATCGTTATCCCATACCCGGTAAAAGAGTGTTGAAGGCGGAAATACGAAATCGCAAATCCGGTAGTGTATATAATGGCGTGGATTGGACATACCACCGGCGATTTGTTGACATGGAACCCCAGTTGCCATCTTACACAGAGAATATCACGGTCGCGATCGCAGGAAGTCGTGCGCTGCACACACGTGAAGATTGGATGGAATTGAAGAGTCAATATCGACAACTCCCCTATGAAGAATGGATGAAACCACTCGAAACCAAACTTGGGATTCGTTTCGGTCGCTACGATTACAATGGACTGGAGGCGTTTTTACGGAACTCCAAGGAAGAGTCAACGAACAAACAGGTAAAAGAGGCGATGGGTATACATCTAAATTCCAGACAATCCAACATCAACCTTGCGTTATCGGATGCCGAGTCAATGGAGAGATTGGAAAAATGGAAGAAGATTAAACGTTACCACTCACATTTATTTTACGTACTAAAGTACACTGCTTTATAAAATGTCTACTGACGCATTTTCTGCTGGTATTCCAACTTCCGTGGCGGTGCTGGAGACACCGACCATCGTGTTTACCGGATACAATGACATCCAGGAGAATATCGCAATGTCCGGTAACACATGTGTATGGGGAGATCGAAGACCCACGGAGGATGATATGGCTATCCGCCAGGGTGAAATTTTGGTGACTTCGCACAATTCGGCCGGTGGAGAATCTGGTGAATTGGTTGTTTGTTCAAACTTGGCTGGTGTGGAAATCAACACGAATTCCACTGACCCTGCTGTTCGCGCGGAACATTTCTACCGGGAAGCTCGTACGTTTGGAATTGCTCGTACCACGATTGAGATGAAAGATGGAATCCCAATGAGCAGCACTGTCTCGTCCGTATTGCAAGGTGGTACGGCTATTCTCAACACGTCTCGTGAGATTATCCGTCCGGGTCAATTGATTCTTTCAGTCTTACCGGACCCGGAAGTGCATCGATCCAACCGCTTGGTGATGGAAACCAGGCCAGTCGATCCTAACAATATCACCGAAGTATTGAGTGCGATTGACTTTACACCCATTTTCGCCACCAGTAACTTTCGCGAGCTGACTGGTCACAGTGCCGATCTGTTCTCTCGTCTGCTTGTATTGCTTCAAAATGCAGTGGATGCGATTAATAACGGCGCACCTCGGACCACCGTGAGCACCGCCGTTCCTGGGTTTGAATTAGGCGAACTGGAATTGATCTATACGTACATGATGCGAACACCAAACGTCCTATGCCCTGATAGGTTTGACGAGTTTGTGAAAACGGCCAATGTGGATAACGACCCTCGCTTTAAAAACGACGATATGATAACCAATTTCCAGCGTGTGTACGCCGAACGCCTCATGGGAAATAAGGAAGAGGGGAAGAAAGTACTCGGTCCGGCGCTACGTTGCGGCAATGGAATGACCACTCACTATGCCATGCATATAAATAGTACGTCGCTCACTGGGTGCGAACCAGAAAAATATTTTGCTGGTTGTGTGTATGCGCCTATTGTTTCAAATTTGTATATGTTACAGTAGATATTGTAACACGATATACTTTAATTCATTTGGAAGTTCAGAATGCGCTAGTAATTTTATGGCACAAGTTTCACATCTATTCGTTTCGTCGATTACTGCACACGCCTCACATCGATTACACTCGGGACACAGCTCGGACGCACATTCCCAGCACATGTGACATTCATTGCGGCAATCGACACACTTTGTGCAACAGTCACATAACTCGCTATCTATTTCGAACTTACAGTAGCCGCACCCGTCACATTTCACACAACATCCTCGACAATGATGTCCCGAATCACACGGGTCGGGCATACACTGATCGCATTCGTCGCATACTCCATGACAAGATAAACATGTGAGACAATAATCACAATAATTAGTTCCGTCATCTTCTACTTCGTTCAGGCACGCCTCGCACATTACCATATCCACGGTACGAACACGTTTACGTGACATTCACACAAATTTGTGGGAAACAATGGATCTATATATGCAAGTGGGGGCGTTCTTTTATTACATCGAACAAACAATGGGTAAAGGATTACCTATTGATCTGGATCAATGTGCGAAAGATATCGGGGCAAAGGAGGATGTCAACTGGCCATTCATGCTGGTTTGTTTATATTGTCAATATGATTTCATGGAGCAGAGTGAAATCATTTTAGCACGAGATGCAACTGTTCGTATATTCGAAATGATTAATTGGCCAGAAGATAGGTATGTCGAAGGCATGACCAAAGACAGTATCCTAAAAGCGTACGATCGCATGATCCATCCAGAGAACTATCCACCGCCGTCACCCGACCCATTGGACTTGTGCGCGGATTACCTCACAGCTAACCGCGATCGACTTTCACCACTTGGTGTGAGCTTCTCGATTGTATGGGGCTTGGACTGTTGGTACGTTCGTATTACTGGCCCGCCTGAACGCGAAGAAGAGGTAATGGCCAAAGTCGGAGAGGACACTGGTGGTGTCAAGGTTATCTATAACGCATTCCATCCCAGCCAGGGTGTTACCGTGGTCCCATATACCCAATGATATGGTAGATGAGCTCATTTGGTAAGTGGGGTTTCAACGATTGGTGTACGACGCGGTTACGACACAATGGACATTTACATGGACACATATTCTTGGGTAAATCCAGCTTACATTTTTTACATTGTTTTGGTACCTTGTGAATCTTTCGTTTACATTTTCGACAATAACAAGCACAGAAATGACAATCTGCACATTCGCCACATTGCGAGCAAAATACCCCACATGAACTACACAGATCACACATGAGGCATTCTGGAAGCTCCACTTGGCATGCCTTGCAGCACATGACTGGTGGGTTTTCGTTGTACGCGACGCAACCCGTATGATCTTTTTTTTAGTTCACGGAGATATACCTCGCTAGCAATGTAGATGAGCGCGGACACAACAAATAAGGCAAATCCAGAATAGGTAACAATTCGGATCCATAAAGTTGTTTGTTGATACGTATCTATAATCACCGATGTGGTGGGCGACACGGTGGTCAGACTTTGGATGAATCGAATATACGTTACCGGGTTATCGTTCACTTGTATCCGTATCCCGCTATAATCACCGATCGGGGAGTCCAGTGTGACAATGGTTTCGGAAAACACGGCTTCGATTTCGTCCAGCGTTTCGTTTAAATCAAACCGAGTACATCTCTGGCATACACTATTCAAGAAGTTTCCATGTGAAATGAATAAGGTTACATGCACAGGGACCAGACCCGGGTTTCCATCGAAGATTAGGTAATCCATCAAAGAAAACGAGGATTGACTGGAGTGAACACCCTGTATTGTCAACGGTGTAGGTTGTCGCAACAGTATGGTTGCATTCTCGATATAGTCGCACGTGTATACACTCAGTACGTTTAGTGTGTCATTCAGTGTAATCTCCGTGTTTTCCTCGGGGAAAATCATGTCGCCGTCATTTACACGGTAGAAATATTGGTACGCGGATACAACAGGTGTTCGTTTGATGTACTCGTCAACGACCACTGTGTAGTTTGGCTCATTGGTCCATATCGTACTTGCTATGGGTAGAACGGCTGGTACAATGGCGAGTATGACCAATGAACGATTAAAGTACAGATAATCTTTCCCCGTAAACGCATATGTGACGTTTGTTGTATAATTATACGCATCGTCCGATATCCGCGTGGCCGTGCCGTACGTACCGTGTACGTCTCCTTCATCTGTGATGTTCAAGGTTATCGTCCCTCCGGCTTGGACTTCGCCGTGTGATGCCCCGACGATTAAATTTACCCCGTAATACGAGGAATAGACACACATGGATGGTACATTAAATTTGGTTTTACTAAGACGCACATAAGATGCATTCAGCCATTCCTGAGTCGTCAGATAGGTAGGCTTTAACGGGAAGTAGGGAGTCTGAAACACCCCGTCCACAGAATACAGTGTAATCTCTTCACATGGTTCAAACCACGTGAGATCGGGCACGGATGATGGGACGTGCACAATTGCATCCGGAGATTCAAATAAAAACACGGGATGGGTATACGTCACGATTTTAGGAATGGAGTATCCATTACAGGATGAATGAATCGAATATACCGCCCAATTGTATCTAAAAAAGGAGACAACGATCGAACCAGGGAACAAGGAAGCATCAAACGATGGGAAGGACAAGCTTGTTATCGGGGTGGTCACCGTTATTTGTTTGTTCGATGTAACTGTCACATTCAATTGCTCCGATGTGAATACGTGGCCATTCGTCTGGTTTGACCAGACAACAAGGGAAAACCGCTCGATTGTCGACACAGGTTCGGGTAACTTACATCCCGACACACAAATGCCGACGAAAATGAAGATCCAACACAGCATTTTCATGAGTGATCACTCACGAAAATGTTACACGAACTTGGTGTGATTCGATTGGGTGAATCCAATAAAGAATTCGAACTTGAAGTTGAGAATGTAGCGATCACGTCGTATGATTCATCAAGTCTAAATCCCGTGTTGGTGGATGGTATACTTTATCTATCGTCCGTCGCGTCCACCCCAGATGCGTATGGACGGTACTATAATATTACCCTGAATAACACGGACATTCTTCGTGTTGAAGTGATCCAGCCAATTCAAGTGTTTGTGGATTCGTTCACGGTGAACGGAATGGAAACCATCGAGATAACAGAGAACATTACGGATACGTTTGATATTCGTCTTTATCAAGTGGACATTGTCCAGCCGCCCTTGCACGGTACGCTCGCAAGAAGTTTCGAGTATTATTTTCCGTTGTATTACACCCCGCAAGAAGGAACGGAAGCTCTGAATGATTCGTTCGCGATTCAAGTTTCGCCTGTAAATTACCCGTGGTTACATACCAATCTTACACGGGTTGACATTCAACTTGCAGGCACGAATGGATTTCGATTATTACCACCTGGTAATCTCGACAAGGGAGTGAAACGTAATCAACTTCTACAGGATTGGGGTCTGGTGTTTAACGGTAAGGGTGAATTTGAATTGTCCGTGACCCAAGAACCAAGCTTGGGGTATATCTTCCTACCCGAATGGAATTATTCGTATCATCCCGAAATATTCAAACGATGCAACTCATTGGAAATAGGAGAAGAGTTATACATTGACTTTCCCATTTGTACGTCAATGGAAATCACAGCAAGTGGGAACATTGTTGACGAGTACCTTGGTAACCTTTCGTTCATCAGTCAACGGGTAGGTCAATCCGTTGTGACGATACAAATTGTTCAAAATGAAAGCGTGCTCACAAAATTAATTACGATTGACGTGACTGATTTAGCCGTCACACATAACGAAGCCGTGTACGATCTAATCAATCTTGGAACGACCGAAGGGTTGATACTTATCATATTCTGTCTAATTGCGATATTTGGAGGTGTCGTGTTATTACTATGGAGACCAGTGAGACTACTGTGCCGTTAACATGGACGTTCGCGTTTGCGGATGGACAGGAACTCGTTGTACCCCTGGAACTGGCGTTAAAGTTTCAACTAGTTGTTGAACAATACGAACCAGATTCGGATGATACGACCATGATCGTGAAACCTAATTACACAAAAGAGGATATCATCCTGGCAATTCAATATGCCGAGTTTGATCTTCAGATGGAAAAAAAAGGTGTCGACATAACGGCACCCGTGCCTCTACCCGAAGATGACCCGACAGGGTGGATGCACCCATTCCAACTCGAGTTCATGTCGAAGTTTCCGACTTATCAATCCAAGGAACAGATGATACTGACAATGAACTATCTTGACTATGGTAACCTTCTTCATTACATGTTGGCTCTTTGTGCGTGCGACTATCGTGGTAAACGCGAAACTGAAGTGATCCGCATGACATGTAGCAAGTATGCTGTGGCAGGGCTCGGACCACGTATACTGGAATTGGAGCAATTCGTTAACCGTCAACGAGAAGCCGAACAGGATAAAAAAGCAAAAGAAAAGTACGAAGCAAGTTTACGCGCGAACCACAATTAAAAATGATCGCATATTTACTTACACACGCGTGTGTGGCGTTGTCCCCGTTACAGGTACGATGGAATGAATCCTTATCAACATGCGGTGTAAACAATTTACCTATATTACGATACGATAATTATTCCATTTTCGATCACATCGGATGTTCCAATGATACTGTCTACTCGTGCACTGGAGACGTGTATGCCCTGTCGTTTCCTCACCTCTTTCGTTCCAGGATGGACTTCCCAGGATTGACCCGTTCCGTGTGGACTGGTATGAACCAGACATTGGATTACACCGAAGGTGGATATGCTAGTGGGTTACAGTTTCCGTTTACAGGGGTATCGACTGAAGGAAATCGCCATGTACTGTGTTTAATGAGCCAAAATACTCCGACACCCGTACTGGAATCTACCGCATCACCAATATCCAGTGTCCCTTCGTTGTCGCCCGTCACGTTTTCCCCGACGTCTGCGTTCACAATGGCCCCTTCGGTATCACCGCCCACGACTGTTACTCCTTCCGTGTCACCCATCATCTTGTTGGCACCTACCGTGTCACCACTCGTCCTTGTTGAACCCGCGAATACAACGGCTAGTCCTACGAATGATACGGCCATATACACGGTATCCACCACGAGTTACACGGGGTATATCGTGGGAGGTTCGATGGGGTTGGCATTTGTTGGATTCGCCTTTTACATGCGTCGTAATCCTCGAAAACTGGCGGAATTGAAACGACGTCTATCCCAGACAAAGGACAAGGACAAAATTGTGACCTACATCCAATCAACCGGTACGGAGAATAACATCCCATCCGGATCCATGTACGTTCACGAGGAAAAACGAAAGGAAGGGACATTCACGTATAGCAAACCACCAGAAAGAGGTACACAAGGAAAAGTTGTCACATTTGTACTATGACCTACTACGTAATCGGCGTGCTTCAACCGGATGCACCCACGGATCGGTATTATACTGGACCACGGGTCCGTGTAGATGAAGTCGACGATTTTGCGAAATCGTTAAATGGGAAACCCGTGATGTACGAGCACATGGATGATGTTATCATCGGGACAGTTTATAAGATCATCCTAGGAGATAAAAACGATATCATTGCATATTTAGCATTAGATGAAACCATACCCGAAACAAGTAAGATTATTGAAAAACTGAAAACATCCGAACTGAAAGGCATCTCCATCAGATTAAGATACAGTCGAAGTAGAGATTTTACCAGCTTTAAAAATCTACTTGGTATTGAAATCTCCGTAGTAGAAAGGGGTGATATTCCGGATTCCCATATCATATGGCACGGTAAACAAAAGGAAATGAGATTGAATCTATGGGCGGGATACAGGAGAGATAAACTCTCGGTGGATATACCCAGTGAACCCACACACAATTTTTTAACCCTCGAAGTGAAAGCATCTGCAAAGAAAATGGCTGAAACAACTCCTGCTGTCCCTCCTGCTGTCCCTCCTGGCCTTGACGTGATACAGGCACTGGAGACCGTGAAACGCGAAAGGGACGAGGCCCTCAAGCTGCTCCAGGCTAAAGAAGAGGAAAATCGCCAGGCGAAAGCCGCAGTCGAATTCAAGAAAGAGCACGATAGGCGCGTGTTTGAGAATATCACCAACGATTGTCTCCGTCTCTTACCTCAAATTGAAGGATTTTCCGATGAGGCGGCAAAGAAAGCATTCCAGACAAACGCGGAGGAGTTATTTGAACAGTGTCGAGCACAGGATGACGATGGATTTCCTCCGGTGTTGTTTGCCTTTGCCAGTGCCAGCAGACTTGTGGACACGATCAAAAATGAAAAAGACGACATGAAGAAGCAACTGGTCGAAAAGGAGGAAGCGCTCAAGGCTCAAAACCTCAAGTTTAGCGAAATCGAGAAGGCACACAATGAGGCTATTGCCAGGTCGGGTGTGACTTCACGAGGAGATGGAAAGTCCCGGTTCGTGCCAGAGACCGCGCAGGCCTCCGCTAAGGATAAGGCCATGCCAGAGTCTCGTAAGAGAGCGAGCAATGCTTATCTCGATTTCGTGAATAAGTACGTCCCTGAAGATATCAACGCCAAGCGCCAGCAAATGTTCACCAAAGCAAACTCTGGTGGAAACGGGGAAGAAGAAGAAGAGTCTAAGCCAGAGGACACGAGAGCGTTTAATGATCGTATGCGCCAGGCATACAACTCTCGCTACGGAGATAAGATTAATGTGACAAGCACGTATATTTCGGGTACCGACGAAACTAATTAAATTGTAATCGGCTTTTATATGTTTTAATTTTAATCCATCGTTTTGTCATACAAACAATCACCACGCTGACGAATAGACAATGCGTTTGGTTGACGCGAATAAGGCCCATGGACCGTATCTGGGGCAACGTGAATCCATCCGGTTTTGTCCTTGTAAGAATACCCCGCGCGATACAAACAAGTGGCAATGACCTTCTTCCTCTTCTCAAGCGGAACACGCAATTCCGACTGACAAGTATCCCAATGGCACATCTTGTTGTAAAACTCCGCGTGTGGGTAGTCCCAAGCAAGTGAATCCGCCCCGGTAACAGGAGGACGACCAGGCGTGTTGATGAAGCGACGGTGGCGCAATTCACTTTTACGCACAGCAAACACAACACGACACGGGTAATCGTTGTTTGGTGCATCAAAGTACAACTGGTTCGCAAACCTCTCGTGTTCGGCATACGTAAACACCTTCCAGTTTGCACCAGAAATCACGCCACTGTAAGCAACGTCACTAAGTGTCATGACACGGCGATCGTTTCTTGGGACGTAAGCATAGTACATAGACGTATGGAAGGCCAAGTGTTGATCGTTCCAATCCTGTGCATCCGTGACCTCTGGAGGGCAGATGAACATAATAGCCGTGTCTTCACCGCTCACGGCGATTACACAACGAGAGTTTCGACTCGTTTCATATGGGTTCATCGTGAGCACTGCATAGTCGTCTTCCATGTAACAAGATGCATTTACGACCCATGGTTTTGGGTCCAGAGCACCACTCCCTGGGAGTGTAAACGGTGTGCCTTCTCGTAGTCGATGGTATTTCTTGGCATAAACTACATTGTAGAATTGCACGAAATCGACAACGTATACTGGTTCATACTCTGCAAGATCAAAGCTACCGAGAATTTTAAACACATTAGAGCTCGACATGTTAACTCCCAGGAAATTGAGTGAACCAGCGGCTGTATTTCGAGTTCCATACACGCCAGATTTTCGGAACAGTGTAGTGTACGCACCCTTGGTAATCTCATTGAGTTTAGCCGCGATATGCAACATCAACACTCCGTGTCTATTCTCTACCAGGGCAGTTTCCAAAGCGCCTACAGTAGTGTCCGCGAGATTTCCGATAACCTGTCTTAGTGCTTGAAGCTTGTCATTTGCTGTAATGGTCTTGGTGGTAGGCACTACAGGTGGTCCAGCGTTGAGTATCTTCGTCTCCAAAGGAGACAACGGGGTACCGGCCGTGAATTTTGCACTGGCACTATTAAATAGTTGCTCATTGGTATTGTAGTTGTTAACGCGTGTCTGGTAATCCTCGCCACTGTCACTAAGGATACTCGCCCATGTTCCGAACTGGGAATATACCCTGTGATAGTCAGAGAAGAGGAACTCTGTGCCTGTCGTTAAAGACGTCAAGTGACCAAAGCACATGTCAATCGTTTGCTGAATCTTCGTCAACGATTGCGTGTCAAGTGAGGTGAAGTAACCCTGGAGCTTTGCATATTCTGTAAAGAACAAATGCACGGTATTCGGGATTCCCATGGGATTTGCGGCGGAACCCGGGGCGGCAGTCGGATAGTAGTCATCCTTCTTCTCCGGGGTGATATCGAGATCTCCCAAGACTTGATACATATCAAGAATCAACTTCAATTTGACACTCAGATGTTGACCCAACACTTTAGCATCAGGTTTAGGACGCTGGACAAACAATAATCCTGGCATGAGATCATCCACCTTGACGTTGTACATGCTGTCATCTCTGTTCAAATCCTGAACCAGGAAACCCTCTTTCCAGTCGTGTGACACAGACTTCTTCTCAAACGCAAGAAACTCGCCAGTTCGTCGAGTAGAAAACAACTGGGAATACTTGAATCGCTGGTCGGGAGCCAATGGAGCTTCTAACATCGTCATGTTATGTTTCTTATCGATACCCTTTCGCCCCTGGTAGACATCCATCGCATCTTGTCCACCATACTGATACGTGTTGTACTGCTTGTTCGCATAGAACAACACCTTTTGCGAAGTGGGGAAGAAGCACACATCTGGCGCATAGCCACTCATTTCACGGACAATCTCACTGTACTTGTACAGCAAGTTGTCGATACCGGTGCGTTTCTTGTTACCAACGGCAAACTCGTCGTGATCTTCGTTAACCCATTCCTCGTATTGCATGAGCTGCATGGTTTTCGTTAACATCTTGCGGTGGATGTTATGCAAACCCGACTTGATCAGACCAGACATCGTCACAAATGCCGCCAGCTTGTTGAATGAACCAGCCATGTAAGACATACACATCTGGACATGCTGTACACCTTCCTCCAATCGACGAATATCACCATCAAGCTCAAAGCCCATGTTGTACTTCGTGGAAGTCGTCACACGTCGGGTCTTCCTGAAATGCATCATATCCGGACCGGACATGGGCGCACTCATCTTGGGCAATTGAGGGTCAAAGATTAACTCCTCCGTGGTGAATCGGTAATCATCCGTCACGTTGATTGGAATAACTTCGTTGATGGCGTGAATATCCTGGCTCATCATACCAATCAACGCGACTTCGAATGTCCGATGAAGCGATTCCAAATCTCCCTTTGCATACGTCGTGCGAGACGTGCCCTTGATTCCACCGGCAGCATTTGACCGCTGCAGCGCCACCTCGGTA
>Ga0247822_10000667_pt1 | contig 19200 bp, 16 predicted proteins | sample 13C_Cellulose_Da_FD_192423 | JGI IMG/M metagenome (GOLD analysis project Ga0247822, IMG submission 192423) | Soil microbial communities from agricultural site in Penn Yan, New York, United States - 13C_Cellulose_Day30 | ecosystem: Environmental > Terrestrial > Soil > Agricultural land | place...
TCGCGGTTCACCGGCTGGTCGGGCAGCGGCTGCTCGGGGACCGGGACGTGCACGGTCGTCCTGAGCGCGGCGCGGACCGTCACCGCGAACTTCGAGCTCAACACGCTGACGGTCACCAAGAGCGGCTCGGGCACCGGCACGGTGACGTCGGACGTGGCCGGGATCAACTGCGGCGGCGACTGCACCCAGGACTACGACCTGGGGACGGTGGTCGTGCTCACCGCGACGCCGGATGCCGGCTCGTTGTTCACGGGCTGGTCGGGCGCCTGCACGGGCACCGGCACCTGCTCGGTGACGATGAGCACGGCCCGGTCGGTCACGGCGACCTTCGCCCCGGCCCACACGCTCACGGTGACGGTCATCGGCAGCGGCAGCGTGGCCTCGACTCCAGTCGGGATCACCTGCGGCGCCGACTGCACCGAAAGCTATCTGGCCAACACCGTGGTGACGCTCGTGCCGACCGCGGACGAGGGGTCGACGTTCGACGGCTGGACGGGCGCGTGCACGGGCAACGGCGCGTGCATGGTCACCATGGACGCGGCCAAGGCCGTGACGGCAACGTTCTCGACCCCTTGAGCCTGTGACGCCGATCGCGCCGGCCGGGCCGGTCAGATCTTGCCAGTAGGCGGGGCGGGCGCCGGACGCATACTGTACGTATGCGTTCAGCGCTGCCCCAGGCTCGGGTCGTCAAGAAGGCAGGCGTCGCGGTCGCGCCCCCGCCGGTGCCGCTGCGCGACCGGTGGGAGGCGTTCGAGGACAACCTCGGCCCGACCGCGCGCGGGTTCCTCACCGCCCTGTTCGGCCTGTGGCCGGTCACCGCGGTGATCCTGCTGTGGCTCGGGCTGGTCTACCTCACGGCGATGCAAGCGTCGCCGTGACCGGCGCCGGCCCCGCGCCCGCTCACGGGTTGGGGTCGGCGGCCATCGACAGCCACTGCGCCATGACCCCGTCGGCCTGCGGGCCGCCGTCGAGTCCCGACGAGTTGGTGAAGAACACCGCGTCGACGCCGCTGTGGTAGCCGTACACCGAGAACGGCGACAGGCCGCTGAACGGTTGGTTGGGGAACTGCGCGATGTGCGTGCGCATGCCCGACCGCCCGCCGGTCATGCTGTAGCCGTAGGTCGTCGGCCAGACGCCCGCGGTCTGGTAGAACGTCCACTCGTCGCCGGGGTTCGTGCTCGAGCCGCGCATCTCGATGAGCATGGGCAGGCCGAACAGCTTCCCCGGCGTGCGCACGGCCTGGAGGATCTGCAGCATCTGGAGCGGCGTGCCCTTGAACCCGGCCGGCGCGCAGTAGGGCGCGTCGGGGTCCTTCGTGCCCGGGCCGTTGTCGAACGGGTCCCTGTACTGCATCACCTGCACCTTCTCCGGATCGATGTCGCAGTCGAGGTTGTGGATGCCGTTGGGCCGGAACACGTGGGTGTCGATGTAGCGCTCGAAGTCCATGCCGGTCTTGACCTCGACCCACATGCGCAGGAAGCACGCGTCGAAGCCGGAGTAGTTGTATGGACCCGAGCCGGTGGGGTTCTGCATCGAGGGCCCGGGCGACGTGGTGCCCCCCTCCGACAGCGGCCAGCCCGCGCCCGGTGTCTGCGGGCAGCCGCCGTCCTTCAGGTTCGAGGTGTGGTTCATGGCCTGCTTGACGGTGATGTGCCAGAAGTCCTTCGGGTTGCTGGTCACCGGGACGGTGATGCCGAGCTTCGACGCGATCGCCGGGATCAGCAGCGTGTTGGCGATGTCGATCTCCTGCTCTTCGGCGACCTTGGCGGCGGCGAGCGTGGTGATGAACTTGCTGACGCTGAGGTAGTCCCACTGCGCGTTCGGGGTCATGCGCACCGCGCCCCCGTCGGCGTCGGTCTGCGCGTTGCCGAACGACGACGCTCCGATCAGCCGGCCGTCCTTCATCAGCGCCACGGTGAAGCCGATCGGGTCGGCGCCGAACGCGGTCCAGAACGCCTGCATCGCCTCGGCCATCCACACCGGTGACACCACCGGGTACTCGGTGCGGGCCAGGCGCTCCTCGCGCAGGGGGTCGGTGGTGGTCCGCCCCAGCTTGGCGCGATCGAAGTCGATCAGCTCGAGGCCGGCGCCGGTGTTGCGGGTCAGGGCTGGATAGAACTCGCCGGCCCGCGCGCCCGGCACGAAGTCCTCGCCGGCCGAGCCGGGCAGGAAGAAGCCGTCGTAGTAGCGGACGCCGTTCTTGACGTGGGTCTCGAGCTGGCTGAGCTGCCAGCCCTGATCGCGATACTTGCGCCACTCGCGCGCGAACGCGCCGTACTCGAGGCCGACCGCGGAGGACCAGCCGCTGGACCCGGGCGTCAGGGTCATCACCACCGTGTAGCGGTGGACGTTGCGGGCGTCGTAGTACGACTCGACGATCGTGGGCTGGTAGCCCTGGTTGGTGTACGGCGTGCTCCAGGCCCAGAAGTTGGCGACCGGGCCGTCGTAGATCTCCTGCACCCGCGTCCCGGCGCGCCACACGCCGACGTAGGCGACGCCGTTGGCGGTCTGGAGCGCGTCGACGTCCGACAGCTCCATGCCGTTGGCGTGGTTGGCGTCCTTCTGGGCGCGGAGCTGCGCGAGGGTCATGCCGGCGTTGAGGCCGTAGCCACCCGAGCCGGGCACGAACACGCCGTCGAAGCGGGTGGTGCCGTCGGTGTCGTACCAGGCCTCGAGCTGGGACAGCCGCTGGCCGTGGCTCGAGCGATAGCTCCACGCGATGTTGAACACGTTCCAGTCGACGCCCTCGACGAACTGCTGGCCGGCGCCGGCGGCGCTGGCGCGGAACACGCCCACGTACAGCGGCTCGTCGCAGGTCGCGGTCAGGCTGGTGATGCCGGGGCTGGGGATCGAGCCGTCGGTGGCCACGCTGAGCGTGACCGCGCCGCTGGCGGCCCCACTGAAGATGGCGTCGCCCTCGAGCTTGGTGCCGGCGCTGCAGCCGCCGGTCTTGCCCGCGGTCGCGATGCCGCCCACGCAGGCGCGATCCCAGTCGAGCTCGAGCGACACGATCGCGGTCCACGTGAAGTTGCCGCCGAAGCAGGGATCCCACTTCACGACGTCGCGGACGTTGTGACCGAGGGGCTGCATGCTCTTGCACGTGCGACCGTCGGCGAAGCCGCAATCGACGGGGTTGGCGGTGCCGGTCAGCTCGGCGGTGCTCTCGCCGAGCTCCGGCTCACCAGGATGGAGGGGATCGTCGAGCAGACACCCGGCGAGGGTGAGCCCGAGCAGGGACAGGGCGATGGCCTTCATGATCGGTCCGAGACCGACCACGCCGGCTGTGACTCAGTCCTCGAGCGGGTGGGCGGCCAGCGTGCGCGGCAGGTCGAGGATGGTCTCGTTGGGCGAGCCGACCAGCATGGCCGGGCTGATCTCGGACAGCCCCCATGGTTCGACCTTGCCGGCGGTGACCGCGAAGGCGCCGCCGTCGATGCGGCCGACCACGCCGAAGCCCGACTTCATCGGCACCCGCGCGGTCTCGACGACGAGGTCGGGCAGGTGGCTGACGTCGATCTCGATCAGGCCGCGCTCGCAGGTCAGCACCAGCCGGTAGCCGCGCACACGCCGCTCGAGGAGCAGGATGTTGCCCATCTCGCTCTTGAACACGTCGTGCCAGCCGTCGCGCGGGCCGCGGTGGGCGGCCAGGGTGGCGAAGTCGATGTGGTACAGGCCGGGCTCGTCGATCTTGCGGGCGAGCAGCCCCGACGTGTTGACCACGGTGTCGACCAGGCCGCGGGCGTGGAGGTCGACGACCGCCGAGCGGTGATCGGTCGTCCACCACGAACCGGGCTGGTGCGGCGTGCAGCCGAGGAAGACGTTCTTGGCGCTCGAGCCCTTGAGCCACTCCGAGATCGCGCACGCCACCTCGGGCGCGCTGCCGGTGTCGCTGAGCCGGCGATCGCCGTTCCACAGCACGGTGTCGCCGGGCAGGCGATGGACCGCGTCGAAGTGGAAGAAGCGGCCCTCCCACGGCGGCTGCAGCGACAGCTTGTCGCCGACGCGGATGTTGGCGACGGCGTCGACGTCCTCGGGCACCGCGATGTAGGTCTCGCCCCGCGGATCCAACGCCACGAACAGGATGCCGCGCGGGGTCAGGCCCTTCTTGCGCAGCTCCTTGAGACCGAGGATCACCGCCGCCGGGTCGCGGTAGTGATACACGCGGGTGGGGATCATGATGGGGCGCACCCTATGTCATAAGGGCCGGGCCAGCAACAGCTCACGGAGGCGGGCCGCCGACGGAGGCAGGCGGTCGACCCCGCGGTGGCGCAGCGCCAGCCGGCGCACCACCGGCGCCCACGGCAGCGGCACCTCGACCAGCGCGCCGCGGGCGAGGTCGACGGTGACCGCGGCTCGGCTGACCAGCGCCAGCCCGATGCCGGCGCGGACGTTGCCCTTGACCGCGGCGATCGAGCCGAGCTCCATGACGATCTGCGCACCCGGGTTGCGGGCCAGCAGCAGGCCGCGCACCGGTGAGCCGTCGGCGAACGTCACCCAGCCGGCGGTCCGCGGCGCCAGGCCGGGCGCGCCGACGACGATCAGCTCGTCGTCGCGCCACCAGTCGAACGGCCGCAGCGGGGGCTTGCGCGCCGGCGCGGTGACGATGCCGAGGTCGATGTCGCCGGCGGTGACCATGGTCTCGAGCTGGTCGCCGAACGCCTCGCGCACCTTGACCAGCACGCCCGGCCATCGCTTGCGGTAGGCGGCCAGCACCGGCGGGAGCAGGTACGTGCAGGCGGTGGCGCCGGCGCCGAGCCGGACCTCGCCGACCTCGCCCGACTCGACCTCGGCGACCGCGCGGCGGCCGTCCTCGACTGCGGCGAGGGCGGCGCGAGCGCGGGGCAGGAGCGCGGCGCCGGCCGCGGTCAAGGTCGCGCCGCCGGGGCCGCGGTGGAGCAGGCGCGCCCCCATCGCGTCCTCGAGGCGGCGGACCGCCGCCGACAGCGCGGGCTGCGACAGGTGGGCGGCACGGGCGGCAGCGGTGAAGGTGCCGGCGTCGGCGATGAGGACGAGGTAGCGCAGCTCGTCGAGCACGAGGCCACTATAAGCGATGCGGATGGAGACGATAGAAACATTCCATTGGATGGATGGAGGCTCAGCGCGCATCGTGTGGACATGGACACCCCGGTCGAGCTGGTCGCGCTGGTCGGTCTCGGCGTGGTCGCGGGCGCGCTGACGACGGTGTCGGGGATGGGCGGCGGGCTCCTGGTCGTGTTCGCGCTGTCGTGGCTGCTCGGGCCCAAGGCGGCGCTGGCGGTCAGCGCCGCCGCGCTGCTGTGCGGCAACCTCCACCGCGCGGTCCTGTACCGCGGGGCCGCGCCGCGCGCGGTCCTTCGCCCGGTGCTGGCCGGGCTGGTGCCGGGCGCGCTGGTCGGTGCCCTGGTGACCGGCGGCCTGCCCGACGCGGCGCTGCGGGCGCTGATGGTGGCGGTCGCGCTGGTGGCGGTGATCCGCCACTTCACCTTCGCCGGCTGGCGGGTGCCGCGCGCGTGGCTGGTGCCGGCCGGGCTCGGCGTCGGCGCGGTGGCCGCGACCGCCGGCGGCGCCGGCGTGCTGCTCGGTCCGGTGCTGCTGTCGGCCGGGCTGGCCGGCGACCGCTACCTCGCCGCCGTCGCCGTGTCGTCGGTCGCGCTGCACGGCGTGCGGGTGATCGGCTACGCCTCGGTCGGCCTGCTCGGCGTCGCCCAGCTCCCCACCGTCGCGGTGCTGGCGGCGGCGATCCTCGCCGGCAACCTGGCCGGCCGGCGCCTGCGCACGTGGATCCCCGACCGGGTCGCCACCTCGATCGAGACCGCGACCCCGCTCGTGTGCGCGGCGCTGGCCGCGGCCGGGCTGGGATAGCAGGCAGCCTCGGGAGGCCGAAGGCCTCTCTTGGCTGCCTGCCCCGTGCCCGTGCCCCTGCCCGTGCCCGTGCCCGACCGGAGCGTGGCCTCTCGAGATCGGGCAGGGGCAGGGGCACGGGCAGGGGCACTGTAGCCGCGCGCCTCGTAGCTTCGCTCCTCGGCGCGCGGCTACAGCAGGGTGCCGGTCAGGATGACCTTGGCGATCAGGAAGTAGATCACCAGGCCGGTGACGTCGACGAGGGTGGCCACGAACGGCGCCGACGCGCTGGCGGGGTCGGCGCCGAACCGGCGCAGGACGAACGGCAGGGTCGAGCCGGCGATGGTGCCGAACAGGACCACGCCGACCAGGCTGAGCGCGACCGCGATCGCCAGCACGACGTAGTGCTCGCCGTACCACCCGGCCATGCCCCAGGTGAGCACCCGGATGAACCCGATCAGCCCCAGCGCCGAGCCGAGGATCAGGCCGGTGACCAGCTCGCGGCGGACGACGCGGAAGATGTCGGCCGGGCGGACCTCGCCGAGCGCCATCGCGCGGATCACCAGCGTCGACGCCTGCGAGCCCGAGTTGCCGCCGCTCGAGATGATCAGCGGGATGAACAGCGACAGCACCACCGCCTTGGCGATCTCGTGCTCGAACACGCCCATCGCGCTGGCGGTGAGCATCTCGCCGAGCATGAGCAGCATCAGCCACGAGCCGCGCTTGCGCAGCATCTCGCGCCAGCCGACCTGCAGGTACGGCTGATCGAGGGCCTCCATACCGCCGAACTTCTGGGCGTCCTCGGTCGCCTCTTCCTGGACGACGTCGACGATGTCGTCGACGGTGACGATGCCCTTCATGACCCCGTCGGCGTCGACGATCGGCACCACCGACAGGTCGTGGTCGGCGAACAGGCGCGACAGCGCCTCCTGGTCCATGTCGGGCGTCGCCTGGACGACCTCGGTCTCCATGATCTCGGCGACCCGGATGGTCGGCGGCGCGGCGAACAGGTCGCGGAACGACACCACGCCGAGCAGCTTCTGGTCGGCGTCGAGCACGTAGGCGTAGTAGATGGTCTCGGTCTGGGTCCGCGCCTGGCGGCGCAGGTACGACAGCGCCTCGTCGACGGTCATCTGCGGCCGCAGGCGGGCGTAGCGGGTGTTCATCAGGCCGCCGGCCTCGTCCTCCTCGTAGGCGAGCAGGGCCTCGACCTCCTTGCGGGTCAGGCGATCGACCAGGCCGAGCAGGCGCGCTCGCTGGTCCTCGGGCGCGGCCTGGATCACGTCGGCGACGTCGTCGGGCTCGAGCAGGCGCATCCACGACCGCTGCTCGCCGGGGTGCATGGCCAGCAGGAGGTCGGTCTGGTCGACGGCGTGCAGCCCGATGAAGTAGTCCTCGGCGTCCTCGCGCGGCAGCAGGCGCAGGCCGTCGAGGCGCTCGCCGACGTCGAGCACGCTCCAGGCGTCGCGCAGCTCGTCGACGTCGAGCGGCTCGTCGCGGGCCAGCGAGAGCGGGGTCGGCTCGCGCGGGCCGAGCTGGCCGGCGTCGGGACGGGCCTCGATCGGCTCGCGGTCGTGCTCGTCGTCGTCGTCGCGCTCCTCCCGCGAGTCGGAGCGCTCGGCGCGGGACTCGGCGCGCGCCTCGGCCCGGGCCGAGGCGATGAGCCGGATCTCCTGGGTCACCTCGGCCGCGGTCGACGGATCGATCCGCACCAGCTCGTGGGTGGCGTCGGCGGGCGGCGGCGTGGCGTCGGGCCGCACCGCTCGCTCGCGGTCTTCGTCCTCGGTCGCCATGGTCACACCCTGCCGAATTCCGCGCCAGAAAGGAAGGCGAGCCTCGCCCGAAAGCCGCTCAGGTCGGGCTCAGCGCGCCTCGGTGAGCCGTGAGCGCACGACCAGGACCTTCATGCCCTGGCAACAGGTGCGGGTGCCGTCGACGGTGCGGACCAGATCGGCCCAGGCCAGGTCGGGGTCGGCGACCACGCGGGCCTGGGTGATGCCGTACTGGCGCACCGCCTTGTCCATGACGCCGCGGGCGAACAGCGCGCTGATGTGCTGCTTGTCGGCGCTCTCCAGGCAGTACGCCTCGTCGGTCCCCGGCGGCGACACGCAGAACTTGCCGCCGACGTACGCGCGCACGGTCAGCACCGGGCCGAGGTCGAGCCGGTCGCTGAGGACGAAGCCGGCGACCCGGTGGCGCCGGCCGACCAGGAACACGGTCGCCTGCCGCGCGTCGTCGGCGCGGTCGAGCACCTGCTCGACGACCCGCCACGGCACCTTGTGGTCGACCGCGAGCTTGACCGGATGAACGATCGGCGGGTTCCCGGTCCCGCTCAGGGGCAGCACGGTCGGGACCTCGGTCGGCGTGATCACGACGGTCACGCCCGGGCCCGGGGCCACCGTCCCGGTGGCCTGAGGCAGCAGCGCGCCGTCGACCCGCGCCTCGAGGTTGGCGTTGCACGCCGTCGCGGCCAGCCCGAGGGCGGCGAGGACGGCGGCGGTGCGGCGCATGGAGCGACTGTGACCCCGTGGCCTGGCCGTTGCAACCTTCGCCGGTCCGCGCGGCAGCTCAGTCCATGCGCGCCGGGCGTGGCGGGCGCGGCGGGCGCGACGGGCACAGGGCGATGAACGTGGCGCTGGCCAGCATCACCGCCGCCGCTGCCGCGATCACCGGCCAGCTCGCGTGCGACACGAGGATCAGCACGGCCAGGCTGACCGCCATCGAGCCCCAGGCGAGGAGCTTGGCCGACAGCGGGATGACGCGGTGCTGGCGCCACCGGACCAGCGGCGGGCCGAACCGGCGGTGGGCGAGCAGCCAGGCCTCGAGCCGCTTCGAGCTGCGCGAGAACGCCCACGCCGCCAGCAGCATGAACACCGTCGTCGGCATGACCGGGAGCATCGCCCCGATGATGCCGAGCGCGAAGAAGCCCCAGCCGACGATGGCCCACACCACCCGCGCCGTGCGCGAGCGCGCCACCGGCAGCGCGGCCACCGGCGGTGGCGCGTCGTCCTCGCGCCGTGGCGGCGCGGCCGGTGCCGGGGCGGTCATCGCTACTTGCGTACCGAGCTGGCGTGCGCGCGCGCGGCGAGCTTGCCCCGCGCGGCGGCGATCGCCTGCTCGATCATCTGGTCCTGCTCGGCCGGGTCGCGCCACCGCGCCTGCTGCTCGGGGGCGAGGGTGTCGACCGGGTCGAAGTACAGGAAGAAGCCCGGCTTGACCGACGGCGCGGTCCACACGCTGACGCCGCTGTCGCGATCGTAGTGCTCGAACGAGTGGATCTGGCGCTTGCCGCCGCCGCCGGGCGCGTCGCACACGAAGGTCGGGGTCTGGAAGCCGGCGGTCACGCCGCGCACCGCCTTCTCGAGATCGACGGCGGTCTGCAGGGTGGTGCGCAGATCCTCGACGCCCTTCACCAGGTCGTGCAGGTAGACGTAGTAGGGCTGGACGTTGCACCAGCCCAGCCGCTTCACCAGCAGCTGCATGGTGGCGATGGTGTCGTTGACCCCGCGCTGCAGCACCGCCTGGTTGCGCACCACGATGCCGCGCTCGTGCAGGCGATCGAGGCCGCGCTTGGTGATCGCGGTGATCTCGTTGGGGTGGTTGAAGTGGGTGTGGAGCACGACCTCCTTGTGGAGGCGGCGGCCCTTCTCGACGACGCGGGTCAGGGCGTCGACCCACTCGTCGTCGGTGATGAGCTTCATCGGCATCACCGCCGGCCCCTTGGTGGCGAACCGGATGCGGCGGACGTTGTCGATGTCGAGCAGGGTGTTGCCGATCAGCTCGATCTGGCGGGCCTTGAGCTGGTAGCTGTCGCCGCCCGACACCACGATGTCCTCGAGCTCGGGCCGCTCGGCGATGTAGCGGAACGCCCGCTGCCAGCGATCTTCGGTGGCCTTGAGCGAGACCTTCTCGACCTCGTCGGTGTCGACGCCGACCGCGTAGCTGCGGGTGCAGAAGCGGCAGTAGACCGGGCAGGTGTCGAGGGCGAGGAACAGCGCCTTGTCGGGGTAGCGGTGGGTCAGGCCCGGCACCGGCGCGTCGGCCTGCTCGTGGAGCGAGTCGAGGGTCAGCTTGGGGTGATCGGGGAACAGCCGGGACGCGACCGGCACGAACTGGCGGCGCAGCGGGTCCTGGTACGGGTCGGCCCAGTCGATGAGCGACAGCAGGTAGGGCGACACCCGGATCGACATCGGCGCCCGGCGAAAGCCCTCGGCGCAGTCATCGTAGAAGCTCTGGGGGGCCAGGTCGGCCAGGGCGGCCAGGAGCTTGGTCGGGTTGGTGATCGTGTTGCGCGCCTGCCACGAGTGGTCGAGGAACGTGGCCTCGTCGACGCCGCGATAGGCCGGGATCCGCTGCCAGAACGGCCCGTCCAGCAGGTGGCGGTGGGCGAGCGTGGCCGGATCGACGGGGGGCTTGAGGTGAACGATCGCCTCGTCCGCGCTCACAGGGGCGCGGCCGAGCGGCTTCAGCGTGTCCATGGTGGTCTCCAGAGCGAGCCCGCACCATCGTGGAGATCTGACGACGAGACGGCCCGCAATGATGCGTTGGCGTTCAGGAGCGACTCGCTCACCGAACGTCAGGCAGGTGCGGGACGTTGCCGCCCAGGTACCACATGGTCCTCACCCATAGTAGAGGAGGGCCGTGGCAAGGCAAGACCTGTGCTGGGGAGAGTCGCGGGCGCCACGCGGGATCGCTCGCCGCGGCGCGGCGCGACGAGATCGACGGTTCGTGTAATCGTTTCGGAGTGCGGCCGCTCAGCCCTCCGAGCACGGCGTGGTCGGTCTCGGCGGCGGTGCTGCTGCTCGTGATCGGCACCTGGGGCGCCATCCAGGCCGGGCTGTCGGGCGCCGACTTCATGGACGACCTCGAGGTCGCGCGTCCGCCGCTGACCCACCGGCCGGCGCCGGTGGTCGACGCCGGCACGACGCCGCTCGCCGAGCGGGTGGTGATCGCCGTGGTCGACGGCCTGCGCGTCGACGTGTCGCGCAAGATGCCGTTCCTCGACGAGCTGCGCCACCTCGGCGTCGACGCGATCGCCACCTCGGGCTACCCGACGTGGTCGCGGCCCAACTACGTCAACATCCTCACCGGCGTGCCGCCGCCCCACTCGGGCGTGCGCACCAACCGCTACCGCGGCGCGGTCACGCTCGACTCGCTGATGGACCGGGTCCGCGCGCGCGGCCTGCGCGCCGGGTTCGCCAGCGACTACGACCCGGTGCCGCGCCTGTTCCTGCGCCCGCGCGGCGCCCAGGCGTTCGAGGTCGACGTCACCGCCATGGACGACGGCACCGCCGAGGCGTGGATGCGGGCGATCCGCACCGACCTGCGCGGCGACTTCGACGACCCGCGCTACGCGCCGTGGCCGGGCGGCTTCCGCGAGGCCAGCGAGTTCGTGCTCACCGACGGCGATCCGCTGGCCGTGCTGCTGATCGGCGCGGTCGACGCCGCCGGTCACGAGTGGGGCGGCGAGTCCGACGAGTACGTCGCCGCCGCGTTCGAGGCCGACGCCGCGCTGCGCGCCGCGGTGGCGCGGCTCGACTTCTCGCGCGACGCGCTGATCGTCGTCGCCGACCACGGCCACACCCGCGACGGCGGCCACGGCGGCCTCGAGCCCGAGGTCGTCGAGGTGCCGTTCATCCTGGTCGGCAAGGGCATCACGCCCGGCGCCGAGATCCGCGGCGCGAGCCTGTCCGACGTGGCGCCGACCGCGGCGGCGCTGCTCGGCCTGCCGGCGCCCGCCCACGGTCTCGGCCGCACCCGGGTCGAGGCGCTCGCGCTCGCCCCCGACGCCCGCGACCGCATCGTCGCCGCCGACCGGGCGCGCATCGAGCGCAACCTGGCCCGCGTCCACGACGGCCTCGGCGGCGCCCGCGCCCAGCGGCTCGGCCGGCGCGCGCTGCGGGTGGCGGTCGTGCTGGCGGTCGCCGCCGCCGCCGGGCTGATGGCGTGGTGGCTGCGCCGGCGCGGCGGCATGCGCCTCGACCTGCGCGTCCTCCTGGTCGGCGCGCCGGCGTTCTTCATCGTCTACTACACCCTGATCGGCGTGCTCGGGCAGCGGTTCAGCCCGTCGCTGCTCCCCGACAGCGGTCACATCGGGCTCGAGCTGGTCAAGTACGGCGCGATCGGCACGATCGTCCACCTCGGGGTCGGCTGGTTCGCGCTGCGGCGGCGGTTGACCCTGGCCGACCGGCTGGCCGCCGCCAACGGCATCGCCTGGCTCGGCCTGGTGCTGGCGATGGTGCCGGCCGGCCTGCTGTGGGCGATCTTCCCGGCCCCGTACCTCGAGGTCCCCGCGCCGCGCCTGCTCGTGCTGATCCCCGCGGTCAAGGTCGCGATCGCCTGCTACGCGGTCGCGGTCGCGCTGTCGCTGCTGCTCGAGGTCATCGTGTTCTTCTCGCGCGCGGTCGATCCGCGGGTGCGGGTCAGCCGGCTCGAGCGCGCGATGGCGCGGGCCCGCGAGCAGGCCGAGCGGCGCCGCGACGTGGCCGACCGCGGCGGCGGTCACACCGCGGCTGGCAGAGACCGGTAGAGCGCGGGGCGGCGGGACGGACCGGGCGCGGGTGGCGATACCATGACGGTTCATGGTGCGCGTGTGCCTGGTGAGCCTGTTGGCGCTGGCCGCCGCCTGCGTGAAGCCGGCGCCGTACCAGTGCGCGTCGTCGGACGACTGCGGCCCGGGCGACGTGTGCGTGCCGGCGCCTGGTGGCGGCATGCAGTGCGCCGGCGGCGGCGGCGACGGCGGTGATGGCGGCGGCGACCGGCCCGACGCCGCCGGGTTCGCGCAGGAGTGCGTGCCCGGCAGCGCCATCGATCGCGCCGCGACCTCGTGCCCGGCGGTGTGCGACCGGATGCCGTCGTGCTGCGCCGCGAGCTGGACCCGGCTGTGCGTGCAGCTCGCCGAGACCGAGTGCCACCTCGGGTGCAGCCGGCGGGTCGCGTTCGCGTCGACCGGCGCGGTCGACGTCCGCGACATCGCCGCCGACGGGGCCGGCGTGGTGCTGACCGCGCTGCCGCGCTTCGGCACCGCCGGCGGGCGCTACCGATCGGTGGCGTGGGTCGACTTCGAGCGCGATCACCAGGCCGAGCTGCTGGTGTCGACCGCCGACAGCGACACCACCGGCGACGAGATGTGGGTGCTGCGGCCGGGCGATCCGTGGCAGACCGTGGCCGATCTCGGCGCGCTGCGCGACGGCTACAACGGCTTCGAGATCGGCGCCGGCGACTACGACGGCGACGGCCGCATCGACGTGCTGGCCACCGGCATCTATCCGAGCCTGCTGCTCCTGCGCAACGTCGGCCCCGGCGAGTTCGTGATCGGCGCCGATCCGCCGGCGGCGATCGACGCCTACCTGGGCGCCAGCTTCGACCGCGGCGATCTCGACGACGACGGCCGCGACGACCTCGTCGTCATCGACTACTACACCGGGCGCGGGCGGATCGTGCGCTGGAACGACGACCGCTTCGAGGCCGGCGGCGAGCTCGGGCCGTACGACGCCCCGCGCCGCGTGACGCTCGGCGACGTCGACGGCGACCACGATCTCGACCTCGCCGTCGCCGACGGCGACTACGTCCGGGTGCTGCGCACCAGCGCCGGCGCGTTCGAGCCGACCGAGCTGTGGGCGTTCACCGTCGAGCACGGCGACTTCACCGACGCGGCGTGGATCGACGTCGACGGCGATCACGACCTCGACCTCGCCGTGGTCGAGGCGCCGTTCGGCGGTGGCCCGCTGCGGCTGTTCGAGAACATCGGCGGCGACCTCACCGATCAGCCGAGGTGGCAGTCGGTCGGCCGCGAGGTGGCGCAGAAGCTGGCGGTCGGCGACGTCGACGGCGACGGCGACCTCGATCTGGCGATCGCCAACGAGGAGGGCCCGGACCGGATCTACCTCAACGATGGGGACTGGACGTTCTCGGTCGGGTGGACCGCGCCGGACGCGCAGCCCTCGTTCGGCGTGGCGCTCGGCCCGCGGTAGCGCCGGCGGGCGCCGCGGCAGGGCGCTCGCGGACCACGTCGGCGGCGCGCTTGTCGTCGCGCAGGCCCTTGAACGACGGGTGGCGCAGGCGGCCGTCGGCGGTCCACTCGGTGAAGGCGACCTCGGCGACCAGCTCGGGGCGGACCCAGCGCGCCGGGCCGGTCCACGCCCGCGGCGGCGGGGGCTCGAACGGCGAGGTGGTGGTGAGCAGCGGGTCGAGGCGGCGGCGCAGCGCGACCAGGGTGCGGTTGTCGAAGCCGGTGCCGACCTTGCCGGCGTACACCAGCTTGCCGCCGGCGACGTGGCCGACCAGCAGCGCGCCGATCCCGACCCGGCTGCCCTCGGGCTCGGTGAAGCCGCCGATGACCAGCTCCTGGCGCTGGAGGCACTTGACCTTGACCCAGTCGAGGCTGCGGCCGGGGTGGTAGGGCAGGTCGCGCCGCTTGGACACGATGCCCTCGAGGCCGGTGCGGCAGGCGGCGGCGAACACCTCGGCGCCGCGGCCGACGACGTGATCGGTGTAGCGCAGCGGGCCGGTGGCGTCGCCGTCGCCGGCGTCGGCGAGGAGCGCGCGCAGGCGCGCCTTGCGCTCCTCGAGCGGCCGGCGGGCGAGCTCGTCGCCGTCGACGGCGAGCAGGTCGAACGCGAAGTAGCTGACGTCGGCGGCGGTGCCGAGCGCGTTCTGCAGCGCCTGGAAGCTGGTGCGCCCGTCGGGCTGCACCACCGCGGCCTCGCCGTCGAGGACCGCGCGCTCGGCCGGCAGCGCGGCGACGGCGCGGGCGACCGACGGCATCCGGTCGGTCCAGTCGTTGAAGCGGCGGCTCAGCAACCACACCCGCTCGCCGTGCTTGACCGCGAGGATCCGGTAGCCGTCGAGCTTGGGCTCGTGCAACCACCGATCGCCGGCCGGCGGGGCGTCGACCAGCGTCGCGAGCTGGAGCTCGCGCACCGGCGGCTCGGGCCGACGGCCGGCCATCGCGCTACCAGGTCGCCCGCGGACGGTCGCGCCCGTTCGGCCCGAGCTGCACCGGATGGTCGAGCGATCGCGCGATCGCCTCGAGCCGATCGTGGACGCATCGCAGGTACCGGCGATACTCGCGGTCGTCGGTGTGGGCCAGCTCGTTGAGCAACGACCAGCGCTCGTTGCGCACGATCTGGCGCAGCAGGTTGACGTCGGTCTCCGGCAGATCGATCAACATGGCGGCTCCGCCTCGAACCATGGATCCGGAAGCCGGCCGCGGCAGCGCCCTGCGAGCGCGACCGAGGGGCGGCGGCCTCGCCGTGGCTAGCCGCAATGCTGATCACCTGGGCGCTTCGAGCCCAAGGACTCGATCACTTGTACCGTTCGCCCTGAGCGAGGGCCGAACGGAGTGAGGCCCGACGTCGAAGGGCCTCACGCTGGTGCCGACGGAGCCGTCGAGCCGTCCTTCGACGTCGGGCTCGCTGGCGCTCGCCCTCGCTCAGGACGAACGGAATCTCACGCGATCCTGATCGGTTGCGCCTATCCGATCGGCATCGTGGCTAGCCGCGGCGACCGAGGCGGACCGGGCCCTCGGGAGCCGTCGGGGCCGTGCGCGCGGCGGCCGCGTCGTGGTCGCACTCGGAGCCGCGATCGGCGGTGATCTGCGGGCGCAGCGCCTGGCTGTGGGCGACGATGGCGTCGCAGACCGCGGCCGGCACGTCGTGCGCGGCCAGCGCGTCGCGCAGCAGCTGCAGCCGGCGATCGAAGTGGCCGCCGAGGATCTGGTGGCGGCCGTGGGCCTCGCGCATCGACCGGCCGGTGTAGGTGACCGCGGACGCGCCCAGCATGCGCGCGGTCATCTCCCACTCGCGCTCGATCAGGTGCGCCTTGTTCTTGCCGGCGAACAGGTAGCCGATCATCACGTCGGCGAAGACGCGGTCGTAGAAGTCGGTGAGCGCGGTTCGCAGGCGATCGCCACCAACCTGATCGAAGAGCGTGGGCTCGGACACCGTCGGGAAGAGTGGCCCTGGCGCCGGCCCATGGCAAGGGCGCCGAAACGAGGCGTGACAGCCGCGCCGGCCGTAGGTGATGCTCCGCCGCGATGAGGCGCGCGACGTGGCACGGGTCCGTTCTCGGTGTGGTCTCGGCGATGGCGGCGGCGGGGTGTGGCGGCGACGACGGCCCGCCGCCGGAGATCGGCTGCCCCGGCGATCCGGTGCGGCAACCGCCGGGGCTGGATCCGGCGCTCGAGGCGCGGGTCGACGCGGTGATGGCGGCCATGACCCTCGACGACAAGCTCGGGCAGCTCTCCGGCTTCGGGGCGCCGGTCAACGAGCTGTGGGTCGCCGCCGAGAACGAGCGGCTCGGCCTGCCCGGCTTCCACATGATCGACGGCCCGCGCGGCGTGTACGCCGGCAAGTCGACCTGCTTCCCGGTCGGCATGGCGCGCGGCGCGACGTTCGATCCCGCGCTCGAGCGCGAGGTCGGCGAGGCGATCGCGCTCGAGGCCGCCGGCAAGGGCGCCGACGTGATCCTGGCCCCGACCATCAACGTGCTGCGCCACCCGGCGTGGGGCCGCGCCCAGGAGACCTACGGCGAGGACACCCACCACCTCGGCGTGATGGGCTCGGCGTTCGTCGACGGCGCCCAGCGGCACGTGGTCGCCACCGTCAAGCACTTCGCCGCCAACAGCATCGAGGACACCCGCTTCGACGTCAGCGTCGAGATCGAGGAGCGGCCGCTGCGCGAGGTCTACCTGCCGCACTTCGCCAAGGTGGTGCGCGAGGCCAAGGTCGGCGCGGTGATGAGCGCCTACAACAAGGTCAACGGCGTCTACGCCGGCGAGCACCGGTTCCTCTTGCGCGACGTGCTCAAGGACGAGTGGGACTTTCCCGGCATGGTGATGTCCGACTGGGTGTTCGGTACCCGCAGCGCCGCGCCGGCGGTCAACGCCGGCCTCGATCTCGAGATGCCGGCGCGGATCGAGTTCGCCCGGCTCGGCGACGCGGTGGCGTCGTGCGAGCTGACCCGGTCGGTGCTCGACGACGCGGTCCGGCGCGTGGTGCGGACCCAGCTCCGCTTCGGCCTCGATGCCCGGCCGCCGGTCGACCCGTCGGTGGTCGAGAGCCCGGCCCACGCGGCGCTCGCGCTGAAGGTGGCGCGGCAGTCGATCGTGCTGCTGCGCAACCAGGGCGGCGCGCTGCCGCTGGCCGCGACCGGATCGGGGCCGATCGCCGTGGTCGGGGCGCTGGCCGGCGTCGCCAACCTCGGCGACGAGGGCTCGAGCGAGGTCAACCCGTCGCGCGCGGTCACGCCGCTCGACGGCCTGCGCACCCGCTTCGGCGCCGACCAGGTGGTGCACGTCGACGGCGACGTGCTCGACGAGGCGGGGCGCGACCAGGTCGCGGCGGCCCGCGCGGCCATCGTCGTGGTCGGGCTGACCTCGCGCGACGAGGGCGAGAACTTCCCCGATCGCGGCGGCGACCGCGACACCCTCGCGCTGTCGGCGGCGCACCAGACCCTGATCGGCGCGGTCGCGGCGGCCAACCCGCACACCATCGTCGTGGTCGAGGGCGGCAGCGCGATCCTGACCTCGCCGTGGATCGAGGACGTCGAGGCGGTGCTGATGGCCTGGTACCCGGGCCAGGAGGGCGGCACCGCGATCGCCGAGATCATCGCCGGCGACGTGAACCCGTCGGGCCGGCTGCCGATCAGCTTCCCGGTCGCCGAGGCCGACCTGCCGCCGTTCGATCATGTCTCGCTCAGCGTCCCGTACGGCCTGCTCCACGGCTACCGCTGGCTCGATCGCAACGACACCGCGCCGGCGTTCCCGTTCGGCTTCGGACTGTCGTACGGGACGGTCGAGTACGAGACGGTGACCCTCGCGTCGACCGCGCTCACCCCCGCCGGCGAGGTGCAGGCGACGGTGACGATCCGCGGCGTCGATCGCACCGGCGCCGAGGTCGTCCAGCTCTACGTCGAGCCGCCGCCCATCGCGATCGAGCGGGCGGTGCGCGACCTGCGCGCGTTCGCGCGGGTGGCGGTGACGCCGGGGCAGACCACGACGGCGACCCTGACCTTCCCGGTCGCCGACCTGGCCCGCTTCGACGCCTCGTCGCGCACGTGGGTGGTCGACCCGGGCACCTACACGGTCGCGGTCGGCCGCGACGCGCGCGACCTGCCGCTGCGGGCGACGTTCACGGTCGCGCCGTAGCGGCTACGACACCGCCGCGCGGGTCCGGCCCATCGCCAGCGCGTCGGCGAGCACCGGGCCGAGCCCGTCGGGGCGGAGGTGCTTGATCAGCAGGTGCGGCCGCGACCACCGCTGCGCCGTGCGGCGGGCGACCGCGACGCCGTTGTGGCTGTTGGGGTTGGTGATGATCACGACCACGTCGGCGCGCCGGACCACCGCCGCCAGCTCGTCCGAATGGCGGCCCTGGGTCTGCCCCGCGTGGTGCTCGAGCTCGACCCCGAGCGCGTCCCCGGCTCGTTCCCACTGTCCGTGCGCTCGGCTGAGTCCTCCGACGATCGCGACCCGCATCCGGTGGGTGTTCGCCATGGCGCGTCCTCCGTTATAGTGGACGCGAATCTATCTTGATGGATCCGTCGGGTCAAGCGACGTGTCCGTTATAGCGGATGGCTCGCCTCTGCGACGGCCGGGCAGTGCCGTCGCAGGCTCTTCTGCGTCAGTCGGAACGATCAGGGCTCGTCTGCTACTTCAGGCCGAGGTCGCGGGCGAGGGCCTTCAGCTCGGCGAGGGCCTCGTCGCGCAGGTCGGGTTTGCGGAGCGCCTCGAGGTAGCTGATGGACGCGTAGCGGCGGCGGAACGGGCGGGTCGCGTCCTCGCCGTGGGTGGCGGCGTGGTCGACGAGGGCCTTGCCGACGCGCTGGTACATCGCGGTCAGCGACGACGAGGAGATCGGTTCGGCGGCCGGCGGTGCCTGCGTGGCGACCTGCGCGGCCGCAGGCGCGGGCCGCGGCGTGGGCGGGCGGACCGTCGGCACTGTTGGCGTCGGCGCGGGCTTCGCCGGTGTCGGCTGCGCACCGGGTCGCGGCGGCACCGGCGGCGCCGGCGGTCGGCGCGAGGTCGTCGTCACCGGCGCCGGGGTGAGCTCGGCGACGACGGTCAGCTCGGGCGCCGATGGCGCGACCGGCGCGACCTCGCCGCGCACGGCCTGGCCGAGCGACCACGCGCCGAGGCCGACCAGCGGCGCGAGCACGAGGGCGGCGGCGATCGGCCAGCGCCGCGACGGCGCGCTCGGCGTGACGTCCGCCAGCGACGCGGCATCGGTGGTGGCGCGCGGGGCGGCCGGCGCCGCCGGGGCGGTGCCTTCGACCGGCACGGCGAGCGGGACGTCGGCGGCGGGGATGGTCAGGGTGGCCGCCGAGGTCACGACCGGATCGGCGCTGGACGAGGCGGCGATCGCGCGCAGCTCGGCGATGACG
>Ga0247822_10000668_pt1 | contig 19195 bp, 18 predicted proteins | sample 13C_Cellulose_Da_FD_192423 | JGI IMG/M metagenome (GOLD analysis project Ga0247822, IMG submission 192423) | Soil microbial communities from agricultural site in Penn Yan, New York, United States - 13C_Cellulose_Day30 | ecosystem: Environmental > Terrestrial > Soil > Agricultural land | place...
TCCAGGACACTGCTCCTAACAAGCCTGCCCAGCCAGCCCTGGCGCCGATCCCAGTGCAGCAGCCACCGGCCCAGCAAGCCTCACAGCCTGCTGCACAGGAGCCCTCCGGCCCGGTTGGTAGCGTAGCTGAGCTGGCGGGTCATCTCGCCGCAGACAGCCAGGTAGCGCCCGCTGTGGCCTACATGGAGGCAGTGTTCAAGGATGCCGGGGTGGACATCGCTCGTGCCCTGGGCGCCGCAGCGGACCACCTGGACCCGTCCAGGATCGACGTGCACTACCTCAAGGAGAAACTGGGCGACAAGGCTGACCAGGTTGTCAAGCTGGCTACCAGCACCCTGGAGTACGCCGCGACCTACCAGAAGGAGTCTGTGGCCCAAGTGCACCAGGCCGCTGGCGGCGAAGCACAATGGACCCTGGCCGTCAACGCCTTCAACGAGAAGGCGGACCCGACTGAGCGGGCCATGCTGGCGGACCTGCTGAATAGCGGCGTGCGCGATAAGATGGTCTACGCGGCCAAGAAGATCGCGGAATACGGTGTGCAGGCGGGCGTGGTCACCCGGCACAACGCACCACCGCTAGGTAACCCATCCAGCGAGAAGGGCCTCTCCCGTGCCGAGTTCGCTGAGGCGCTGATGAAGCGCGGTGTGCAGGAGGGCAGCAACGAGTACAACAACCTGCGCCGTCTGCGACAGCTGGGTATCCAACAGGGTCTGTGATTGTCACACACCATAGCACTACAGAATCGCGCCGTATCCACTGGTCCCGCTAGTCGGTGATTACGTTACGGCCTTCTAACTCAAGGAGCAATAAATGACTGCACTGACCAGCCTGACCCGCCCTCAATGGGGCGGCCCAGACGCCGACGTAGACATCCACATCGAGGAGCACCTCGGCATCGTGGACAAGGTGTTCGCTTACAGCTCCCAGCTGGCGAACGTAATGAACATCCGCACCCTGCGCGGTACCAACCAGGCCCGCATCGACCGCTTCGGCGATGTGACCGTAGGCGGTCGCAAATCGGGTGAATCCCTGGTGCAGTCCAAGGTCGTGAACGACAAGTTCACCGCTGTGGTTGACACCGTGCTGTACCTGCGCCACGAGTTCGACAAGTTCGACGACTGGACCACCTCTCTGGACTACCGCAAGGAGATCGCGGAGCTGGACGGTATCGCCATGGCCAAGCTGCTCGACCAGGCTTGCCTGATTCAGGCTGCCAAGTGCGCCGACTTCGTTGTGCCCGCTGGCCTGGAAGGCTCGTTCCACCCAGGTATCCTGGTACCCGTGAGCATCGCAGGTACCGTCGCTTCTGCCGAAGCGGATGCCGATCTGCTGGTGGCCGCACACCGCAAGTCCCTGGAGTCGCTCATCAACCGCGACCTGTCGGATGCTGTGTACAGCGAGGCCATCACCTACGTGGACCCAGGCATCTTCACCATCCTGCTGGAACACAAGAAGCTGATGAACGTCGAGTTCCAGTCGCTGGGTGGTGTGAACGACTTCGCTCGTTCGCGTATCGCAGTGCTGAACGGCGTGCGCCTGGTGGAAACCCCGCGTGTTCCTACCGCTGCCATCGCCTCGCACCCGCTGGGCTCGGCCTTCACCGTGACTGCCGCTGAGGCCCGTCGCCGGATGATCACCCTGATCCCCTCGAAGACCCTCATCGTGCTGCAAGTGCACCCGCTGATGGCTGACTTCTGGGAAGACAAGCGCGAGTTCTCGTGGGTACTGGATACCTTCCAGTCCTACAACATCGCGCAGCGCCGCCCGGACACTGCCGCCATCGTTGACGTGACCGTCACCGGTTAACCCGTAACCCCGTCTGCCCTCTCGGCGGGCGGGGTTTTTTTTGAGGTTTATATGGAACCACTGGACAAGCTGGGTGCCGTGAACTTGATCCTGCGCAAGCTGGGTGAGATCCCGGTAACCAACATCGACGAACCGTACCCTACCTTGGCCGTGGCCCTGCCAGCTCTCGACGAGGCCCAGGTTACCGTACTCTCCGAGGGGTACTGGTTCAACACGTTCTACGAGACGGTCCTGCAACCCTTGGTCGATGGCCGAGTGTTGGTGCCCCTGGACTGTTTGAAGTTCTTCCCCGAGTCCGCAGAGTTCACCTTCACTGGTACCCAGATCCGGGATAGCGCGACGGCTAACGAGTTCCTGTTCAAGCCCGTGGCCGGGCGCCTGGTACTGAACATGGCCTTCGAGCAGTTGCCCCAAGTTGCGCGCTACGCTATCGCCTACACGGCTGCTGCGGACGTGTACCGGGGTGATATCGGGCCGGATGAGACTTACATCGATCTCTCCCGTACACGCGACCTATATATCCAACAACTTAACGGCGACCACACCGTCTCCCGTAAGCAGAACAGCCGCACCCGCAAACAATTCGAGCGCTTCCGCCGCTCCCTGTGCACGTAAGGAGGCCGTATGTACATTGAGGGTTCCTACACCTCCCTACTGTTTGGCGTAAGCCAGCAAGCCCCGCAGGATCGCCTCCCCGGCCAACTCTCGGCGCAGATCAATATGACCAGCGACCCGGTGGCCGGTCTTCGTCGTCGCGCGCCTGTGCAGGCCCTGGCGGACCTCGGTGCGTACTCTGCGATTGAGAAGGTGAAGCAGTACAACACCGACATCGCGGGCATCTCAGTATCCCTGGTGGTAGACACCGGTGCTGGATCGTTGCGTGTCGTAAACGATAGCACCGGTGCCATCATTGCCACGTTACCTCACGCTTACCTGACCAGCCCGGTGGCCAGCGATATTCGCTTTGCGACCCTGGACGACGCGGTGTGGATCTGTAACGTGGATCAGTTGCCGACGCTGGCCGCGCACCCCGACCAGAGCACGTACCCGAATCCGGCCAAGCATGGCTACTTCTACATCAACGCGGGCACGTACTCCAAGGCGTTCTCCGTGACCTTGACGAACCGCATCAACAATGCAACGTCAACGTTCACATACACCACACCGGATGGTAGTGACCCGTCCCATGCCGGGCAATCTACGCCAGAGTACATCGCCACCCAGCTCAAGAACCAAATCGACGCGGCGGGCACATTCTCGTTGACAGTTACACGAGATGGCGCATACGTCCACTTGGTTGGTACGGTCGCTGACCTGACCGTTAGCAGCACGTCTGGTTCGTCCTACGTGCGGACCAGTAATGCTATGAGCATTCGAGACGTAGCGGAATTGCCCGCCCGCCTCCCCATTCAGGGTAACAACCTCATCGTCGCCACTGGCGCCGGTAAGGTCAAGACCTTCTACCGCTGGGACTTCTCCCAGGCGCTGTGGACAGAGGACGCAGCCTGGGGGTCCATGCAAGCCATCACCAATACACCCCTGCAACTGTCGGTTAGCGGCTCCACCTGGACCCTTACGCAGCCTAGCTTTGAGCGGCGCGCTGCGGGTGACTCGGAGTCGAACCCCAATTTCAAGTTCTTGACCGACGGTATCACCGGGATGTGCGCCTTCCAAGGTCGGCTGGGCCTGCTGAGCAACGAGTACATCAACCTCAGCGCCAGCGGTAAACCGTTACGGTTCTTCCGCAGCACTATGGCGTCCTTGCAGGACGACGACCCGGTAGAAGTGGCCGCGCAGGGTAGCCTCACAGCACCCTACGAGCACGCTGTGAACTTCAACAAGGATCTGGTGATGTTCAGCAAGCGGTATCAGGGTATTGTACCGGGCGGTACCATGGTCACCCCGCGTACCGCTAACGTGGCCCTGATGACGCAGTACGATGTGGACACCAACGCCGCCCCAGTAGCGGCTGGACGCAGCATCTTCTTCGGGGCGCCCCGCAGCCTTGGCTTCGTAGGTATCCACGAGATGGTGCCAAGTAGCTACGCGGATAGCCAGTACGTTGCGGATGACGTGACCAACCACATTCCCCGCTATATCCAAGGGCCTTGGCGGTTCTTGGCATCGAGCACGACATCCAACATCCTGGTTGGGGGTATTGCGGGCGACCGAAATACCTTAATCGTGCACGAGTACACCTGGAGCGGTAACGAGAAGGTCCAACACGCCTGGCACAAGTGGGTCTTGCAATGGCCCGTAATCGACGCCTATTTCTCTGGTGACGTGCTCTATTTGCTGCTGGGGGTTGACGGTGTGCTCACCCTTTGCATCCTGGATATGCAACGTGGGGCTGGGGCGGCGGGACCTGAGACCGCCCGCCTGGACTACTTCACGGAGGTGACCTGCGCTGTGGATGGGCACGTTACCCTTCCGCGCTTCGCGTATAACATGGGTACCGAACTGTACGCCTTCAAGACATCGGGCGAGAACGCCTATCTTGGGCAGCGCATCTTCAACCAGACGGTTGGACCAACCACTGTTGACGTGGAGATACCCGAGGCTGTCGTGGGTGACAAGTACGTTCTCGGGTTCCTCTATGAGTCCCGCTTCTCGCCTACTCCGCCGATCATCAAGGACTCCAAGGATGTGGCGATCACAACGAGCCGGGCGGTTATCCAGAAGTACGCTGTATCCCTGTACAATTCGGGGCAATTCACCTACGCCTTGAGTGACCAGGCACGGCCAACACCAATCGGCATGGACACTACACCACAGCGACTGTTCTCTGGCAACATTGCCGCAGGGCAGCCTATGGTGGATAGTGCCACCGTCATCATCCCCGCACGCCTAGATATGCGCACTGTGAACTTCGAGATGTACACGTCGGACTATTACGACATGAACGTCCTGAGTATCGAGTACGGATTCAGGTTTAACCAGAGACACCGGAGGCAGTAGATGTTCTGGCCTTTGATTGCAATGGGTGCTATCTCCGTCGGCCAGTCGCTCCTGGGTAACCGGGCAGCGGCTCGCCAAGCAGACGCCGAGAATGCGGCCCGCTACGCTTCAAACAAACAGACGGTTCTGAACACCGCGCAGACCATCGGGTCCATCAACGTGCAAGCGGCGCAGCTCCGCACAGACGCCGCCCGCCAGCTCCACGAGGCCGAAGTACTAGCGCTGTCCGCCACGGGTTCGGCTACGGCCAACGCTGCGGCAGCTGGCGTCAAAGGTGCCTCGGTAGATGCGGTCACCAACGACATCACTCGGGAGCTGGGCGAGGCCCGGGTAGCCGTCGAGCAGAACCTGGAGACCCAGCAGTACAACCTCCAGAACAGATTGCGCGAGGTGATCTCCGGGGCGTCCAGCTCCCTCCGTGGCGAGGTGGCTGCGCAGACTACCAACCCGCTGTTGGCCGGGGCATTCGCCGTAGGTGGCGCTTACCTGAACAACTACATGCGCTTCGGGGCCAACAGCGCGGTCAACAACCCGGTCGTCGATACCGGTACTGTGCAAACTTACGCGGCGCCTAGCAGTGGGCGCTTTACAATCGGTTCATAGGAGGCTCCATGGTAGAGCGCACCAGCCAACCGTTCGATCTGAACGTACAACGTGAATCCGCCCAGACTGTGAACCTGGGCGCAGGGCGCTATGAGCCTGCACAGGTTCAGGGTGCCTCTGCCACCGAACAGGCCCTGGAGGGCTTGCTCGGTATCGGTAGTCAGGTGGCCAAGCAGGCCGTGGACCAGAGCGCCCAGGAGGCGTACCTGGAGGGCCAACGGGCACGTATGGCAGGCGAATCCGCCGAGGCGGTAGAGTCGGACATCTTCTCGAAGCCCTTCGTGAACGGCGGCTACAACACGGAAGACTACCGTATCGCCCAAGCCGAGATGGCCCGCGACATGAAGCTGTTCATCGCCAACGAGGGCCGCACCATGACGGCCCAGGACTTCGCGAAAGTCGTTCGGGAGCGCGCTGGGCAGTACACTTCCAAGTTCGGGTCCTTGCCTCAGCAGGGGCAACTCCAAGCCCTCACAGCCCAACAGAAGCTCGAAGAGAGCCTGTTCGCAGAGCAGGCTGGAGCCTATCAGCAGTTCGTGATCCAGCAAGGGTCCCAGCGCTTCCAGGCGCAGGGCAACCAGATCATCACCGACCTGGTGGAGGGCGGGCCAGCGTCCACGCAGAACGCAGAACGAGCCGCCCTGTTCTACACCGACCTGTTGACCACGGATAAGCTCCCAGCTGCTGTCCGCACCACCATGGCCAAGGATTACCTGAACGCCCTGGTAAACGCGGACCAGCGCAGTGTGGTGGAGAGCCTGCGAGATGGTGGTATGCTGGACGTACTCTCCTTCAAAGAACGTCAGCAGTTGGACTCCGCCATGCGCGACAGCGCGGTACGCACGGAGGCCAAGGATAGCTTGGGTGTAATCCTGGGTAACGCACAGATCGAGAGCAAGGTCAAAACGGGGCAGATCAGCTCCGAGGAGTTGCAACAGTACATCGCCACTGAGATCGGGGCGCGGCGCATGTCCTACGACCAGGGCAAGGCATTGGCCCTGCAGTGGAGCCAGGGCCTGGCAAACAAGGATGACATGCTGCGCATCGTTCAGGCGGTAGGTAATGGGGACCTGGGTAGCCTGGCCGGGCTGGGCGAGTCCGCTGACTCTGCCCTCACCAAGATCGACCAGCAACAAGCCCTAGCTGGCCGCACCCTCCCGGAGCGTATCACCTTTGGCGTCCAGCAGGGCGCTAAACTGGGCACCATCCCGAAGGTGTACGGCGAGAGCATTGGCCAGGCTGTACGGCATGTGCAGCTCCTCAAGGAGGGGCAACCTCTAAACGAGGAGCTTGTCTCCAGCCTCAACGCAGCGGTATCCTCGCTGGCTATCGCGGAGCAGTCCAATCCAGGTGCCCGTGGTGTACTGCTACAAGCACTGCCCGAGGACACCCGTATGGCAATGTCCTATGCACTCCAGCAGCAGCAGGTCGGCGTGGCCCCGGCAGATGCCCTCAAGGAGTTCGCCGCCAATCGAGAGGCATTCAGCCAGCTCAACGATATCCAGAAGTCCCTTCGTGGCAAGGACATGCAGAAGCTCATCAATGAGCAGATCGACGGCGCCAGCTCCTCGGGCTTCTGGGGACGCGTCGGCAACTTCCTGACCGGTAACAGTAACCTCAGCTCAAACCCAGCAGTGCAGCGGCAGTACAGTGCGGCCATCCAGGAGGAGGCCAACTTCATGTCGATGAACAAGGACTTGTTCGGGGCAACCCCGGAGTCCTACGTCGAGATGGCGGCAGCCAACGTCAAGAACCGCACCATCGAGGTTGGTATCCCCAGCACCCTCGGTATCGGCGGAGAAGCCCGCAGGCCCCTGGTACTCCCACGCGGGGTAACCCCGGAGCAGATCTTCGGCACCTCGGATAAACTGGCCGTTGGCCGCAAGCTGGCGGAGCTTTACCCAGCGCCAGACACTGGGTTACTGGGTGAAGGTTTCGAGACCGGTTTCAGCTTTAACAGTACCCTGGGTTACCTGGAGCGCGTCACCTTTGACAAGAACGGTATGCGGGTCGGCGTGGAGAAGATCGACGCTACTGCAGTAGGTAAGGCTGTACGAGCTGACCAGGAGGCCATCCTGGAGGAAGCACGGGCTGGGCACTTCGGTGGGGCATTGAACGTGAGCCGCGTAGATGGCGGTAGTGCGTCTACTGTGAACATGGTAGTAGATGGGGCCAATACCCAAGGCCTCCCGATCCGTAACGTGTACGGCCTGCGCCGCGACCTGGCCTCCCAGGAGGGCTTGAGCCTGACGGTCTACAAGGACCGTAACGGTCTCGCTGTGGGTATGGGGCACAACGTCACCGGGACCAACCTCAAGGAGGGCGACACCATCTCGCTGCGCCAGGCCGAGACCTGGTTCCGCGAGGATACCGACAACGCCCTAGCATCGGCCCGCAGACTGGGCCAGGAGCTTGGTGTGGCCGATCCCCGCGCAGTAGCAGGCCTTGCCGGTGCAGCCTTCCAGCTGGGTGCAGCGGGCCTCCGGGAGCATACCCGCACTGCTGACGCCATCCGCAACAGAGACTTCGAAACCTTCAAGGCCGAGGTCCGGTCCAGTGACTGGGCCAAACAAACCCCAACCCGTGTGGAGTGGTTCATCAAGCAGATGGCCCCGCACTTCCAAGAACTGATGTAAGGAGAGACGCCTCATGGCGAAGAAGCAACCACCCGTATTGGGCGCAGAGACGCTCGATGAGGCGTTGAACCCCATCAACCCTACCCAGCTCACAGCCACCATGGCAGACGTTACAGGCGGCCCCGTAGGGGCTGCCCAGGTGGCCGAGGGTGAACGCATCCGCGAAGCCCCAGTAGAGGCTGCCCTGGCCGAGGCCGGGGATAGCACCCAGCGCCTGTTCGATGCAGCTACGGAGGAATCCTACACCGGCTACATCATCCAGGCCGCAGAGAACGCCCGTAACGCTGCCTTTGAGACCTACGATCCGAACTTCGACGCTACCCGCCACGCTATGGACCTCGTGTCCCAGCTGGGTATCGAGGCATCCGAGGATAATCTCAAGGCCCTAGGCCGTAGCGGCACAATGGACGACCAGCTGGCCACAGCGCAGCGTATCCAGCGGCACGAGGAGAACCAACGTATCTTGGCCCGCCACGGCGGCTGGGCATTGGCCTCCGGTATGCTCGATCCCACCCAGCTACTGGTAGACTTCGGTACCTTCGGGGCCAGCCGAGCGTACAAGCTGAGCCGTGTGGCCTCCGGGGTTATGGGTGCTACAGCAGGTACGGCCCTAACCGGGGCGGGTGATCTGGCAGGCAAAGACACCACTGGGCTGGACTATGTGCTGAACGCCGGTATCACTGGCGGGGCTATGGCGCTATTCGGCACGGGGGCACCTCGCGGCTGGTACGGCGGGGCTAACGTCCCCACCCCGAAAGGTGCCATGGTGCAGTGGACCAACAGCCTGCTGAGCGAGTTCGACAAGTTGGCCACAGCCTCACCAGAAGCAGGCGAGCTGATGAAGGTCCTCATGGACGACCCGGTGCGACGCAGCACTATGCTGAGCAACAGCAACGCAGCCTCCGACCTTCGCATGTTCCGCAACGAGGCCGACGGCCTGGTTAAGCAGTACGAGGATGCCTTGGACGAGGCGCTGGCCCCGGGCCATGGGTGGTTCAGCCGCCGCTTCGATGTAACCGGTAATTTCGGCAAGGATCGAGACGCGCTCCAGAACGAGGTGGCCACTGAGCTGCTGCGCCGCAACGAGCAATGGCGCCTATACGGTAACGTAATGCCAGACCCGAATGTCCGCCCGGAGGTCGCCAGATTGGCTGACGCCAGCGACAAGCTACACGCCCGCTTGGGCGAGATGGCCCGCGACAGCGGTGTACGCGGCTTTGAAGACTTTACACCCCAACCAGGTTACTTCCACCGGAGCTGGAACGACAGCCTGATCCGCAGTATGGATGTAGCTCACCCCGGTTCAGCACGACGCCTGATTGCAGAGTCCGCCCTGAGCGGTATCAAGGGGTTGGAGAAGGATGAGGCCGACGCACTTGCGGGTGCCTTGATCCAGCGTGTGCGCGACAAGGCGAGCCACAACCGCACCGATTTCATGGGTGGCTTGGGCAAGGCGGACACGACCTATCTGCGTGAATCGTTGGAACGCGCCAAGCTGAACCCTGGTGTGATTGATAGCATCATGGCCAAGGTCGAGCAACGAGCATCTGACCAGGGCACCGTCAAGTATGGTAAGCACCGCCTGAGCTTCGACATGGGCACTGAGATCCGCATGGCGGATGGCACCCTGTACAAGATGACGGACCTGATCGATACCGACCTGGACCGCGTAATCGAGAACTACACGCAGGGTATCACCGGGCGCTCGGCGCTGGGTCGGCAAGGTATCGCTGATGAATCCGACCTGACCGCCTTCCGCAAACAGTATGCTGACAGTATCGCGCACTTGCCCCAATCGGAGCAAGCGGACCTGATGCAACAGCTTGATGGTTTACTGGGTGACTTCACAGGCCAACGGCCAGAGGCGAACATCCTTGGGCAGGGCTGGCAGCGGGCTAAGTCGGTAGCGGACGCCACGATGCTTACGGCATCAGGGTTCTGGCAGGTTGGTGAGTACGCCACCATGGCCCAGCGCCATGGGGTCTTCGAGACCGGTAAGGAGTTCATCCGGCAGTTCCCTGGTGTCAAGAAGTTCTTCAAAGACGCGGCGGCCAACCCGGACCTGGCAGATGAGATGTCCACTGTACTGGGCCTGGACCTGGCACGGGATGTGCGCCTGCGTCCGTGGAAGCGCCAACACGACGCTTTCCTGGATAGCCAGGACACCGCCTTCGACCGCCTCCTGCACATGGGTAAACAGGCGGTACCCTACCTCAACGGTATGAAGTACGTGCATGCTCAGCAGTCCCGTATGAACGCCAACCTGGTGCTGAACAAGTTCGCCCGAGCTGCCAAGGGGGACGAGGCTGCACTCAAGCAGATCATGTCCTACGCCCCAGACTTGAACTGGGCGCAAGTGCAGAAGGCGATCAAGCAAAACGTCACATACAATAGCACAGGTCGCAACGCGGCCAGTTTCAACTGGGGTGGTTGGGCCAAGGGTGACATCGACGCCGTAATGAACGCTGCCCTCCGCATGATGGACGACGCCGTGTTGTTCGGTCGCGTAGGGCAGGGTGCCAGCATCGGGCGGTCTGCCGTTGGGCAGGTCATGTTCCAGTTCAAGAGCTTCGTGAGCTTCGCCCACAACAAGCTCCTCCGGGGCACTCTCCAAAACGAGGGTATCGGGGGCCTGGCGACCCTGCTCGCCTACCAGTACCCACTCACTTTCATGCTGGTCATGGCCAACGAGGCGAGGAAGGGTAACGCTGACTTCTCCGACAAGGGGTTGCAGGACGTGGCCAAGAAGGCAGTAGGCTACACAGCTGGACTGGGCTTCGCCGGTGACGCAGCAGGTATCCTGGGGCTGACCTCCGACAAGAAAGGCATGACCGTACCACTGCTGTCCCTGGCCGAAGCGCCGGGGCGCCTGCTGGGTGGTATTGGAAGTGTAGTTGGCGGAGAGACTCGCCAGGGCGCGTATGATATCGGCAAAGCGGCCAGCATGGTAGTCCCCTTCATGAACATTTTGCCGGGCACTGCCCTGGCCTTAGACGCAATCAAAGGAGAGTAAATGGCACGTACACCTTCCACAGAGGACGTGTATGAGGGAGACGGCGTAACGTCCGTCTTCCAATTCCACTTCCCTTATCTACACGCATCCGACGTGTTTGTATCCGTAGACGGGGTGAACGTATCCTTTACCCTACTCCCTGGCAGCATTGCCCAGGTGCAGACCACCGTGCCGCCTGCGGACGGTTCTGTGGTAAAGGTGTACCGTAGTACCCTGGCCTACGTCCCGGAGCATCTGTTCGCCAGTGGCGTACCATTCTTACCCCGTTACGTGGATGAGAACAACCGCCAGCTGCTGTATGCAGCCCAGGAAGCTATCAACGATACAGCGGTTACCGCTGCCGAGGCGTTGGTAGTTGCCGAGGAGGCAAAGCAGATTGCGCAGGAGGCAGAGGATAAGATCGACGGTGCTATCATCGACAGCTCCTACCAGTTACGGCTGGATCTGTCCAACCCGGCCATTGGCGTATCGTTGGTGGCGCGTAGCACTGTAGCAGTCCCTAGCGTGTACGCTCTCCAGGCACTCGTCCCGGATGCAAGCCAGGCGTATCTGGTTGAACAGTACCATGCAGATTACCCAGGCGGCGGCGGGGTCTTCCATTGGGAACCGCTACGTCCGAAGGCACAGCACAATGGTTGGCGCATCGTGGATCCCGCTGTGGTCTGGGATGGGACGTTGACTACATTGCCCGCATACCTCACAGCTGTAGGTGGAGCGGGTACAGGGTGCTTCGTTCGCCGTTTCAATGGTGAGGCAACGCCAGAGATGGCCGGGGCTGTAAGTGACTGGAACGGTACCACCGGTACGAACGTTGGGGCATGCTTCGACGCGCTTATTGCTGATACACTGGTTACGCGCATACAAGGTTCCGGTAAACCGTACTGGTTCGGCATCTTCGCCGCCAACCAGACGCGGTTCCGAATCACCCGTAATATTCCCATGGATCTAGGCGGATCCTTGCTAGTGTGTCAAGGCAATGCCTCTTTGGCGGATAGTTCCAGCGACCTGTTCCTCTTCGAGGACTGCAATGCTGATATCAGCAACTACGAGTTCGACGACCTGTCCTACAGCGTTAGCATTGATGGACGGGGTATCCGCCCAGTTAGTATTGCTTCACGTAACAAGAGCACCTGGGGACATACAATTGGGCCTGCGCGTGTATTGCGTGGACAGAGCCTGTTAACGGTCGGCGCTCTTGGTGCATTGACCAACCGCAGTGCTGGGATCACCTTTCGAGGCGCTGTTCATGGTGAGGATGTTTACTATGGCGTGAACTTGGCGAATAACGGGGACCACGTAAAAGCTGCCTACACATTGGGCAAGGTTAACCGGGCTAGCTTCGTATACGGTTGTTCGGATGTGCAGCTGAACTATTACGCTGCCTACACCTGGCCAGCTAGTGCTGCAATACTATTCAGCCAATATAGTACGTCAATCGCCGCTGGGCTCGCAACGGAGCGCATTAAGATCGTGGCCCACATAGGCGAAATCAATGGGCCTGTTCTCATTGCGTCTGATGTTAGTGCAGCGGGTGCGGGTACCTTCCGAGATATTGATGTGGATCTCACGTTTGACATCCTCGGGGCAAACATCCCTAGTAGCGTAGGCGTCGTGCGTATGGGGGCTTACGACAACACAAGCAATCTCATCACGGAGATGCGGACTGTTGCAACGGACAACATTAAAATCCGGCTGAATCCTGGGCCGGGGGTGCCTCTCCTCGGGGCTCCTATCCGCATCTACACCCCGTCACCCAATCATGGTCGCTGGATTATCTCGGACGACACCCCGTATGAGATGACCAGTATCTTCCCCAAGAACGCTGCCGGTGTATTCGGGGGACCTGTGCTGTCTCGGGCAGGGCGCATGTGCAACGTGGTCTGGGGAGATCTAACGCTCTCGACAGCTACTGCACGTATACACTCCCGCTACTTGGCACCACGTAAGACGAACCACGAGGTTACCTTGCGGGTTCGCATTGCAGCCCGAAATGGAATTGGTTCGACTACCGCCACGGCCATCGCTGAGTACCTAGTGCTCGCATTCATTGACACCTCTGGGAACTTGTACCTGCGCGGCCAGGTAGTGGTGGGTACTACGTCGTACAGTTCCCCAACCCCGGCGTTTACGTTGGCAGTCTCCCCGGACAATATGTACTTGCAGGCCACCTGCACCGGTTATACCGGCGCATCGGCTGATCTCGTACTATCCGTGGACTTCATCTAAGGAGGGCCTATGGCCGCTAAACTAACCCGAATGCAGGAGCTGCATGAGGCGTTGGCCGATCAAATGATCTTCGAGCTGAACTGGTATAAGGAACAGGAAATCCCTGTACCAGCAGCCGACAAAGCGGCCATCGCCAAGTTCCTCAAGGACAACGCCATTACTTGCGACCCCGCAGATGCAGATGACATCCAGAAGCTGCGCGATGCTTTCCAAGAGCAGAGCAATGCCCGTATGCAGGCTGCTAAGGCTATCCAGCTTTCTGAGCAGGATCTCAAGGAACAGTACGGAGTGCACTGATGGCTGTATTCGACATGACCCCGCTTGCGCGCTTCACCAAAGCGCAACTCGTCCGCGACCAGTACCCTGAGTTCGTGGACTTCTGCCGTGACGGGATGGCCTTCCTGGGCTTCTCGCTGACGTGGATGCAGGCGGACATTGCCGAATTCATGCAGCACGGCCCGAGCGAGCAGATGGTGGCAGCCCAGCGTGGCGAGGCCAAGTCCACCATAGCCTGTTTCTACGGTCTGTGGTCCATCGTCCAGAACCCCTCCTGCCGCGTCATGCTGGTCTCGGGGGCGGAGGACAAAGCCAAGGAGAACGGTATCCTGATGAAGCGTCTCATTATGCAATGGGACCTTCTGGACTATCTCCGCCCCGACAAGTACGCCGGTGACCGCACCTCCGACCTGGAGTTCGACGTGCACTGGTCCTTGAAGGGCGTGGAGAAGTCCGCCTCTGTGAACTGTATCGGCCTGACCGGTAGCCTCCAAGGTTACCGCGCAGACGTGCTCATCCCAGACGACATCGAAACAACGAAGAATGGCCTGACCGCCACAGGTCGGGATCTCCTCATCAAGTTGTCCAAGGAGTTCTCGTCGATCTGTACCCACGGTCGGATCATGTACCTGGGCACACCCCAGACCAAGGAATCCATCTACAACGGCTTGCCACGACGCGGCTTCACCATGCGCATCTGGCCTGGCCGGTTCCCTACGCTCGAAGAACAGGAACGCTACGGCGAACACCTGGCTCCGAGCATCCTACAGCGCCTTGCAGTGCTTGGGGACAAGGTACGCAGCGGTGGCGGCATCGAGGGCGATAGGGGTATGCCCACCGATCTGGAGCGCTACACCGAAGCGGACCTATGCAAGAAAGAACTGGACCAAGGCCCCGAGGGCTTCCAGTTGCAGTACATGCTGGACACTACATTGTCCGACGCAGCCCGTCAGCAGTTGAAGTTGAAGGACCTCGTGTTCTTCGATGGGCAGCGTGACGCGGTCCCAGAGCGGTTCAGCTGGGCTGCTGATAAGAAGTACCGATTCGAAGGTCCGAAGGAATTCAGCGTCGAGCGTGCTGAGCTGTACCACGCTGCGTTTATGTCTGAGCACTTCGTCTCCATCGAGAACATCATCATGACCGTGGACCCTGCGTCCGACGGCGGGGATGAGCTTGCCTTCGCCATTGGCGGCACAGTTGGCCCATACATCCACCTCTTAGCTGTCGGTGGGTACAAGGGCGGCTTCGCTGATGATAACCTGGAGAAGCTCACCCAACTGGTCAAGCAGTACGGTGTCCGTGTCGTTCTCGTCGAGAAGAACATGGGCGCGGGTGCAGTGACCAAGATCATCCAGAACTACTTCAACGGCTCCGACCCCGTTACAGGGCAGCGCCGGGTCACAGGCTGCGGCGTCGATGAACGCTGGGCAACAGGCCAGAAGGAGAAGCGGATCGTTGATACCCTGCGCCCTGTGGTGCAGCGGCATCGCCTGATCGTGCATATGTCGGCTCTGGAGATGGACCAGGACCTGCTCAAGCAATACCCCCAAGATCGACGCACTGTGCGCTCGTTCTTCCATCAGCTGCACAACATCACCACCGACCGTGGCTCGCTAGACAAGGACGACCGACTGGACGCCGTGGAGGCGCTGGTACGGGAGTTGGTAGGCTTCCTCATCATCGACGAGGAGGCGGAGGCTAAGCGCCGTGAAGCGCAGGAAGTCAAGGACTTCATCAATGACCCACTGTGCACAGCCGGACGCAAGCACGTACCGCACAAACCCACCCAGCGCGTGCATCGCGCCATGAGGAGACGCCAATGAGCCTTGTTCGAGAGATTGCCGTAGATCGGGCCATCCAAGCAGCACCCGCCACTACCTACCTGTCCGCCACCGCCATCCTGGGTGCCCTCCCCACCATCGTCAGCGTTATGACTGCCGTCCTGGTGGGCCTCCAGATCTACAAGGCCCTTGGTGAGATCCGGGCAGCCAAGCGAAAGGAGAAGCTCGAATGCGCAACCTCCGACAAACGCTCCTAGCCCTCGGGGCCTCTGCCGTCATTGCTGGCGGCGGGGCCTTCCTGGGGCCTATTGAGTCCGGTCCGAAGGGGCCTCAGCTGACGCCCTACAAGGACATCGGCGGTGTACCTACCTGGTGCTACGGCGAGACCCTCGGCACGCCCAAGGCCCGTTATACGGTCCTGGAGTGCAACCTGGAGCTGATCCGGTCTGTGCAAAGGCACTGGGTTGGGATCGAGCGTTACGTGCCCCAGGGCGCCCCGTTGAGCGTCAAGGAGGCTATGCTCTCCGTGGCCTACAACGTAGGCGTCAAGGGATGGGTGCACCCGGTCTTCACAGGGCCCCTGGCCCGTGGTGACTGGCAGGCTGCCTGTGCTGCGATTACAGCGCCTTGGCAGGGCAAGTATGGCATAGCCAAGGGCTTCAAGGCAACGGTCAAAGGCAAGCCTGTACGGGGCCTGGAGAACCGTCGAGCGAAGGAGTACGCCCTATGCGTGCGCGACTTGTGATCGCTGGCCTATGCCTGCTCTGCCTCCTGGTAGGCGTCTCTGGCGCTCTGTACGGGCGCTGGCAGCATGCTGAGGCCGAGGCAGTACGTCAGGACCTGGCTGCTGCGAATCGCGCTAATACAGCCCTGCGGGAGCGCCTGGTGGCCATCCCTGCCGAAGTCCTACGCCAGAAGGAGGCTAGACGCGATGCTGACCAAGCTATCCAGGCGAACCCGGACTGGGCTGCTGAGCCTGTGCCTGATGCTGTCACTGACGGCCTGTGCAAGCGGCTCCGCTGTCGTTGAGTTCGTCCCCTGTGTTCACCCTACCGTCGATGCCAAGAGCGCCGGGGGCCTTGCCAAGGGCCTCCTGGACTATGCCGACGCGGTAGACCTCTGCAACACCCTGAACGGAGTCCAACATGACCCAGTACCGTGAGCTGAATGAGGGCGAGCAATTCGCTCTTATGGTTCTGCGAGAGGTCGACGGGCAGTGCGCGCAAGCTGCTGCTATGGTCGCCCAATCCGAGAACCACAACCCGGAGGCCCTGGCGTATGCTCGGCAGCTTCTACAACTGGGGCACATGGCCCTGGTGCGTGCTTTGACCAACCCTAAATCTGAATGGTAACCAAGGAGTAACATCATGTCCTATGCTTCGATCACCTCGGCCCAACGTGCTGCTATCGTCCGTGCTGCCAACCGCGTCATCAAGTCTGCGCGCTACGCTACCCAGGACTACCGCACCGCAAACCTGCGCACCGATCCTCAGGTCGTGGCCGGTGTGTACCAGCCTATCGACACCTTGCTGTCGCAGTTGAAGGCAGCCGTTGATGCCTCGACCACCCTGGCTACCCAGGTCCTGCTGACCACCGCCACCAAGTACCCTGTCGGTACCGTGACTGGCTCGGGCACCTTCGGCACCTTCACCATCGCAGGCGGCGCCATCACCGGCATCGTCCTGTCGGCCTCCTGATATGGCTGACGGTCTATTCGATGGCCGTCAGTACCGTGTCTATCGCGAGTTCACTGCGTCCACTGTGCTCAAGTTCGTTGCAACCAAGCCCTTCATCTTGACGGGTCAGAACTTGTATGTGGACGCAGGTGCTGCGCGGGTAGCCGTCAGTATTGGCGGCACTGAGGGAGGTACCTTCACAACGTTCGGTACCCTCTTTGGTAAGAACGGTACCAACGTCAAACCTAGTGGCGCGACTGTAGCTGCTGGTGGCACTATCACCGGTGGCCAGGAACGCGAAGTCCTTCGGGTGAACGCGGGTGCTGGTCAAGGCGCAGTCACCTCGTTACTCGGTGATCGTGTACTCCCAGCCGGGACGTATTACATGTCCATCACCGTCACTGGAACCACCAGTGGCGTGTACAGCTTCGAGTTCGAGAACGCGAACTGAGCAATAAGTCGAAGGCATTCGCGTGAGTGCCTTCCGCTGATTACTCTCGCCCGGGGAGGGCCTATGACCACCATCGTGCATTACAAGGGTGAGATCGCCTGTGATTCCCGCATCACTGCTCGTGGTGCCATCCAGACCGACAAGGCACAGAAGCGCTTCGTGTCGGACGGGTACCAGTTCTTCCTGGCGGGTAGCTGCTCGGACTGGCCGAAGTTCATCGACGCTTTCATCACTGGAGCCAACCACGGCGACCTTGAGTGTGGAGCTTTCGTTGTGTTCCCGGACAAACGGGTCGTGCGGTCTGCCACCAATGCAGATGGTTCGGTCTGGATGAACGAGTTGCCCTACGACGAGCCAGCTGCCCTCGGCTCGGGTGGCGACCATGCAATCACCGCCATCGACTGTGGCAAGACTGTGCGTGAGGCTGTGAAACTGGCTGCGAAACGCGACAGTGCTACGGGTGGGTTGATCAGGGTGTACAGGGTCTGGTCCTCTCCTTGGGTTGGGTGCGTGTGCTTACTCCCGGCTTAAATTTGTTATATCCGTGCGAGGCCCTGGTCCGACCCAATCGCGCCCAGCTTCCCCCGTAGGGCCTCTGTAAGGGCCACCCGGGTGCTCTTTGCCCTGGGAGAAGGGCTAGGGTACTGGGTTGGGCATGGCGTTGCTCCTGTGGCTGGGTAGGGCCATTGTGGCCGCTGGTCCTGTCAAGCCTCCGTGCCACCGTCTGTCGGCATAGCCTGTGAGGCCCTAGGATGCGCTGTGAGCAACGTTAGGGCCGGGACGTAGGGTAGCCAGGGTAAGGCACTCAATGCCTCGCTATGGCGTTACTGTGGCTGTTATGCCAGTGCACCAGGGCCTTGACGTGCTTAGGACCGAGTACCAGGGTGGAGTCCAGGTAGATGGCTTTGCAGCGTTCGGCCTGGGCGTTGTGCCAGATGCGTACCGCCTGGGGTGTTGGGTGCAATGGTTGGGATTGCATGGTTGTAGCTCCTATGCGAACGCTGGGAGGGTTTTGATAGCCAGGAAGGCCAGGACTACCAGTCCGAGGAGAGCTAGCGCCAGGGCGCAGCCTAAGGCGTTGTAGGTGCTATCCTCTTCCTGTGCTGTCCAGGGTTGCTGCTCGTTGTCTTGCATGGTGGTGCTCCTCTGTAGTGGTGATGCCATCCTACACCTGAGCAAGCCTCTAGTCTATAGCCGGTGTTCGCTAGCGCTCACCCTACCGGCGTAGCTCTGTCTGATTCCTCTGTGCATGCGCCCTGCCATACCCTTTTGCCTATAGCCTTACCCTTTTGCTGATTCCATCCATGTCTGTACCTTTGCTCATTGCTCTAGCTTCTACTCTGTAGCTGGTGGGTCCCCAATCCCACTCATAGCTTCATTCCTATTCTATCCTACCGGCTAGCCTATCCATTCGGTCACTCGCCCGTCGCTGTCCGCTCCTCGCTGCGCTCCTCTCTATTCTATGTGACATATAGGAATGCTATAGCTAGAGCTTATCCTAATAGGTAATGTCAATTGGTATCTACCTAGGTGGCGGTGTAGAGTTCACAACCATAGAGGCAAGGGTAAGACCGGAAGGCACTGAACCTCTTAGATCCTACGGGCTTTGCTACTTCGGTAGATAAGGGACTTCCAAGGGTTGACAGGTACAAGGGAACGCAGTAGAGTACAGGCATCAGCTACACCACGGCAGTGCAGCTAGGCTAAGGGCCTAGGTAAGACGGACAACGGTACACGTCCTGCACTCCCGGCTCAAACGATACGCCAGA
>Ga0247822_10000669_pt1 | contig 19191 bp, 10 predicted proteins | sample 13C_Cellulose_Da_FD_192423 | JGI IMG/M metagenome (GOLD analysis project Ga0247822, IMG submission 192423) | Soil microbial communities from agricultural site in Penn Yan, New York, United States - 13C_Cellulose_Day30 | ecosystem: Environmental > Terrestrial > Soil > Agricultural land | place...
GTAGTCCACGTTGCAGGCGGGCAGTGGCCGGGTAGACCTCTTCATCAGCACCACGCTCATTCCCGGTGACGACACCTTGCAGCACTGGCAGGGCGGCGACGGCGTATGGAGCGCCGCCAGCAGCCAATGGCTGAACCAGGGCGGCAATACGCCGGCCAGCTGGGCGGGCAAGTACGCCATCTTCAAGGACGCCGGCGCCTTCACGGGCGGCTTGGTGACGGTGGTCGGCGCCCAGAGCTTCCTGGGCCTGCAGTTCGTGGACGAAGGCTATGAGCTGACCGGAACCGGACAACTGGTCACCGCCGCGGCGGGCAGCGAGATCCGCGTGCTGGCCGACGCCGCCAAGATCGGCGTGGCGATCACCGGCGCTGGCGGGATCGTCAAGACCGAGGCCGGCACGCTGATCCTGACGGGCGCCAACACCTTTGGCGGCGGCGCCTCCATTCGCGCGGGTACGCTGCAGATCGGCGATGGCGGGACTTCGGGCTCGATCGTCGGCGATGTCGCCAACGGCGGCGTGCTGGCCTTCGACCGGTCGGACGCCATCGCCTTCGGCGGCCTGGTCTCCGGTACGGGCGCGGTGCGCATCCTGGGGGGCGGCGTGACCTTCACCGCCAACAACACCTATGCCGGCGGCACGACGATCGCCTCGGGCGCTCAGCTGAACCTCGGCGCCGGCGGGACGAGCGGCTCCATCCGCGGCGACGTCGTCGCCAATGGCGCGCTGGCGTTCGACCGTTCCGACAACCTGGCCTTCGCTGGAGCAATCAGCGGCTCCGGCGCCCTTCGTCAGATCGGCGCAGGCAAGACGGAACTGACCGGCGCCTCCGGCGGCTTTACCGGCGCGACCACGGTCGAACGGGGTACGCTGGCCGTGAACGGCCTGCTCGGCGGAACGCTGGATGTCTGGTCCGGCGCTCGCCTGCAGGGCGTCGGCACGGTGGGCAGCGCCGTCGTGTCGGGCACGATCGCGCCTGGCAACTCGATCGGCACGCTGAACGTCGCCGGCGGCGTCACCTTCAAGCCCGGCTCGGTCTTCGAGGTCGAGGCGGACGTGGCCGGCCAGTCCGACAAGATCGTCGCGTCCGGCGTGGCTGCCATCCAGGGCGGGACCGTCAGGGTGCTGGCGGGCGCGGGAACCTACAGGCCGGAAACCAGCTATGTGATCCTGCACGCCAATGGCGGTCTCGCGGCTGGCGGCAGGTTCGACGGCGTGACCTCGAACCTGGCCTTCCTCGACCCGTCGCTCCGCTATGATGGCTCCAACGTCTATCTGCGGCTGCGGCGCAACGACATCAGCTTCACGGATATTGGCGTGACCCCGAACCAGGTCGCGGCGGGGGCCGGCGCCGAGCATCTGGGCTGGGACAACCCGGTCTTCGACGGTGTGGTCAACCTCTCGGCCGATCAGGCGCGCGACGCCTTCGACCAACTGGCCGGTTCGGACCACGCCAGCCTGCGCGGCTCGCTGATCCAGGACAGCCGCTTCGTGCGCGATGCGATCCTGGCGCGCGGCGAACTGGCCGGCGTCGAGGGAACTTCGGCGTGGGGCGAGACCTTCGGCGGCTGGAGCTCGATGAAGGGCGATGGCAACGCACAGAGCTACGACCGCGACATCCAGGGTCTGTTGACCGGCTACGACGGCTCGCTGGGGCGGGATGTCCGCGCCGGCGTCGCCGTGGGCTACAGCGCCGGCGACCTGAAGACCGCGCGCGCCAAGCACGACGTCGAGACCTATCATCTCGGCGGCTACGTCCTGGCCGAGCGCGGCGGGATCTCGTTCCAGCTCGGCGGCGCCTATGCGTGGCACGACATGAAGGCCTCGCGCCGCGTCGCGTTCGGTATGTTCGGCGAGACCCTGTCGAGCGACTATTCGGCCCGCACCTATCAGGCGTTCGGCGAAGTCGCCATGAAGCGTGAGGCGGCTGGCGTGACGCTGCAGCCGTTCGCCGGCTTGGCCTATGTCGCGCTCACCGACTCCGACGTCGGCGAGCGGGGCGGCAGCGCCGCGCTGCATGGCGGCGGCGACGACCACCTGACCTATGGTTCGGTCGGGGTGCGCCTGAAGAGCGACCTGAGCACCGGGGAGCTCAGCCTGCGCCTCACCGGCTCGGCCGCGCTGCGCCATGGGTTCGGCGATCGCGCGCCGAGCATAGATCTGGCGTTCACCGGCGCCCCGTCGTTCAGGATCGTCGGCGCGCCGATCGACAAGGACAGCCTGGCCGTCAATCTCGGACTGGAAGCCGACCTCGGCAAAGCCGCGGTGCTGGGTGTGACCTACTCGGGAAGCTACGGCGATCGCTCGACCGACCACGGCGCCCGCGCCCAGGTCAGCTGGAGGTTCTGATCGGCGCCGTCAGGCGGATCGGATCGCACAGAGGCTCTGAAGCCCGCTTCCGCCTGGCGCGGTGGCGGGCTCAGGCCAGGGCGACGTCCAGGCCCTGGGGGGGCGACGAACTCGGCCATGTTGCGGCGGGAGAGGTCCATGTGCGCGCGGACGAGCTCGCCGGCGGCCACGGTGTCTCGGCGACACCTCGTCGAGCACCGCGCCCGGCGCCAGCTCCATGCTGACGATCCGCCGACGCGTCAGGACCGCCTGGCGCAGGGGCTGGCGCCAGCCCATGACATTGGCCTCGTCCACCTCGGTGCGGAAGGCGTTCCAAGCATTCCAGCCCCTCGGCGGGGTGGTCGCCGCGCCCATGCGTGGCGCTGTCTATCGGCCGGCTGGCTTCAGGCCGTCCTCGGCGGGGGCCGGCGAGACGACTGGCCGCTGTGGCGACCGGAAGGTTTGCGCATCAGGCGGACCGGGGACGCCGCGCGCCCTTGCGGGCGGCGTAGATCGGCGTCTGGCGGGAACGGGCGCGGGTCGGCCGCGGCGCCTGACCGCCGACCTGGCCGACGACGAGTTCGCCGAACCAGGGCGTGCTGAGCCGCGAGCGGTCGGCGCCGACCAGCAGTCCCGCCATGCCCTTGTCGTAGAGCCTGTTCTCCGCGGCCAGCACCACCTGGTCGTTGACCAGGCCGGTGATGCGGGCGCCTTCGAACCGCAGCGAGAGCTTGATCCACCGACCAGGCGCGACCCCGGCCAACTGGGTGTCGCCAAGGACCAGCTCGCCGCCTTCGCCGTCGAACTTGCCGGCCTTGATCTGAGCCTGCTGCTCGGCGTCGCCGACCAGGGCCTTGGGATCCTTCTTGCCGCGAATGGCCACGAGCCGGCAGCGGCCGTCGTGGGCCAGTTCCAGGAAGTAGCCCTTCGGGATGAAGCCGTAGCCTGTGCCGACATGGTTGATCCGGCCCATGACCGCGGCGGTGTCGCCCGGGTTCAGCCAGACCTTGGTCGAGACTTCGTAGTCCCCCCAGGCCGCATCGCCCAGGATGGTGTAGGGCCGCCAGTCCGGCGCCCAGGAGATGGTCGGGATCGGGACTGCCTGGCGCAGGCAGCGTCCCTTGCCGTCGGGACGCTCGGCCAGCTCGAAGGCGCCGGCGATGTCGGCGGTGTAGCGCGGCAGCCAGCCATGGGCGGCCGGTGAGGCGTAGGTCTCGAAGGTCTCGCGATAGGGGAACGGGAAGGGCGCGGGCTTGGGGATCGCCTGGAAGCCGCCCTTCCGCTGGCCGCGCGTTGTCGACAGCGAGTAGATCGCGTCCGGTTCCACGGCCAGGCTCACCACGCCGTCGACGGGCGTGAGGTCGCCCTGGCGCACGAACTGTTCGGCGGCGGTGCTGCGCCAGACGCAGAGCGGCTCGGGCGACAGGCCCTCGCCGATCTCGATCCGGACGGTCTGGGCCTGCGTCGCGCCCTGGGTCTCGACGATCAGGCTGTAGTCCGCGCCCGGCGACTTCAGGGTCGCGTAGGAGCCGCCCTTGGGCAGCATGCCGCTGCCGCCGTCGAGATAGGTCCAGCCGATCTCAGTGAACTGGCCGTAGTGGGCGTATCCCCAGAGGGCCTCGCGCACCCGGTAGTGGCCGCTCCACGGTTCGTGGGCCAGCACCGTGGCCGGATCCTCCGAATAGGGCTCGAGCGGATAGACGCCGGCGATGTCGTACCAGTTCACGACCTTGGTCGCGCCGCTCAGGATCCAATTGTGGTTGAAGGCTCGGACGATGCCGATCGCGCAGTCGAAGCCCTTCAGATAGACGTGGTCCTCGGTGTTCCAGATCGGCTTTCCCATGGCCCTGGCCATGGTCTGCTGCTCGGCGCTGGCGTGGGCGTTGGCGTAGAAGACGTGGGCGCTGATGATGTCGATGGCGTCGCGCAGCTCGGCGTCGGTCGTCATGTCCTTGACGAAGTCGAGCTTGTCCTTGGGCCAGTTGTCGAAGGCGTGGACCTTCACCCTGGAGAAGCCCTTGGCGTTCAGGGTGCGACGCAGGGCTTTGACGAAGGCGTAGTCCTGGCCCTTCTCATTGCGGCAGCCTATGGCGTCCAGCTCCAGCCCATAGGCGCCGCGCAGGCCCTCAAGCCATTTGACGTAGTAGTCGACGGCGTCCTGGGACCAGAACTTGCCGCCGCCGATCCAGCCCGGCGCGCTCCAGGCCGTGGCGTCCAGCGACAGGGCCGGATTGCGCTTCTTGGCCTCTTGCAGGACCCACCAGATGTAGCCGCGCTCGTAGTTCAGGTCCTCGCGCGTGTGCATGTGGCTGGGCATCGAGCCTTGCGTCGAGTTGCCGTCGCCGGGGATCTCGGCCAGCAGGGCGCTGACCGAGGCGCCGAACTTGGGCTTGTAGAGCAGGTCGAGGATCTGGCTGCGCTGGGGCTCGGGATAGTCCTTGAGCAGCACGGCCGTGGCCCCGCCTCCGGTGACCACGCCGATGCCGTCGAACCGCGCGCCGCCGGCGTCGCCGCGCAGCCTGATCGCGTGGGGCGAGGCGGGCTGGGCCAGGGCGCGGCTCAGCGGCGCCAGGCACAGCAGCGAGCCGGCGGTCAGCATGTGCCGGCGTCGCGACGGGTCGAAGTCGCCACGCCGCTTTACGACGACGGCAGGGCCGGGCGGCGAAATCCTCATCACGCCGTCCTCGACACGGCGGCGACCGCGTGGCCGCGCGCGCTCACGCGCTCCATCGTTCCCTCTCCCAGTTCTTATGTCGTGAACGCCGAGCGGACCCGGTGTTCGCCAGTGGCGTTGACCGCGATGGTGCATCCCGAACGTTTCGCACGGGTCGAGCAGTGAAAGCCGCCCAGCCCGTCAGGGATGTATGACCAGTTTATCACACGCTCGAAATGTGCGAGCAAGTCATTCATAGGACAAATATTACCGTCAGACGAAGTCTCAAATGGTGAGAGAAAACTGTTGGCTAGCGCTGTCATCCCGTTTGTTTTCAGAATGTGGGAAGCGCGCAGGCAGGCGAACGCCTGGAGCGAAATCGCCCGGTTTCGATGACGCCCGAGATTGACTGGTATGACCAATCTTCAACCAAGAATGCTGAAAGCCGGCCCGCGGGCGGCGCGCGCGAAAACAGACACCATCAGGAAACGTCCCATGACCCTTCGCATCCGGACCCTCGCCCTGGCCACGGTCTCGGCGTTCGCAACGGCGGTCGCGGCCCAGGCCGCCGACCTGACGGTTGACGCGACGCATCCGCCCGCCGCCGTGCGTTCGGAGCACCTGCGCATGGGCGCTTCCGTCGCGCCCGACGGCCAGACGCTGGGCGTCAACAACCGCTACCTGACGCGCAATGGCCAGCCCTGGACGCCGGTGATGGGTGAGTTCCACTACACCCGTTATCCGTCCGAGAACTGGGGCGCCGAACTGGCCAAGATGAAGGCCCAGGGCGTCGACATCGTGGCCACCTACATCATCTGGAACCACCACGAGGAACGCGCCGGCCAGTTCAACTGGGCGGGCGATCGCGACCTCAAGCGGTTCGTCGAACTGGCCAAGGCCAACGGCCTGATGGTGGTGATCCGCATCGGCCCCTGGGCGCACGGCGAGGTGCGCTGGGGCGGCATGCCCGACTGGGTGGTCAACGCCATGCCGACGCGGCGCGACGACCCGGTCTACCTGACCTATGTCGAGCGCTATTGGCGCGAGATCTACAGCCAGGTCGCGGGCCAGCTCTGGAAGGACGGCGGTCCGGTCATCGGGGTCCAGCTTGAGAACGAGTACAACGTCGGCGGGCCGGGCGCGGGCGTAGGACATATCGCGACGCTCAAGAGCCTGGCGCGCCAGATCGGCTTCGACGTGCCGCTCTATACGGTCACCGGCTGGGACAACGCGGTCTATCCCAAGGGCGAGGTCGTTCCCGTCTTCGGCGGCTATGCCGACGAGCCGTGGAGCAGCAAGCTGGGCCGGCTGCCGCCCAAGGAAGTCTACGCCTTCCGCTTTGGCAGCCGGGTCGGCGGGGATCTCGGCGCGCAGACCATATCGCGCAATCCCGGCACGATCGAAGGCGACATGGACAACACGCCGTTCCTGGGCGCGGAGTTCGGCGGCGGCGTGCCGATCATGTATCGCCGCCGGCCCTATCTCTCGCCCGATGACGTGGCGGCCATGCTACCGGTGCAGCTGGGCTCGGGCGCCAATCTCTACGGCTACTACATGTTCCACGGCGGGCGAAATCCGCAGGGTCACACCACCCTGGAGGAGGACGACCGGCAGGGCGGCTACAACGGCATGCCCATCATCAACTACGACTTCCAGGCGCCGCTGGGCCAGTATGGCCAGGTGCATCCCGTCGCCGACGCGGTCCGGCCCTATCACCTCTTCATGCACGCTTTCGGCGCCAGGCTGGCGCCGATGGAGGTGCAGCGGCCGGCCGACAGGCTGCGCGGTCGCGACGACGTGACCACCCCGCGCTGGTCGGTGCGCAGCCAGGGCGACCGCGGCTTCCTGTTCTTCAACAACCACGTGCGGCAGTTCGAGACGCCGGTGCAGGCCAAGACCCGCTTCGAGGTCAAGCTGCCGGGCGGCTCGGTCACCTTCCCGAGCCGTGCGGTCGACATCCCCGCCGGCGCCTACTTCGTCTGGCCGATCAACCTGGATCTCGACGGCGCCAACCTGGCCTGGGCGAGCGCCCAGCCGCTGACCCGGCTGGAGGACGGCGATGGGCCGCTCTACGTCTTCTCCGCCACCAAGGGCGTGCCGGTGGAGATGGCGTTCTCGGCCGATGTCGAGGTCACGCTGAACGGCAGGCGCCTGAAGGCCGCGGGCGGTCGGGTGGTCACGCCGACGCTGACCCCCGAGGGCGTGCGCGAGCTCGCCGTGCGCGCGCCCGGCGGCAAACGGGTGCGGGTCGTGCTGATCAGCGCCGAGCAGGCCAGGCAGGCCTATGTGCTGCGGTTCGGCGGCAAGGATCGACTGGTGCTCAGCCAGGACCCGATCTTCGCTGACGAGGCCGGCTGGTCGGTGCGTTCGAAGGCCGACGCGGGCTTCCGCCTGGCGGTGCTGCCCGCGCTCGACGCCGCGCCCGAGGCCAGCCTGCCGCTGCGCCGCGCCAAGGGGCAGGGGGCGTTCCAGGTGTTCGAGGCCCGGGCGCCGGCCAGGACCCTGACCGCCCAGATCAAGCCGTTGCGTGAGGCCAAGGCGCTGCCGCCCTCCGAGATCGGCGGCCGCGCCAAGGCGGTGCTCCAGCCCTATGCCGAGCAGTATGGGCGCTCGGGCGCCTGGACGCTGAGCCTGCCGAAAGGCGCGCTCGACGGCCTGAGCGAGGCCTGGCTCGAGATCGACTACGCCGGCGACGTGGCGCGGTTGTTCGACGGCGTCGAGATGCTGGACGACCAGTTCTACTACGGACCCAGGTGGGAAGTGGGACTGAGCCGTTTCAGCGACCGGCTCGATCGCGACTGGACCCTGACCGTCCTGCCGCTGCGCGCCGACAACCCGCTCTACATCCAGCCGGAGGTCAAGGCGCCGATTCCGGCCGGCGGCGAGGTGAGCGAGGTGAGAGGCGTGCGCATCGTCCCGGAGTACGAACTGCGGCTGACCTCCGGGGCGAGCAAATGACGGCCGGCATGGCCCTCACGCGCCGTCAGGATGGAAGTCTATCCGAGACGGAGGGCTAAGCCTCACGCACGAGCCGTGTCGGGCGCCTCGCCGTCCTCAGGGGCGACCGCCGGCTTTCAGGCGATGGAGAAGCTTCCCTGGTTGGTCTACGATCGGCGAGGACCGACCTCGGGGTGCGAGTGAGGCGGCGCTGTCTTGCCCCGGGGGAGCGGAAGGGTGGCGATCTCGAGCTTCTCGCTGTTGCAAGCGATCATCGCGCCGCTGGCGGTGGGCGAGGGCTTCGCCCGGACCGATCAGCCGGCCGCGCTCGCGGAAGACGTGATCGTGACCGCCCAACGGCGTCGCGAACGCGGTCAGGACGTTCCGATCGCCTTGTCCGTCGTGGGACAGGACCAGCTGGCGCGCCGCGGCGCCAGGGACCTTTCCGACCTGGCGGGCGCCGTGCCGGGCCTGTCGATCGCCGGCTTCACCGGGGGTAACGCCAGCAACCTGGTCGCGATCCGCGGCGTCGCCGGCCAGGTGCTGCCGATCGGATCGGGGCAACCGGTCGCGATCTATCTCGACGGCGTCTACCTGTCGCGACCCGACGCGGCCTTCTTCGGGCTCGACGACGTGCAACGGATCGAGGTGCTGCGCGGGCCGCAGGGCGCCCTCTATGGACGCAACGCCACGGCCGGCGCGATCAACATCGTCACGCGCCCGCCCGGCTCGAAGGTCGAGGGCGGCGGCGAGGTTCGCCTCGGGAACCTGGAGGCGCTCTCGGCGCGAGGTTCGGTCAGCGGTCCCTTGTCGGCGAGGCTGTCGGCCGGCCTGTCGGCGAGCTACCTCCGCCACGACGGCGCGATCCGCAACACGGTCACGGGCGATCGCCTGAACGGCCGTGACGCCCACACGGTGCGCGGCCAGTTTCGCTACCGCTCGGAGGATCGTCGTTTCGAAGCGCTTCTGTCGGGCGATCTGACGCGCGATCGCGCCACGCCCGTCTTCAAGAACGCCTACGCCCCCTCGGGGGCCTTCATCGGGATCGGCGATCCGGATGTGTTCGCCAGCGACGCGGCCAGCCAGGCCCGCACGGTCCGCCGGACCAGGAACGACGGCCTGGCCCTGACCCTGACCCACCGACCGCTGGAAGCGCTGGAACTGGTCTCGCTCACCAGTTGGCGCGATCTGGACTCGACCGTCGTCTACGACGCCGATGCCTCCGCCGCGCCGTCTCTGCTGACGGGCGCGACCAACCACAGCGCCACGTTCAGCCAGGAAGTGCGGGGCGTCTTCACCGGCCGCCGTGTCCGCGCCACGTTCGGCGCCAGCCATTTCGCCGAGCGGGCCCGCTACGGCCTTTCCACCGGTGCGCCGACGGCGGCGCCAAGCTTCAACCACCTGCTCGACCGCAGCAAACTGTCGTCCTGGGCGGCGTTTGGGCAGTTCGAGATCGATCTGGCCGATCGTCTGACCCTGGTCACCGGACTGCGCTACGACCGCGAGCGGCGAGACTTCACCATCGACTATCGGCGGGCCCCGGTTCCCGGGCGGCTGCTCTCGGGGAAGATCCGGGACTCGGTGCTCATCCCGAGTATCGGCCTGTCGTATCGCGCCGGCGCGGACCTGCTGGTCTACGCCAAGGCCAGCCGCGGCTACCAGCCGCCGGGCTTCAACTTCGCGCCGGGCGCGACGACCACGGTCGCCAACACCTTCCGGTCCGAAGCCCTATGGGCCTACGAGGCGGGCGCGAAGGCCGAGGTTCTGGACCGCCGCGTCGTCCTCGACCTCGCCGCCTATCTCTACGACTACAGCGACATCCAGATCCGCAGCACGGTCGGCCTGGGGCTGACGCGGATCGACAACGCCGCCTCTGCGCGGCTGGCCGGGCTGGAGGCGAGCATCGCCGCCAGGCTGCCGCACGGTTTCACGATCCGCGCGCACGGCGCCTATCTGGATGCGGGCTACCGCAACTTCTGCCAGGCGATCAGCGCCGGCGACCCGCAGGGCGAAGACCCGCTCTGCGCGCCGGGACGGGCTGATCGCTCCGGCAATCGGCTGAACCTGGCGCCGCGCTGGTCGGGCGGCCTGGGACTGGACTATGTCCGTCGCCTGGAGGGCGGCCGGGTGTCGGCCAGCCTCGCCTACGGGGTCTCCGGCGGCGTCTTCCATGTCGGCGCCGCCAACGAACCGCGGCTGCGCGGGAAGTCCTGGGGTCTGCTGGGTGGGGAGGCGGCCTTTCAGGTCGAGGCCGGTCCCGAGGTCTTCGTCTACGGCCGCAACCTGACCGACGAGCGGGTCCTGTCGTTCGCCGCGCGGGTCGCGCCGGCTTCCGCCTTCCTGGTGATCAACGATCCCAGGACCTACGGCGCCGGGATTCGATATCGCTTCTGAAGCGGTTTGCGGTAGATGTCCGATAACGCCGGTCGACGACGCGACCTGGCGGCGCGGAGGCGACTGTGGCTGACGACCACGCCGAACTGATGACGCGATCCTTCGCCTTCGGTCCGTTCCTGCTGCTGCCCGAGCGCCAGCTTCTCCTGGAGAACGAGACGCCCGTGCGGATCGGCAATCGGGCGCTGGGCCTGCTGACGGCCTTGGTCGAGCGCGCAGGCACGGTCGTGGCCAAGCGCGACCTGTTCGCCCAGGTCTGGCCCGACACCTTCGTCGAAGAGAGCAATCTCAAGGTCCACATGGTCGCCCTGCGCCGCATCCTGCGCGAGGAGGCCGGGACGCGCTATATCTCGACCGTGATCGGCCGGGGCTACACCTTCGTCTCGCCGGTCCGGATCGTCGGCAGGTCCGATGCGCCCGTTGAGCGCCCCACCGACAACCGCCGCAGGCACAACCTTCCGGCCAGCGCGACGCGGCTGCTTGGCCGGGCCGCGGCCGTCAAGGCCATCCCCGACGAACTGGGCGAGGCTCGGCTGGTGTCGGTGGTGGGGCCCGGTGGCATCGGCAAGACCTCGGTCGCCCTGGCGGTCGCCGAGCAGCTGATCGGATCGAACCGCGACGGCGTGTGTCTGGTCGACCTGTCGCCGATCAAGGATCCCACCCTGGTCCCCAGCGTCATCGCCACCGCGATCGGGCTGAGCGCCCATTCGGCCAACATCCTCGCGGCGCTTTGCGAGTATCTGCGCCAGCGGGAGATGCTTCTGCTGCTCGATAGCTGCGAGTGCGAGCACATCATCGACGCGGTCGCCGCCTGCACCGAACGGATCCTGGCCGACGCCCCGGGCGTGCGGATCCTGGCGACCAGCCGCGAGCCGTTGCGCCTGACGGGGGAGCGGCTGCGTCGGCTGCCGGGGCTCGATGCGCCGCCGGCCTCGACAGCGCTTACCGCCGAGGCGGCCCTGGGCTTTCCGGCGGTGCGTCTTTTCGCCGAGCGCGCGGCCGACCGGCTCGAGACCTTCGAACTGGCCGATGGCGACGCGGGCGTCGTCGCCGAGATCTGCCGGAGGCTGGACGGCCTGCCGTTGGCGATCGAGCTTGCCGCCACGCGGATCGACCTGTTCGGCGCGGCCGGCGTGCTGGACCAGATCCGTGATCGTTTCCACTTGCTGATCGGCCAGCGCGCCGGGCCGGAACGGCACCGCACCCTGATGGCCGCGATCGACTGGAGCCACGACCTGTTGTCGGCAAGCGAGCAGGCTGTGCTGCGACGGCTGGCCGTCCTGGCCAGTTCCTTCACCCTGGCCTCGGCCTGCGCCATCGCCGCCGACGAGGCGATCGGCCCGGCGATCGTGGTCGAGGAGCTGATGGCCCTCGTCGAGAAGTCGCTGGTCGCCGCCGAGGCCCGCGATCTCGACGTCGAGTACCGGCTGCTCGACACGACGCGCGCCTACGCCCTGGAAAAGCTGGCCGCGTCCGGGGAGGGCGACGTGGTCGGCCTGCGCCACGCGCGGTATTTCCTCGGCCTGGCCGACCAGGCCAGGCGGGACGCCGACAAGCTTCCGAGGACGATCTGGCTCCAGCGCTACGGCGTCAGGATCGACGATGTGCGCGACGCCATCGGCTGGGCCTCTCGAGGAGCGGACGACGCGGGCCTGCTGGTCAGCCTGACCATAGCGGCGATCCCGTTCTGGGGGCGGCTGTCGCTGCTGGAAGAGAACCGCGTCGCGGTCGAGCGCGCGTTGGACGGCCGGTTCGAGCCTGTCCGCACCGCGCGGGACGACCTGATCCTGAACCTGACGCACGGGGCGACGCTGCTGCATACGCAGGGGCCGCTGCTGGCGGTGAAGGGGGCTCTGAGCCGGGCGTTGGCCATCGCCGAGAGGCTGGCCGACACGGAATTGCAGCTGGAGTGCCTGCGCGGCCTCGCGGAGTACGAGCTCTGGACAGGGGACTCGCGCTCGGCGCTGGAGGTCGCCGAGAAGATTTCCGGCCTGGAGGGGGCAGGCGGGGCGCCCGCGCCCTCGGATTCCGACGCGCCGGCGGGTTCGGCCCTGTCCTGGCTCGGCGCGCTGGCGGCGTCCCAGCAACGGCTGGAGAAGATCGTCTATCGGTCGTCCAGTCTCGATCACCGGCCAGGCGCCGCGCGCTTCGAGTTCGACCAGCGCCTGACCGCGCGCGGGGCGCTGGCCACCGTGCTTTGGCTGCAGGGCTATCCGGACCAGGCGGTCGAGGCCGCTCGGGTCCAGCTGGCCGAGGCGGAGGCGTCCACCTATGCGGTTTCGCTCTGCTACGCCCTGGTCCACGGCTCGTTGCCGGTGATGCTGTATGTGCGCGACTACGCGGCCGCCCAGCGTGTGCTGGACCGTGGCATCGAGCACGCCAAGCGGCACGGTCTGGAGATCTGGCGGGCCATGGCCGCCTGTGTGGCGGCGCGGCTGGATCTCTATCTCGACCGGCCCATCGACCTGGAGGCCTATCGCCACACGCTGGCGACGGTGCGCGAGAGCGGCTTTCGGATGCGCTATCCCAACTACCTGACCAACTACGGCGAGGCCCTGGCGCGGCAGGTCGACCTGCGACGCGGCCTGGCCTGCATCGACGAGGCGATCGAGCTGTCCGAAGCCACCGGACAGGTCGTGGGCATACCCGAGATCCTGCGCATCAAGGCCAACGTCCTGCGGCGCGGCGACGCCAGGCTCGGCGACCAGGCGGTCGACTGCTATCTCCGCTCGATCGCGCTGGCCCGGCGCGACGGGGCGCTGTCGTGGGAGCTTCGATCGGCCGCCAGCCTCGTGGAGTTCTGGCGCGAGCGGGGCGGCGACCATGAGGCAGAGGCGATGCTCTCCGATGCGCTCGGGCGCTTCAGCGAAGGCTTCGGGACGGGCGACCTGCGCCGCGCCCGGGCGCTCGTCGAGACGGGGCCCGAGGGCTGACCGCCAGGCGAGCTAGGAGCGAGCCCGGAGCGCCAGCAGGCGAGCCATGGCGGGCGGCCAGATCACCAGCAGCGCCAGCAGGGCCGCGCCCAGGCTGATCGCGCCCATCGCCGATTGCAGCGCGGCCCCGCCGCCGAAGACGCGCTCGGCGACCAGCGGAACAAGCGTGGGGCCAAGACTGATCCCGACCAGGGCGGTGACGGTCAGCGACAGCGCCACCGTGGTCGCGCGCATCTCGTTGGGCACGCTTTCCTGCATGACCACGTGGCCGATCACATAGCCGCTGATCGAGCCCAGCGCCCAGACCGCGAAGGCCAGGGCGATCTGCCCGCCGGTCTGGGCCAGCAGCGTGGCGACCGCGCCGGCCAGCGCCAGCAGATAGCAGGCCAGCAGCAGCGCGATGCGGGACGGCGCGCCCCAGCGCTGGGCGAGGCGGTCCGACAGCGCGCCGCCCGCCACCGACGCCACCACCCCGCTCGCCGTCAGGGACAGGCCGACGAGGCCGCCCGCCTCCAGCGACGTCATGCCGTGGCTGCGCTGTAGCAGGGTGGGCAGCCAGGCGATCAGCGCATAGTCGCCCACGCCCAGCGCGCCTTTCACCAGGCAGACACGCAGCACCATCCCGTTGTCGGCGACCAGCCGGCCCAGCACGGCGGAAATGGCGATCAGTCCGGCGCTGTGCCGGCGAACGGGCTCGCGGATCAGGAAGAGCAGGGGCAGCAGGACGAAGCCGGGCAGGCCGGCCAGGACCAGCAGTTGCCGCCATGGCGCGAGCGTGGCGATCCCGGGCGCCCAGGCGAACCATCCGCCTTCGATCCAGCCGAGCACCACGCCGCCGATGAACAGCGCCGAGCCGGCGCCGAAGGTCGCGCCCAGCGAGAAGACGCCCAGCGCCAGCCCCCGTCGTCGCGGCGAGAAGCAGTCGACGATCAGCGAGGCGGCCGCCGGCGCCAGCGCCGCTTCGCCCAGGCCTACGGCCACCCGCGCCGCCAGGAAGCTCCAGAAGTCGCCCGCCAGGCCGCAGGCGATCGTGGCGGCCGACCACAGCGCCAGGCCGCCGGCGATCAGGTTGCGCCGGTTGACGCGGTCGGCCAGGCGTCCGGCCGGAAGACCGGCGAGGGCGAAGATCACCGCGAACCCCGCCCCCTGGAGCAGGCTGACGCGAAAGTCCGTGAGCCCTAGATCGGTCCGGATCGGATCGACCACCAGGTTGATGATCAGCCGGTCGGTCAGCGACAGCAGCAGGGCGGCGCAGAGCAGGGCGACGGCGCGCCAGCCCGCCGCCGACGATCCCGCATCGTCGTCCCTCTCTTCGCTCATGGCGTGATGATTGCCCATGATCCCGGCCAAGCTCCAGCGATCCTTGCGCCTGCTTAGGGCCGTCGAGGGACCTCTCGAAGTTAAGCGGGGTTAAGGCGGGACCTTGCGAGCTCCAGATGCCCGCTTAACCGCGCTTAACTCGCCAACCGACGGCCTCGGACCGATGATCTTGAGAGAGGGGGCTGACCCTTCGAACGATCGAAATCAGGAACGAGGAGGCCGACGATGAGCGAGCAGAACGAGCCGACTTCCGCCGGTCTGGAACGCCGCGAGGTGCTGCGCGCCGCCGCCGGCGCGGTCGCCCTCGGCGCGGTCGCCGCGCCCGCCGCCGCCCAGGAGACGACCCGGGTCCGCGCTGGCCGGATCGCCGGCGGCTCTCTCGGCGCGCGGCTCCAGGGCGTGCAGCACTTCGGGCTGACGGTCCAGAACATGGATCGCGCCTTCGCCTTTTATACTGAGGTGCTGGGCGGCACGGAGATCATGCGCGACGGCGACTTCCAGGGCGAGCGCATCCACAACACCTTGCTGACCGCCGAGGAGATCGAGGCGCGCGAGCGGCATGTGAACCCGCGCGCCCGGGGCGTGCCGGACCTGCGCGGCGGGACCCAGCGTCTCGACGTTCGCTTCGTGCAGTTCGACAACGTCGTGATCGAGCTCCTGCAATACCGCGACGCCGACCAGCCGATGGGCGGTCCCAACGCTTTCGCCGAGCCGCTCGACCACATGAGCCCGGCCTTCCCGCGGATGATGCACATCTGCTTCCACATCCGCGACGACGCCGACTTCAACGTCTTCATCCGCGACCTGGAGGCCGAGGCGGCGCGCCGGGGCATGACGCAGGTGCGGGCCAACCGGGTGCTGACGGTCGCGTCGGAAGCCGACCGCAAGGCCGCGCCGCTGGACGCCAACTCCAACGGGATCACCGAGGGCAAGTCCGCCGGCTGGCGGCTGATCTACTGCCGGGGCTCGGAAGGCGAGCAGCTCGAGTTCGTCCAGGCGCTGGGGCCGGTCAAGAAGACCTTCGACGACGCCCTGGCCGCGCGCCGCGCGTCGGTGCGGTGACGGCGGTTCAACCCGATCACGCCAGGGGAGGCGGCGATGCTGTTCACCGAAGCGGCCGGCAAGGCCAGGAACCTGCCGGACAATCCCTACATCACGGGTGTCCACGCTCCCATGACAGAGGAACTGACGCTGAAGGACCTGCCCGTCACGGGCGCGATCCCTGCCGCGCTCACGGGCCGGTACCTGCGCATGGGGCCCAACCCGATGGCGCCCAATCCGGACAAGCATCACTGGTTCGCGGGCGACGGCATGATCCATGGCCTGCGCCTCGAGGGTGGCCGGGCGCTCTGGTACCGCAATCGCTGGATCCGCTCGGACGCCGTCGCCAAGGCGCTGGACGAGCCGCGCACGCCTGGTCCGCGCCACCTGTTCGACACCGTCAACACCAATGTGGTCGGGCATGCGGGCAAGGTGCTGGGCGTGGTCGAGGCGGGCAGCACGCCGGTCGAGATCGGCGATACGCTGGAGACCCTGCGCTACACCGACTTCGGCCAGACCCTGAAGGGCGGCTTCACGGCCCACCCCCATGTCGATCCGCTCACGGGAGAGATGCTTGGAATCTGCTACGACGCCAGCAAGTGGCGCTCGCTGCGCTATGTGGCGCTAAGCCCCGAGGGCATGATCCGCCGCGAGGTGCGCATCCCGGTCCGCCATGGCCCGATGATCCATGACTTCGCTTTCACCCGGCGCTTTGCGATCATCCTCGACTTGCCGGTGACCTTCTCGCTGACGGCGGCGATCACCGGCCATCACTTCCCGTATCGCTGGAACGAGACCCATCCCGCCCGGATCGGGCTCCTGCCGCGCGAGGGCAAGGCGGGCGACATTACCTGGCTGCCGGTCGATCCCTGCTTCATCTTCCACGCGGCCAACGCCTATGACGCCGCCGACGGCACGGTGGTCCTCGACGTCGTCGTCCACGACAAGATGTTCTGGCGGCGCACCTCGGGGCCGGACTCCGAGCGCTGCGCCTTGGAACGGTGGATCCTCGATCCCGCCGCCGGGACGGTGGAGCGGATCGTCATCGATCCCACGCCCCAGGAGTTTCCGCGCCAGGACGAGCGCCGGCTGGGTCAGGCCTATCGCTACGCCTACACCATGGGGCTGGTCGACCCGTTCCTGGGGACATGCCTCTTCAAGCACGACCTGGTGGAGGGCGGGCGGCTGACGCACGACTTCGGGCCAGGTCGTCACCCCTGCGAGTTCGTCTTCGTCCCGGCCCATGCGCAGGCCGGCGAGGATGAGGGCTGGCTGATCGGCTTCGTCATCGACGCCGCCACAAGGACGACCGATCTGGTGATCCTCGACGCCCGCAGGTTCGAAGCCGCCCCCGTGGCCAGCATCCACCTGCCGCACGTCGTTCCGCCCGGCTTCCACGGCAACTGGATCGCCGGCGCGGACTGAGATCCGATCCCTTCCGCAAAACCCTCAGGAGACCTGTGATGCGCCTGCTTTCGGCCAATCGTCTGGTGCTCGTCGTGCTGCTTTCGGCCGGCGCGAGCACGGCCTCGGCGGCGGTCGCGCCGCCCGCGGCTCCGCAATCCACGGGCGTCCACTACGCCCAGATCCCCGGCGAGGCCTATGCCGTCGTCGCCCGCGTCCAGGCTAAGGCCGGCAAGGAGCAGGCCCTGCGGGAGGCGACCCTGCCGCTGATCGCCAAGGTCCGCGCCGAGCCCAACAACCTCGTCTACTTTCTGCAGGAAGACCGCGAGAAGCCGGGCCACTTCGTCTTCTACGAAATCTTCGCCAGCCAGGCCGATTTCGAGGCCCACAACGCCACGCCCCATGTCCAGGCCTGGTTCGCCAAGCTTCCGGAGCTGGCCGAGGGCGGCGTGCAGGTGACGCGCATGGAGATCCTCGGCCGCTGAGGCGCGGCTGTCCGACGGACCAAGGAGACAACGCATGAACCAAGTTCTCGCCGCCGTGGCCGCCGCGGTGCTCGGCTCGACGGCCATCCCCGCCATGGCCGGCCAGGGCGACAGGCCGGGAACGATCGTCCTTGTCCACGGCGCCTTCGTTGACGGATCGGGCTGGGCCGAGGTCCACCGGATGCTCAGCCGGGACGGTTACAAGGTGGTCGTCGTCCAGAACCCGACCACCTCGCTCGGCGAGGACGTGGCGGCGACCCGGCGCGCCATCGCGGCGGCCGAAGGCAAGGTGGTGCTGGTCGGCCATTCCTATGGCGGCGTGGTCATCACCGAGGCGGGGTCCGACCCGAAGGTGTCGGCCCTTGTCTATGTCGCGGCCTTCGCGCCCGACCAGGGCGAGTCCGTCGCCTCGATCATCGCCCAGGCGCCGCCAGGGGCGCCGGCCCTGCCGATCCTGCCGTCTGCCGACGGCTTCCTGCTGCTGGACCGCGGCAAGTTCCCCGCGGTGTTCGCGGCGGACTTGGCGCCCGAGGTGGCGCGCTTCATGGCCGACTCCCAGCAGCCCTGGGGCGCGCAGGCCCTGGAGGGCAAGATCACCGCGGCCGCCTGGCGGACCAAGCCCAGCTGGTATCTGGTCGCCAAGGACGATCACGTGATCCCGCCGCCAGCCCAGCGGATGATGGCCCGGCGCGCCGGGGCGAGCGTGCGCGACGTCGCCGCCAGCCATGCGGTATATGTTTCCCAGCCCGGCGTGGTGGCGTCCCTGATCGAGGAAGCGGCCAGCCGGTCGGCCGCCAAGGCGGAGAGATAATATGGCGCTCAAGGACATCCTGCCCGGCAAGCTGGGCTTCGGCGCCGCGCCGCTCGGCAACATGTTTCGCGACATCCCCGAAAGCGAGGCGCTGGCGACGGTGGAGGCCGCCTGGGACGACGGCATCCGTTACTACGACAACGCGCCGTTCTACGGGGCGGGTCTGGCCGAGATCCGCATGGGCGAGGCGCTCGCGGGCAAGCCGCGCGGCGACTACGTCATCAGCACCAAGGTCGGCCGGGTCATCCTGGACGAGGTCGAGGACGTCAGCGCCCGCGACCTGGGCGAGAAGGGCGAGGTCTTCAAGTACGGCCGCCCAAACCGGATCGTGAACGACTACTCCGCGGACGCGACCCTGCGGTCGATCGAGGACAGCCTGAAACGTCTCGACACCGACCATATCGACATCGCCTTCGTCCATGACGTCGCCCAGGACTTCTACGGCGACGAGTGGCTGGGAGTCTTCGAGACCGCGCGCAAGGGCGCCTTCAGGGCCCTGGACCGGTTGCGCGACGAGGGCGTGATCAAGGCCTGGGGGCTGGGCGTCAATCGGGTCGAGCCGATCGAGCTGCTGCTGGCCCTCGACGAGCCGCGCCCCGACGGCTTCCTGCTCGCCGGGCGCTATACGCTGCTCGACCACGGCGCGGCGCTTCAGCGCGTGATGCCGGCGGTGGCCGGGCGCGGCCTGGGCATCGTGGTCGGCGGACCTTACAGTTCGGGCGCGTTGGTCGGCGGTCCGAACTTCGAGTACGCCCCCGCCACGCCCTCGATCCTCGACAAGGTCGCCCGGATCAAGGCGATCGCGGACCGTCACGGGATCAGCATGAAGGCTGCGGGCCTGCAATTCGCGCTCGCCCATCCGGCGGTCGCGGCTGTCATTCCGGGCG
>Ga0247822_10000670_pt1 | contig 19190 bp, 15 predicted proteins | sample 13C_Cellulose_Da_FD_192423 | JGI IMG/M metagenome (GOLD analysis project Ga0247822, IMG submission 192423) | Soil microbial communities from agricultural site in Penn Yan, New York, United States - 13C_Cellulose_Day30 | ecosystem: Environmental > Terrestrial > Soil > Agricultural land | place...
GGGCATGGCGATGCCGAATGCGAGCGCGCCGAGCGCGGTGCGACCGAGCAGCGCGGACGCATTGCGGGTGATGATGGTCTTCATGGTTTCCCTCTCCTCTTCCCGCATGTTCCTGCGGTTCGAATGATCGAATGTTGGTCAGGTGGTCTCCGCGCGCGCCGATCGGGCGGGCCGGTCGGCGAAGCGCGGGGCAAGCGAAAGCAACACAATGGCGGCGATCAGGATTCCGGCGCCGATCAGCTCGGCCGGACGCGGATGCGGTAGGCCCCAGACCCAGGCGAGGATCAGCGCGCCGCCGACACCCGCGACGAGGCTGGCGGCGCGTTCGAGCGGCACGCAATACGCGTTCTCGCGCGGGTCGAGCAGGATGATGATCGCGAAGACCGAGACGATGGTGAGCGTCACGCCGATGCCGAGCAGCGGCCAGATCACCGGGTCGAACCATACCGAGAGGAAGCCCCAGCTGAGTGCGCCCGACTGGCTGCCGATGCCCGAGGCGGAGATCGCGGCGAGGATCGCCACCGACAGCGGCAGCGCGAACACCTTTTCCTCGACGAAATACTGGCGGACCGAAGCGGGATCTCCGCTCTTCGACACCTTGGTCATCACGGCGAGGCGGATGAAGTAGCCGACAGTGTAGAGAACCACCGTGAGGATCGCGAGTGGGGGCAGATAAAGCCCGCCGCGGTCCTTGAGCGTGATGACCATCGCCGCGAGCACCATCGCCAGCGCGACCCAGCTCCACCAGCGCACGCGGCGGCCGAACGCGATGTCGACCAGCGGCGCGATGAGCAGGATGTCGCCGCGCATCAACAGCTGGATGAACGGGATGCTGACGCCTTCGAAGGTGAAGGACAGCGGCACGGTGAACAGCACCAGCGCGGTGCCGATCCCGGAGAAGAAGGTGTATTTGGTCGGCACCGGAATCCGCCGGCCGAGCACCATCACGCCATGCGCGTCCTTGTGCCAGCCCGACCACCAGATGAAGAGATAGGTCAGCACCGTGCTGATGATCAGCGAGGCGGGCAACGTCTCAAGCCCGGTCAGCGGGCGGCCAAGGCCCGGATGCGGGGTCGACGTCACCAGTTTGGTGATGATGACGTTGGGCAGATAGGCGATCAGATAGAGGAAGACATAGCCTTCCAGCGGGAACGCGCTCGCGCTCTTTCCCCCGCTCACGCCGCGGTCTCCAGCACAACCATGTCACTCTCCACGCGGTAGCGGGCGTTGAGCCCTGCCTCGGCGGTCACGGCCGCCATGTAATCGACCACTTCGGCGTGGCGCTCGCTGCCGCGCTCGACGAAGCGGGGAATGGCGTCGCGATCGATGTAGAGCGGCAGGAAGCCCGAGCGGACGATCCTGCCGTTCGCGATCTCGATCCGCGCGACCATCGACAAGCGCGACGCCTTGGGGAAATTGTAGAGGCTCTCGAAATCGGGCTCCCATTCCTCGGCGAGCACGCGAATCTCGTTGAAGCTCTTCGACGCGGCATGCGCCTCGTCCATCGCAAGGTCGGTGGCGAAGTTGCACAGCGAATAGAAGACCGGCGCGCCGTCGATCAGTTCGCAGCCCTTGAGGATATGAGCGTGACCGCCAAGGATCGCGTCGGCTCCAGCGGCGACCGCGGCGCGCGCTACGTCGCGCTGATAGTCGGCGATCGTCGCGCGCACGAAATGGATACCCCAGTGGAGCGAGACGAACACCAGGTCCGCCTCCGCCTTGGCCGAGCGGATATCGGCTTCGAGCGCTGCCAGATCCTCGCGGTGCGGGAAGGTGTGGATGCGCGCCGGCGTGCCGGGCTGGTCATGCTCGATCTGCTCGTACAGCGTGTGCGCGCGCATCGGCGCGCAGCCCGGACGGCGCTCGTCCGCCCAATAGCTGTGCGGCAGGATGCTCGAATAGGCGAGCACCGCAACCGTGGTGCCGTCGCCCAGCGTGAACCGGACCGGGCGGCGCGCTTCGGCGATATTGGCGCCCGCGCCGACCGTCTTCAGCCCCGCCCGCTCAAGATTGGCCCTGGTCTCGAAAAAGGCGTCGTTGCCCCAGTCGAGTACATGGTTGCCGGCCATCGAGATGAGGTCGAACCCCGCCCGCGCCAGCGCGTCGGCACCATCGGGCCGCGCCAGCACCGCGTGACGCGCCTGCGGAAGCCGTACGCCCTTCTCCGCGAAGCTCGTCTCGAGCTGGGCGAAGGCGATGTCGGCGGCGCGCAGCACGTCGCGCGTGGCGTCGTAGCTCTCGTCGTAATTGTCGCGATCGGGGGCAAGATCACCCGCGGCGAGAAAGACATGCGTCATGCCGCCGCCCCCTCGAAGATCACCGGCACACTGAGCGCGCCGATCTCGGGGAAGCGGGTGGGCTTGGGCTCACCCGCGAGCGCGAAGCCGGGGGCTGCGGCGAGCAGCTCCTCGATCGCCACCTGAAGCTCGAGCCGCGCGAGCGCGGCGCCGACGCACATATGCGGCCCCCGGCCGAACGCGACCGAGTCCCGCATGTTCGGGCGATCGATGCGAAACTCCTCCGGCGCCTCGAACACCTCCTCGTCGCGATTGGCCGAGGCATAGACGAGCGCGATCGGCTCGCCCGCCGGGATGGTGCGACCGCGAATCGTGACATCGCGGACGGCGGTACGCGCGAAGCCGCGATAGGGTGTGTAGAGGCGCAGGAACTCCTCGGTCGCGGCCGGGACCAGCGCCGGATCGGCGCGCAGCCGACTTTGCAGCGCACGGTCACGGCCAAGATGCACCGCGATCGATCCGATCATCACGCTGGGCGCGATGATGCCGACCACCAGCACCTGACGGATCGTGCCGACGATCATCTCTTCCGGCAGCGGTTCGCCGCCGACACGGGTGGCGAGCAGCGCGCTCGTCACGTCCTCGTCCACCGGCAGCGGGCTGGCCTTACGGTCGGCGACGATGCCGCGCGCCATGTCGTAGAGGACGAGGCTCGATTCCTTGGTCGAGTCGATGTCGTTCGACTGGACCGCGATATTGTAGCGCTGACCGACGCGGGTCAGTTCCGCGACCGCGTCCGGCGCGAGGTTCATCCAGTTCGCGAACACCGCGATCGGCATGTGCGCGGAAAAGTCGGCGACCACGTCCCCGCCCCCGTTTGCGACCATCTGAGCCAGCAGCTCGCGACAAATCCGCCGCACGACCGGCTCCAGCTTCGCGACCTTGCGCTCGGTCAGCAGGGGCGCGATCGCGCGGCGATAGGGGGTGTGCTCGGGGGGATCGAGATGCAGCGGAGGGCGGCGGCCGGTGAACGCCACCTTGGGCACGACGTTTTGCTGCGAGGTGATGAAGGTCTGCCAGTCCGCGGCGGCCGCCGCGACGTCGTCGTGTTTCATCAGGGCCCAGAAGCCGCCCCATGCGTCGCTGTGCGCCACGGGGCACCGGGCGCGAAGCTCGGCATACTCTCCGTTAGCGCTGTCGAACGTCTCCGGCTGAAGCGGATCGAAGTCATGCGTCATAACAATCTTGTTACGCCCGCATGAAAGCGCTTGCAAGAAGCTTTTGCGATTTTCGGAATTTCAGGTGTAGGGGTGACGGCATGGCAGGGCGAAATCCACGGCTGGACGATGTGGCGGCAATGGCGGGCGTTTCCGCCGCGACGGTCTCACGCTATCTCAACAGCCCCGAGGTGGTGGCAGCGGCGACCGGCGCGCGCATCAGGGAAGCAATTGAAAAAACCGGATATGTCCAGAATTTGGCGGCAACCGCGCTGGCCGGGAGCCGCAGCCGGCTGATCGCCGCGCTGGTGCCCGACATCGCCCAGTCGATCTTCAACGACACGGTCGAAGCGATGATCGACGAACTGGCGAGCGACGGAAACAGCGTGATGCTCGCGCTGACCGGCCCCGACAATCACCGGCTGACGCGCGAGATCAACATGGCGCTGGCACGGCGAGTCGACGCAATCATTCTGACCGGCATCGTTTCCGACGAAGAGATGCGCCAGCGGCTGCGATCGGCCGGGATCACGGTGATCGAGACCTGGGGGCTGCCCGAGGACCCTATCGATGTCGCGGTCGGCTTCTCCCACCGCGCAGCCGGAGAGGAGATGGCTCGTTTCCTGCGGCAGCGCGGATACCGGCGCCCGCACCTTGTCGTACCGCGCTCGACCCGCTCGGAACGGCGCGCCGGCGGGTTCATCACCCGCTGGATCCATGACGGCGGCCCCGAGCCGACCCGGCTGGAAGTCAATGTTCCCAGTCACTTCGGTCAGGGACGCCTTGCCTATCGCGGGCTGGGCGACCTGTCCGAACAGCCCGACGTCGTGGTTTGCGGGTCGGACTGGATCGCGCAGGGCCTGATCGTCGAGGCGCAGGCCGCAGGCATCCGGGTGCCCGATCAGCTCGCCGTGACCGGATTCGGCAATTTGCGGCTGGCCGGGGATATGCGCCCGACCATCACCTCGGTCGACGTCGACGGCGCGCGCATCGCGCGCGAGGTCATGCGCGTGTTGCGCGCCCGCGCGGCGGGCGAAGCGATCGAACCGCGCATCGATGTCGGCTTTCGCGTCATCGCTCGCGAAAGCGCATGAAAGGGCTTGCATAAGACCCAACCCGAGTTAGCTTTACCGCATAACAACTTGGGAGAGGAATGATGCGGATCGGGACATTTGCGCTGGGAATCGCGCTGCTTGGCGGCACCGCGCTGGCACAGGTCGCGCCGGGCACGCCGGGAGTCGAGGAGCAGGCGAAACGCGACGCCGACAGCCGTGCCGCCTTTGCCAGCATGCCCGATACGCCGGGTACCGGTCCCTACCCCGCCCTCAAGGAAGTCGCCCCGACGCTGCCCGGCCATGTGATCTATCGCCCCCGCGATCTGGCCGCGCTGAAGGACAAGAAGCTCGCGGTGCTGGTATGGGGCAATGGCGGCTGCCGTGACGACGGCGCCAGCGCACGCCACCACCTCGCGCAGATTGCTTCGCACGGCTACCTCGCCATCGCACCGGGCAGGATCCTGAGCGGCCCGGGCGCCGAGAAGCTGCCCCCCCGCCCCACCGACGGGGGAGTCGAGACGCGGCAGGGGGTGGCGACCAGCTACAAGGATGTGCTTGCGGGGATCGACTGGGCGATCGCCGAGAACGGGCGTGAAGGCAGCCCCTATAAGGGCCGCATCGACACCGCGAAAATCGCGGTCGCGGGGCATAGCTGCGGCGGGCTGCAGGCGATCCAGGCGGGCGCCGATCCGCGCATCAAGACCGTGATCGTCCACAATAGCGGCGTGTTCACCGACGGCACCAACCCGATCAAGGGCATGACGGTCGACAAGTCGCTGCTGGGCAAGCTGCATACACCGGTGCTCTACGTGCTCGGCGGCAAGCTCGACGTCGCATGGGTCAACGGCAGCGACGATTACAAGCGTATCGCCCATGTCCCGGTCGCGATGCTCGACGCGCCGGTCGGCCATGGCGGCACCTTCCGCGAAGCCAATGGCGGCGACGTCGCGCGTTTCTCGGTCGACTGGCTCGAATGGCAGCTGCGCGGCGATGAAAAGGCGGCCAAAACCTTCACCGGCACCGATTGCAGACTGTGCTCGAACCCGAAGTGGACGCTCGAGCGCAAGGGCCTCTAGCCGCCTAGCGGCACCTGCCCCCGCGCCAGCACGGACGCAGCATCGGCGCGGGGGTATGGGGCACGAAGGCCGCAGGGGTCCGCGGCCATTTGCCGGTGGCGATACGCGCGTCGAGATAACGGATCGTCGCGATCACCGTCGCGGTGTCGAAGGCGCAATGACCCGCGCCGTTGGTGTAGAAACTCCGGACATCGCCCCTCGCCGCCTCGGCATAGCCGCGCTGGAGCGCGGGCGCGGTCATCCCGTCGCCGATCGTCTGCACCGCGACCAGCGGCACGAGCGGCCGCGCGTTGGGGGTGTAATGCGCGCGCATATAGGCCACCGCGCGCGGATCCGCGGCGATGCGCTTTCCGGCGTTGAGCGTGGCGAGATCCGCATCGAGCCGGAGACCGGCGTCGCGATAGAGTGCCTCGATCATCGCACGGCGGCCGGAGCGGGCGAGCTGGACGCGATAGTCGATGCCGGTGTTCCACGAGAAGGCGCCGCCCGCGCGCCTTTCCTGATCGGTGCGGGGCAGGAAGACGCCCATCACGAAGGCACGGGCGATCTCATCGGCCTGCGCGGCGTGGTCGGCCGCGGCGGGCCGGGGCTTGTCGCGGCTGGTCCAGCCCGGGATGCCGGCGAGAACGCCCGCCAGCGCGGCGCGGGCGCGACCTTGCGGGGTCTTCACCGCCTCCGCCAGCGCATCCCCGACCCGCTTGCCGTTGACGCGGTCATCGTCGATGCCGGTGACGCGAATACCCTTGTCCGGCGCGATCAGGGCGCGGAAGGCATAGGCGCCGTCGAGCGCCATGTTCATCATGCCCAGCGCGCCGCCGATCGAGGAGCAGAGCGGCGCGGCGCCATCGATCCCGCTGCCCTTCGCTTCGGCGAGCGCGGTGCTGACGAGACCGCCCATCGAGCTGCCCCATGCGATCACCCGCTTCGGCTTGCCGTGCTTCGCGGCGAAGGCGGCGATGGTCGCGCGCTGCGCAGGCACCGCCTGTTCGATTGCCCAACCTCCGCTGCCATAATCCGATCCGGCGATGGCGTAGCCCGCGTCGAGCAGCGCCTGACGATGCTGCTTCGGCGCGGCATCGGGATTGCCGACATTGGGCGAATAGCCGCGGCTGTAGAGCAATAGCGTCCCGTTCCAGCTGGCCGGAACCTCCGCCGCCCAGCGCGCGCCGCCGGGAAGCGTGTCGCCCGCGACCTGTTGCGCCGGAACCGCTTGCTGCGGCCACGCGGCCGCCAGCATCGCCGTCGCCAGAATCGCCTTCCGCGCCATCGCCCTCTCCTTTTCGCTTGCATTCGGGATAATCCCGATGAAAGCGTTTGCAAGAAATGTTTTGGCATAAAGCAATTTCGCAGGAGATCGCGGCGCATTTCGCGACGCTGACCTTCGACGCCCTGCCCCCCACGACGGTGGACGCGACGCGGCGCGCGTTGCTCGACGCGCTGGGGGTGATGCTGGGCGCAAGCGGGCTGGGCGAGGATGCGCTGCCCTATCGCACGCATGCGCTGACCACGCGCGGCCCCGCGCGGCTGCTGGGATTCGCGGCACGCAGCACGCCCTCGCTGGCGGCGCTGGCCAATGGCGCGCTGGCCCATACGCTCGACTTCGGCGATACGTTCGATGCCGGCCCCGCTCACCCCAATGCGGCGCTCGTCCCCGCGCTGCTCGCGCTCGCCGATGCCGATCCCGCGATCCGTTTCGCCGACTTCCTCACCGCGATGGCGGCGGGCAGCGACTTGGCGTGCCGTCTCTCGCTGGCGCCCGCGCGCGCCTATGAGGAGGGCGGCTGGTATCCGCCACCGCTGGTCAACCTGATCGCGGGCGCGGCGGCGTGCGCGAAGCTGATCGGACTGGACGCCAACGGCATCCGCGACGCGATGGGGCTGGCGCTGGTCCAAGGCAGCTACCCCAGTGAGATCAAATACGACGCCGCGTCGCCGATGCGCGGGGTGCGCGAAGGCTTTGTGGCACGCGCGGCGGTCGAGGCGGCGTTGCTTGCACGCGCGGGCGCCCGCGCCTTCGCTGAACCGCTTGAGGGCAAGGCAGGGTTCTTCGCGATCTATGGCGGGGGGCCGCCCGGAGAGACGTTGCTCAACGGGCTGGGCGAACGCTTTCTGGCGGATCTGGTCAGCTTCAAGCCATGGCCCGCCTGCCGCGGCACGCATCCCTATATCGAGGCCGCGCTGGTACTGCGGACGGGGCTCGACCTCGCCGCAATCGAGCGGATCGAGGCGGAGACGGGACCGATTCAGGAGATGCTTATCCGCCCTCAGCCCGTAAAGGCGGCCCCTGCCCGTGCGATCGAGGCGAAGTTCAGCATCCCCTACACCGTCGCGACCGCGCTGATCGACGGTGAGGTCACGCTGGCAAGCTTTCTGCCCGCGCGGATCGCCGATCTGCCAACCCGTGCGCTGGCGGAGAGCGTGTTCGAGGTGCGCAATCCGGAATGGACCCGCGCGCAGGCGGCGAGCGGGTCGCTTGCCATCATCCTGCGCGACGGCACGCGGCGCGTTCACAGCGTGATGCAGGCGGCCGGCCACCCCGAGCGGCCGCTGGCCGACTCGGCGCTGATCGCCAAATTCGTCGACTGCGCGGCCTGTGCCGCAACGTCCGTTCCACCGGAGAGCGCAACCGTCATCGCGTCGGAAATCCTCGTATTTCCGCCGGATTCCCCGGCCTCGGCGCTTCCGGTCTGAGGTGCGACGAAGGCGCTTGCATCGGCAGCCTTTAGGTTATATCTCATAACAATAATCAGGAGAGGCGCTATGGCCACCATTGCACCGCCGGCACCCGGCAACACCTTCACTCGACTGAACCCCGTGACCGGCGAGGTTGCGACCACAGCGCAGGCGGCGACCGTCGCGGACGCCAACGCCGCGGTCGAAGCCGCCGCCGCCGCCTTCCCCGCCTGGTCCGCGCTCGGCCCCAATGCGCGCCGCGCCGCGCTCAACAAGGCGGCCGACGCGCTCGCCTCCAAAGTCGATGAATTTGTCGAGGCGATGAAGGGCGAGATCGGCGCGACCGAAGGCTGGGCCCGCTTCAATCACATGCTCGCCGTCGGCATGATCCGCGAGGCCGCGGCACTGACCACTCAGATCGGCGGCGAGGTCATCCCCTCGGACAAGCCCGGCTGCATCGCCATGGCGATCCGCGAGCCGGTGGGCGTGATGCTGGGCATCGCGCCGTGGAACGCACCGATCATCCTCGGTACCCGCGCCGTCGCCACCCCGCTCGCCTGCGGCAATACGGTGGTGCTCAAGGCGAGCGAGCAATGCCCGCGCACGCACAGCCTGATCGCCGAAGCGTTCGACGAGGCGCTGCCCAAAGGCGCGGTCAGCATCGTCACCAACGCGCCCGAGGACGCCCCTGAGATCGTCGGCGCGCTGATCGACAACCCGCATATCCGTCGCATCAACTTCACCGGGTCGACCGCGGTCGGCAAGATCATAGCCCAGCGCGCCGCCGGGCACCTCAAACCCGTGCTGCTCGAGCTGGGCGGCAAGGCGCCGATGCTGGTGCTCGAGGACGCCGACCTCGACGAAGCGGTCAAGGCCGCGGCGTTCGGTGCCTTCATGAACCAAGGCCAGATCTGCATGTCGACCGAGCGGATCATCGTCGTCGACGCGGTCGCCGACGCGTTCGTCGAGAAGTTCGCGGCCAAGGTCGGCACCATGCCGGTCGGCGACCCGCGCGAGGGCAAGACCCCGCTCGGCGCGGTGGTCGACCGCAAGACCGTGGATCATGTGAAGTCGCTGATCGACGACGCGCTCGCCAATGGCGCGGTTCAGGTCAATGGCGGCGAAGCCGATGGCGTACTGATGCCCGCCCATGTCATCGACAAAGTGACGCCGGACATGAAGCTGTTCCGCGACGAGAGCTTCGGACCCGTCGTCGGCGTGGTTCGCGCCCGCGACGAAGCGCATGCGATCGAGCTGGCCAACGACACCGAGTACGGCCTGTCGGCATCGGTGTTCACCCGCGACACCGCGCGCGGCCTGAAGGTCGCCCGTCAGATCAAGTCGGGCATCTGCCACGTCAACGGCCCGACCGTGCATGACGAGGCGCAGATGCCGTTCGGCGGGGTCAAGGCATCGGGCTATGGCCGCTTCGGCGGCAAGGCCGGGATCGACAGCTTTACCGAGTTGCGCTGGATCACGATCGAGACCGAACCCGGCCATTATCCGATCTGATCCGATGGGCGGCCTCACCTCTCCCCTCGCTGCGGCGCTGATCGCCGGGACTGGCCTCGCTTCGGGCCAGTCCGCCCCGGCACCGGCCCTGACCTATGCCTTCTCGGCACGGGTCGAGGTCGCGGCCCCGATCGAACAGGGCGAGATCGACGGCGGGCGCAAGCGCTTCATCCCGATCACCCGTGGCAAGGTCACCGGCCCGCGCCTGACCGGCGAGGTTCTGGCCGGCGGCGGCGACTGGCAGACCATCCTTCCCGGCGGGGTGACCCGCGTCGAGGCACGCTATTTCCTGAAGGCCGCCGACGGCACGGTGATCGGCGTCCACAATGTCGGCGTCCGCGTCGCGAGTCCGCAGGTTACCGAGCAACTGGCGCGCGGCGAGAAGGTCGACCCCGCCGCCTATTACTTCCGGGCAACGCCCATCTTCGATCCGCCGCCCGGCGCGCACGCCTGGCTGCGGACCAGAACCTTCGTCGGTCGCGGCATCCGCATGCCCGATCATGTGATCATCGATTTCTACATCGTGGAATGAGCGCGGCACGCGCAGAACGAGGACTGAGACTATGACCGAGACTTCGAGCAACGGCGTCGTCGCCTACGACGTCGAGAACGGCATCGCATGGGTGCGCTTCAACCGCCCCGACAAGCGCAACGCGATGAGCCCGACGCTCAACCGCGACATGATGGAGGTGCTCGACCTTCTCGAATATCGCGACGATGTCGGCGTGCTCGTCCTGTCGGGCGAAGGCCCGGCGTGGACCGCGGGCATGGACCTCAAGGAGTATTTCCGCGAGACCGAGGCTGAGGGGCTTGCCGGCACGCGCAAGGCACAGCGCGAAAGCTATGGCTGGTGGCGCCGCCTGCGCTGGTACCAGAAGCCGACGATCGCGATGGTCAACGGCTGGTGCTTTGGCGGCGGCTACGGCCCGCTCTTCTCGTGCGACCTCGCTTTTGCTGCGGAAGAAGCCAAGTTCGGCCTGTCCGAGATCAACTGGGGCATCCTGCCGGGCGGCGGCGCGACCAAGGTGGCGCAGGAGTTGATGCCTTTCCGCAAGGCGATGTACCACGCGATGATGGGCGAGAATATCGACGGCAAGACCGCGGTCGAGTGGGGACTGGTGAACGAGGCGCTGCCGCTTGCGCAGCTCAAGGATCGCGTCACCGAGGTCGCCAACGTGCTGCTCGCCAAGAACCCGGTGGCGCTCAAGGCCACCAAGGACGCGATGAAGCGGGTCGGCGTGATGAGCTATGACGACGCCGAGGACTATCTGGTCCGCGCGCAGGAAGCCGCCAACAGCTACGATAATGCCGGACGCAAGGAAGGCATCCGCCAGTTCATCGACGAGAAGAGCTACAAGCCGGGCCTTGGCGCCTACGACAAGGATCGCGTGAAGGCGTGATCACCTGAGCGGGGCGCACTCGCGCCCCGTTGACTGCGAGCGAAGCCGGAAGGTCCCCCTCCCTTCGGCCCCCGGCTTCGCGCGCTTGCCTGCCCCAGCCTGACGGACGACAAGCCATGCCCGACCTCTCCCGCCTTCTCACCCCGCGTTCGGTCGTGATCGTCGGCGCTTCGCCGACTCCCGGCGCGCTCGGCAATTCGGTGCTGCGCAATCTCGAGCGGCATGGCTATGCCGGCGACATCCATCTGATCAATCCCAAGCGGGACGAGATTGACGGGCGTAAATGCCTGAACGCGATCGATCAGCTTCCGCACGGGGTTGATGCCGCGGTGCTGGCGATCCCCGGCGCGTCGGTGTTGCCCGCGGTGCAGGCACTCGCCGCGCGCGGCGTCGGCGCGGCGATCATCTTCTCGGCCGGGTTCGCCGAGGGTGGTGAGGAAGGGCTGGCCGCGCAGGCCGAGGTCGCACGCATCGCCGCAGAGCATGGCATGGTCGTGGAAGGCCCGAACTGCCTCGGCATGGTCAATTATGCCGCGGGCGTGCCGCTCACCTTCGTCGAGGCGCCGGTGCTTGACCTTACGGACAAGCCAGCGGTCGGCATCGTCAGCCAGTCGGGCGCGATGGCGGTCGTGCTGGGCACCACGCTGATGGCCAAGGGGCTTGGCATCACGGTCTCGGTATCGACCGGCAATGAAGCGGCTTCGGGCGTCGAGGACTATGTCGAGCATCTGATCGATGACCCGGCGACCCCGGCGATCGCGATGATCGTCGAACAATTCCGCAAGCCCGCGCGGTTCCTCGCGCTGGCGCAAAGGGCGCGCATGGCAGGCAAGCCGATCGTGCTGCTGCACCCCGGCACGTCGAGCGCCGCGCGTGAAAGCGCGGCGACGCATACCGGCGCGATGGCGGGCGACTGGCAGCTGATGAAGGCCAAGGTCGAGCGCGCGGGCGTGGTGCTGGTCGACAGCCTCGAGGCACTGGGCGATGTCATCGAGCTGGCGGTGCGCGCCAAGCCCGTCCGCGCGGGCGGCACCGCGGTCCTTACCGAATCGGGCGCGTTCAAGGCCCTGACCCTTGATCTCGCCGAAGCGATCGGCCTCGAACTTCCCGCGATGGCCGGGGAGACGGCGGATGCCATGCGGGCCTCGATTCCCGATTTCATCCCCGTCTCCAACCCGATGGACCTGACGGCGCAGGCGCTGGTCGATCCGGACCTGTACCGCCGCACGCTGATCCCGCTGCTCGCCGACGACAATTTCGCGGCGTTGGTGTTCGGCATCATCCAAACCGACGCCGAAACCTCTGCGCGCAAATTCCCGGCGATCATCGACGCGGTGAAGGCACTCGATCCGCAAAAGCCGGTGATCTTCGCCGGGATCGACGACGGTGCCGAGGTACCAGCCGACTATATCGAGGGGCTGCGCGCGATCGGCGTCCCCTATTTCCCCTCGCCCGACCGCGCTTTCCGCGCGCTGCGGCATTTGAACAGGCTTGCGGAGCGCGGCTTCGCCCGTACCGATGCGGCGCCGGTGGCCCTCGACCTGCCTTCGGGCGTCATTCCCGAATATCGCGCCAAGGAGCTGCTCGGCCCGGCCGGCATACCCTTCCCCGCCGGCGGCTTCGCGGCGAGCGCCGAGGCGGCCCGGGCGATCGCCGCGCGCGTCGGCTACCCGGTAGCGATCAAGGCGCAGTCCGCCGATCTCAGCCATAAGAGCGATGCGGGCGGCGTGATCCTGAACATCGCCGACGATGCCGCGCTCGATGCGGCATGGGAACGGCTCTACGGCAACGTGGCCGCCTATGACGCGAGCATCGCGCTCGACGGCGCGCAGGTCGAGGCGATGGGCAAGCGCGGTGTCGAGTTGATCGTCGGCGCGCGCAACGATCCCGATTGGGGTCCGGTGATACTTGCCGGGTTCGGCGGCGTCACCGCCGAACTGCTCCACGACGTCCGCCTGCTTCCGGTCGATCTCACCCACGACGCGATCGTCGCGGAGCTGCGTGCACTCAAGCAGGGGGCGCTGCTCGACGGTTATCGCGGCTCGCCGGCGCTGGATGTCGATGCGGTGGCAAGGCTGATCGCGGGACTTGGCCGGGTGCTCGCGGGTACGCCGTCGATCCGTGAGATCGACCTTAACCCGGTGGTGGTCTATCCCGAGGGCGAAGGCGTGGTGGCGCTCGATGCGCTGATCCTCGCGCAATAGGAGGGCCGGACATGGACGTGGCCAAGCTGAACGCGATCGACATCCACGTCCATGCCGAAGTGTCGTGCCACGACCCCGAAGACCCGATCTTCGCCGGGTTCGCCGACGCCGCGACGGCCTATTTCAAGGCCGACCGCAAGCGCCCGACCATCCCAGAGACGATCGCGCATTACCGCGCCGCAAATATCGGCTTCGTCATGTTCACCGTGGACATGGAAGCCGGCACCGGCATCAAGCGCATCTGCAACGAGGAGATCGCTGAGGCCGCGGCCGCCAACAGCGACATCATGATCGCCTTCGCCTCGATCGACCCGCACAAGGGCAAGCGCGGCGCGATCGAGGCGCGCGACCTGATCGAGAAGCACGGCGTCAAAGGCTTCAAGTTCCACCCGCCGCTGCAGAATTTCGACCCCGCCGACCCGATCGCCTGGCCGCTCTACGAGGTGATCGATCATTACGGCTTGCCCGCGATCTTCCACACCGGCCATTCCGGCATGGGCACGGGTATGCCGGGCGGCGGCGGCATCCGTCTGAAATATGGTCAGCCGATCCTGGTCGATGAGGTCGCGGTGCGCTTCCCCGACATCAAGATCATCCTCGCCCATCCCGGCTGGCCATGGACGGACGAGAGCCTGTCGATGGCGCTGCACAAGCCCAACGTCTTCATCGACCTGTCCGGCTGGTCGCCCAAATATTTCCCACCGCAGATCGTTAAATATGCGAACGGCCAGCTCGGCCACAAATTTCTGTTCGGATCCGATTTTCCGCTGATTCCGCCCGCGCGGTGGATCTCCGCCTATGACGAAGCCGGGTTCAGGCCCGAGCTGCGCGAGCGGATCCTAAAGGGCAATGCGGCGGGGTTGCTGGGCCTTTAGGCCAACGTCGTATCGCGCCGTTCGATACGGCCGAGCAGGTCGAGCAACATCGCCTTCTCCGCCTCGCTGAAACCGGCGAGCATGCGCTTCTCATGCGCTTCGATCCGTGCGAGGCAATCGGCGAGCATCGCCCGCCCCGCATCGTTGATGTTGAGCGAGAAGGCGCGGCGATCACCCGGGTCGACCTCTCGCACCAGCAAACCGGCATCGACCAGCTCGTTGATCAGCGAGACCATGTTGGCGCGCTTGATCCCCAGAACTCGGCCGACCGCGCCCTGATTGATCCCCGGACTGCCCGACACGACGCTGAGGATGCCGACCAGCACCTGGCGCATGCCGGTCCCCTCCATCGCGACGGCGAAATCGCCCGCGAACGCCCCGAAGGCGCGGCGAAGATGGTATCCGACGAGCGGACCCAGCGCGCCCACATTGTTCTGATCCGCTGACATAGAGGTCAGCGAAAGACACGTTTTCAGGGGTTTCGTCAATCCGCGCATCGATCTGACGGCATACCGTTGACGAAATAGATTGTTTGTGTTCATATCAATTCGAGTCGCGGAACAGCGGCCGGACATGGAGAGGAGCAAGGCATGCGTAAGACGACGCAGCTTCTGGTAAGCGTTGGCGTGTTCGCACTGGCGGTCACGGGGCAGGCTTATGCCCAGACGGCGGCACCCGCCACGCAGACAGAGGAACCCGAGGCCACCGACGAAGTGGTCGTCACCGGCACCAGCATCCGCGGAGTCGCGGCGCCGGCATCGCAGGCGGTGCAGTTCGACCGCGAAGATCTGATCAAGAGCGGCGCCGCGACCTCGACCGACATCGCGCGCAGCCTCCCTCAAGTCGTCAATATCGGCGCCGACGAGAGCCGCCGCGGGGGCGCGCAGGACGCCGCGGCCAACCGCACGCGCACGGCGGGCATCAACCTGCGCGGCCTCTCCAGCGAAGCGACGCTGCTGCTGCTCAACGGCCGCCGGCTCGCGCCCAACGGCACGATCAAGGCGCTTGCCGATCCGAGCATGATCCCGGCGATCGCGCTCGAGCGGCTCGAAATCGTTCCCGACGGCGCATCGGCCATCTACGGCGCGGATGCGGTCGCGGGGGTGGTCAACATGATCACCCGCCGCCCCTTCGACGGCGCCGAAGTGCAGCTACGCTATGGCGGCGCCGACGGCCTCGACCAGATGCAGGGCTCCGCGCTGCTCAGCCGTAGCTGGAACGGTGGCGGATTCCTCGCCGCCTACGACTACTACTACCGCAGCAATCTACGGGCGGCTGATCGCGATTTCACGTCGGCGGACCTGCGCAGCATCGGCGGAACCGATCAGCGCTCGACCCAGGCGGCGCCCGGAAACATCCTCATCGGCAGCACCCGTTACCCGCTGCCGAACGGCAACGGCCAGGGGCTTACCCCCGGTCAATTGACGGCGGGCACGCCCAACTATTTCGATCAGGGCACTTGGGGCGATCTGCTGCCCGAACAACAGCGCCATTCGGTATTCCTGACCGCGTTTCAGGAGATCACCGACCGGCTGACCATCACCTATGAAGGGTTCTACAGCGAACGAAAATTCCACGAGCAGGTGCAGCCGCCCGGCTCCAACCTGACCGTGCCGCGCAGCAACCCGTTCTTCGTCCATCCGACCAACCCGGCGGCGGCGAGCGTGACGGTCGAGTACCGCTTCCTCGATGCACAGAACGACGCGACCTGGCAGGGTCACGACATCGGCTGGCAGAATTCGCTGGGCCTGCGCTACGATCTGGGCGGCGCGTGGCAGCTCAGCGCCTATGCCGCGCTGAGCAAAAACCGCGGCCGCGCGCGCACCGACGATCTGCTCAACACCACCTTCCTGCCGCTTGCACTGGCGGACAGCAACCCGGCTACCGCGTTCAATCCGTTCGGCAACGGCGCGCTGGCGAACAACAACCCTGAGACGCTGCGTAAGATCGCGGGCCTGCGCGACAGCTTCACCGTCAACAAGGGGCGCGATTTCGTGCTCAAAGTCGATGGTCCGCTGTTCGCGATCGGCGGCGGCGACGTGCGCATGGCCGCGGGCGCCGAATATCACGAGAACGACCTTGAATACACGATCCTGTCGTCGCTCAAGAACGTCGCTAACGATCTGATCCTCGACCGGTACCGCACCAAGTCGCGCAACAACAAGGCGGTGTTCGGTGAACTCAACGTGCCGCTGTTCGGCGCCGCCAACGCGACCGGCGGCTTTCAAGAGCTGACCGTCCAGCTGGCCGCGCGGTACGAGGAATATTCGGACTTCGGCGACACGTTCAATCCCAAGATCGGTGTCACCTGGACCCCGATCGACGGACTGCGGCTGCGCGGCAGCTGGGGCACGTCGTTCCGCGCGCCCTCGCTGATCGACAGCTCTGACGCGATCTTCAACATCTTCATCCAGAACCTCGTGGATGGCGGCGTGACCAAGCGCGGCATCTTCATGAATGGCGGCCGCAACGACCTGTCGCCCGAGGAGGCGACGACCTGGTCGGTCGGCGCCGACTTCAAGCCGAGCTTCATCCCCGGCTTCAGTGCCGCAATCACCTACTACAACATCAAATACAGCAACCTGATCGAGGCGCTGGGCGCCGCGACGATCCTCGGTAACAACGCCCTCTATGGCGGCTATGTCGTCCGTAACCCGACGATCGCTCAGGTCGATGCGCTGCTGAACCACCCCAATCTGGAAAGCGTGCGCGAACCTTCGGCAAATATGCTGCTGATCGTCGACGGGCGCCGCGACAATATCGGCGAGCTGCATCAGGACGGCATCGACGTGCAGATCGATCAGCGGATCGATACCGGCATCGGTACGTTCAACGCCGGCTTCTACCTGACGCAGATCCTGAACGCGAAGCGCTCTACCGCGCCGGGCGTGCCGTTCGTCAACGCGCTCAACCTGATCAACTTCCCGGTCGACACCCGCATCCGCGGCAATATCGGCTGGGGCAACAGCCGCTGGTCGATCAACACCTATTGGAACCATGTCGGCGACTACACCAACAACCTGAACGCGACCCCGCAGCGGGTGAAGGCGTACAACACCTTCGATGCGTCGATCAGCTACAAGTTCCCGGACGAAGGCAAGTTCAACGGCCTGCGCCTGACGCTGAGCGCCCAGAACGTGTTCGACCGCGACCCGCCCGACGTGATCAACGGCACCGCGGCGTGGGACAGCCAGAACGCTTCCCCTATCGGCCGCTTCATCGCACTGGACATCCGCAAGTCGTTCTGAGGCGGCGGACATGATCCGGACAGCCGCCGCCCTGATCCTGACCGCATCGGCAACCGGTGTCGCGCTGCTTCCTCCCGGAAGCGCGGTACCGGCCCTGCGCGAGGCGGAGTTGTGCGGGACCAAGATCACACTGCCCGCGGACACGCGAGTGACGCGGGCGACGCGCATCGCTGCGGATGCAGCGGTGGCGGGCCTGCCCGGCTATCGCCCGTCCCGCACCTTCTGCCGTGTGGAGGGTGTGATCGAGACCGAGATCGGGTTCGAACTGTGGCTGCCCGAGGGGCCGGCGTGGAACCGCCGGTTCCTTGGCGCGGGCGTCGGAGGACAGGCGGGCAGCATCGCGGTGCGCGATCTCGCCCGCGGGGTCGAGCGTGGTTACGCCGCGGCGAGCACCGATACCGGGCACAAGGCGGCGGACGAGAACTGGCTGCTCGGCTCACGCGAGCGCGCGGTCAACTATGCAGAGCGCGGCAACCATCTGCTCGCGATCAGGGCCAAGGCGATCACCACGGCCTATTATGGCGCCAGGCCGCGCAAGGCGATCTTCATCGGCTGTTCGGGCGGCGGGCGACAGGCGATGACTCAGCTGCAGCGCTTCCCGCGGGACTATGACGGCATTATCGCCGGCGCGCCGGGGGTGAACACCCCCGCGATGAGCGCTCGGCGGTTGTGGGAGATGATCCAGCATGACCGCCACAAGGGCCTGCTCGACGCCGCGGGCTGGAAGCGCATCGCCGACGCGGCGGTGGCGAAATGCGACCCTGAGGATGGCCTCACGGACGGACTGATCGAGGACCCGCGCCAGTGCCGCTTCACACCGGCGGAGATGCCTGACCTGTCGCCCGCGCAAGTGACGCTCGCGACGCGGCTATACGCGCCGTTGCACGACGAGAACGGTAAGCGGATCGATCCCGGCATCCTGCCCGGAACGCCGATCTCGCCCGTGGCAGTACCCGAGCCTTTCACGCCGGGGCCGAAATATCTCGCCACCGTATTGTTCGGGCAGGGCATCTATCGCGACGCCAATTGGGAACCGCGCAACTTCGTCATCGCGCGCGACCTGCCCGCGATTGACAAGGTGATGAACCTCCACGCCGACGATCCGCGGATCGATCCGTTCGTGAAGCGCGGTGGCAAGCTGATCCTCTACCACGGCTGGGCCGACGCGCTCGTCGCGGCAGTGCCGACGATCGATTATTATCAGACACTGGAGCAGCGCTTCGGCAGAGCCGGTGTGCGCGGCTTCGCGCGGCTGTTCCTGATGCCGGGCATGGACCATTGCCGCGGCGGCGGCGTGCCCGACCGGTTTGGCGGTGCAGGCGGACTCGACGGCGAAGGCATATCGCGGGCAGCGGGCGACGATCTGCTCACCGCGATGGAACAATGGCTCGACGGCGGACCGCCCCCCGCGCAGGTCCGCACCGCGCAGTTCAAGGACGGCAAGCCCGTCCGCACCCGTCCCGCCTGCGCATTCCCCTCACGCGTCCGCTACGTCGGCGGGCCGGTCGAGCACGCCGAATCCTACACCTGTGCATCCGGAGGCCGGAAATGATCGCGCGCCTGACCCTGCCCCTTGCCGCGATGCTGCTGGCATCGACATCGCCCGTTCCCGCCGACCCATCCGATGCGATCTGTGCGGGTGTTGCCGGGCTGAACATTCCCGATGTGACGATCGACGCGGCAACCCCGACCG